>Ga0180222_1002167_pt1 | contig 16753 bp, 14 predicted proteins | sample eDN5th37CKraftOP_FD_151336 | JGI IMG/M metagenome (GOLD analysis project Ga0180222, IMG submission 151336) | Enriched Organic Plus compost microbial communities from Emeryville, California, USA - eDNA 5th pass 37_C Kraft OP (version 2) (version 2) ... | reverse complement strand
CCAGCCGGGCGATCGCGTCGCCTATCTCGGCAAGAACCGGGATATCTATTTCGAATATTGGATCGGCGCGGTGAAGGCGGGGCTGGTGACGGTGCCGGTCAACTGGCGCCTCGCCCCGCCGGAGGTCGCCTATATCCTGAACGACTGCCGCCCGCGCGTGATCCTGTGCGAGCCGGAGTTCCTCGACCGGGTGACGGGCATCGACGCGCTGATCCTCGTCACCGACCCGGCGGGGGATCATCCCGTCTTTACCCCGTGGCGCGACGCGCAGCCGGATGCCGACCCGCATCGCGATGCCGGCTATGACGGGGCGGTGCTTCAGCTCTACACCTCCGGCACCACCGGCAACCCCAAGGGGGCGATGCTTTCCAACCGCAGCCTGCTGGGCGTGCGCGCGTCGGTTCCGGCCGAAGAACTGCCCGAATGGTACCGGTGGAGCGCCGAGGACGTGTCGCTGATCGCCATGCCGGTGTTCCACATCAGCGGATCGGGCTGGGGGGTGTGGACGCTCCAGCATGGCGCCAGGGGCATCGTCGTGCGGGAGTTCGACCCGGAACGCGTGCTCGACCTGCTGGTCGCCCATCATATCACCAAGATCATGCTGGTGCCCACGGCGCTGCGCATATTGTGCGATCATCCGGCGGCGGCGGAGACGGATTTCAGCTTCCTCAAGACCATCTGCTACGGCGGCTCGGCGATCCCGCTCGACCTGCTGCGCCAGGCGATCGCGGTGATCGGCTGCGGCTTCGCGCAGATGTACGGGATGACCGAGACGGCGGGCACCATCGTCGGCCTGCCGCCGGAAGATCACGACCCGGAAGGCAGCCCGCGCATGCGCGGCATCGGCATTCCGCTGCCCGGCGTCAGGGTGCGCATCGTCGATGCGGAAGGGCGGGACCTGCCCGCCGGAGAAGTGGGCGAGATCGTCGTCGCGTCGCAGGCCAACATGATCGGCTATTTCGACCGGCCCGAAGCGACGGCGGAAACGGTCGACGCCGAAGGCTGGCTGCGCACCGGCGATGCGGGCTGGATGGACGCGGACGGCTATCTCTACCTCGCCGACCGGATCAAGGACATGATCATCACCGGCGGCGAGAATGTCTACCCCGCCGAGGTCGAGAACGCGCTCTACAGCCATCCCGATGTCGCCGACGTCGCGGTGATCGGCGTGCCGGACCCGAAATGGGGCGAGGCGGTGAAGGCGATCGTCGTGCCGGCAGCAGGGGCCAGCCCCGATCCGGCCGCGCTGATCGCCTGGGCGCGGGAGCGGATCGCCGCCTACAAGGCGCCCAAATCGGTGGATTTCCGCGCCGACCTGCCGCGCAATCCCTCCGGCAAGGTGCTGCGCCGCCTGCTGCGCGAGGAATATGGCTGACATGCGGCCCACCTGCGCTTTTCGGCAGGTTCGCCGCCCGGCGGGGCGCAGTAGCATCCTTAATCAGAGACAGAAACAGCGAGGAGAGTGGCATTGACCGCCAATTATTCAGGCCCGATCGAGGACAGGCTCGCCATCCGCGAATTGCTGGAAACCTATGCCGATGCGGTGAACCGCAACGACAAGGAGCTGTGGGCCTCGCTCTGGGTCGAGGACAGCCATTGGGACCTGTCGCACTATCCCGAACTCGGCGTGGTGTCCGGCAAGCAGGCGGTGGTCGATCTGTGGGCGAGCGCGATGCCGCATTATCCCAAGCTCAGCTTCATCGTCAGCCCCGGCCTGATCCGCGTCGACGGTGACACGGCCGAAGCGCGCGCCTATTTCTCGGAAGTCTATGAGGAGCCGGGCACCGGCAAGGACAAGCGCGCCCGCGCCTGCTACAACGACAGGCTGGTGAAGCGCGACGGCAAATGGTTCTTCCAGACCCGCGTGTTCCAGATCATCCACCAGACCTGACCGGCCCGCCTGCCACCGCCCGCGCTTTCCCGCATTCACAAGGAACGGACATATATGATCGTCATCACCGGCCAGATCTTCACCGACAGGGAAACCTACCCCGCGCTGATCGCGCGGCTGCGCGAGCTGGTGGAGCCGTCGCGCGCGGAGGAAGGCTGCATCTTCTATCACATGGCGGAGGAAGACCCGGAAAACGGCGTGATCCTCGCCGCCGAGGCTTGGGAAAGCGAGGAGGCGCTCAACCGGCACCTCTCGCTGCCCGCGATCGCGAAGCTGCTCTCCGATTTCGAGGGCAAGTTCCGCAACGACGTCAACATCCATCAGGTGAGCAGCACGCGGAAGATGTAGGGGTGTGGCGCTGGCGGACAGGATGTGTCGACAGCCATTTCCAGAAACAAGAAATCCGTTCGGGCTGAGCCTGTCGACCCGAAGGGCGAACGGAGGTGGGGAGGCTGACTCAGCCTATCTCTGGATCACCAGAATAGAAACACCCCCTTACCCGCTTTCCCGCCCGCATTCTCTCCATAGGGCGGGAAGAGAACCCGGTCGTCGGAACGGCCGGGTTCTTTGCGGTCATTTCGCTGTCATGCCGCCGTCGATCACCAGTTCCGACCCGGTGACGAAGCTCGCCGCCGGGGAGCAGAGATAGACGATGCCGCCCGCGATCTCGTCCGCCGTGCCCATGCGCCCTATCGCATGACCCGCCGACACGGTCGCGCGCGCCGTTGTCTCGTCCGCGAACAGGCCGGTTTCGACATAGCGGGCATAGATGGTATCCATCATATTGGTGTCGATGCCGCCCGGATGCACGCTGTTGGCGCGGATCGGCAGCTTCAGCGCCGCATATTCGAGCGCGGTGGACTTGGTGAACAGCTTCACCGCGCCCTTGCTGGCGCAATAGGCCGACATGAACGGCGCGCCGCACAGGCCCCCGACCGAGGACAGGTTGACGATCGAGGAGCCGCCCTGCCGGTCCGCGCCGCTGCGCGCGAGCAGCGGCTCCATCGCTTTCGTGCCGAGGAACACGCCCTCGACGTTGATCGCGAAGCATTTGCGGAACTCGGCCAGCGGCGTGCCCGTGATGCCGTTGGTGACGGAAATGCCCGCATTGTTCACCACTATGTCGAGCCTGCCATAGCAGTCGTCGATATGGGCGGCGAGATCGGCCCATGCCGCCTCGTCGGTAACGTCGAGCCGGCGATAGCCGTCCGCGCCCGCCACCTGCGCCTCGTCCGCCATGTCGGTGGCGATAACGCGCGCGCCGGCCTGCGTCAGCGCCCGCACCGTGGCGGACCCGATGCCGCCCTGCGCGCCCGTCACCAGCGCGACGGCGCCGGTCAGATCGAATATGCTCATATCCTGTTTCTCTCCCATATCTTGAAGGACCAGGACGGGTGGAGGTTCAGTTCAGGTGGAGCCGAGAAGCGTGATATCCGAGCATCGGAGCACAGCGGACTTCAAGGTCCGTGAGCACCGAAGCGCAGGATATCGCGGTTCGCAGGCCCGCATGGGCTGAACCTCCGCCCGTCCTAGCGGGCTGTCCAGCCGCCATCGACCACCACCTCGCTGCCGGTCATGTAGCTGGCGTCGTCGCTGGCGAGGAAGGCGACGACCTTGCCGATCTCGACCGGCTGGGCGAGCCGCTTGACCGGCGTACTCTGCGCCATCGCATCGACCAGCTGCCGCGCGGTCAGCGTGCCGTCGCGCTGCGCCCAGCGCTCCATGCCCTGCCACAGCAGCGGGGTTTCGACGAAGCCAGGATGCACGCTGTTGACGCGGATCGGCACGCCCGCATCGGCGAATTCCAGCGCGTTGGACTTGGTGAACAGCCGCACCGCCCCCTTGGACGCATTATAGGCCGACACCTCGCCCATGCCGACCAGCCCCATGATCGAGCTGATGTTGACGATGCTGGACCCATAGGGCGTGCCCGCGCCGGTGCGCGCCAGCAGCGGCTGGAAGGTCTTGGTGCCGAGGAACACGCTGTCGAGGTTCAGCGCCATCAGCCTGCGCCACGCCGCCAGCTCCAGATCCTGCACCTTGCCGGTCAGGTCCGCGCCGACATTGTTGACCAGGATGTCGAGTCGGCCATGGTCGCGCTCCACCCGGTCGCGCGCGGCCTGCCAGGCGCTCTCCTCGGTGGCGTCGAGCCGGATATAGGCCGACCCTGTGATTTCCGCTAGGGCGGCGGCGACGTCGGGGCTGTCCTCCGCGTCCAGATCGGTGACGATCACCGTCGCGCCGTCGGCGGCGAGGCACTCCGCTATCGCCCTGCCAATGCCCCTCAAGGCGCCGGAAACCAGCGCAACCCGTCCTTTCAGTCTGGTCGTCATGATGATCCTCATCCCGATGATCGCGCCCTGTGGCGGGGCGATTTCCGCGCCGACTATTCGGCCTGCGGCGATCCGGCATCACCTGCTGCTTTTTACAGGTTCGGATTTTCGCCGGAAGGCGCATTTTGGTTGCGTCGGGATCGGGGGCGGGCAGCGGTCTGCCCCGGCCATCGTGGCGCCCCGTGAAAACAGAACAGGCAATGAGGTGAGGATATGAAAAGGCCCTTCGATAAACGGCTTCTGTACGTGGCGGCGAGCGCCGCGAGCCTGTCGGTCGCGCTGGCACAGCCGGCCCATGCGCAGGACAACCAGCCCCAGCCCGCCGCCGAGGCCGTGACGCAGGGCGGCCTCGAGGACATCGTCGTGACCGCGCGCAAGCGGGCGGAAAGCGTGCAGAATATCCCGGTCGCCGTCACCGCCCTGTCCGAGGCGCTGATCCAGCGGCAGGATCTGACCTCGATCGAGAAGGTCGCCGCGCGCACGCCGAACCTCAATGTCGGCCGTTCGTCCAACGGATCGGGCGCGCAGCTGACGATGCGCGGCATCGGCTCCTCCTCCACCTCGATCGGCATCGAGCAGTCGGTCGCCGTGGTGGTCGACGGCGTCTATTACGGGCAGGGCCGCATCATCAACGAGGGCTTTTTCGATCTGGCGCGGGTGGAGATATTGAAAGGCCCGCAGGCGTTGTTCTTCGGCAAGAACGCGACCGCGGGCGTGATCTCGCTGACCACCGCCGATCCGGGCGACACGCCGGAATATAAGGGCCGCGTCAGCTATGAATTCAAGTCGGAGCAGGCGCAGATGGAGCTGATCGGCTCGCTGCCGCTGTCCGACACGCTGGGCGTCCGCCTCGCGGTGCGCGGGTCGAAGATGTGGGGCGGCTATTACCGCAATGATTCGCCCGCGCGCAATTACTGGACGACCGCCGACTTCGCGACCGCGACGCAGCACATCGCGCTGCCCGCCGCCGACGAGCAGCCGGGCGAGAAGGAACTGCTCGGCCGCCTGACCCTGAAATGGGACGGCGGCGAGGGCATCACCAACACGCTGAAGATTTCCGGCGACTACAGCAAGACGAACAACAGTTCGTGGAACTACGTGATGTACGAGTGCGCCAACGGCGTCAGCTCGCTCAACGGCTCCATCGCCTGCGGCAACGGCTTCACCTCGCACCAGAACAACTTCCCGGCCGACATCGCCGCGACCTTCCCCTTCGCGGGCAAGAACGGCGCGCTCTACAACCGCTACAAATCCTGGCAGGCGACCAACACGCTGGTCTATGATCTCGACGACCTCAGCGTCACCAACGTCACCAATTACAACTGGAACAACAACCGCTGGGCCTGCGCCTGCGATTTCCAGTCGAGCGACGTCGGCACCTTCGCGACCGAGAACAGCAGCTGGCACGCCTTTTCGAACGAATTCCGCGTGCTGACGCAGTTCGACAGCCCGATCAACCTGATGGCGGGCGTGCTCTACCAGAAGACCAAGCGCAAGTTCGACCAGTTCGTCACCTTCGCGGCGGTGCCGATGGCCGGCGGCATCGTCGCCGGGCCGGACAATCCGGCGGCGGGGTCCAACCGCTATGTCGCCTCGACCAAGGCGTCCATCACCGATGGCGAGACGATCGCCGGTTTCGGGCAGGTGACGTGGAAGGTCGTGCCGACCGTCGAGCTGGCGGCGGGCGTGCGCTATACCCATGAGACCAAGGACAGCTTCTTCAGCCAGCCCTATGTCAACGCCGCCTTCCAGGGCATTTTCGTCGAAGGCCGCCGGATCGAGGCGAAGCAGAGCTTCAACAACTGGTCGCCGGAAGTGTCGCTGACGTGGAAGCCGGTCGAGGATATCCTCGTCTACGGCGCGTACAAGACGGCGTACAAGTCGGGCGGCTTTTCCAATGGCGGCATCGATTCGGCGCTCTCGGCCGATCCGCTGAGCGACCTCACCTTCGATCCGGAAAAGGCGCGCGGCTTCGAAGGCGGCATCAAGACCACGCTGGCCGACCGCCAGCTGCGCCTGAACCTCGGCGTCTATTCCTATGCGTACAAGGATTTGCAGGTCGACTTCTTCAACTCGCCGATCTTCGCCTTCCAGACGCTGACCGCCGATGCGCGCACCAAGGGTGTCGAGGTGGAGTTCGAGTTCGCGCCACATGCGGTGCCGGGCCTCAACATCCACGGCTCGCTCAACTATACCCGCGCCCGCTATACCAGCTTCCCGCTCGCGCCCTGCTATGCCGGGCAGACGCCGGCGCAAGGGTGCACCCTCGCGTTCAACAGCGCGATCGGCGCCTATACGCGGCAGGATCTGGGCGGCAAGCCGCTGTCGGTCGCGCCCGACTGGACCGGGGCGTTCGGCGTCTCCTACGACACCGCGCTGGGCAACGGCCTCAAGGTCGGGGTGAACGCCGATGTCCGCTACAGCGACTCCTATCTCGTCTCCGGCTTCGGCAACCCCTATTCGCACCAGAGCGCCTATGCGACGCTGGATGCGGGCATCCGCGTGGGGGCCGAGGACGACCGCTGGCAGGTCGCGCTGATCGGCAAGAACCTGACCAACCGCCAATATATCAACGGCGGGGTCGACGGGCCGAGCACCGGCAGCGGCACCGGCACGCCGACGGGCGTCCATGCCGACCAGCTCGGCTTCGGCGCGCTGCCGCGCACGGTGATGCTGCAACTCTCGACCCAGTTCTGACATAACCAGCCTTTTCGGGGCGGCGGCCGGTCACGCCGCCGCCCCGGTCATCAGGAGAAATGCACGATGGATGCCGAACGTTATGCCGCGATCAAGGCGAGGGTCGAAAATCTCTACCGGCTGACGGCGGAAGGGCGCTGGGACGAGGTGGAGGCCCAGATGACCGACGATTTCCGCATCGTCGAGGCCGACAGCCTGCCCTATGCCGGGGAATATAAAGGCAAGGGCGCGTTGCGGGAACTCTATACCAAGGTGTTCGCCTTCTGGGACGATGCCTCGCTCGAAACCAGCGATATCTGCATTGCCGAGAATACCGTCATCGTGCTGCTGACCATCCATGCGACCTCGCGCCACAACGGCCAGCGGCTCGCCATGCCGCTGTGCGAGGTGTTCCACCTGCGCGGCGACAAATTCTGCGGGATCACGCCCTATTATTTCGATACCGTCGAGATCGCGCGGGCGACGGGCACGCTCTAGGATAGAGGACAGGGTTGAGGACTATGGCTGATCTTTCTGGCAAGGTAGCGCTGGTCACCGGCGGCACGTCGGGCATCGGGCGGGCGGCCGTGCGCCGCCTGGCGCGGGACGGGGCGCGGGTGGTGTTCACCGGGTCGAAGGAGGAGGCCGCGCGCTCCCTCTGCGAGGAAACCGGCGCGCGCTTCGTCAGGGCGCGGGTGCAGGACGAGGGCGACTGGGACGCGCTGGCCGCGATCGTCTCCGGCGACTATGGCCGCCTCGACATCGCCTTCGCCAATGCCGGGACGGAGGCGGGCGACGGCAGCGTCGAATCCATTTCGGTCGAGAACTGGAACGCGATCATCGCCGTCAACCAGACCGGCGTGATGCTGACCGCGAAAACGGCGGTGAAGCTGATGCGCGCCAATCCCGGCGGGCCGGGCGGGTCGATCATCCTCAATTCCTCGATGTCCGCGCACAAGGTGATGGGCAATTACATGGCCTATTCCGTCACCAAGGCGGCGGTGCTGGCGATGGCGAAATCCATCGCGATCCATTGCGCGACGGAAAAGCTGCCGATCCGCTGCAACGCGATCCTGCCCGGCGTGGTGGAAACCGAGATGATCACCGCGATCATCGAGAAATCGGGCGCGCCCGAAGCCGCGCGCGCCGCCTATTGCTCGATGTCGCCGATGGGCCGGATGGGCACGGTGGACGAGATCGCGGCGCTGGTCGCCTTTCTCGGCTCGGACGACGCGGCGTTCATCTCCGGCGCGGAATATGCGATCGACGGGGCTTCGACCGCCGGCATGACCGGGGTTTGAACCGTTCGGGGAGAGGCTGGTGCAGGGCCTCTCCCCGGACAATCGGATCACTGTTTTCGGCCAATTTCAGGCATCAGGGAACCGTTCGGGCTGAGCCTGTCGAAGCCCTGTCCTTCTTCTTTCCCCAAGAGAAAAGCAGCCGTTGGGCTTTGCCCGCCCTACGGGTCGACAAGCTCAGGGCGAACGGGGGAAGGGACATTCTCACTTCCCGCCCCATAAAGAAAGGCGGCGCCGCTCTCAGCGCCGCCCCTCGATATAATCGTTCAGCACCTCGTGGAAGAAGCGGACGCGCGTTTCCTGTGCGGAGAGATAGGCGTCGGCATAGCCGCGCGAATGCATGCCGCGTTGCATGCCCTCGGCCAGCATCATGTCCTGATAGACGATCTGCCCCTCTATTTCCGGCACGCCCCGGCCATCGTCGAAATCGCGTATCTGCAATTCCGCCTCGCGCAGCGGCTGCGGCCCGGCCATGATGGATTCCACCACCGTCTGTCCTTCCACCGGAAAGGCCATGCACCACAGGTCGAAGGTGCATTTATTGGGGTCGTCGGCATGCGGCTCGGTGCGGAAAAAGACGAGATTGTCCGGCAGGAAGGATATGGTGACATTGGGGAAGATCACCGTATGCGGGCTGTCGGTGATCTGCTCGTCGTCCATATGCTCGTAATGGACATAGCCTCGCTCCTTCCACAGCCGCCGCTTCGCCGCCTTGAGGTCGAGCCAGCCCTGCATCGCCTTGGTCTCATAATCGGGATAGGCGCCGGGATCGATGTCCCACTGGCGCAATATATAGTCGAACGGATGCGGCACGCCTTCGGGCAGCCGGTCGCTGAGCGACGGGCGCATCGGCTGCACCGTGCGGCCATGGCCATTGGGGAACACTTCATGCCGGGCGGTGTCGACATCCTGGTCGATCCACGGCGGCACCTGCGGATGGGCGGTGCGGGTGTGATAGCTTTCCGAAAAATTGTCGGTCGCGAACTTCCAGTTGGTGTTGAGGTTGATCTTCATCCAGAACACGCGCACCGCCGTATCCATCGGATAGTTGCGATAGAGTTCCGGGATCGGGGAGAGATAGTCGAGCAGCGGCGGCGCGTTCTCGTCCATCGTATACCAGACGAAGCCGCCCCATATGTCGCAGCGCAGTTCCTTCAGGCGCAGCTTGCCGCAGGGGTTGCCCTGCGGAAAGTCGATCTCCGCATCCTGCGCGAACAGCAGCGCGCCGTCCTTGCCCCATTTCCAGCCATGATAGGGGCAGGTGAAGGCGTCGGTGCTGGCGCTGCTTTCAGTGAGGCGCATGCCGCGATGCTGGCAGTTATTGTAGAAGGCGCGGATCGATCCGTCCTCCTGCCGGATGCAGATGACCGATTCGTGCATGAAATCGTGGACGACATAATCGCCCGGCTCCTCCAGCTCGGCGGTGCGGCCCGCGACATGCCAGATGCGGGTCCACATATGGTCCCATTCCTTCCGCATGAACTCGCGGGAGGTGTAGCGGTCGCCGGTGATCGGGTCGCCGCGCAGGCAGGACGGGTCGCGCCCGTCGATGGTGAGCGGATGCGGGGTCGGGTGCCCCATGGCGCGTCTCCTCATATAGTCGCCCCAGGGGCGAATCCTTATCCTTACCCGCCATGCTACCGCGCGGGCGCACGGGCGGAGAACTATCATTTGGGAGAGGACGATGGGGCCCAAGGTCTGTGGCAGTAGCGTGCCCCATAGGGCTGTTGTCGGAAAGGAAGCACAATGGATGTAAGCGGCGTGGCCGCCATCGTCACCGGTGGCGCATCGGGACTGGGGGAAGCGACCGCGCGCGCGCTCGCGGCGGCAGGGGCAAAGGTCGCGATCTTCGACCTCAACGCCGAACGCGGGGAAGCGGTGGCGGCGGCGATCGGCGGCGCCTTCTGCGCGGTCGACGTCACCGACGAGGCATCGCTCGACGCGGGCTTCGCCAGGGCGCGCGCGGTCCATGGGCAGGAGCGGGTGCTGGTCAACTGCGCCGGCATCGCCACCGGGGAAAAGACCGCCAGCCGCGACCGGGAAACGGGCGCGCCGACCGCGCACCGCATCACCGCCTTCGCGCGCACGGTGACCATCAACCTGATCGGTACCTTCGCCTGCACCGCCAAATCGGCGGCGGGCATGCTGACGCTCGATCCGCTGGAGGATGGCGAGCGCGGCGTCATCATCAACACCGCCTCGGTCGCGGCGGAGGACGGGCAGATCGGCCAGGCCGCCTATGCCGCCTCCAAGGCCGGGGTGAAGGGCATGACCCTGCCGATCGCCCGCGACCTGATGGGCGAGGGGATACGCTGCAACGTCATCCTGCCCGGCATTTTGGGCACGCCGATGCTGCTGGGCCTGCCGCAGAATGTGCAGGATTCGCTCGGTGCGACGGTGCCCTTCCCGAAACGGCTGGGCAAGCCTTCGGAATATGCGGAAACGGCGCTGTTCCTCATCCACAACAGCTATATGAACGGGGCGTCGGTACGCCTCGACGGCGCGCTGCGCATGGCGCCGCGCTGAGCGCTCTGGTCCACCCGATGGCGACGAAAATGGGGCGTGCTGGCTTTTCCGCCAGTGCGCCTCTTTTTTCAATGATGACATAAGGGGCGGAACCAGAAATAGGGAGAGACAGGTGCTCAATCGTCAGATCGTTCTCGCTTCCCGGCCCGATGGCGTGCCGGCGCCCGAAAATTTCCGCCTGGCCGAAAGCCCGGTGCGGGAACTGCAAGAGGGCGAGGTGCTGCTGGAAAATCAGGTCTTCGCCATCGATCCCGCCGTGCGCGGCATGCTGGACGACCGGGACGACAGCTATCTGCCCGCCGTGCCGATCGGCGGCCTCATCCCGACCATGGTGCTGGGCCGTGTCCTCCGCTCGCGCAACCCGGCGTTCAAGGAAGGCGATTACGGCCGCGGCTTCGTCGGCTGGGAGGAATATTCGATCCTCAACCCGAATAATTTCGCGATCGAGAATGTCCATGTCGATCCCTCGGTGCCGCTGACCGCCTATATGGGCGCGCTCGGCTGGTCGGGCATCACCGCCTATGTCGGCCTGAAGCGCATCGGCGAGATGAAGGCGGGCGAGACGGTGGTGATGAGCGCGGCGGCGGGCGCGGTCGGCAGCGTCGGCGGCCAGATCGCGCGGCTGAGCGGATGCCGCACGGTCGGCATCGTCGGCGGGCAGGACAAGGCCGATCTGGTGACGGGCACCTTCGGCCTCGACGCGGCGGTCAACTATCGCGCGGAAGCGGATCTGGGGGCCGCGATCAAGGCGGCCTGTCCGGATGGCGCGGACATCTATTTCGACAATGTCGGCGGCACCGTCCTCGATACCATGCTGCCCAATATGCGGGATTTCGGCCGTATCGTCGTGTGCGGCATGATGGCCAACTACAACAACCACGACCAGCCCGTGCCGATCCTCAACCTCTGGCAGGTGCTGGTCCACCGCATCACCATGCGCGGCTTCCTCGCCTATGAGCATCTCGACATGCTGGAGGAAGCGGAATCGCAGCTGGCGGCGTGGATCAAGGCGGGCGACCTCATCGCGCTGGAAAATGTGACGACCGGCATAGAAAACACTCCGTCCGCCTTCATCAACCTGATGTCGGGCAAGACCACCGGCAAGACCATCGTGCGGCTGAACGAGGGCGTGACGACGCTTTGAGCGGACCGGTTGCGATTATAGCCTGATCCTCCCCGGTACGGGGAGGGGGACCGCCCGCAGGGTGGTGGAGGGGCACCATCGGTCAAGCGCAATGCCCGGTTGATCGAGCGTCACGTCCGGCGGCCTGTACCCCTCCACCATGCTTCGCATGGTCCCCCTCCCCCAAGGGGGAGGAATGGCTGACCGCTCACGAAAAAGGGGAGCCTCGCAGCTCCCCTTTTCCGCACGGTGCGACCCGTTTTCGCTTACAGCACCGGCGGTTCCTCATCGGGATCGGCGCGGAGCAGATAGTCCACATAATTGTGGAAATAATGGTTGCCGCGCTCGTTCCTGCCGAAGATCACCGATTGGAGCGCGCCCGATTCCAGCCCCTTCTGCACTTGCAGGCCGACGCCGTAATCCTCCTCGTTCACCACGTCGCGCAGCCAGTCCATCATGCCCTCGATCGCGGCGGCGTCCTCGGCGTCGCGCGGGGGATCGCGGCGGATGAACATCAGGTTGGTGACGTTGCTGTCCGGCGTGTCGCCGGGGATCAGCTGCGCGACCTGCGTGATTTCCGGCGCGAAGAAGATGCTGACATTGGGGAAGATGGTGCGCACGAAATCATAGCCGTCATTCTCATGCTCGCCCCATTTGTCGGGGGGAAGCGCGCCCAGCGCCTCCTTGATCCGCGTCTGCGGATAGCCGACGCGCATGTGCGGGCCGAAGGCGGTGAAGTGCATGATATTGCTGAAGCTGCGCGGGTGGATGGTGGTCGGGTGCGCGGCGGCGAAATGATAGCCCTCCAGATAGCCGTCATAGGCGATCTTCCAATTGGGGCCGTAGATGCGCCGGGTGCCGCAATAATGCCATTTGTCGAGGCCGTAAAATTCGAGATCGTCGAGCATGCCGCCCAGATGCTTGCGGATGTCGAATTCCCGCCCCGGCGTCAGGCACACCCAGATGATGCCGCCCGCCTCCGCCACCGGCAGCGCGGTGAGGTTGCGCTCCTCCTTGCAGATCGGCCCGAATTTCTGCGGGTCGGCCACGCCCAGAAGCTTGCCGTCATTGCCGAAGGTCCACGCATGATAGGGGCAGGAAAAGCGCCGGGCATTGCCATGACCCTCCGGCTTCAGGATCATGCCGCGATGGGTGCACACGTTCAGCATCGCCGCGACCGTGCCGTCCGGCTTGCGCGTGATCAGCAGCGGCTTGCCCAGCAATTCCATCGCCTTGTAATCGCCCGGATTGGGAATCTCGGCGCTCAGCGCGGCCAGCAGGGGCAGCTTCATGAAGATCTCCGCCTTCTCCCGCTCGAAATAGGCGGGGTCGGTATAGGCGGTGGCGGGGACCTCCAGCGTGGTTTCGGCGCTGTCCGTCGTGCCGGTTTCCACATATTCGAGCATCTTGCCGGCCTCGCGGCCGATAGTATCCTGATAGCCCATCTTGACCTCTCAATCCTTGGCGGGCCTCTTCGGCCTCGTCTTGCGCGCGCGAACCATCGGGTTCGAGTCACCCGACCATCATAGATACCGCATCGCGCGAAGGGCTGCACTCTGACTAGCGCTAGTTGCACCCGCGCGCCTTTTGCCTCCTTATTCCCCGAAATTCGGCAAAAGGCGAAAGCAGGAGAGGATTGCGGCCTATGATGATCGACCTTCGGGGCAAGACCGCGCTGGTGACGGGCGCGGCGTCGGCGGGCGGGCTCGGCTTCGCGGCGGCGCGGCTGATGGCGCGGCAGGGGGCCAGCCTCTTCCTCACCGACCTGGACGCGGACGCCGTCGCCGCCCGCGCGGAGGACTTGCGCCGCGAGGGCCATCAGGCGAACGCGATGGCGCAGGACGTGACCGACGAAGCGGGCTGGGCCGCGGTCATCGAGGCGGTGGTCGGCGCCTATGGGCGGCTCGACATCCTCGTCAACAATGCGGGCATCGCCGTGCTGCGGCCGATGAGCGCGATGACCAAGGCCGACTGGGACCGGCAGATCAGCGTCAACCTCGACAGCGTCTACCTCGGCACCAAGGCGGGCGTCGACCAGATGCGTCGGCAGGGCGGCGGCGGATCGATCGTCAACATGTCGTCGGTGGCGGGCCTCGTCGGCGTCGAAGGCACCGCCGCCTATGCCGCCAGCAAGGGCGGCGTGCGCCTCTTTTCCAAGAGCGTCGCGCTGGAAACCGCGAAGGAGAATATCCGCGTCAACACCGTCCACCCCGGCATGATCTGGACCGACATGCAGAAGGTGGCGATCGCGGACAACAAGGAAGTGTTCGACCAGATCACCGCCGCCGTGCCGATGGGCCGCATGGGCGAGCCGGAGGATATCGGCGCGATGGTCGCCTTCCTCGCCTCCGACGATGCAAAATATATTACGGGGGCCGAATTCACCGTGGACGGAGGAATGGTTGCGCAGTAAAAAAGGTTGAACAACCGTTCAACAAAGATGCAGGGCTGCGCATCCGGTTGCGGAAAGACGCCCATGACGTCACAGGAGATTGGGAGAAGATTGAATGGCTGAGAGCGATCCTCGCATAAAGGGAGCGCCGCTGGCGCGCTGCCCCGGCGAATCGGTGCGCGATCTGGCGCTGGCCGACACCAACCCGGTGCCGGAGTTCCTCTATACCGACGAATATGAAAATCTCGGCTCCGCGCCGATTCCGGCGAGCCGCTACACCGACCCGGCCTTTTTCGAGCTGGAAAGGCAGAAGATGTGGCCGCGCGTCTGGCAATTCGCCGCGCGCGAGGAGGAACTGCCCGAACCGGGCGACTATATCGTCTATGAGAATGTCGGCCGATCCTTCATCGTCATCCGGCAGGAGGACGGCTCCGTCCGCGCCTTCGCCAATGTCTGCCTGCATCGCGGGCGCAAGCTCAAGACCGGGGACGGCTGGACCGGCGAGCTGCAATGCCCGTTCCACGGCTTCACCTGGAACAATGACGGCACGCTCAAGCAGATACCCTGCCGCTGGGACTTCTCGCACCTCAGCGACGAGGCGATGAAGCTGCCGGAGATCAGCGTCGGGCGCTGGGGCGGCTATATCTTCCTGCGCGAGGCGGCCGAGGGGCCGAGCCTCGAAGACTATCTCGCGCCGATGCCGGAGCATTTCCAGCGCTGGAAGCACGAGGAATGCGCGACCGCCCTGTGGGTCGGCAAGGTGGTGCCCGCCAACTGGAAGGTGGTGATGGAGGCTTTCATGGAAAGCTGGCACACCGTCGTCACCCATCCGCAGCTGCTGCCGTTCACCGGCGACGCCAATTCGCTCTACAACATCTATGGCGACTATGTGAACATGACGGTGACGCCGTTCGGCACCATGTCGCCGCATCTCGACCCCAAGGGCAGGCCACAGCAGTGGATCGTCGACGAGTTCGTCAAATATAACGGCCGTTCGTCCGACAATTACGAGGATCAGGACGCGGGCGGCTTCAACGTGAAGGTGCCGGAGGGCATGACCGCGCGCGCGGCGCTGGGCGCATCGCTGCGGGAAACGACGACGCGGATGTTCGGCCATGACGTCAGCTTCGCCTCAGATGCGGAGATGATGGACGCGATCCTCTACAATGTGTTCCCGAACTTCAGCCCCTGGGCCGGGTTCCAGCCCAATATCGTCTATCGCTGGCGCCCCTGGCACGATGTCGACCATTGCCTGATGGAAGTCCGCATCCTCACCCGCGTGCCGCCGGGGCAGGAACGGCCGAGGGCGCCGGAGATGAAGCTCCTCGGCCTGGACCAGAAATGGACCGAGGCGCCGGAACTGGGCATATTGGGCGATGTGTTCGAGCAGGACATGGAGAATCTGCCCTATGTGCAGACGGGCCTGAAGGCGACGATGAACGACCGGGTGGAGCTGGCCAATTATCAGGAAATCCAGATCCGCCAGTTCCAGAACACGCTGGCCAAATTCGTCGAGGGCAAGCTCTGAGGCGAGCGGCCCGGTGACGGGATAAGGGAAGGGCCGGGCGATGTTCCCGGCCTTTCTTTTGGCGATGATATCCCTTGCAGACAGGGGCCTTGAAAACCGGGTTTGGGTGGTTAGCGGACATATCGTGCTGGAGTAGAAAGTTCACGCGGAGACGCGGAGGCGCGGAGAAGGACGTTCCGGGCCGCAGGCCCCATTTCATTATCCTTGCGTCGGTTGCCGGGGTGAATGACGAGGGAAAGCGCTTCGCGCTACTATCTCTCCGCGTCTCCGCGCCTCCGCGTGAAACCAATCTTCTACGTCCGCTCCCGGCCGAAAGCAGACGCCCACTCGGACCTCTTTTCGTACTTTCTACCGCACCCTTACAAAGGGCGACGGCGGGCCAGCGCCAGCGCCAGCAGCGGCATCGACGCGGCGGCGATGAGGCAGGCCGCCGCCACGATCAATACGCCCTGCACGCTTGCCCGCGTCACCGCCAGCGAGGCGAGAAAGGGCCCTGCGGCAAGGCCGATCAGATGGCCGCCGGCGATGGAGGCGGCGGCGCGCGCGGTGGGATCGATCGCCAGCAGCAGGGGCAACTGGAACGGCGGCACGAACATCCACAGGAAGGAAAACAGCAGCAGCGCGAGATATTGGACGGCAAGCGAGTCCACCAGCACGACGGCGGCCATGCACAGCGTCAGCGCCAGCGGGCCGAGCGTGCAGGCGAGCACCGGGGGGAACCGGCTCGTCAGCGCCGCGACCAAACCGCCGAGGATGTGCACGCCGATCACGAACGGCACGACCGTCTCCATCGCCAGGCCGGTGCTCGTCGTTTCCCGGATCAGCGGCACGGCATAGGACCAGAAGGCCATGATTCCGCACAGGAACAGCGCGACGCCGCCAAGGCCCACAAGACCGGCCGGCGGCAGCGCGCCGCGCGGGCCGTCCGGCGGCGAGGGCGAGGGCGAGGGCGGGGCCGGGGCCGGGACAAGGCGGCAGAAGGGCAG
>Ga0180222_1002159_pt1 | contig 16773 bp, 18 predicted proteins | sample eDN5th37CKraftOP_FD_151336 | JGI IMG/M metagenome (GOLD analysis project Ga0180222, IMG submission 151336) | Enriched Organic Plus compost microbial communities from Emeryville, California, USA - eDNA 5th pass 37_C Kraft OP (version 2) (version 2) ... | reverse complement strand
TATGGCCTCAACGAATTCGAGAAGCGCAGCGGCCTGCGGCTGAACTCGATGGCCTGCGTCGCGCTGCCGACCTGCGGCCTGGCGATGGCCGAGAGCGAGCGCTATCTCCCCGACCTCGTCACCAAGATCGAGACCATCCTGGAAAATTACGGCCTCCGGGATGAACCGATCACGATCCGCATGACCGGATGCCCGAACGGCTGCGCGCGTCCCTATATCGCGGAGATCGGCCTCACCGGCCGCGCGCCCGGAAAATACAATCTCTATCTCGGCGGCGGCTTCCACGGCCAGCGTCTGAACAAGATGTATCTGGAGAATGTCGGCGAGAGCGCGATCCTTTCGGCTCTCGACAAGACGCTCGGTCATTTTGCCCGCGAGCGCCTGTCCGGCGAGCATTTCGGCGACTTCGCCATCCGCGCGGGCTATGTCGCCGAGGTGAAGGAAGGGCGCTTCTTCAACGACTAGAGTCTTTCGCCGTTTCATGGAAGCGGTGAAAGACTCCAGACTGTATTGACGCGTTTTCTTCACGCGAACAGTTTTCGCTTCGCTCGCAGATGCTGCAGAGTGCGTCAGCTTGAAACGGAAACGCGGCAGAGCGTGACAGCCGGGCAGCCGTCCGAAGAGCGGCGCCGCTTCCGTCCGTCTGTGCCGCAGTCATCTCCCGCCGACGACCAAGGCGTCCTTCCGGCCGCGGCGTGCCGAGATATGCCGCAGCGCGGCGGCCTCCGCTTCCTTTGGCGTGCGGAACGCCTGTCCCTCAAGCCCGCCGAAATCGGACGTGGCTGCGAAAAAGTTGAAGCGGTGTCCATCGCGAACGACGATTCCCGCGGTGCGCGATCTGACCTCGATGACATAAGCCTGCGACATGATCCTGCTGCCGGATGACACCGGCATCCTCTGCAAATAAGTACGCGATGGGAGTGAGTGATGAGGCCGTACCGTCAACACGGTACGGCGACGGTCACATCGCGTTGGCAGAGCTGTTGTGCAGGAGAGAGAAGGGACCATCGAGAAGAATGAAACGTCATGGGGTCGTCTCCTGATTGGGGAGCCCACGAAATCGCTTCGTGACGCTTTAGCGTTTAAGTCGCGGCGCAAGCTGCTCCATCAAATCCCGCGATCCGATCGCCATGCGATCGAACACATGTACCTTGTCAGATCGTGCGGCATTGTCAATCCACAGGGAAAAATAAGCCGATTTCTCGCGAAACGCCGCTGATCCTGAAAAATGAATGTCGTGGGCTCATTCCCGCAAAATCATTCATTCTCCAGCGGTCTCCCGCGGTTCTCGATGGCGGCGAGGCGCCGCGCAAGCAGGAGGATGAGATCGCGGCCGCTTAAGGCCCGCGCCATAAACACAAGGCCCGGCTGATGGGCCGGGCCTCAGGTCATGCGCACAATGGCTGCCGCGATCACCACGCCGGCAGGATCGATCCCTGAAACTTGGTTTCGATGAACGTCTTGACCGGCTCCGATCGATAGATCGCAATGAACTTCTTGATGTCCGGATCGTCCTTGCGGTCTTCGCGAGAAGCGAACACCAGCGTCCATTCGGAATTCTTGGTTTCGGTGATCAGGGCATCCTTCAGCTTGAGCCCGGCGAGCTGCGCGTAATTGTTCGAGACGAACGACGCATCGAGATCGTTCAGCGAACGCGGCAGCTGCGCGGCGTCGAGCTCCACGAATGTCACCTTCTTCGGATTGTCGACGATGTCCTGCACGGTCGCCGAAATGCCGGCCTCCGGCCTCAGCTTGATGACGCCGGCTTCCTGAAACAGGAACAGCGCCCGCGCGGAATTGGTCGGATCGTTTGGAATGCCAAGCTGCGCGCCGTTGCGGAGCTCGCTGAAGCTTTTGACCTTGGAGGAGAAGATGCCGCCCGGAACGACGATGGAGGGATCGAGCGCCACCAGCTTGTAGCCGCGCGCCTTGACCTGATTGGCCAGATAGGGACGGTGCTGGAAGTTGTTGAGATCGATTTCCTTGGCATCGAGCGCCGAGTTGGGCTGATTCCAGTCCGTGAATTCGATGATCTCGGCCTTCAGGCCGTCCTGCGCGGCGAGGCGCGCAGCCTCCCGCAGGATATCGCCATAGGGCCCCGAGGATACGCCGATCTTGAGGACGCCGTTTACGGCCAAGGCGTTTCCGGACGCAAGGGTGCCGGCAAGCATCACGGCACCAAGCAGAAGAAAAGAACGTCGCAGCATCATGATCTCCAAAAATCTGGTCCTGCTGGCCGCGCCGGAGCGTCACCAGGTCGCGATGTATGTTCCCTTGAATCGCTTCTCGAGAAATTCCTTCACCGGCGCCGAGTGATAGGCGTCGATCAGTTGTTTCACCCAGGGCTTGTCCTTGTCTTCCTCCCGGACCGCGAGGATGTTGACCCACGGCCCCTCGAGACTTTCGCGGGCAATGGCATCGGTCGCCGGGTTGAGCCCGGCCTGCACGGCGTAGTTGTTGTTGATCGAGACGAGGTCGACATCCTGCAGCGAGCGGGGAAGCTGCGCGGCGTCAAGTTCGACGAACTTCAGCTTCTTCGGGTTGTCGACGATGTCGGCCACCGTCGCGGTGACCGTCTTGCCTTCCTTGAGCTTGATGACGCCGTGCTCGGCGAGGATGAGCAGGCCCCGCGCGCCGTTGGAGGGATCGTTCGCGATCGCAACCTGAGCGCCCTGCGGCAGATCTTCCAGCTTCTTGTATTTGCGGGAATAGACGCCTTGCGGGGACGCGATGGTGTTGGCCACCTTGACGATCTTCCAGCCGGTCTTGGCGATCTGGTTCAGCAGGTAAGGCTCATGCTGGAACGAATTGGCTTCGATGTCCTTCTGAGCCAGCGCCTGATTGGGAATGACGTAATCGGTGAATTCGACCACCTTGATGTCGAGGTTTCGCTCGGCGGCGACCTTGCGGACCACATCGAGGACTTCCGCGTGCGGCCCGGCGGTCACCCCGACACGGATGGTTTCGGCCGAAGCCGAGGCCGCCACCGTCAGCGATGCGGCGATTGCGAGCAGAAAGGCGCGAAGTCGCATGAACAATATCCTCCAGGACAACAAAAACTCAACGATGCCGCGCGCGCTTGTCGAGACGGCGGGCGAGGCGGTCGCCGAATGTCTGCACGCCCTGCACCAGCACGATCAGCACCAGAACGACCACGAGCATGACGTCCGGCATGAAGCGCTGATAGCCATACCGGATGCCGAGATCGCCGAGGCCGCCGCCGCCGACCGCGCCGACCATCGCGGAGTAGCCGAGCAGGCTGACGACGGTGAGCGTCAGCGCCAGCGTGATCGCAGGCAGTGCTTCCGGCAGCAGGACCTTCCGGACGATCTGCAGCGGCGTCGCGCCGAAGGCGCGGGCGGTTTCCACCAGGCCCTGATCGACTTCGCGGATCGCCGCCTCGATGATCCGCGCGATGAAAGGTATCGCGGCAACCGTCAGCGGCACGGTGGCCGCGCGGGTGCCGATCGACGTGCCGGCGACCAGCCGCGTAAACGGGATGATGGCCACCACCAGGATGATGAATGGCGTCGAGCGCGTGGCGTTGACGATCAGGCCGACGAGCCGGTTCGCCGTGGGGGCGGCGAACAGCTCGCCCGGGCCGCTGGTGGCGAGGAAGACGCCGAGCGGGACGCCGATCAGCGTCCCCAGCAAGCCCGACAGGCCGACCATCCACAGCGTGTCGAGCGTCGACCACGCGATCATGATCAGGATTTCAGGTGACATAACCGAGATGCTCCACGCGGCTGCCGGCGTCGGTGAGATATTTGACGATCGTCCCGCTCAGTTCAGGGGACGCCTGGAATGCGATCGAGAAGGCGCCCACGGTCTGGCCCGCGATCGACTCCACCCGCCCATCGAGCAGGCGCGGCTCGATGTCGAATTGGCGCGAAAGCTGGAACAGCAGCTTCTGGCCTTCGTCGCCCTTGAAGACGACATGAAGGACGTCCGAAGCGCCGGCAGCGCGGTCGGCTTTGAGGTGGCTTTTCAGCCATTCCGGCACCTGAACGCCTTCGACGACGCTGACGAAACGGCGCGTGACCTCATGCCGGGGCGAGGAGAACACCTCGAACGTCGTCCCTTCCTCCACGATCCGCCCGCTCTCGATCACCGCCACCCGGTCGGCGAGAGCTTTCACCACCGCCATTTCGTGGGTGATGAACAGGATCGTCAAACCCAGTTCGGAATTGATCTTCTTCAGCAGCGCGAGAATCTGGTCCGTCGTCTCGGGATCGAGCGCTGACGTGGCTTCATCGGACAGCAGGAGGCTGGGCTGCGTCGCCAGGGCGCGTGCGATGCCGACGCGCTGCTTCTGTCCGCCGGAAAGCTCGGACGGATAGCGGTCGCGCTTGTCGGAAAGCCCGACGAGATCGAGCAGCGGCGCCACGGCTTTCCTGATCTCCGCCCTCGACGCGCCGGCGATTTCCAGCGGCAGCGCGACATTGTCGAAGACGGTGCGCGACGACAGCAGGTTGAAGTGCTGAAAGATCATCCCGATGCGGCGGCGGATCTGGCGCAGCGCCGCCTCGGAGAGCTCGGTGATATCGGCATTGTTGACGACCACCCGGCCTGAGCTCGGCTTTTCGAGCCCGTTCACCAGCCGGATCAGCGTGGACTTGCCGGCACCGCTGCGGCCGATCACGCCAACGATCGTCCCGCGCCTGACGGACAGGCTCACGTCCTGCAGGGCATGGACCTCCTTGCTGTCGCCGCGGGCAGCAAACGTCTTTCGGACATCGGTGATGGTGACGGCAGGCGTCTCATCGGTGGACGGCGATCGTAGCGCGTCTTCGGCATGTATCGGCCAAGGTGCATTCATTGCGCGATGTGTCAGCGGGGCAAGAGGGAATGACGTCTAGCGTTATCAAAAATCGCTTCGAGAACAATCCATGCGAGAGAGAAAGCAATCCGCGCACTGCGCGCGATGAAAAAGCAAAATGGAATCTCCCTCGGCGCGGTTCACTGTAGAATAACCAGCCCTCGGAAATGATCGCGGACGATGCGAGCGCCAGCCCGACACTGATCCTGTCCGCCCTGGTGGGCGGCAACCATCTCGCTTTCTATCGCCAGTGGGCGGCATCCGGCATGAAATCCAAGATTCCGATCGCGTCCGCGACGCTGGGCTCGGCCAACGAGCACAAGATTCTCACGGCCGAGGAAAGCAACGGCATTCTCGTCGCCTATAACTGCTCGCTCGAACTGCAAAACGCGGCCAACAAGGCCTTTCTTGCGGCGTGGGCGGAGAAGTATGGCGACACCGGCATGGTTCACGAACTGGCCGTGTCGCACTATCAGGCAGTGATGCTGTGGGCGGCGGCGGTCCGGAAGGCTGGCGGCGTGGAGCGCGATCCGATGGTCAAGGCGCTGGAGGACAACCTGTCGATCGACGGGCCCGGCGGAAAGCTGACGGTCGACCCGAAAACGCACCACCTGATCCTCGATATCCATCTGAGGGAGATCATGGACCAGAAAATGACAATCGTCCGCGACTTCGCTCAGCGTTCGCCTGTCGATACGCAACAGGTCTGCGACCTCGTCGCCCGGCCGAACGATACCAAGCAATACGAAATCAAGATCAACTGACGCGATTTTCGCGCCGGTGGCTTCACCTGTGGCCGTGCTTCGTTCTCCCGGGCGGACGAGGCAGGCGCCTTCGGGCAGGCCGCATTTTTCGGTCTCGGCGCCTACGCCTACGCGATCGCAGCCATCAATATCGGCGTGCTGGTGAAGGAGGAGCGCCTCGCGGGGCTTCAGACCTCGTTCGATCCGCTGAGCTGGCGGCTTCAGATCCGGGTCTGCGGAAACCTTGCATGCGAAGACGATCTCTCCACCGCCGCTGGGGTCGCGAGGACGATCGACTTCTTCGCCACCATGTTCGATCTCGGCGCCGGCGAACGCCCGATCTTCGCCTATGGCGGCGAGAACCGGTGTACGGATGTGTCCGTCGTCTCGAAGGAGATGATGAACGCGGTGTCGCTCATCAATCTCGAGTCGGTGCGCAACTTCGCGCATCGCATCGGTCAGCCGGTCGATCCGCGGAGATTCCGTGCGAACATCTATTTCGAGGGACTGCCGCCCTACAGCGAACTGGATCTGCTGGATCAGGACATCACCATCGGCGCCGCGCGGCTGCGGGTGACCATGCGCACCCGGCGCTGCGCCGCGACGGAAGTCAACCTGCAAAGCGCGCTCCGCGACATTGCCGTTCCCCAGTTGCTGATGAAGCATCTCGGGCATTCCGACATGGGAGTCTATGCCGAGATCCTCGAGGGCGGCCCGGTTCAGCCGGGGACCGTGATCGCCGCTCCGGCGGCGGCGGGGACGCATCATGGATAGGGAGAAGCTGAGCCTCCGGGTGTTCTCCCGGCGCATGCTGACCGAGGATATCTGCGAGTTCGACCTGCGTTCGGCGGATGGCGGCGCGCTGCCGGCTTTCGAGGCCGGGATGCATCTCCAGGTGCAGACGCCGGCCGGCAAGATGCGATGCTATTCGATCTGCAACGACGATACCGACAGGTTCCGCTATGTGATCTGCGTCAAGCGGGAGAGCCGCGGCCGCGGCGGATCGCGCAGCATGCATGCTGTCTCCCGCGCGGCGGGCGCCATGCTGGAGCTGGATTTCTGAGCATCCGGCCCCTCACCCCGCGCGCTGCGCCTGCCGGCGGCTCAGGATCAGCGCCAGCAGGGTGCAGACGGCACCGGAGAGAAGATAGGCGCCGGCCGAGATGAGGCCGAAGTTGCTCGCCAGCACCAGCGCCGCCAGCGGTGCGAAGCCTGCGCCGAACAGCCACGCGAAGTCGGATGTCAGCGCCGACGCCGTGTAGCGATAGGCCATGGAGAAGCGCGAGGCGACGGCGCCGGACGATTGTCCGAACGACAGGCCGAGCAGGATGAAGCCGAGCACCATGTAGATCGTTTCGCCGACGACGCCGGCGTCGAGCAGCTGCGGCGCGAAGCCGCTATAGGCCGCGATCGCGACCGCCGATCCGAGCAGCAGCACATCGCGGCCGATGCGGTCGGCGAGCACGCCGGAGGCGACGATGGCCGCGACGCAGAACACCGCGCCGACCCCCTCGATGATGAGAAAGCGTGCCGGCGCGTCGTTGGTGTAGAGGAACACCCAGGACAGCGGAAACACCGTGACCATATGAAACAGCGCGAAGCTTGCCAGCGGGGCGAATGCGCCGAGGGCGATATTCCGCCCTTCGCGGCGCATGGTGCGAATGACGGGGGCGGGCTGAAGCGTACGCGTTTCGAACAGGCTGGCGTAATCGGGTGTCGCGACCATGCGCAGCCGGGCGAACAGGGCGACGACGTTGATGGCGAAGGCCACGAAGAACGGATAGCGCCAACCCCAGCCGAAGAAATCCTCGGCCGAGAGATTGCCGGCGAAGAAGGCGAACAGGCCGCTGGCCACGATCAGCCCGAGCGGCGCGCCGATCTGCGGGATCATCGCGTACCAGCCGCGGCGCGTTTCCGGCGCGTTGAGGGCCAGCAGCGAGGCGAGCCCGTCCCATGCGCCGCCCCAGGCAAGGCCCTGGCCGACACGGGCGAGCGCGAGCAGCCATGCCGATGAGGCACCGATCGTCTCGTATCCCGGCAGGAAGGCGATGGCGACCGTCGAGGTTCCAAGGAGGAATAACGCAAGTGTGAGCTTCACCGCCTTGCCGTGCCGCAGGTCGATGCCGGTGAAGAGCGCGGTTCCAACCGGCCGCGCGACGAAGGCGAGCGCGAAGATGGCGAACGAATAGAGCGTTCCTGTGAGCGCATCCAGATACGGGAACACCAGCTTCGGGAACACGATGACCGAGGCGATCGCATAGACGAAGAAGTCGAAAAACTCCGACGTCCGGCCGATAACGACGCCAACGGCGATCTCTGCAGGATTGGCTTTGTGCTGATGGCCGCCGGTGTGTTCCGCACCCGGGCCGTCCATTGTCGCGGATTGCGTCATGGTCGCTCAAATCCTTTCAGAAAGATTCTAATCCTGTCCGAGCCTGTCAGGCCGTTTCTCTCGCGCCGAGACGGCCGGCGGCATTGGACAAATTGTCCACTGTCACCCCTGTTGCACCGCAGCTACGTGCTCTCTGATAACGACAATTTCAGCCTCGGCAGGTTCCTCGTGAGACTCGTGAAGATCATTGCGCTGTTGGTGCTGGCGACCGCCCTGAGCGGCTGCAATTTCGTCGTGCTTCACCCCGCGGGCGATGTGGCCGCGCAGCAGCGCGATCTGGTGGTCATCTCGACGGTGCTGATGCTGCTGATCATCGTCCCTGTCATGGCCCTCACCGTGCTGTTTGCCTGGCGCTATCGGCAGTCCAGCACCTCCGCGCGCTACGAGCCGGACTGGGATCATTCGACTCAGCTCGAGCTGGTGATATGGGCGGGTCCTCTGCTGATCATCATCTGCCTTGGTGCGCTCACCTGGATGGGCACGCATCTGCTCGATCCCTTCCGCACGCTCGGGCGCATCGATGCCGGGCGCCCGGTGTCGGTGGCGGCGAAGCCGCTCGAGGTTCAGGTTGTTGCGCTCGACTGGAAGTGGCTGTTTATCTATCCGGAGGAGGGCATTGCCGCGGTCAACGAGCTCGCCGCGCCGGTCGATCGCCCGATTCATTTCCGCATCACTTCCGCGTCGGTGATGAACTCCTTCTACATTCCGGCGCTGGCGGGTCAGATCTATGCGATGGCCGGCATGGAGACCAAGCTGCACGCCGTGATCAACAAGCCGGGCGTCTATCAGGGGTTCTCCGCAAATTATAGCGGCGCCGGCTTTTCCGGCATGCGCTTCGCCTTCCATGGAATGACGGAGCCCGACTTCGGCACCTGGGTCGCCAAAGTGAAGTCCGGCGGCGGTGCGCTGGAGCGGACGAACTATCTCGAACTCGCGCGGCCGAGCGAGAATGAACCGGTTCGCCATTATGCCAAGGTCGATCCGGCGCTCTACAAGGCGATTCTCAACATGTGCGTCGAGCCCGGCAAGATGTGCATGAGCGAGATGATGGCGATCGACGCTAAGGGCGGGCTCGGTCTTGCCGGCGTCAACAGCATCCTGCCGCGCTCCTCCGATCAATATGCCCGGGCCGGGGCCATCTTTGGCACCGCGCCGTCCTATGTCGCGGGCATCTGCAGCATCGAGGAGCTGAACGCGCAGATGCCGAAGGCGCTCGCCGCGCCGCGCCAGATGTCCCCGCTCACCGGCGTTGGACTGAAACGGCCGGATCTGACGCGGAGCGAGCCGTCGACCACGTCATTCTCCATCGGAACCCGGCTCCGATCCGATTCATGAGTGAACTGATGCTTGATAAGCTCGATCTGACCAAGGCTGTCTTCGGCCGCCTGACCTGGGACTCGCTGCCGCTGCACGAGCCCATCGTCGTCATGACATTCGTTGCCGTGGCCCTCGGCGGTGTGGCGCTGCTCGGCGCGATCACCTATTTCCGCCTGTGGGGCTATCTCTGGCGCGAATGGTTCACGACGGTGGACCACAAGCGCATCGGCATCATGTATATGGTGCTGGGCATCGTGATGCTGCTGCGCGGCTTTGCCGACGCCATCATGATGCGCCTGCAGCAGGCGATCGCATTCAACGGCTCCGAGGGCTATCTCAACGCGCATCACTACGATCAGATCTTCACCGCCCATGGTGTGATCATGATCTTCTTCGTGGCGATGCCGCTGGTCACCGGCCTGATGAACTACGTCGTGCCGCTGCAGATCGGCGCGCGGGACGTGTCATTTCCATTCCTCAACAATTTCAGCTTCTGGATGACGGTGGGCGGCGCCGTCCTCGTGATGATCTCGCTGTTCGTCGGCGAGTTCGCCCGCACCGGATGGCTTGCCTATCCGCCGCTGTCGAATATCGGCTTCAGTCCCGACGTCGGCGTCGATTACTATATATGGGCGCTGCAGGTCGCCGGCGTCGGTACCACGCTGTCGGGCATCAACCTGATCTGCACCATCGTCAAGATGCGCGCACCGGGCATGACGATGATGCGGATGCCGGTGTTCACCTGGACCTCGCTCTGCACCAACGTGCTGATCGTCGCCTCGTTTCCGGTGCTGACGGCGGTGCTCGCGCTGCTCTCGCTCGACCGCTATGTCGGCACCAACTTCTTCACGAACGACTTCGGCGGCAATCCGATGATGTACGTCAACCTCATCTGGATCTGGGGGCACCCGGAAGTCTACATCCTGATCCTTCCGCTGTTCGGCGTCTTCTCAGAAGTCACCGCGACCTTCTCCGGCAAGCGGCTGTTCGGCTACACATCCATGGTCTACGCGACCGTGGTGATCACCATCCTGTCGTATCTGGTCTGGCTGCACCACTTCTTCACGATGGGATCGGGCGCCAGCGTCAACTCCTTCTTCGGCATCACCACCATGATCATCTCGATCCCGACGGGCGCGAAGATGTTCAACTGGCTGTTCACCATGTATCGCGGCCGCATCCGCTTCGAGCTTCCGATGATGTGGACGGTCGCCTTCATGCTGACCTTCGTCGTCGGCGGCATGACGGGCGTGCTGCTGGCGGTGCCGCCGGCCGACTTCGTGCTGCACAACAGCCTGTTCCTGGTGGCGCATTTCCACAATGTCATCATCGGCGGCGTCCTGTTCGGCCTGTTCGCGGCGATTGCCTACTGGTTCCCCAAGGCATTCGGCTTCAGGCTCGATCCGTTCTGGGGCAAGGTGTCGTTCTGGTGCTGGGTCACCGGCTTCTGGTTCGCCTTCATGCCGCTGTATGTGCTGGGGCTGATGGGCGTCACGCGGCGGCTGCGGGTGTTCGACGATCCGTCGCTGCAGATCTGGTTCGTCATTGCCGCTTTCGGCGCCTTCCTGATCCTGCTGGGAATCGTGGCCTTCCTGGTGCAGATCGCGGTCAGCGTGCTGCGGCGTGAAGCGCTGCGCGACGTCACCGGCGATCCGTGGAACGCGCGAACGCTGGAATGGGCGACATCCTCGCCTCCGCCGGACTACAACTTCGCCTTCACCCCCGTCGTTTACGACAATGACGCGTGGTGGGACATGAAGCGCCGCGGCTATCAGCGGCCGATGGGCGGATTCAAGCCGATCCATATGCCGCGCAACACCGGCAGCGGGGTTATCCTCGCCGGGCTGAGCACGGCCATGGGCTTCGGCCTGGTCTGGTACATATGGTGGCTGGCGGCCCTGAGCTTTGTCGCGCTGATCGCGGTGGCGATCGCCCACACCTTCAATTATCACCGCGACTTCAACATTCCGGCCGATGAGGTCGCGCGTGTGGAAAGTGCCCGCACGCGCCTGCTTGCGGCAGGAGGCTGATCGATGACTGTCAGCATTTCACCACCCAGAGAAGGGCATCCGGTTTTCTACCTGGAGGACGAACACGCGCATGCCGAGGGTGGCAGCACGATGCTCGGCTTCTGGATCTATCTGATGAGCGATTGCCTCATCTTTGCGATCCTGTTCGCGACCTATGGCGTTCTCGGCGGAAGCTACGCCGCCGGGCCGGCTCCGAAAGATCTGTTCGACCTGAGCCTCGTGGCGGTCAACACCACGATGCTGCTGCTGTCGTCCATCACCTATGGCTTTGCCATGCTGGCGATGGAGAAGGAGCGGGTCGGCGCGACGCAAGGCTGGCTGACGGTCACCGGCCTGTTCGGCCTCGCCTTCATCGGTATCGAGCTCTATGAGTTCGCGCACATGTTCCATGAGGGTGCGACACCCCAGCGCAGCGCGTTTCTGTCATCGTTCTATACGCTGGTCGGCACCCACGGGCTGCACGTCACGTTCGGCCTGATCTGGCTGGTGACGCTGATCACGCAGGTGGCGCAGCGCGGCCTGATCGAGGCCAACCGCCGCCGCCTGATGTGCCTGAGCCTGTTCTGGCACTTCCTTGACGTGATCTGGATCGGCGTCTTCACCTTTGTCTATCTGATGGGAATGCTGAGATGACAACAGAATCCCACTCCGCAACTCACGTATCGGCAGGAAGCCACACCTCCGCAGGCCATGCCGGGGACCACGCGCACGGCTCGCTGCGCAGCTACCTGATCGGCTTCGGCCTCTCGGCCGTGCTCACCGCCATCCCGTTCTGGCTGGTGATGGGCAGCGTGATCGACAGCAAGCCGGTGACCGGGATCGTGATCATGATCTTTGCCGCGGCGCAGATCGTCGTCCATATGATCTACTTCCTGCACATGAACACGCGTGCGGAAGAAGGCTGGACGATGATGGCATTGATCTTCACCATCATCATGGTGGTGATCGCGCTGACCGGATCGCTGTGGGTCATGTACCACCTCAACACCAACATGATGCCGGTCCACGACATGAGCCGGATGCCGTGAGGGCCGGCATGGCGCCGAGGCCGCACTCTCCTGGCGCCGGGCGCTCGCCGCGCACCCTTTGGCTTCTTGCAGTGCTGGCGGTGATCGGCGTGGCCGGCTTCACCGCGCTCGGCATCTGGCAGCTCGAACGCCGGCTCTGGAAGCTGGATCTGATCAGCCAGGTGGAGCGGCGCAGTCATGCGGCGCCGGTCCCGCTTCCGAAACCCGAGGACTGGCCGCGGATCAATGCCGGGGACGACGCCTATCGCCGAGTGAAGGTCAGCGGCACCTTTCTGCATGATCGCGAGACGCTGGTGCAGGCCGTGACGGAGCTCGGCCCGGGTTTTTGGGTGCTCACGCCGCTGCGGACCGAGGAGGGGCGGACTGTCCTGATCAACCGCGGTTTCGTCCCGCCCGAGCGGCGCGATCCGGCCACGCGGCCGGCCGGCAATCCTCCCGGCAAGGTTCAGATCGTCGGCCTGCTCCGGATCACCGAGCCGCATGGCGGGTTCCTGCGGGCGAATGATCCCGCGGCGGATCGGTGGCACTCGCGGGATGTCGCGGCGATCGCGGCGGCGCGGGGCCTTGAGGGTGCGGCGCCTTTCTTCGTCGATGCCGACGCCACGCCCAATCCGGGCGGCTGGCCGGTCGGCGGCCTCACGGTGGTCACCTTCCGCAACAGCCACATGGTCTATGCGCTGACCTGGTTCACGCTGGCGCTGATGGTGGCCGCGGCGGCCCTGTTCGTGGCGCGTGAGGAGTGGCGTTTGCGCAAAAGCACCCTAGATTTACCGGATGCCTCTGCGAAGCCGGTCCCGCCAGACCGGCATTCGTTCGCCGCGCCGGACCGCTGATGCTGAACCCGACCACCGTCACCGATGAAGGCCCGATCAGCTCTCGCCTGGCGAGGACCGATCGGGCCGTGCCCGCGGACGCGGCGGACGGCCCCGGCCGGATCGCGCCACTGGCCGCGCCGGCGGCCGAGGACCATGCGAACCGGAAGAACATGGCGCTGCTGATCCAGCTGCGCTGGATGGCGGTGATCGGCCAGGTCGCGACCATTGCCTTCGTCCATGGATGGCTGGGCATTCCGCTGCCGCTGACGCCGATGGTGGCGGTGATCGGGGCCCTGGTCGCGCTCAATCTGGCGAGCCTTGCCTGGGTGCGCACACGGGCCGACATCAGCAACCGCGAGCTGCTGCTGGCGCTGATGCTCGACGTCGCGGCGCTGACGGCGCAGCTCTATCTCAGCGGCGGCGCCAGCAATCCGTTCACGTCGCTGTACCTGCTGCAGGTCACGCTCGGCGCCGTGCTGCTCGACGTCCGCTCGATCTGGTCGCTGGTGGCGCTCACCTGCGTGTGTTTCACCGGGCTGATCGTCGTTTACCGTCCGCTGGACATCCCGCATCAGAATTTCGCCGATCCGTTCAATCTCCACATCATCGGCATGTTCATCGGCTTCCTGCTCAATGCCGTTCTGCTTGTGGTGTTCGTCACCCGCATCAACCGCAACCTGCGCGATCGCGACGCCCGCCTTGCCGCGCTGCGCCAGCATGCCGCGGAGGAAGATCACATCGTCCGCATGGGCCTTCTGGCCTCGGGGGCGGCGCACGAGCTCGGCACGCCGCTCGCCTCGATGTCGGTGATCGTGAGCGACTGGCGCCGCATGCCCGGCCTGACCGCCGATCCGGACATCGCGGAGGATCTCTTCGAGATGGAATCGTCGCTTCAGCGCTGCAAGTCCATCGTGACGGGCATTCTGGTCTCGGCCGGCGCGGCGCGGGGAGAGGGATCGTCGGCAACGACCGTCCATCGATTCCTCGCCGAGCTGGCGGAGGAATGGCGGGCCGCGCGCTCGGTGACGACGCTCAAATTCAGGAATGCGTTCGGCGCCGACATGGCGATTGCATCGGACGCCGCCCTCAAGCAGGTGGTGTTCAATGTGCTGGACAATGCGTTCGAGGTGTCGCCCGGCTGGGTCGAGCTGACGGCGGAGCGGAAGGCGGAAGCGCTGGTGCTGCGCGTCAGCGACAACGGTCCGGGTTTTTCTGCCGAGATGCTGGCGCAGCTCGGCAAGCCCTATCACTCCAGCAAGGGCCGCCCGGGCGGCGGACTGGGCCTGTTGCTCGTCGTCAATGTCATCCGCAAGCTCGGCGGGCATGTCGCGGCGGAAAACCGCCCGCAGGGCGGCGCCGCGGTGACGCTGACGCTGCCGCTGGCGATGCTTGCGATCGGAGGCCGCCATGCCGGATGATCGCCTGCTGGTGATCGTCGAGGACGATGCGGGCTTCGCCCGCACGCTCAAGCGCTCGTTCGAGCGCCGCGACTACACCGTGGCGGTCGCGTCCGGCCTCGATGAGCTGCGGAAGGTGCTGGAGACGCAGTCGCCCGGCTATGCCGTGGTCGACCTCAAGCTCGCGGGGGCCTCGGGGCTTGCCTGCGTCGAGGCCCTGAACGCGCATGATCCGGACATGCTGATCGTGGTGCTCACCGGCTTCGCCAGCATCGCCACCGCGGTCGAGGCCATCAAGCTCGGCGCCTGCCACTATCTCGCCAAGCCGTCGAGCACCGACGACATCGAAGCCGCTTTCAGCAAGGCGGCGGGCGATGCCGAGATCGCGGTGGCGGAGCGCCCGACCTCGATCAAGACGCTGGAATGGGAGCGCATCCACCAGACGCTGATGGAGACCGATTTCAACATTTCGGAAACGGCGCGCCGGCTCGGAATGCACCGGCGGACATTGGCGCGCAAGCTGAAGAAGCGCCAGGTGAAATAGGGCTCGATCGTCCGCGCCGTCGCGGGATGGCGGCCCGGAACGAGGGCCTACAATCCCAGATAGGCTTCACGGACGCTCGGGTTGTTCAGCAGCGCATCGGCCGTATCGCTCAGCACCACGCGCCCGGATTCCAGCACATAGCCCCGTGATGCGACGGCGAGCGCGAGAGCCGTGTTCTGCTCGACCAGCAGGATCGATGTGCCGCGCTTGTGGATCCGCACCAGCGCCTCGTGGACTTCCTCGACCACGATCGGCGCGAGCCCGTGGCTTGGCTCGTCGAGGATCAGCAGCCGGGGATTGAGCATCAGGGCCCGGCTCAACACCACCATCTGCTGCTCGCCGCCGGACAGCGTGCCGGCCCGCTGATTGCGCCGCTCGCGCAGCCGGGGAAACAGCGTCAGGCAATCCTCCATCTGCTGCATGTAGGTCTTGCTGGTCCTTACGCTGAATGCGCCGATATACAGATTCTCCTCGACCGTCATGTCGGGAAAGATCTGGCGGCCTTCGGGAACGTGCGCGATCCCCAACTTCGGAACAGCGTGCGCCGGCAGCGGCATCAGGTCATGTCCGTCGAACACGAGCGTGCCGCGCGAGTGCGGGACCACGCGGGAGATCGTGCGCAGCAATGTGCTTTTGCCGGCGGTATTGGCGCCGATCACGCAGACGAATTCACCGTGACGGACGTCCAGCGAGACGCCATGCAGGACATCGGACACGTCGTATCCCGCATGGAGATTCTCGATTTTCAGCAACGGATCGGACAAGTCCTGCCCCTTTTCACGCTCCGGCGACATATTCCCGCCCGAGATAGGCGCGCACCACATCGGGATGCCTCGATATCTCCTGCGGCGATCCTTCCGCGATCTTCTTCCCGAAGTTCAGAACGATGATCCGCTCGGAGAGCGTCATCACGGCATGCATATGGTGCTCGACGATGATGATGCCGAGGCCGTCATCGCGCAGCGACCGCAGCAGCGCCATGATCCCCTCCATCTCCACCGAGTTCAGCGCCGCCATCACCTCGTCGAGCAGCAGCACGGTCGGCCGGGTGGCCAGGCAGCGCGCCACCTCGATGCGGGCGCGTTCGGGAAACGACAGCTCGCCTGCGGTCTTGCCGGCGATGGCGGCGAGGCCCACCCGCTCCAGGCAGTGCATCGCCCATTGATGGGCCTCCTTGACATTGTTGCGCAGCAGGGCGCCGACGACGACATTGTCGATCACCGTCATGTCCATGAACAGCGCAACGTTCTGGAAGGTCTTCGTCATCCCCATGGCGGCGATCTGGTGCGGCTTGCGCCCGACGATCGGCGTGCCGTTGAGCAGGATGGTTCCCTTGTCGGCGCGGTGCAGGCCCACCAGCGTATTGAACAGCGTCGATTTGCCGGAGCCGTTGGGCCCGATCAGTCCGATGATGCCGGGCCTGTCCAGGCGGAAGCTGACATCGCTGAGGGCGCGCAGGCCGCCGAAATTCTTCGAGACGCCCGACAGCTCGAGAAGCGGCGTGCTCATGACGGCTTTCTCCTGCGCGCACGCGTGACGATGTTCCTGATCAGGACAAGAACTCCGCGGGGCTGAACGAGGATGATGGCGATCAGGAGGATGCCGAAGAACAGTTGCGACAGTCCGGCGGCGCGCGACGACAGCAGAAGGTTTGCCAGCTCCTCCAGCGGGACAATGAGAAAGGAGCC
>Ga0180222_1002157_pt1 | contig 16794 bp, 18 predicted proteins | sample eDN5th37CKraftOP_FD_151336 | JGI IMG/M metagenome (GOLD analysis project Ga0180222, IMG submission 151336) | Enriched Organic Plus compost microbial communities from Emeryville, California, USA - eDNA 5th pass 37_C Kraft OP (version 2) (version 2) ... | reverse complement strand
TGGAAGAGGGGTGACGGCTTCCTGATCGACGGGTTCGGTCCGAACGGCGTGGCTGCTCGCGTGCTGGATGTGACGCGGGGCGTGGTCCGGATCCAGACCGGCTATCTTTATCACTATGCCTTCGTGATGCTGGTCGGTGTCGCCGGTCTGCTCACCTGGTTCATGTTTGCCTTTGGGGGCCAATAATGATGACGTGGCCCATTCTGTCGGTCGTCACGTTCCTGCCGTTGCTGGGGGCGCTGCTGATCTTTCTGATGGCGCGTGGTGACAGCGAGCCCGCCGCACGTAATGCGCGCTGGATCGCATTGTGGACGACGCTGATCACCTTCGCGGTGTCCCTGATCCTGGTGGCGCGTTTCGATCCCGCGCAGCCGGGCTTCCAGTTCGTGGAGGAGGGGCGCTGGCTCGCCTCCACCATCGGCTACAAGATGGGCGTCGATGGCATTTCGCTGCCGTTCGTGATCCTCACGACAGCGCTGCTGCCGATCTGCATCATTGCGAGCTGGAAGTCGGTCACCACCCGCGTGCCGGTCTACATGATCGCGTTCCTGGTGCTTGAAACGCTGATGACCGGCACCTTCGCGGCGCTCGATCTGCTGCTGTTCTACGTCTTCTTCGAGGGCGGCCTCATTCCGATGTTCCTGATCATCGGAATCTGGGGCGGGCCGCGGCGCGTCTACGCCACCTTCAAGTTCTTCCTCTACACGCTGCTCGGCTCGGTGCTGATGCTGCTGGCGATCATGGCGCTGTACTGGAATGCCGGCACCACCGATATTCCGACACTGATGACGACCGCGGTGCCGCGCGGCCTGCAGACATGGGCATGGCTGGCTTTCTTCGCCTCCTTTGCCGTGAAGATGCCGATGTGGCCGGTGCATACGTGGTTGCCCGATGCTCACGTCGAGGCGCCGACCGCTGGCTCCGTCATCCTGGCCGCGATCCTGCTGAAGATGGGCGGCTACGGCTTCCTGCGCTTCTCGCTGCCGATGTTCCCGCTGGCATCGCATGACTTCGCGCCGCTGGTGTTCACCCTGTCCGCCATCGCCATCGTCTATACGTCGCTGGTGGCCATGGTGCAGGAGGACATGAAGAAGCTGATTGCCTATTCCTCCGTCGCCCATATGGGCTTCGTGACCATGGGCATTTTTGCAGGCACCTCGCAGGGTGTGGCCGGCGCGGTGTTCCAGATGGTGTCGCATGGCATCGTCTCGGGCGCGCTGTTCCTCTGCGTCGGCGTCGTCTATGATCGGATGCACACCCGCGAGATCGCCGCCTACGGCGGCCTGGTCAACCGCATGCCGCTCTACGCCATGATCTTCCTGGTGTTCACGATGGCGAATGTCGGCCTGCCGGGCACTTCAGGCTTCATCGGCGAATTCCTCACCTTGATCGGCACCTTCCGCGTGTCGACCACGACGGCCTTCTTCGCGGCCACGGGCGTCATCCTCTCGGCCGCCTATGCTCTCTGGCTCTATCGCAAGGTCGTATTCGGGGCGCTGCTCAACCCGGCGCTCGCCACGATCAAGGATTTGACGTTCCGCGAGGCCGTGACGCTCGGGCCGTTGCTGGTGCTCACCATTCTGTTCGGCTTCTATCCGAAGCCGCTGCTGGACTTCTCGGCAGCGTCGGTGCAGCAACTCGTCAATACCTACAACCAGGCCGTCACCGTCGTGAAGGCGGCCGCGCTGGTTCAATGAAGACGGAAGGTCAGGACCTTACCCCATGAACTTCACCCCCGCCGGATATTCCCTGCTCCCCGTGCTGCCGGAGATCGTGCTGGCCGTGGGGGCCATGGCGCTGTTGATGTTGGGAGCGTTCCGCGGCCAGCGCTCGACTCCTTTGGTGGTGACGCTGGCGATCGTGCTTTTGGTCGTGACCGGCGGGCTGCTGCTGTGGTGGCTGCCGTCCGGCCGGCTGGAGACGTTCGGCGGCAGCTTCATTCTTGACGGCTATGCACGCTTCCTCAAGATCCTGGCCTTGCTCGGCTCGGCGGTGACGCTGCTGATCTCCTATGGCTTCCTCGCGGAGCGTCCGCGCCGCATCTTCGAATATGCCATCCTGATCCTGATCTCGACCGTCGGCATGATGACGCTGATTTCGGCCGGCGATCTGATCACGCTGTATCTCGGCCTCGAGCTCATGAGCCTGTCGCTTTACGTGGTAGCGGCAAGCAATCGTGACGATGTGAAGTCCACCGAAGCGGGTCTGAAGTATTTCGTGCTTGGCGCGCTCGCTTCCGGCATGATGCTGTACGGCATGTCGCTGATTTACGGCTTCACCGGCACCGTGAGCTTCACCGGCGTTGCCGCCGCCGTAAAAAGCGGAAGCATCGGCGTCGCCTTTGGTCTGGTCTTCCTTCTGGCCGGGCTCTGTTTCAAGATTTCCGCCGTCCCGTTCCATATGTGGACGCCGGATGTTTACGAGGGCGCTCCGACGCCGGTCACTGCTTTCTTCTCGTCCTCGCCGAAGGTGGCGGCCTTTGCCGTGTTCGTCCGCGTGGTGCTGACCGCGTTTCCCAACATCGTGCATGAGTGGCAGCAGATTGTCGTGTTTGTCGCGATTGCTTCGATGGCGCTTGGCGCGTTCGGTGCGATCGGGCAGCGCAACATCAAGCGCATGATGGCCTATTCGTCGATCGGCCATATGGGCTTTGCGCTGGTCGGGCTGGCGGCAGGCACCGCCGAGGGCGTGCAGGGCGTCATCGTCTATCTGGTGATCTACACCACGATGACCCTGGGCGCATTCACCATCATTCTCGCCATGAATCATGATGGCCGCCCGCTGGAACAGATCAGCGATTTCGCCGGACTGTCACGCAGCAAGCCTCTGCTTGCTTTCTGCTTCGCCATGCTGCTGTTCTCGCTCGCCGGCATTCCGCCGCTGGCCGGCTTCTTTGCCAAGTTTTACGTGTTCACGGCGGCGATCAAGGCCGGCCTTTTCACGCTGTCGGTGGTCGGCGTTCTCAGCAGCGTGGTGGGTGCGTTCTATTACCTGAACATCATCAAGGTGATGTACTTCGACCAGCCCGGCCAGGCGCCGGATGCGATGCGGCTCGAACTCGGCACGGTGGTCGCTGCGTCGACCTTGTTCAATCTCCTGTTCTTTGCCTATCCGTCTCCCCTCATCAGCGCGGCGGGCAACGCCGCGAAGTCGCTGTTCTAGATGTCGTTCGTCCTCGGTGCCGGAGCTCGGTCGGCCGGATATCGGCTCACCGAGTTCGACCGCGTGGACTCGACCAATGCGGAGGCTCTCGCTGCAGCCCGCGCGGGCGACGAGGGGCGCAGATGGTTCGTCACCACGGAACAGACCGCCGGCCGCGGGCGCCGTCAGCGCGCATGGAGCACGCCGCGGGGCAATCTTGCCAGCAGCATTTTGGAGGTTCTCGACGTCAATCCCGCGGCTGCGGCGACGCTCGGGTTTGCCGCAGGGCTGGCATTGCAGCGCGCGTTGCGGGCCGTCAGCATGGAGGCGCTGGTGCGTTCCGCGTCCAATGCGGACTATGTGCTGAAATGGCCCAATGACGTGCTTGGAAACGGACAGAAGCTCGCCGGCATTCTGCTCGAAGCCGAGGCGAGGGTGGACGGGCGGCTCGCCGTGGTCGTCGGCATCGGCACCAATGTCGTGAGTGCGCCGGAGGGGACACCTTATCCCGCAACCTCGCTGCAGGCGCTCGGCATCTCCGCCAGTGCCGAGGAGCTGTTCGCGGCCTTGTCGGATACCTGGAGCGAATATGTCGGCATATGGGATGGTGGGCGGGGATTTGCTGAGATCCGCCGCCAGTGGCTCGAGCATGCGGCCGGTGTCGGGGCGCATGTTTCCATTCAATCCGGAGAAAACCCGATTGCCGGAATCTTCGAAACGATCGACGAGAGCGGGTGCATGGTGATCGTGACGCCGACCGGGGCGCGCACCACCATCACCGCGGGCGACGTCTATTTCGGCTCCGCGGCGTCGGCGGGAGCAAGGTAATGGCGCGTCCGGACGAATTGACCTTCACACCGCTCGGCGGGGTCGGCGAGATCGGCATGAACCTGTCGGTCTATGGGTTGGGCAACCGCCATCAGCGCAGCCTGCTCGCGGTCGATCTCGGCGTGTCGTTCGGAGATGAGGACCATCTTCCGGGCATCGACCTGGTGATGCCGGACATCACCTTCCTGGAGCAGGAGCGGAAGAACCTTGTCGGGCTGGTGCTGACTCATGCCCACGAAGATCACTTCGGAGCCATCATTGATCTGTGGCCGAAGTTGAAGTGCCCGATCTATGCGACCAAATTCAGCGCGACCTTGCTCGAGGCCAAATGCGCGGCGGAGCGGCGATCGCTGAAGATTCCGGTGACCGTGGCGGCGTCCGGGACACGGATCGATCTCGGGCCGTTCGGCGTCGAATTCATTCCCGTCGCCCACTCGATCCCCGAATCTCATGCGCTGGCCATCCACACGCCGGCCGGGGTCGTGCTGCATACCGGCGACTGGAAAATCGATCCAACGCCAATGGCCGGAGTACCGACGGACGAGCGGCGGTTGCGCGAACTGGGAGATCAGGGCGTCCTGGCGCTGATCGGCGATTCCACCAATGCGGTTCGCGACGGCCGGTCGCCGTCCGAAACCGAGGTCGCCAAGACGATTGCGGAGCTTGTGAAATCAGCCCGCGGCCGCGTTGCGGTCACCACCTTCGCCTCCAACGTCGCGCGAATCCGCGCCGTCGCCGACGCCGCGCTGGCGGCCGATCGCGAGGTCGTCGTGGTCGGTCGCGCGATGGAGCGCGTCATTCAGGTGGCCCGCGAGACCGGACACCTCGATGGTATCCAGAATTTCCGCAGCGTCGATTACTACGGCCATTTTCCGCCGGACAAGGTGCTTGCGCTCTGCACCGGCAGCCAGGGTGAGCCGCGCGCGGCGCTGGCGCGGATCGCGAATGACGATCATCCGCAGGTGACGCTGAACCGGGGTGACACGGTCATCTTCTCGTCCCGCACCATCCCCGGCAACGAGAAGTCGGTGGGCGCAGTCGTCAACGGTCTGATCAGGCAGGGGATCGAAGTCATCACTGACCGGACCCATCTGATACACGTCTCCGGCCATCCGCGGCGCGACGAATTGTGTGATCTGATTTCCTGGGTGAGGCCGCAACTGCTGATACCGGTTCACGGCGAGGCGCTGCATCTGTCGGAGCACGCGAAACTGGCGCGGGCGGCCGGGGTTCCGAAGGTGCTGGTCTGCAACAACGGTGACATTGTCCGGCTCGGACCCGGAGAGCCCGCGGTGATTGGCGATGTGCCGTCCGGCAAGCTCTACAAGGACGGCCTGCTGCTGGAGGACTCACGCTCGCGCGCGGTGATCGAGCGGCGCAAGATGGCTTTCTCCGGTTGCGCCTTTGTGGCGCTCGCGATCACCGAGAAGGGCGACCTGGTCGATGATCCGGAAGTGGATCTGGTCGGCATCCCCGACAAGAATCAGTCCGGTGAATTGCTGGACGACATCGTTTTCGACGCCGTGATGTCGACCGTGGAGACGCTTCCGAAAGCGCGCCGGCGCGATCCCGATGCGATCGCTGAGTCGGTCCGCCGCGCGGTGCGCTCCACGCTTGCGGAACAGTGGGACAAGAAGCCGTTGTGCTATGTTCATGTCCTGGTCGTTTGAGCGGAGACAGGTCACATGTTGGGACGCCTCAATCACGTTGCGATCGCTGTGACAGACGCAAAGAAGGCCGCCAGGATCTACGGTGCGGCCTTCGGCGCCGATATCTCCGAGGCGGTGCCGCTGCCGGAACACGGTGTAGTCACTGTGTTCGCTTCACTGCCGAACACCAAGATCGAGTTCATCGAGCCGCTCGGTGACAATTCTCCGATTTCCAAATTCGTCGAGCGCAATCCGGACGGCGGAATTCACCATCTCTGCTACGAGGTCCCGGATATCCTGGCGGCGCGCGACACCCTCATTCGCGAGGGAGCACGTGTGCTGGGCGAGGGCGAACCGAAGATCGGCGCGCATGGCAAACCCGTCCTGTTCCTGCATCCCAAGGACTTTTCCGGCGCGCTCGTGGAAATAGAGCAGGCGTAGAGCGATGTTTTCCGCCATCTCCTCAATGGTTGCGATCTACTTCGTACTCTGGTGGATCGTATTGTTCGTGACGCTGCCGTTCGGCGTGCGCAACCATGATGAGACCGGCGATACGACGATCGCCGGTACCGACCCTGGTGCGCCGGTGAAGACGTTGCTGGGGCGTAAGCTGCTTTGGACCACGGTGCTCTCCGCCGTCATCTTCGGACTTGGCCTGATCGCCTATCGGGCGGGTTATATGAACGTCGACCGCTTGGCCGACCTGATGGGAATGTCCGGCAGCCGCCTGAAAATGGACTAAAGCACGATTGTTCTGAACAGAAACACTTGTCGTCATCTTGAGGTGCGAGCAAGCGAGCCTCGAAGGGTGACCGTCACCCGTCGAGGCTGTCTGTGCGAGAGCACATCAGGGTAACGGCTGGGCGATTCAACGTCGGTCAATCATGCTCTAAGGGGCCGTCGCCGCGCCCGATGATGGCTTCTCGAGCCGCGCGGGTCCCTATGTGAAGATCGGTCAAACCGGCATTCCGCGCGACAGTGCCTGCGAGAGAGGGGTACCAAAAAGGTAGGGATCAAAAAAAGGAGCAGGGACCCTGCCCCTGCTCGAAAAACTGTGTCGACCCTTAATTCCCCGAAAGATCGGACTTATAAATTAATTGACGGGGTTGGCGCTGCTTGTGCGCACCAGGGTTCCTCCCGAGACTTGGACCACCAGACTGTCGCCCAAAGCGGGGCGGCCTGAAGTTATGACCATAGCTGATCGATTTGGTATTGTCATCTATTTCGAGAGTTAAAGTTTCAATTTTCAAACCCGGAGAGAATTTAACTTTCGTCGTACGGAAACCCGCGGCGACGGGCAGCGGGCGCCGGCAAGGGGCATCGGTTCTTTGCCGGGCCACTACGGGCGGGCGGCAGGCAGTCCCGCTGCCTCGACATGTCATTGCAGCCGTGATAACCGGAGCATGAAGGGTGGGCTGAGCCATGCGCGCGAGGCTGGCGAAACTTTTTCCGATTGTCCTGCTGGCGGTGCTGGTGCAGCTGCTCGCCCCGGTCGGCGCTGCGCGGATGCTCGGCGCCACGCTGTCGGACCCGTTGCACCTCGCGGGAATCTGCTCCGAACTGTCCGGTACGGCCGGATCGGACAGCGGCGATCAGCACCAGGGACATACGACATGCTGCGCGCTCTGCTGCGTAGCGCAGGCCATTGGTCCCGCCGGCGATCCGCACCAGGATTTCGTTATACTGCAGCGCGCGCCCGAGATTGTCGCGTGGCGGGTTTCCGCGCCCGTGTGGCCGATAGCGCGGGTCGGTACGCTGGCGCAGGCGCGCGCCCCTCCGGTCTTTTCCTGATCAAGTGACGACGTGACGCCCGGTCATGGCGACTGCATCGCCATCGCCGTTTTGATCGGTTCCGGCTCCGTCCGGATTCAGGAAAAGCTTCATGATTTCCCTTTCCGCCCTCGGCGGCCGTGGCGTGCTGTATGGCGCGCTGGCGGCGGCTGCCGCTTCATTGACGCCATCTTCAGCAGAGGCACAGACCTCGACGGAAACAACGCTGCCGCCGGTCACCGTCACGGCTCCGAAACGGCAGGGTCGCGCAGCGGTCTCGGTGCCTCGAACACGTCCGGCACCGGCGACGTTGTCCCGCGTCATCGTGCCGGCCACTATGCCCGGCGCATTGACGGTCGCGACAGCGCAGCAGGCCCTGCGCGAAATCCAGCACACTCCCGGTGCCGTCACCCTGGTGACGTCCGACAGCTACAGGAACTCCACCGTCTCAAACACGATCAAGGATGTGCTTGAATACGTGCCTGGCGTGTTCGCGCAGCCGAAATTTGGCGACGACACCCGGCTTTCGATCCGCGGGTCGGGCCTGTCGCGGAATTTCCATCTCCGCGGCATCCAGCTCTACATGGATGGTATTCCGATCAATACGGCCGACGGCTACGGCGATTTCCAGGAAATCGACCCGACGGCCTATAAATATATCGAAGTCTTCAAGGGTGGAAACGCCCTACGGTTCGGTGCCAACGCGCTGGGCGGCGCGATCAACTTCGGGACGCCGTCCGGGCGTGATCAATCGATCAATGGAGTCAGTCTCGATTTTGGCGCCTTCGGTTTCCGCCGCTTGCAGGCGAATAGCGGCGGGACCAATGGTCCGTGGGATGGCTTCATCACTGCGTCGACCCAGGCCGCGGAAGGCTATCGCGAGCACAGTTTCGGTGAGGCCAACCGGGCGAGCGGGAATATCGGCTATCAGTTTTCTCCGGATGCCGAGACCCGCTTCTATTTCAATGCCAACAGCGTGCGGCAGCGGATTCCGGGATCGGTCACGCGGACCTCAGCGCTTGCCACGCCGGAAGCCGCGGCCGTCAGCAATGTCGCGCTCGACCAGCAGCGCAACATCGATACGGTCCGCCTTGCCAATAAGACCACGCTTCGCTTCGACAATACCACGGTCGATTTCGGAGTCTTTGGTGTCGATCGTCATCTGATGCATCCGATCTATCAATGGCTCGACTACCGCTATCAGGACTACGGCGGATTTGTCCGCGCCACCGACGACCGCATCATCGGCGGCTATCGCAACCGGCTGGTGGCGGGCGTGAACCTGATCAACGGGCGCATCGACAATCAGCAGTTCGAAAACCTCGCGGGCCAGAAGGGTGCGCTGCTGTCGTCGTCCATCGACAGCTCGAGGAACACCTCAGCCTATCTCGAGAACTCGTTCTATGTGCTGCCGCAACTGGCCGTGGTGGGTGGCGCGCAGTTTCTCTATGCCACCCGGACCCGCCGCGACCGTTTTCTGAGCGACGGCGACCAGTCCGGCGCCACCTCTTTCAGTCTCTGGAGTCCGAAAGGGGGACTGATCTGGAATGTCGATCCGACCTGGCAGGTGTTCGCCAATGTATCGCTGAGCGCCGAAGTGCCGAGTTTCGGTGAAAGTGCCAGCGGGCCCGGCATTCCGACCATTCCCTTCACGAGCATCCGGCCGCAGCAGGCGACCACGTTCGAGATCGGTACGCGCGGGCAGCGTCCGGACCTCACCTGGGAGCTCAGTCTCTATCGGTCCAAGATCAAGGACGAACTGCTTTGCCTCTACAGCGCCTTCGGCAACTGCAACGTGACCAATGCGGATCGCACCATTCACCAGGGCATCGAAGCCGGGGTCGGCGCTGCGATCTTCCGCAACGTGTTCATCCACGGCGATGAGGCTGACAAGATCTGGCTCAACCTGGCCTATACACTCAACGACTTTCGCTTCGACAACGACGCGACATTCGGTAACAACCTGCTGCCGGGAGCACCGCGGCATTTCCTGCGTGCGGAGCTTCTCTACAAGCACCCGAAGGGTTTTTACTTCGGGCCCAACGTCGAATGGGTGCCGCAGGCCTATTATGTCGACAGCGCCAATACGCTGAGCACCGAGGCTTACGCGATATACGGCCTCAAGGCCGGCTACGACAATGGCCGATACTCGGCCTATATCGAAGCGCGTAACCTGGCCAACAAGGCCTATATCGCCTCTGCCTCCATCATCGATCGGGCCACGGCCGCTTCACCTTTGTTTGAACCCGGAACCGGACGTGCGGTCTATGCCGGCTTCAAGATGCGATGGTAACGCCCCGGGGGGACTCTCTGCTAACTTCGCAGGGTGCTCAGCGCAGGCTGCTGGACACCCTGAATAATGAATCCGTCAACCAAGGAGAATGTCATGTTTCAGATGTCGCGCCTGCATGGACTGATCGGAGCGGCCGGATTGATCGCAGCCAGCCTGCTGACCCAGGCCTATGCACAGGAGGTCAAGGTCGGTGATCTCGTGGTGAGCCACGCCTGGACCCGCGCCACCCCGGGCGGAGCGCGGGTTGCAGGCGGATATCTCACCATCGAAAACAAGGGAAGCAGCACGGACAAACTGATAGACGGCTCGACGCCCGCTGCCGGAAAGCTCGAGGTCCACGAGATGAGCGTGCGCGACGGCGTGATGAAGATGCAGCCGGTGGCGGGTGGCCTGGTGATCGAGCCGGGCAAAACGGTCAAGCTTGCGCCCGGCGGCTACCATCTGATGCTGACGGACATCAAGCAGCCGTTCAAGGAGGGCGACAAGATTCCGGTGACCTTGCAGTTCGAAAAGGCCGGGAAGCTGGACATCAGCCTTGACGTCCAAGGCATCGGTGCCAGCACGCCTCCCGGCAACGGCTCCATGATGATGATGAAGGGAGCGCCGGATCATTCCCATGGCGACCACAAATGAGAGCCGCGGCAGGCTGGTGCGCCGCTCTCGTTGCGCTGGCGGCGGGGGCGATGGCTTCCGGCGCCGAGGCTCACGTCATTGTTCAGCCGACAGAAGCGCCGGCCGACAGCTACGCGCAGATCACTTTTGTGGTGCCTCATGGTTGCGCGGGCAGTGCAACCATCGCTTTGCGGCTGCGGGTGCCCGAGGGCGTTCTGTCGGCGAAGCCTCAGATGAAGCCGGGATGGTCCGTCGAGATCAAGACGAAGGATCTGGCTCAGCCGGTCGCCGGGCCGCACGGCCATTCGATCAGCAAGGCGGTCGAGGAGATCATCTGGCGCGGTGGGCCGCTGCCCGATGATCTTTTCGATAGCTTCGGCTTGATCGTGCGGCTGCCGGACCGGCCGGGGCAGCGTCTGGCCTTTCCGGTGGTCCAGGAATGCGAGCATGGCGTTGCGAACTGGACCGAGGTCCCGGCCGAAGGGCGGAAAGCCGAATATCCGGCCCCGGCCGTGCGTCTCAAGGCCGGGGCGCATTGACGCCGATGAAGTCTCTCCTGCTTGCTCGGAGCCTTCTGGAAAGGGGCCGTTTCAGCCGGGCGAGCGGAGAGGCGCCCGCAGGGGTAGATGGGCGCAGGCGCGGATGATTTTGCCACTGGCCGCCACAAGGGACCGAATTCTGCCGTTTTCGCGGGGCTCGCTCGGTCCCCGGCCTTGTGTTTTCCCGGCCGATCCGCTTTCTCTGCACCCGATTCCCGTTGCAACTGATTCCCGAGCAGCCCCATGCGACTGTCGCGTTACTTCCTGCCTATTCTGAAAGAAAATCCGAGCGAGGCCGAAATCGTTTCGCATCGCCTGATGCTGCGTGCCGGCATGATGCGGCAGGAGGCGGCAGGCATCTATGCGTGGCTGCCGCTCGGCTTCCGGGTGCTCAAGAAGATCGAGCAGATTGTCCGCGAGGAGCAGAACCGCGCGGGTGCCATCGAACTGCTGATGCCGACACTGCAACTCGCCGACCTCTGGCGCGAGAGCAGCCGCTACGACGCCTACGGCCCCGAGATGCTGCGGATTTCCGACCGGCACAAGCGCGAGCTGCTATATGGGCCGACCAATGAGGAGATGATCACCGAGATCTTCCGCAGCTATGTGCGCTCCTACAAGAGCCTGCCGCTGAACCTCTATCATATCCAGTGGAAGTTCCGCGATGAGCAGCGGCCGCGCTTTGGCGTCATGCGCGGGCGCGAATTCCTGATGAAGGATGCTTATTCGTTCGATCTCGATGAGGCGGGAGCGCGGCGTTCCTACAACAAGATGTTCGTCGCCTACCTGCGCACCTTCGCGCGAATGGGATTGAAGGCCATTCCGATGCGTGCCGAAACCGGGCCGATCGGCGGCGATCTCAGCCATGAATTCATTCTGCTCGCGGAAACCGGCGAGTCAGGCGTCTACTGCGACCGGGCCGTGCTCGATCTGCCGGTGCCCGGCGCCGACACGGATTATGACGGCGATCTCACCCCGATCATCAAGCAGTGGACCAGCCTCTATGCCGCCACCGAGGACGTGCATGACGCCGCGCGGTTCGAGCGCGAAGTCCCGGCAGAGCGTCGCGTCAATACGCGCGGGATCGAGGTCGGCCAGATTTTTTACTTCGGCACCAAGTACTCGCAATCGATGAAAGCGATGGTCGCCGGTCCCGACGGCATGGAGACCCCGATCCATGGCGGCTCGTATGGTGTGGGGGTGTCGCGGCTGGTCGGGGCCATCATCGAGGCCTGCCATGACGATGCCGGTATCAAGTGGCCGGAGCCGGTGGCGCCATTCCATGTCGCGCTTCTCAACCTCAAGCAGGGATCGAGCGAGACCGATGCAGCCTCCGAGGGACTTTACCGCGAGTTGACCGCTAAGGGGATCGATGTGCTTTACGACGACACGGAACAGCGGCCCGGCGGCAAGTTCGCGACCGCCGATCTGATCGGCCTGCCGTGGCAGCTTATGGTCGGCCCCAAAGGGCTCGCCGAAGGCAAGGTGGAGCTCAAACGACGCGACAATGGCGAGCGTGAGCTGCTGAGCCCGGCCGATGCGGTGGCCCGCCTCTCCGCAAAATGATGACCGAACGATGATTTATCCACCACAGGGACTGCTGCCGTCGGCCTTGGCAAGGCCCGAATTGGCCCGAATCGTGTGACATTCGATCGATGGATGACACCATGAGCGAGCCGGTCAAAACCCCGCCATTCGCCCCGTTCGAGTGGATGCTCTCGACGCGCTATCTGCGCGCCCGCCGCAAGGAGGGGTTTATCTCGGTGATCGCCGGTTTCTCCTTCCTGGGCATCATGCTCGGGGTGGCGACGCTGATCATCGTGATGGCGGTGATGAACGGCTTCCGCAAGGAGCTGCTCGACAAGATCCTGGGACTTAACGGTCATCTGCTGGTGCAGCCGCTCGAAAGTCCGCTGACCGACTGGAAGGAGGTCGCGGACCGGATCAATCAGGTTCCTGGGATTCGTCTGGCCGCTCCGGTGGTGGACGGGCAGGCGCTGGCCTCCTCACCCTTCAACGCCTCCGGGGTGCTGGTGCGCGGCATCCGGGCCAGCGATCTCGACAACATCACGTCGATTGCCAAGAACATCAAGCAGGGCACGCTTGAGGGATTTGACGCCGGGCAGGGGGTTGCGATCGGGCGTCGGCTGGCTGATCAACTGTCGATCCATGCCGGCGACAATGTCACGCTGGTGGCGCCGCGTGGCGCGGTCACCCCGATGGGCACCACCCCGCGCATCAAGCCTTACCGCGTCGCTGCGGTGTTTGAAATCGGCATGTCGGAATACGACTCGAGCATGGTGTTCATGCCGCTGAACGAGGCGCAGGCCTATTTCAATCGCGCCAACGATGTGACCGCGATCGAGATCTATACCACCAACCCCGACCGCATCGACGAATTCCGCAAGTCGGTAACCGACGCGGCGGGACGGCCGATCTTTCTGGTCGACTGGCGACAGCGCAATTCCACGTTCTTCAATGCGCTTCAGGTCGAGCGCAATGTGATGTTCCTGATCTTGACGCTGATCGTGCTGGTGGCGGCGCTCAACATCATCTCCGGGCTGATCATGCTGGTGAAGGATAAAGGCGGCGACATCGCCATTCTCCGCACCATGGGCGCCTCGCAGGGATCGATCATGCGGGTGTTCCTGATCACCGGTGCGGCCATAGGCGTGGTCGGCACGCTGACGGGATTCATTGTCGGTCTTCTGGTCTGCCTCAACATCGAATCCATCCGGCAATTCCTGTCGTGGATGACCAACACGGAGCTGTTTTCTCCGGAACTGTACTTCCTGTCCAAGCTTCCGGCCGAGGTCGACATCGGCGAAACCGCCGCGGTGGTGATTATGGCGCTGACCCTGTCGTTTCTGGCAACGCTTTATCCATCGTGGCGCGCCGCGCGTCTCGATCCCGTCGAAGCCTTGCGATATGAGTGAGAGCCGAGATGGCGGACAGTGAGAAGGACGTTCCGGTCGTCTATCTGCAGGGCATCCGGCGGCAATATCAGCAGGGCGAAGCCATTCTGACGATCCTGGACGATGCCAACCTCGCACTTTGGGCAGGGCAGTCGGTCGCTCTGGTTGCGCCATCCGGGTCGGGGAAGTCCACGCTGCTGCACATTGCCGGACTGCTCGAGCATCCCGATGATGGTGAAGTGTTCTTGGCCGGGGAGGCGACGTCCGCTCTTTCAGATGCGGAGCGCACGCAGCTTCGGCGCGTCGACATCGGTTTCGTCTATCAGTCGCACCGGTTGTTGCCGGAATTCACCGCGCTCGAGAACGTGATGATGCCGCAGATGATCCGCGGCCTGAAGCGCAGCGAGGCAGCGACCCGGTCCAAAGAGCTTCTGGCCTATCTCGGGCTGGGCGAGCGGGTGTCGCACCGGCCGTCCGAGCTCTCCGGCGGCGAGCAGCAGCGCGTGGCGATTGCGCGCGCGGTGGCCAATGCGCCGCGGGTTCTTCTGGCGGACGAGCCGACCGGCAATCTCGATCCGCACACGGCGGACCACGTCTTTCAGGCGCTGATGCAACTGGTCAAGGCCACCGGGGTGGCCATGCTGATCGCCACTCACAACATGGAACTGGCGGATCGGATGGATCGCCGGGTGTCCCTCGAGGACGGCCGGATTATCGAGCTCGACTGAGCGGGACGAGACAACCGCAGGCCTCTCGCCCGAAGACCGGCGGCGCCGGACGAATCAGCCGCGATAGCGGTGGTGGCGCGGCTTGCGGATTCGGGGCCGCGGCTGCGGGCTTGCGGCGCCGTAGTAGAAGGGGTTCGTATCGCAGTAGTTTAGCCGGCCCGACGCAGTCATCAGGCACTGCTCATAGGTGTAGTAGCTGCAGTCGCCGTGGGCCTGGTCGATGCCCTGTCCCTTCATGCAGAACGGCAACTCGCCAGCATGCGCCGGGGCTCCGTTGAAAACCGCAGTGGCGCCGAGGGCCAGCGCCGCGAAAATTGCCGATCGCATCATAACCTCCATGGCCGGCGATCACCTGCACGAGAGATTCGCCGCCGGATAAGCCAAACCGGACGTTGCCCCGCAGGTCAACTGACGTTCGCAGGAAAATGATGATGAGGTTGAGTTTTTCTGTCCGGGTGTGCCCGGGCGGCGCGGCGGGCCGAGGCATTAACGCTATCCTTGAGGCGGCGCGAGCTGAGCCTTGACACCAGTGAACAAAATGAGAACAATGTTCTGCATATGTTCATGGAGGCTGTCATGCTGAAGGTTTTCGTGGAAGAGGCCGCTGCGCTGGCGTCCGTCACGCTGTTTATCGGAATGGTCGCCGTGTGGGCGCAGGTCATTCCCCAGCTATAGTCGCTGAAGGCAAGGTCGAATCGCCGCCGGGATCGCGGCAGCCTGGCTCAAACAGGCTGCGCCTTGGGTGGGAGGAAACCCCGCCCGATGCGGGCAGATGCCCCGAAGTTGCTCTCGTCCTTGACCTTGGACGTTCTCCGCAGTAGGAAACCTCACCTGTCGTCGGCCCGTGCGCGGATATCCGACACAGCAGTTAATCCCCAGAAACGAGAGCCCGCTTGGCGGCTCATCCTTGGAACAGGGTTGGGCGCAAAGGGGGCTGTCTGGATTCCTGATATTCTTACGGCGGACGCGGATCACCGGCGATGGCTTTCAGCCCGTTCAAATTCCTGCAAGAAGTGCGCGCGGAGACAGCCAAGGTCACTTGGCCGTCGCGGCGCGAGACGGTGATCACGACCATCATGGTGTTCGTGATGGTGGCATTTGCGTCTGCGTTCTTCTTCATTGCGGATATGATCATCCGCCTGGTCATCACCTTCGTGCTCGGCATTCGTTGACGGGCGGCGCGGAACAGGATCCATGAGCAAGCGCTGGTACATCGTTCACGCCTATTCGAACTTCGAGAAAAAGGTCGCCGAGTCCATCCGCGAGCAGGCCAAGCAGCGGGGGCTTGAGGATCTGTTTGAGCAGGTGCTGGTGCCCACCGAAAAAATCACCGAGGTCCGCCGCGGCCGCAAGGTCGACGCCGAGCGGAAGTTCTTTCCGGGCTACGTGCTGGTGAAGATGGATCTGACCGACGAGGCGTTCCATCTGATCAAGAACACGCCCAAGGTGACCGGCTTCCTCGGTGCCGAGAACAAGCCGATGCCGATTTCGGAAGCGGAGGCAATGCGCATCCTGCATCAGGTGCAGGAGGGTGTCGAACGCCCGAAAACCTCGATCTCCTTCGAGGTCGGCGAGAACGTCAGGGTGGCGGACGGTCCGTTCGCCTCCTTCTCCGGCGTCGTCGAAGAGGTCGACGAAGCGCGCTCCCGCGTCAAGGTCGCGGTGTCGATCTTCGGACGCGCGACGCCGGTGGAACTGGAATTCGGTCAGGTCGAGAAGGTCTGATCGATCATCGACGCGGGGAAGTCCTCGCGAGAAGGGCGTGGAAGGGTGCTGCGGTTTGCCAGCCGCATGTGGCCCGAACCACGAAGCCTGAACCCGCCGGTCGCGGCCGGCACAACAGGAGTATGGAATGGCAAAGAAAGTGACCGGATACCTGAAGCTTCAGGTGCCGGCCGGCGCGGCGAACCCGTCGCCGCCGATCGGCCCCGCGCTTGGTCAACGCGGCCTCAATATCATGGAGTTCTGCAAGGCGTTCAATGCGCAGACCCAGAAGGAAGAGAAGAACACCCCGATTCCGGTGGTGATCACGATTTACGCGGACCGGTCCTTCACTTTCGAGATGAAGACCCCGCCGATTTCCTACTTCCTCAAGCAGGCGGCCAAGATCCAGTCCGGATCGAAGACTCCGGGCCGCGACTTCGTCGCCAAGATCACCGAGGCGCAGGTGCGCGAGATCGCCGAGAAGAAGATGAAGGATCTCAACTGCGACACCATCGAAGCGGCCATGAAGATGGTCGAGGGCTCGGCCCGCTCGATGGGCATTCAGGTTGCGAGGTAATCGGTCATGGCAATCGGAAAGCGTTTGAAGAAGGCCCG
>Ga0180222_1002156_pt1 | contig 16822 bp, 13 predicted proteins | sample eDN5th37CKraftOP_FD_151336 | JGI IMG/M metagenome (GOLD analysis project Ga0180222, IMG submission 151336) | Enriched Organic Plus compost microbial communities from Emeryville, California, USA - eDNA 5th pass 37_C Kraft OP (version 2) (version 2) ... | reverse complement strand
CGCCGCCATCCTATCGCTCGGCAGCGCTCGCGGTCGTGAATGGCGATGGCCGGCGTGCGGTCGACTTGGTGAATGAGCATCGAGCATTGGGCGCGCCGCTGCTGTTCGTCATCGACCATGACGACGTGACCGTCTGGCAGGTCCGAAGCGTCGATCCGCCCCGGGCGCTCGAAAAGATCAAGCTCGCCGAGCTGACCGCTTTGTTCGCGCGCAATCAAGCGAGCTGGCATCCCGATGCCATTCACCGCGCCAAGTCGGTCGGCACGGCCGGCGGGAGCTACCAGCTCGATTTCGTCGATCTCGGGCTGCTGCCCGCGATCGAAGGCGAGATTCACATCAAGCTAGACCGCCTGCTGGTCGAGACGCTCGATCTGGCCCGCAAGGCGCCCGGTGGAGACCGCCTTGACCCGCGCACGTTGTTCCGCGTGGTGTTTCGGCTGCTGGCCGCCAAGGTGCTGCAGGATCGCCGCCACCCTTATGCCGACGGCTGGAATCCCGAAGACTTGGCGTCGGTCCTGACCGGGATCGAGACCTATTATACGCTCGGGGCGATCAACGGGTCGGCGAACACTGCGCTGCCAGCGATGTTCGATGCGGCGTGGCGGCATCTGCGCGCCGGGATCAGCTTCTCCAACATCTCCTCCGACGATCTCGCCTTCGTCTATGAAAACACGCTGGTCACGCCGGAAACGCGCAAGTTGTTCGGGACGCACAGCACGCCGCGACAGGTGGCGGAATATGTTGTTCAGCGCCTTGAGCTGCACAAGCACAAGCCCGAGGATATCAGGATCTACGAGCCGTTCGCCGGCGCGGGGGTGTTTCTGGTGTCGGCGCTGCGTCACCTGCGCGATTTGCTGCCGGTGGAATGGTCGGACCAGCAGCGCCACGATTTCCTCATCAGGCATATCTCCGGTGACGAGGTCGATCCTTTCGCCTGCGAAGTAGCGACGCTGTCGCTGATCCTTGCCGACTACCCCAATCACAATGGCTGGCATGTCGAAGAGGCCGATCTGTTCGCTGACGGCGCGCTGGCGCAACGGATCGGGTCGAGCAACGTCGTCGTCTGCAACCCGCCGTTCGAAGCGTTCAGCAAGGCTGATCGGGCCCGCTATGCGATCGCCGCCGACACGCATTCGAAGGCGATCGCCGCGCTCAGTGCGGCGCTCGACGCCAAACCGCTCGCGCTGGGCTTCGTGCTGCCGCGATCGTTCATCCTCGAACAGCAGTTCGCAGAACAGCGCCGTCGCATGGAGAGCCTGTACGGCTCGGTCGAAATCCTGAAGCTCCCCGACGGGATCTTCGGCGCGTCGGACGTCGAATCGTCGGCGGTCATCGCGCGCGACCTGCGCGCGCCGACGACCAAAACGATCACGCTGCTCTCCACCGAAGTCGCCGAACGCGATCGGTCCTCCTTCCTGAAGACCGGGCAAACGACCGTGCAGCGCGATGTGACGCGCGCCGTCGACGACGACCCGCAGGGGCAGTTGTGGATACCGCCGCTCAACGACCTGTGGGACTATCTGCAGCGCAACCCGCGGCTGGCCTCGGTGCTGGAATCGCGACGCGGCCTGGAGTGGAAATACCGGCAGGATCAGGCGGCAAGTGATGTGGAAAAGCCCGGCTATCGGATCGGCTACGCTAATGCCCGCAACCTGCGGCAGTATCGCTCCCCGCCTTCCGTCTGGCTGGATTTCAGGGCGGACCAGCTCCGCTGCGGCGCGACGCATGATTGGTCGACACCGAAGCTTATCGCTAGTGCCACGCGGCTGAGCCGTGGCGCGTGGTGCATCGGCGCCTTTCCCGACCTCGAAGGCCTGCTGTGTTCGCAGCAATTCTTCGCAATGCGACCGACGAGCGCGGTGACGCCGAACGCGTTGCTCGCATTCACGGCCGTGCTGAACGGTCCGGTGGCGAATGCCTTTCTTGCGGTGAATTCCCCTAAGGACCGCTTCAGGACCTCGGTCATCGACGCCATCCCGATCCCGGTTTCGCTGCCCGCGAAGCTCGGCGAACTGGTTGAGGCCTATGTTGCACTGCTCGGCAGTCCCGACATTCTTACGGGCGCGGAGGACCAGCTACCCCGACTGCTCGCGCAGATCGATGCCACATTGCTGGAAGCCTATGACCTTCCTTTGCGGCTCGAGCGGCAGTTGCTAGCCTTTTTCGAAGGAGCCGAGCGCCCCGTTTCGCATCCCTGGCAGCATTGGGACAGCCTGTACCCGGTGCCCGGACTGAGCCTCGCCGAACGCGCGTCGGGCCGCTTCAACCCCGGCGGAGACTGGGTCCGCAAGATTTTCCAGCCCTTGCCCGAGGACCAGCTTTCGTTACTCCGCGACTATGTGGCCTGAAGGAGAATGGACGCCTATCTCCTCGATACGACGATCCTATCCATCTATCTGGATCCGACGCATCCCCATCACGCCGAAAAGAGTCAGTCGCTGGCGGCGCTGCCTGCCGACAGCCCGCGATTCATCTCTGCGGTCGCGCTGGCCGAACTCGGATTCGGCACCAGGCTCGCCGCCGCGATCGGCAAGGGCAATCTGCCGGCGCTGGAGGCGATGCTGGTCCAAGCGCGCTCACACGCGGTCATCGACATCACGCATCATACCGCGTCGGTTTATGCCGAGGTGAAGGCACACATTGCGCAGAAATATCTGGCCAAGGTGCTGCGCAAGGACCGCCCGAAATATATCGAGGAATGGGTCGACAAAGGCACCGGCCAGAAGCTCGGGATTGACGAGAACGACCTTTGGATGTGCGCGCAGGCCAAGGAGCGCGACTTGATCTTCGTGACCGCCGATGGCCGAATGAAGCGCATACCGGATGCCGATCCGGATGTGAGATTGCTCACGATATGAGTGAGGTCTTGCCGAGGTCGGCATGAGTACCTCCGGTCGCTGACTGTCGTACGGCGGCTTTCAGCTCTTCCGTCATCGCAAGCCTCCAGTCCGCACCGGCCCACAAGCTGTCATAGTGCAAGCTGAAATTCATAGCGGTCGTCTGGCTCGCCTGACCCGCCAAACCCCGTTCTCGCCAGCTTTGTCCCGCTGACAGTCGCCAGCGCTTTCAACAGCGCCTCCCGAGAACCAAGCACGCGCGCGTGATGCTTGTCGACGACCTCGACCCTCTGGATCAGCGCCCGGACCAGCGCCCGGCGCGCGCCGCCTTCCGCGCTGCGAAGCTTGGCGCGTGCGTCTGCCGCCATGCGATGCAGGTCTTGAACCGTGACCATAGGACCCGTGCGGTCGACCATGCCGACGATGCGCTCGGCGTCAGCCTCGGCTTGATCGCGGATCGCGCCCAGCTCGGCGGTCCGCTCCCGGAACATGCGATCGGCGGCGACCAGCACGCCGTTCTCGACCGCCTCGTAGAGACGGCGCAGCTTTGCCTCGGCATCGGCCGCGCGCTCGCGCAGTTCTGCGACATGCGCACGGCGGCGATCGGCCCAGGCGTCGCGGTGGACCAGCAGCGGCGCCATCAGCGGCTCGATCTGCTCAGGGTCGAGCAGTTCGGACAGGATGAAGTCGACCACGACATCGTCCAGCCGGTCCATCCGAACCGCCGTCCCCGTGCATCCGGTCGGCCCCTGCCGTCCCCTGGTCGAGCAATTATAGTAGCGATACATCTTGCCGCCTCTCGTGCCGGACCGCATCACCATGGTCCCGCCGCAAGCGATGCAGAAGCAGATTCCGGTGAGCAATGTCGCCCCGCCGACAGCACGCGGCGGCATCATTGCAGGATTCCGCGACCGGAGCAGGCGCTGCACCTCGTGGAAGTCTGCCTCCGCGATCAGCGCCGGCACGGTGATGACGACCTGCTCCGCCTCGTCCTTCCACTGCCCGGCGCGCGGGTCGCGGCGATTGAAGCGGTGCCGGCCGACATAGGTGGTGCTGGTGAGAATCTGATGGACCGCGCCCTTGCCCCAGCGCCCCCCGTTGCGGGTGCGGATGTCGCTATCGTTGAGATAACAGACGATGGCCTTGAGGCCCATCGGTCCGCTGTGACCGGTGCCCTCCAACGAAAGCCGATAGATCAGCCGGACGGTGTCGGCATAGAGCGGATCGATCTCCAGCGCCTTCTTGATCTTGGCGCCCCGCTTGCCGACCGCCACCGTGCGATAGCCGATCGGCGGCCGGGCGCCGTTCCAGAAGCCCTGCCGGGCGTTCTCGCACATGGCGCGCAGCGTGTGCTTGGCGTTCTCCTTCGACTGATACTCATCGAACAGGGTCACGATCTGGCGCAGCATCGTGCCCATCGGGCTGTCCCCCATATCCTGGGTGATAGAGATTACCTGAACGCCATTCTTGGCCAGCTTCCGGGCATAACGCTCGAACTGGAACTGATCGCGGAAAAATCGCGAGAAGCTGTGGACGAGGATGGCGTTGAATGGCGGCGGCTTGGCCAGTGCCGCGTCGATCATCGCCTGGAAGGCGGGCCTGCGATCGTCGGTCGCGCTGCTGCCGGGCTCAACATAGTCCTCCTCCATCACCCAGCCGCGGGCCGCGCAATAGCCCTCGATCTGGCGTCGCTGGTCGGGGATCGACAGGTCGCTCTCGGCCTGCTTGCCGGTCGAGACGCGAAGATACGATGCGACGCGGACTACGTCCGGGGTGGACACGGGTTGCTGGCGTATGTCGGCTTGGGACACGGATGCGATCGTTCCTTTCATATAGAAATAAGCAAGTCGGCTCGAGCCTCTCGCATCTGCTGGATATTCTCCAGCGTCCTGCAGCAAGGATGCTAAATTGATTGGGCTTGCAGAGGGTGATGGAAGCCGCTGATACTTGGCGATCAGATGAACATCGATCGCGACACCCCAATCTGTGGCGTAAAGCCAGTTCGGCTCAAAGCTCTGATGCGGCATGACCGCTTCGACACCCCGACGGCTATGTTGTTGCTCGGCTTGGCCGAGCCGCGCATCAGCGGGACGTTGAGGCAATTAGCTGTTGCGGGGTGGGTGTCCTGGGATGGCGACCAGGATGGCATAGAGCAATGGCGCTCGACATCGTTGGGGCACCGGCTGGCCGCCAGTCGGTTGATCCGGCGCTTCCCCATCTCCCAGGGTCGTGACCTTCTACCGAAGATTGTCGATGCTGCCCGTGCCCTCAATGCTAACCCAAACGCATCTCACCGCATCGCAGAAATCATCCTTTTCGGAAGCGTCCTTACCGGCCAGGATCATGAGGACGCAGGCGATGTCGACCTCGTGGTGCATGTCGTCCGTCGGAAATTACCCGAAAAGGCGTTGAACGCTCTGATTGAAACGGAAGAGCGGGCAATGCCTCAGAGTTTGGATTTTTTCCAAAGACTTAATCGACAGGAAAACGATCTCAAGCGCGCAATAAAGAAAGTTTCTAACAAGATATCGCTTCATGGGTTCAGCGATGTGGAAATATTCTCGGCTCCGCATCGCCAGTTGTACCGGTACGATGTCGAAACTGAGACGGAGACAGCGCCAGACCCCAAAGTGCGGATCGTGCGTTGCAAGGAGAGGCCTGCTCCTGAAGAAAAGCGAATCATGCCGCCGAAGCTCGACATCAGGGCTTGGCCGGTGGCACCCAATGCCCCCGTCATCCTGGAACCGATGGATACAACGCCATTCCGCCTTGCCCAGCACTTGTGGATGAAGGGCGTTAACGCGAGGGACATCGCCAAACGCCTCAATTTATCTGTTCAAACTGTGACGGCATACCTCGCTAGCAGACAAGACGCACAGCATCGCGAACAGCCGAAATTCGATCTCAATCTTGATTGGATGATAGATCAGTCGCTCGAACGGACTCAAAACTATGCGGTAACGGTTAGGATCGTCAAACGACACGAGGCGGATGTGACGATCGAATGCAACGCCCTCGATATCGATACGTTCGAAGAATTGGCCGACATCCGGATATTTGGTAGCTCCGATACATGGATCTCAGGACGATGTGACCTTCAGCCCATGCTCGAGCCTGTGGCGCAAGCCGCGACAGCTTGGTGGGAGAAGATGCGCGATCAATTTGTAGGCCTTGATCTCCGGCTTCTGGCTCTGAGAACTTCTCGCTACGGTCGAACCGATGCTTTCGGCAGCCGCCGTCCAGATTTCCGGCCGCTCGTGGCACCCATGCGGGAATTGCTCGAGCAGCTGCTCCCGAAGCCGTTGGGCCGTAAGGCTTGGGAGCACAGCCTTGAATTCATCCGAGAGCTGGGACGAGATCAGCTGTTCCATAGAATCGGAAACCCACGGCGCGCGGGATCGGTCTCAACGCTGATAACCCGTCGAAATCATCCTGCAACCTGGCGGCAGATCAAAGCAGTAATCGAACCGCAGGCTGATCTCATTCAGGCAATAGGTGATTTCGCTTTGGCTGTGGACGCTCGCCATATCGATGGCGTTTCAGATGCGATCCGAAGCTCCTGGGAAGATACCGATTGATATAGACGGTATCAGTTCCCTCCATCGTCGGCTGACGGAAAACGCAGAATGTCCGCAGCTTGGCGCGTGACCATAGGAGGGGGGGACGGTTGTGGTCTCAAAGGCTCCGGCAGGACATCCGTCATGTAATTTTCGAGATAACCACGAAGTCGGCGAACATCTCCAGCATCGACTTTGAAACCGCTGTCACGTAAATATTTTGCCGCGTTTCGATTGATCTGCTCACTGGACGGTGCCGGCCCGGTTGCCTTCTTCGTGGTTGCTTGGGTCAGTGCAGTTGCAAATTGTTCGAGCGTGAAACCATGGGTCACCCCAATATCAGCTAACTCCGCCCGCGCTTGCTCCTCCTGCTTCAATGCAGCCTGCTGCGCTTGCCGCTCTCGAAGTTCTTTTGCATCCTCGAGACTCCAGCTGACAACGCGATCAACCGGAAATTCGCGGGTGAAATCGTCTCCTTCGATCACTTCTTCTCGTGTGACGAAATCGAACAAATCCAGCACATCAACCTCAAAACTATGCTCGAGCTGCCTGATCAGGCCTTCATAGGCAGATCGGACGGCGCAAATCAGGAGAGAGGCAACAACGTCACTGTTGAAGGCGGCATAGGGCCCATAGCTTTCGCGAGGCTCTGGCCGCAGATTGCCGACACCCCGAATATACATCAACTCGTTCGATGATCGACTGTTGAAGGTCGGTTCCTCATCGCCTGTGAACCAATGGAAATCGGGCTGTGAGGGCCATTTTCGTTGCTTGATCAAGTTGTAACGATCGCGACCGTTCGCGCTCCAATCATAATCGGCTTCCTGCCAGCCACGGGGATACCAGCGAACGGATAGATTGTTCATCTTGGTGATGTGAGCGGTTAACTCGATACGGGGCTTGGCATTTCGGTCGCGTTCCAAACGGGAGCGCATATGGGAAGAATCCAAGGCTTGCCAATCGATGAGTTTTGCATAAGCCTCGCCAGGATGATCAGCCAGCCAGTCTAGAAGGTCGGACAGAACCGTTTGAGTGTTTGGGTGCCTGTCGTGGCGCTCTATGTCAGCAACCTCCAAGCCCAAACGACCGAGTTCACAGAGGATGTGAGAGATATAATCGGTTGGAGACCGCTGAGTGATGCCACCGTACCAACTTATCGGTCGGAACAGTTTTATTCGAGGCAGCGTCGGGCGGGTTGGCCCCCTTCCTCTGCCAAGCCCGCCCTTGATTACCATTAGCGACCCCGCATTCCATATTGGTCCAGTAAGTCAGTCCCCGAGCAGATTCTCGTCATCTGACCATGCAGAACGCAGCCTTCTTTCATAGCGCCGTTCACCCGCATGGAGGCTAAAATCCCGACCAGAACAAGTCAAGAACGAACTCTTGCATAGCGGCTCAAAAGGTCACAAACTGGGCACTGCATCAGTTGGTAAGTGCCGGACTGGCGGCCGACGCGGCAATACGATCGAAGGGGTGACTATCTATGGTTTGGAAGGGAGCGCGTAACGCCGAAATTGAACGGCTTCACGGTGAAGGTGTGAGCTATGCCGCGCTTGCGCGCAAGTTCGACCTATCACCATCGCGCGTATCACAGATCATCGCCAACACGCGGCGTATGCGTAGGAGGCTACAAACTGGTCTAAATGCGCCGCTTCGACACACTACGTAGGGTAAAGACCGATAGACAGCTAGCCGCCAACTGCTCCCAATGCCAATTGCGAATCATGGAGGTCGTCCGGCTCGCCTGACCCACCAAACTCGGCCCCTGTCCGCTTGGTCCCACTGGCGATTGCGTGCGCCTTCAACAACGCTTTACGGGAGCCGAACACGCGGCCTCCTGTTTGTCGGCCACCTCGACCCGCTGGACCAGCGCCCGGCGCGCGCCGCCTTCCGCGCTGCGGAGCTTGACGCGCGCGTCTGCCGCCATTCGATGCAGGTCCTGGACCGTCACCATCGGACCCGTGCGGTCGACCCTGCCGACTATACGCTCGGCGTCAGCCTCGGCTTGTCGCGGATCTCGCCCAACCCGGCAGTCCGCTCCCGAAAATGCAGGATCCTTGCGTATGTCGGCTCGCGACACAGGCGTGATCGCTCCTTTTCATGTGGTCCAGGGATGCTCGCGCTCCACCGTTTCGCATCTATCGGATATTCTCCAGCATCCTGCCGCGTGGCATACCAGCCCGGGTTGGGTACAAGAATGCCGTTGCTGTTTGGAGGCGAGTCATGAAGCGGGAACCGGCGCCTCGGGTCGACAAGGAAGAGCGTCACAAGACGACGCTCGAAGGCCTTGCCGATGTCGATGCCGGTCGCGTGATTGATCATGAGACCGTTCGAGCATGGGCGGACAGCTTGCCGAGAAGTCAACCGCCGCCAATCTGAGGGCAATTAAGTCATAGCGTTTGCGGTCATGCAGTGACGGAAAAGGGCAATTAGCGGCGCTATTCGACGGCTCTAGCGTAGTATAATCGGCAATACATAACTGTCCCCTTGGTCCTGCTTGGGGCACCAATTTTGAGTCCATGGACGTCCGCTGACGCCCCGCAAGCGGTTCAAAACCAACTCCTCTTCCGCTATCTCCTCCGACATAATTCGGGGCTACCGCTCATATACATCATCGATTGATGGCATTTCTGGAGCTCCGATCCACCGATTTGGATGGAGATATCATCATGTCCCTGACGGCCATAGCGATCAAAAAATGCCTGGCCTCGGGCCAAGCTTGCAAGCTCTCCGCTGAGTAGCCGCTCTTCCGGGGTAAACCCCATCCCCGCTTTCCGGGCGAGCCTTATCTGGTCGCCTCTCTCTTCGCGCTACCCGGCAGCAAAGCGGCCATGATATCGCGCGGATCGACGTTGAGCGTGGCCGTGACGTCGACATGTTCGAGAATATCGAGTCGGCGCTCACCAAGCGCTTGTCCGGCGACGAACGATGCCGGCCGCCCGCTTCCGCAACGAGATGGGCGTGGATCTGCGGCGCCTGCGCCTTACCGAAGCTGGCTTCGGTCCGGCCTGATGGAGCCTATCTCGAACATTGCGTCGATCGGCCAAGCATGTCCAGATAGGCGCAGAACATGTCCGCAACGGCATCGGCATAGGCTGCAATCCCGGCCGGGTCTCGGGACGTTTCCGAAAATCGCTTCCCCACTTCGCTGAGCGTCGTCATGACCAGCTCGCCTGCCATGGACCGGACGGCCTCCGGCGCCGCCGGCAGCGCGTCGCGCATGAAGGCCTCGATGGCGCGATCGCCGGAGGCTCTCGCCTCGCGCGCCTCGGGTGCGTCGCGATAGAGCGGCGCGGCATCGTCGAGCGCGCCGCGGATTGCCGCTTCCTCGCATTCCGAGCGGACGAAGGCATGGACGAGCCTCCGCAGCCGTTCGAGCGGCGGGCGCTCGCTTTCCTCGAGGATGCGGCAGAGCATCTCGCTCGTCTCGCGCCATTCGTCCGCCTGCAGGCGGAAGAGGATCGCCGCCTTGTTCGGGAAATATTGGTAGAGCGAGCCCACGCTGACACCAGCTTTCTCGGCCACGCGGGCGGTCGTGAAGCGCGGCGCGCCTTCCTGCACCAGAACCTGAACCGCCGCTTCGAGAATCGTCGCCACCAGCTCCGTCGAGCGCGCCTGACGAGGCTGCTTTCTGGCGGAAATCGGTGCATCTCGGCGAGGAGGCATCGGCTGCTCCGGCAATGCGAATAGGAAACACGACGAATTAGTCGTATTTATTCCTGAAAGGCAAGCCCCTCTCATTCTTCAGGAGTTCCCCATGACGCTGACCACCCTCGCTTCCGCGCCGCTCGCGCCGCTGCTGGATCGCCTCTTCGCCGAGGCCGATGCCAGCGAGCCCATGTCGCTTCCCGCCATCGCCGCGCTCTCCGCCGAGGAGCGGCTGCGGCTGATGCGCAGCAGGACCGACTATCTCGGCTTCTACGCCCAGCTCAAGGACATGCCCCTCGCCGTCTCTCGCGAGACGGGCAAGCTGCTCTACATGCTGGCGCGCGGCTGCGGCGCGCGCAGCATCGTCGAGTTCGGCACATCCTTCGGCATTTCCACGCTGCATCTCGCCGCGGCGCTGCGCGACAATGGCGGCGGGCGTCTCATCACCAGCGAGTTCGAACCCTCCAAGGCGGCGCGGGCCCGCGCCAACCTGACGCAGGCGGCGCTCATCGACCTCGTCGAGATTCGCCTGGGCGATGCGCTGGAGACGCTGGCGCGCGACCTGCCCGAGCGCATCGACCTGCTGCTGCTCGACGGCGCCAAGGCGCTCTATCCCGACGTGCTGGCCCTGGTCGAGGACAGGCTGCGTCCCGGCGCGTTCATCATCGCCGACAATGCCGATCACAGCCCCGACTATCTCGAGCATGTGAATGGCCATGGCTATATGTCCATGCCGTTCACGGACGATGTCGAGCTGTCCATGCGGATCGGCTGAACCATCCTCTCGGGAGACACGTCCATGCACATATTCGTCACCGGCGCGACCGGATGGGTGGGCTCCGCCGTGGTCGCGGAGCTGGTCGGCGTGGGCCACCGCGTTTCCGGCCTTGTGCGCAGCGATGACAAGGCAGCAGCGCTCGCCGCCACTGGCGCCGCGCCCGTGCGCGGTTCGCTCGACGACCTCGATGTTCTGCGCGAAGCGGCCGCCGGCGCGGATGCCGTGATCCACACCGCCTTCAACCACGACTTCTCGAAATTCGCCGAGAATGCCGCGCAGGACCGGCGCGCCATCGAGGCGATGGGTGCCGCGCTCAAGGGAACGGACAAGCCGCTGATCGTGACCGGCGGCCTTTCCGGTTTCCCTCCCGGCGCGACCGAGGCGGACCTGCCCGATCCTGCCTCGATCCGCCAGTCCGAACCAGCGGCGCGTGCCCTCGCTGCACGCGGTATCCGTGCCGCGACGGTCCGGCTGGCGCCTTCCGTCCATGGCCTGGGCGATCACGGCTTCGTGCCCATGCTGATCGGCATCGCGCGGGAGAAAGGCGTGTCGGCCTATATCGGCGATGGCAGCAATTGCTGGGCGGGTGTCCATCGTCTGGACGCGGCGCGGCTCTATCGGCTCGCGCTGGACGCCGGCTTGCCCGAACCCGTCTATCATGCCGTCGCCGATGAAGGCGTGCCCTTCAGGGACATTGCCGAACTGATCGGCCGCCGGCTCGGCGTGCCGGCCTCGTCGCGGGACCGCGCGCATTTCGGCTGGTTCGCGAGCATGGCCGCGGCGGACATGGCCGCTTCCAGCCTTCACACGCGCAAGCTGGTCGGCTGGACACCCACAGGTCCGGGCTTGCTGGCCGACATCGATCAGCCAGGCTATTTCTCTGGGCCAGCCTGAACCGGGCAAGACCGATCGCGCCCAAGCATATGGGAGTCTCGAACATCAGCGGCTTCAGGCTGAGATCAATCCGTTGCTTCACAGGCGATATCGGACAGCTTCCCGGCGAGGAAGCCGTGCCTGCTCTGCCGGATGAATCCAGGGCCGTTCCGCCCACCAGCCGATCGCCGCACCCCTTTTGCGATTGACTATCAATAACCGCAAGGCTCTATGCTGGCCATGTCTCATGCCGTCTCGCACGGCATGAATCCTTTTGTCGGAACGAATCATGACCTGGAAAGCCCGATGCCGATGCGGTCGCGATTGATCGAAGGGGAGTTCACGCCCGGCGACCTGTTCAGGGAAGCGGCGGCGCTGGTGGCGCTTTCCGCGCCCTTTCCGGCACCGGAAACGAAGCAGCAGATCCTGTCCGGGCAATTCAAGGGCTGGATGTGGATGGACGAAGTGCATCCGGGCCTCAATGGGTCGGCCTGTGACATGGTGACGCTTTCGGACGCGGTCATAACGCAACCCATCGAACGCTCGGTGCTCATCACCATGCTCCTTCGCGGCGGGAATGGCGTGTTGATGCCCGAGCCAGGCGAAGCCATTGTCTGCTTGCCGGAGCGGCCTCAGATCGTCGGCCTTGGGGAAGAGCGGCGCTATGCGCGCAGCCTGACGGCGGGGCAGCAGTGCGTGCGCGTCGGGGTGATGGTCCGCCCCACTTTTGTCGAGCAACGTGCCGATGCCCTGTCCGGCGATGATCTCGACCTCCTCGACCAATTGATGTCGCGCGGCTTCCGCAGCCTCACGCTTCCCCGCTGCGAGGTCATGGTCCAATTGTCGAAAGCGCTTGTGGAATCATCCTATTGCGGCTCGCTGGGCAGCTTGTTTCGCGAGTCCGCCATCACCCAGATGATGTTTCAGGCCCTGCGCCTGCTGCGGACGGAGGAGCGGCGTTTCCGGCGCCTGGGAAAGCGCCACCATGACGCCGTTATCGAGGCCCGGACATTGCTCGACGCGGCCTTGCTCTCCCCGCCGGGGACGATCGAACTGGCGCGCCAGGTCGGGCTCAATCGCAACGCCTTGCAGGCAGGCTTCAAGGCAATGTTCGGCACGACGATCTTTGGCTATGTGCGCGAGCAGCGGCTCACGATGGCGCGCGTGCTGATCGAGGAGCATGGCCTCGGCGCGGCGGAAGCAGGCTATAAGGTCGGCTTCGCCAGCCCTTCCGCTTTTTCCGCCGCCTACAGGCGCCAATTCGGCCATTCACCGACGGCCGGCTTGCCCGGGACGCGCCACAAGGCCTGAACATACCTCTTCGCGATGGATGACGGAGAGTCTGCCTCACGCGACAGCATTGATGCTTTTCGCGCCAGCCGATTTCGTTGCGCCTCATCGACGAGACGCTATTGCGAATAAGTCGCATGTAGCACGACACTGTCGCGGTCAGGATCGCGTTGCTCCCGGCGGGCCGGGCAGCGGCCTCCGTCGCGCGGCAGAATTCACACACCGTCAGGGGGCAAGATTGTTGGGTCTGGACAGAAATTTCTCGGTGTCGTTGATTGGGTTGACGGCGGTCATCATGTCCGTGCCGGCATCCGCCCAGGAAAACCGCGAATGCGAAGCCGGGGACGATTGCGAGATCGTGGTCACCGCGACCGGCCTTTCTTCGGCAACGTCGACGACCAAGACCAGCACGCCGATCATTGAATCCCCGCAATCGATCTCGATCATCAGCCGCGAGGAGATCGACCTGCGCGCCTCGCCCACCATCGCCGATGCGCTTGCCTATTCGGCCGGTGTGCAGGCCGAGCCGGCGGGCATCGACAGCCGTGTCGATGAGGTCTCGGTGCGCGGCTTCGGCGCGGGCGGCTTCTCGTCGAACAACAATTTCGTGGATGGGCTGCGCCTGCCTTCAGGGGGGCAGTGGACACGGCCCGGCTTCGACCCGTTCGGCCTGCAGCAGATCGAGGTCCTGAAAGGCCCCTCCGGCGCGCTCTATGGGCAGACCGCGCCGGGCGGCGTGGTCAACATCGTGTCGAAACGGCCCAGCTTCACGCCGCATGGCGAGATCCTGTTCCAGGGCGCCGGTTTCACCGACCTCGATCATTGGAACTATCAGGCGGCCGCCGACGCGACCGGGCCACTGAACGGAACCGGCACGCTCGCCGGCCGCATCGTCGCTCTCGCCCGATATGGCGACACGCAGGTCGATGAGACGAAGATCGGCCGCTATTATGTCTCGCCGAGCCTGACCTGGAAGCCGGATGAAGCCACAACCTGGACGATCCTGGGCCAGTATCAGCGCGACGAGGGCGGATCGACCTATCAGTTCCTGCCTTACACGGGCACGATGCAACCAGCGGAGGGCGGCCGCTATCTGAGCGTCGAGAATTTCATCGGCGAACCGACCTGGAACATATTCGATCGTAACCAGTATCTGATCGCATCCTTCTTCGAGCATCGTTTCGGGGAGCGGATCGCGGTTCGCAACAACACGCGCTACACTCATCTCGACACGCTTTACCGCGCGACGGTGCTCTCCGGGGACACGGTCACCAATTGCGCACCGCTGATCGCGCTGAGTCCGATCTATGCGGGCTGCCAGGACGGGGTCACGGTCGGCCGCCGCGCCGTGCAGGGCAAGGGCGAATCCGATGGCTGGGCCACCGACACCCAGATCGAGTTCGGCTTCGATACCGGCCCTGCGAAGCATACGATACTGGCCGGCTTCGACTGGTTCCGCACCGAATGGGAGCATTATCGCGACCTGGTGACGCTGCCCGATCTGCCCCCGCAGCTCCGGGGCCAAGTCGAGCCGCTGCTCGACATGTTCGCTCCGGTGCCGCGTGGCGCCTCCCACTATGAGGGGCTGCTGCGGCCCCAGGTCTATACCGAGACGGTCAGCCGCCAGAGCGGCCTCTATCTCCAGGACCAGATCGCGATCGGCAGGCTGCGCTTGACGGTCGGCGGCCGGCAGGACTGGGCCAGGGACAACACCTACAATCCGGTCAACAACACCCGCTACATCAACAAGAGCGATGCATTCACCTGGCGCGCGGGCGCGGTCTATCTCTTTGACAACGGCCTCGCGCCCTATTTCAGCTATGCCGAGAGCTTCCAGCCGCAAGTGTCCGATCCCAGCACGAGCCTGGGCGGCGTCCCCTTCGTTCCGACCACCGGCCAGCAATATGAGGGCGGGCTGCGTTTCCAGAGCGGCAACAACATCTATGTGACGCTGGGCGCATATCAGATCACGCAGCAGAACATCACCACCCCCGATCCCGGCGGCACCTTGTGCGGCACGTCCATCTGCCTGGTGCAGACCGGCGAGGGCCGGGTGCGCGGCATCGAGCTGGAGGGCCGGGCAACGCTCCCTTGGGGGATGACCGTCATCGCCACCGGCACGCGCAGCGATGCCGAGGTGACCGAGTCCACCACTGCCAGCCAGATCGGCAAGAAGTTGCCCCAGGTGCCGAAATGGATGGCCTCGGCCTTTCTCGATCAGCGCATCGGATCCGGAGCGCTGGCCGGTCTCGGCTTCGGCGGCGGCGTGCGCTATACGGGCAGGAGCTTCGGCGACGCCAACAACGCCTTTCCGATCCCCGACTACACGCTGTTCGACCTGTTCGCGCGCTATGATTTCGGCGTGGTCAATCCGTCGCTGGATGGCCTCTCCTTCTCGATCAACGCGCGCAACATCACCGACAAGCGCTATGTCGCGACGTGCAGCAGCGTCGCCTCCTGCTATTATGGGCAAGGCCGCAGCCTCACCGTGCGACTGCAATTCCGATGGTGAGATGGTTGTTCGCCTTGACGCTGCTGCTGTCGCCCTTCGCGACGGCGGCGGTGCAGGCCGGGGCATGGCAGCTCGAACGATCCGATGTGCTGACGGTGACCGCGTCCGACGGCCATGCCTATCGCGTGATGGCGGCCTGGCCGGAAGGCGAGCCGCCGGCGACGGGCTGGCCGGTGCTCTGGGTGCTGGACGGCGAGGATAATTTCGCACTCGTCGCCATGACCGCGCGGCGCCTCGCGCGGGCTGGCGCGCGATCGGACGTCATGGATGGCATCGTTATCGGCATCGATTCCGGGCCGCTCGCCCGCCGCGTCCTGGATTACACGCCGGCCACGCCCGGCCAGGCCATTCCGCCGGGCGCGCCGGCGCATGGCCTCGCAACGGGCGGCGCGGACGCCTTCCTTGCCTTTCTCGATGCGCGGGTGCGTCCGGCCATCGCCGCGCGCTGGCGTATCGATCCGGCCCGGCAGACCCTCCTCGGGCACAGCTTCGGCGGGCTTCTCGCACTTCACGCCCTGTTCAGCGGCAAATGGCAGGGCAATGTGATCGCGATCAGCCCTTCGCTCTGGTTCGGCGACGGCCTGTTGGAGCGAGAGGAACGCGTTTTCGCGCCTGGCCCGGGCAAACGGCTCGTGCTGATCGCCACGGGCGACGAGCACGGCCCGGACAGCCGGTCGGGCGCAGCCGCCGAGATGCTGACGGCGCGGCTTCGCCAGCGCGGCCTCGACGCGCGCTATCGCGCGCTGCCAGGCTTCATGCACGGCACGACCATGCTTGCGGCGATGGGTGACGCTGTCATCGCGGCCTTCGCGCGGGAGCGGGCGCCATGACGGCACTCCTTTCCGCGCTCCTCATGCTGGGCGGCGCGGTGCTGCTCTATCTGGCCTCTCCCAATCAGCGACTGGCCGCCCGGCCGTTTCCGCGAGCCGCGGGCTGGGCCGGAGCCGTCGCGCTGATCGCTGCGCTGGTCCCGCTGCTCGGCAGCTTCGGCCCGGCAACCGCCGTCTTTGTCTGGATGACCGGCGCGATGCTGGTCTGGTCGGTGCTGCCCCTGGCGGCAGCCTGGTGGCGCGGTGTCCCGGAGAACAGGAAATGAAGCGCGAACTCACCAGCCGCGACTGGTTCGGCAAAGTCAGCGCCGGGCTGGTCCTCGGCTTCCTGCTCGCGCTGGGCGCGGGCGGACTGTTCAAGGTGCTGGTGGGTGCCGGCGACACCTTCTTCTCGACCAAGGGCCAGATCGCCATGTGGCTGATGGCGCCGGTCTGGTCGCTGGTCGTCGCCTTCTGCTTCATGTTTCGCTCCACCGCGCGCGCCTGGCTCTGGCTGG
>Ga0180222_1002155_pt1 | contig 16835 bp, 17 predicted proteins | sample eDN5th37CKraftOP_FD_151336 | JGI IMG/M metagenome (GOLD analysis project Ga0180222, IMG submission 151336) | Enriched Organic Plus compost microbial communities from Emeryville, California, USA - eDNA 5th pass 37_C Kraft OP (version 2) (version 2) ... | reverse complement strand
AGATGCTCGCCTCCGCGCCCAGCCGCACGTCCCCGATCAGATCGGCGGAAGGCGCGACCCAGGCCGAACCGTCCTCGGGCAGGACCGGCGAATGTCCGTTGAACTCGTAAAGCGGCATCGCGCCTACCCTCTTCCTGTTGCGGCCGGAACCGGCCGGCCTGTCGAAGTCCGTTTACCCGGCGTCCCCTGCTTTAACAAGATCGGGTCCCCGTTTTAACGGGGCGGTGACGGCGGGAGAGCCTGCCCCGCCCCCACCGCCCCGTCGCTCCACCGGCAGCATCGGCCCAATGTCCCGCCGCCGGTAGCGCCTGTCCGCTCAGAAGGCGTAGGAGAGGGAAAGCTGGAGCACCGGATAGACCTTGTACTGGTCGATATCCCGCTCGATCTCGCGCTGTTCGTCGGCGATGCTGTTGAGGAAAGCCGGGTCGCTCGCCAGCCCGCCGGTCGCCTTCAGGTCGCGGATGCGCGGCGTGCCGTGGAACATCACGCCGCCGTCAACGCCGAACTTCACGCCCTGGCTGACGCCCCCGCCATAGCCGAGGGTCAGCATCGGCGCGAATTCCTTCGCCTTCACATGGCCCGACAGCGTGCCGATCTGCGCCGGGGTGTAAAGGTCGCCGCCGATCTCGACCGCCTGCGTCGGGCTGGCCTTCAGGCGAATCTTGTTCTTGTCGATGCGGAAACCGGCGCTGAGGCGGAAACCGCCCTCGAACGGATAGACATCCGCTATCAGGCCATAGGAGGCCAGCTTCAGCTTGCCGTCATAGGTGATGTCGCTGCCGTCGACCGAGTGGCTGACGCCGAGGAAGGTCGCGCTGCCGCGCACGCCGAACATCGGCGACAGGCGTGCGCCGACCTCCGGCCCGATGCCGAGCGTGCCGCCGGTGATGCCGATCGAATAGCGCGAATCCTGCGCCTGCGCCGTGCCGGCCACAAGCATCGCAAGAGCCCCGGCGGCCCAGAAAATCCCCTTTTTCATGATGATAGCTCCCTTATTTGTGATTGAGCGCGCTGCTGATATTCTGCCCGTCAGAGCGAATCATCCTCAAATCTGATGAAAAGATTGGGAATTGATGAAGGGCGAGAGGGTGGGACGATCTGCATGAGCCATGGCGATCTGTACGACGCCATCTTCGATGACGAGGCCTATTCGCAATTGCCCGCGATGGTCGCGGCGGCGGCGGGCGGACGTTCCTGCACCCTCTATCATTTCCATCCTATCATTTCCATCCGCAAAACCCGCTTCCCGATCTCCAGTTCTCCTATTTCTCCCGCTCGTTGATCGACGATTTCATGTCCGATATTTCCGACGACATCTGGATGAACGCCGGAATGGCGACGGGGATCGTCAACAAGGCGATCGCGCTGGACAGCTTCGTGCCGGAACCGGTCTATCGCGCGTCCTGGCTTTGGAACGACCTGTTCCGGGCCCATGGCGACGACACCGGCCACAGCCTCGGCATCGTCCACAAGATGGACGGCATGGTGATGTGCAGCGCGATCCAGCGCTCCTTTTCCTCCGGCGCCTTCGATCGGGAGGAGGTGGCAAAGCTGGACCGGCTGGCGACCGACCTGCACCGCGTCTATCGCGCCCGGCATGTGATGCGCCGCCAGAGCGAGCGCCTCTCCCACCTCGCCGAGCTGCTGCACAGCGGGGGCGAGAAGCTGCTGCTGGTCGACGGCGAGTTGCGGGTGATCGAGGGAAGCCCGGCGGCGCTGCGCCTGATCGAGCGGAAGGACGGCATCGACATTCAGGAAGGCAGGCTCTGCCTCGCCGACCCGCACCTGACGCTGGCGATCCGCAAGGCGGCGGAGGACACCATCCATCGCCGCCCCACGCAGCGGGCGACCTTCCTCTGCCTGCGCCCGTCCGGCGCGTTCCCGCTGCACCTGCTGGTGCTGCCCGCCATGCACGCCGCGCGCTCTTCCTGCGTCATCGTCATCAGCGACGGCCAGATGCGGGAGGACAGGCTGCAACTCTGGCTGCGCCAGCATTACGGCATCACCCCCGCCGAAGCATCGGTGGCGCTGGCCCTGCTGGCGGGCCGCTCCCCCGAAGAGATCGGCGAGACCCGCCAGGTAAGCGTCGCCACCGTGCGCAGCCAGATCAGGCAGTTGCTGGAAAAAACGGGCACCAACAGCGTGACCCAGTTCATCATCCTGCTGAACGCGATAGGCTGAAATGCTCTCGCCGGGGGGCACGTGGCCCGGCACGATATAAGCCGGATCGGTTGGCTGGTGGAAAGCGAACAGGAGGCGGATACGAAGCCGCTTTCCTTCGGTGAGGGCAGTCGATCCCAAAGGATCGCACCACGCCGACCACGCTGACGCGAGTGGCCGTCAAGGGAACCGGCAAGTTCGCGATAAATGTTGGGAAATGGTGGAGCCGAGGGGGAGTTAATCCTCAGCCATCTCTCACAAGAAAATCAACCACTTATCTGAAGTGATCACACCTCCTGTATACCAGATGTGTAATCCTTGGCCAAGGGGATTTATGTTTACCCCCTAACCCCGTTTATGTCCGTCAGCCAGACTTGAGGTAGCCAGCAGCGGCTCGACGAAGATCGAGCATCACCGACTGGACGGCCCTGTGCGCCATCGTGCCGGAAGAGAGCACATAATGGCGCTTGCTCGTCCGCTCATCGCCATGCCCCAGCAGATCGGGAAGCAGCCCAGCCTGCTCCGGCGCGTGGTCGACCATGCCCGTTGCCGCGATGGCTCGGAACAGATGGGGCCAGATATGCCTGCCGAACGCATCGCCTGTCCGTTTCCTGATCTGATCACGGACCGCATGCTCGATCATCGGCGTTCCCCACCGGCTGATCCACAAACTACGGGTCGACCCGTCATCACCGCGTTCAAGCAGACGCGGGCGATGGACGCGCAGATAGAAGTCGATCCAGGGCGTCAGTTGCGGCGGCAGTTCGGCCTCGATCGCGCGCGCAGTCTTGGTCTCCTCTTCGCTGAACCTCAGCATATAGGCACCCTCGGCAGCGATGAGATGGCGACCGATCTCGATCATCGTCAGGTTAGCGATGCGGACAGGACAGGCGATCAGGGTGGCAATGATCAAGCCGTCTCTGCCCATGGTTGCGGCATGATAGTCTCCATCCGCCGCCCGTCGCCGCGCTTCCGTCATGAGGTCGATACCGAGCCCATAGAGCTGGACGGGATCGACCATATGGGGCCGTTTGTCGCGGGCGGGTCGGGCAAGGCGCTTCAGGTTGGCGACCACGGTATCCAGCCAATGCCAGTCGTGATCCGGAGCCATGACCGTCAGCATGCGTTGGATGGCCTGCACCATCATCGCGACCGACCAGGGTGCAACCCGCGCCTGAAGCTCGATGACGAACGCTTCGATCCGTTCGTGCGTCACTCGGTTTTCTGGAGGCTCCGTGGGATCAAGCTCTCCCCGGCGGATGAGACAGGAAAGCCATTGGCCATAGCCTTGGCAGACAATCTTGCAACGCGCCTCACTCCAGCCTCCGGCGATCCGCGCACGACGGTCGAACCGCATCGGCATGCGTGCTTCACGCCATATCTCTTGGTCGATGGATGGCCAATCCTCGACCCTGAGGCATAACGGCGGCATCATAGCTCGTCACTCCCATCGGAATGCCTGCGCTTGCGGCCATGCCGGACGAGATAACGGGTCGCGTCGTCATGCAGCTTCAATACATGCTTACGATAGGCCCGGCTTGCCTGCTTCTGCTTTGATCTCGCATAATAGTAGCGCGTGGTGTTCCGGTCGCGATGGCCCAGATGCTCACTGATCTGATCGAGCTTGTCAGGATGAGCCTGAAGAAAGCTGTCGGCTGAAATATGCCTGAATTGGTGAGGAGAGATAGCAACGCCCAACACGCGCCTAGATTGCGCCTGCACCGCAAACGCCATGGTCTTGGGGTCTATCCTCTCCCCATCCGGGCCAGGGAAAAGCCAGGGATTGGGCTTGGCGCAAAGCCGCGAACGCCAATCGGCGAGATATTCCTCCAGCAGTTCGACGGTCGGCCCTTCCAGTTCGTGCCGCAATTCCTGTCCGTTTTTCACCTCCTCAGCTGTCAGGTCGATGATCCACTTATGATCCGGCGGCTGGCCGATCCGCTTGATCGACCGCCCCAATTCCAGACCGACCAGGTTTTCCCGCCGCATGGAACAGGTAAGGAGGAGATGGATGGCAAGCGCCGTACGCATCAGCGCGGGGGCAGACCGTTTGTCCCTCTTCGCCTTGGCTTCGTTCGCGAGGCGATCGGGCAGCGTAAAGACAAGGGCGGCGAACCGCTTATCATGTTCGATTCGATCCAGAAGCACCCGGTTTTTCGAGGCCATATGCCGCCTTTTGCGTTCCGGCGGAGCGTTTTCCTCCAGATTATACGAGATGGCCTCAAGCTCTTCCCGCTGTTCCTCCGGCAAATTGCACATGCCAGCGATAACCCGAACACGGATCATCATCTGCATCATGGTCGCAGTTACGATGCCTCCGCCACGTGCGGCAAGAAACGCAAGCGCCCGCGCGACATGATCGGGATGCAGAGCAACAGCGAGGCTGGTCAGGTGCGCAAGCGGAACTCCGTCGCCGACCGTGGCCGAAACCAGAGTGGCAATCATGTGACGATATTGCTGCACCGTGTTCGGCGCGAGCTTCCTGACTTTCCGGCCCACGAAAATATTCGGGTTGGCAAGCCTATGCAGCAGGGCCGTCACTTCTTCACGCAGCCCTTCCGGCCATTCCTCAAACGCTATCCAATAAGGGGTTCGTTTAACCGGAGGCGGCATCAGAAACGGAAGATCGTCCCGCGGAGCAGCCAGCCTGTTCCAGGCCTTGATATTTTCCCGGAGCGTTCCCAGCCAATTGCCGATCATCGCCTCATCCCGCAGATGGGCCACGAAGCGCTCAATCAAGGCATCAGACATCTGCCCTGGCAGAACGCCGTGACGGGCTGCGAAGTGACACAGCCGGGATGTGGAGCGTTGCGTGCTGGTATCGAGGGTGGCCTGCAAGGCTCCCCATTCCCCGGTGAGCGGGTAACGCGACCGCGGGTTGAATACCCTGCCACGGGTCAAGCGGAACACCTTGCGTATCCGTGATTTGAGATTGGCATAGGACCCGTCCGACATATTGGCCATGGCTGGGGACAGCTCTTCCAACCGCGCGAAGATCTGGCGCTCGTCAGCAGGAGTATCCATCACGCCATGCCCGATCAGTCGATCGGCCACCCTCAACGCGGAACACAAAAAGGTCACTTCGGCATGAGGGCGATCACTTTTGATCAGATATGCACTCAAATCATCGAAGGTCAGGAGAAAATTCTTCCACCCCGACTTCCCGTTGTTATGGGGATTATTGGTCATTGTTAATCACCTTTGCTCAAACATGGAAAATTGTGAAACCCCATCTACATTATTCCCTTTCTATAGTTATTTGGGGTATTCACAAGGATCAGATTTCCTCACCTTTGAGGAACTTCATGAGGTCCGCCTGGTCGATCCTGACTCGGCCCTTGGAACCAAAGCGGGGAAGCCCTTCGCACCGAAGCCAGCGACGGATGGTGGGTTCCGATACCTTGGCAATGCTCGCGGCCTCGCGCACCGTCAGCAGTTCCACGGGCATGGCGACGATCTGGTCGGGCTTGGAGTCCGGCAGGGGCTGGGCCGTCAGCGCGCCCTTCCTGCGTTTGATGTTGATCTTCATATCCTGCCTCTTTTCCAGCATGGATTTCTGGCTGCCCGATCGCGTTCGAAAAGAATGATGCGCCGTACAGCCGTGCGTAGCGGGATGATCGAAGGCGTCGTTATCGGCGTTCGATGTTGCCGCGTCGGTAGGGGTGAAGAAGGCCTGCGCAGCCCATCTCACCATGCTGCTATTGGTGGCGGAGCGCGGGACGGCGGAGGAGGCGATGAAGACGCCAATGGCGGCACCGGCGCGGCACCGAACGGACGCATCGCCCCGCTTTCAAAGCACGCGGGCGAACGGATGCCAGCCGCCGGATCAACCGGGGCATAATAGTGCTGATAAGGAAAAAGGCGAGACACGGGCCGGAGCTTTCAATGACGTTGGAACTATCCAAGTCATCGAATGCCGGTATCGGCGTTCAGGCGGCCCTGCCCTCTGATGAACAGCCGAGTTTGTGCCACAGCACATGGAGGTGGTCAAGAACGCGCAACGCGGCAGTGCTCGGGGAAAGGAAGGCGTTGCATGGCATCGGCCTGACCCAAGCTAAAGGCATCCAGCCTCCGGGGGCAGGATCAGTGGCTGACTCCACCCTCACGCGGCATCAGCAGCGCGCCCGATCGATCGAGTTCCTCGACGTCCGGCGAAGCCCACCATTCATTTTCATCACGAAGATATTGGATCGCTTCCAGCATCTCGTCGTCGGCCCCATGCTCGCGAACGAGACGCTCGATCCGGTCGAGCTGTTCGTCGAGCCAGCGTGCCGTTTCATGCTCCTCGACGTCATCGAGCGTTATCGTCTGTCGGCCCACATCGTTCATTTGCCGGTTTCTCCTGTTCGATGAGGAAGATGATGCCGAACCGCCGGGCAGCGCAAGAGGGCTTTGCGGCACCGGGACAAACCTTAGCCCAGGCCATTGCGCTGGAGCTGCCCGGCGGAGGCAGGGATCACTTGGCCACAACTCCATCGAGCAGCCTGGTGAGGGCGGCCTCCCTGTTCAGCAGGCATCCGGAATCCTTGATCGCGCCTGCCGTCAGCAACGCCGTCTCGAAAATACCATATTGAACTTTGTCGAGATACAGGACGACCGCCCTCGTTTCGGGATCGATCACCTTGCCCCGCAGCAGCATTTTCAGTTCGTGCGCCGTGACGGTTTCCGCCAGCGCCAACCATTTCTCGACATTGTCGGCATCCACATGGGATGCGAGATGCGCCAATTTAGTCCAGCCAATCTGTCTCAGCCGATCGGGCGCGATACCTAAATCGTGGAAGCGTCGATCGATCCGCACGAGTTCATAGGCTTTACGTCGCCCGACCTTCAGCTTCCTAGCAACCGATACAAATTCTGTGGGATGGGCGTCCTGTATCTCGCGCAAATAGCGAGCCGCTTCCAGAAAATGATCGCCGACCAGATCGATAAGCGCCTGCGACACTCGAAGCGCCTTGGTTTCAGTCCCTTTCATTACATAAACCTTTGAAGTTGTTGGGACTTATTTCCTATGGAAAAGACGCTCCGGAGTAATGGGTTATTGCCAGAAAAGCGCCAATTTCTGCGGATCAAGGCGCACCCGCTCATCGATGCAATCAACCTGACCTAACCTCAGCGGCGGAACAGTAACTTTCCTTCGCTGCCGTCTTTAGCTAAGACCATCCTGCTCTCGATAGGTCGGGAGTGGGGCGTGGAAACCCCAGAGCAAAGCAACCGGTCACCGATTTCGGCGGCCGGATGGCTGTCGCGCATGTCCAAGGCTCTGCCCAAAGGCGGCAGCGCCTTGTGCTTTGCCGAGGTTTCCAACATCCGGCTCAGGCCGTCGCCCCGATCCATTCAGGGCGACGGAGGGTAACATCGAACACGCATCAATTTCTACGGCACGCGGTTTCGGCACCACGGAAGTGGTCGAGAAGGTGTCACAGGCCGCTTTCGGCAAACCGCTGATCACCAATATCCTGAGGGGGCATGTCGCGGAGGCGATCATCGCGCTCGCGCTGGAGCCGGAATGGGCATGGTGCAGCGCCGATTATGCCGGATGGGATTTCGAGCGATCAGACGGCCTGCGCCTGGAAGTGAAGCAATCAGCGGCCCGGCAATCCTGGGGGACGGACAAGCCCAGCAAACCCAGCTTCGATGTCGCGGCTCGGACCGGTTATTGGGAGGGCGGCACGAAGTGGATCGAGAAACCCGGACGGGCTGCGCATCTCTATGTCCTCGCCCATCACGGCATCTACGACGACAGCGCCGATCATCGCGATCCGTCGCAATGGGAGTTCTTCGTCATCCCGTCCGGCAGCTTGCCTGACTTCAAGCGGATCAGCCTGAAGACCGTTCAGGGGCTGGCCCCAGCCGTGACGATTGCACAGTTGGCGAAGGTTGTGGGTGATACCGCGAAGCGCATCACGCTTCCGGTTATCGAATGACCTTGTGTCGGTGAGACGGTGCTGAGTGGATATGCTCATTATCCACTCTTTTCCGCCATACAATCTGTTCATTCCTGATCATAGCCGTTCATCACGGAGTATGGTTTCGAAATCCCGCCCGCCATAATAGAAGCCGATCACCACAACCGCAGCCTCCTCGACCATGAAGGCGATGGTCACACGGCGGCGATAAGCGAGAGTGCGTAAGCCGGGACGGACATCATCGCGTGATGAACCTGTCCGGGGATAATCGGTGAGCATCGCCAGGCGATCGATGATGCCATCGGTAAATTGCCGAGCGATGTCGGGAGTAGCGGCATAGGCGATATAATCATATATCGCATCAAGCTGGTCACGCGCTTCCGGCGTGACGACAATGCTGTAGCCCATGATCAACCGCGTTTGGCGGTGCGTTCATGACGGGCGGCAAGCCCGGCTTTCATATCATCCAGTGACAATCCTCGTTGAGGATCGGCCTTATAGGCATCATAGGAAGGCAGCGCCTCATTACGCAGCCAGTTATCGATAGCGCGATCCCGTGCCTGAAGTGCCCGCAGGCCATCGCGAATGACCTCGCTCTCACTGGCATATTCGCCCGATGCAACCCTGGCACGCACCTGAGCGGCCATCTCGTTAGGCAGTGTAACGCTGAACTGCTGAGTCGATCGCATAGCCACATCTCCTTCGGTAGGATTTAATCCTACTGGGAGGGATTTTCAATCATTTAATATGTAATTTTCGGTTATGAGTCCACCTGACAGCTGAAGAATCGTCTACATTATTGGACACCGCGTAATTGATTTAGCCACCCTTCTGGATGGTACGAAGTAGAATGGCCGATGGCGATATTTGCCGGTTTGAATGTGAGTGACAAGACCACTCACGTGTTCGTGGTGACTGATGATGGCGCGATCCAGAAGCGAGGCGTTGTTGCCAGCGATCCAGACGTTCTGGCCAAGTGGCTCGGCAAGCGCGCCGATCTGGTTCGTGTGGTCTGGAGACCGGCCCTCTATCTACGTTTCTATATCATGGGCTGACCGAGCGGGGCATTCCGGTGGAGTGCATCTGCGCCCGTCATACCAAAGGCGTGTTGGCAGCTCGTGTAAACAAGAGTGACGTGCACGACGCCGAGAGCCTGGCGCAACTTGCCCGTACAGATTGGTTCAAGCGTGTGCATAGCCTATGATATCATAAAGCCGATATCTGGTGAGAGATCCCCCAAACACGTTGCCATCCCCATAAATTAAGGATCACAAACAAGCGAGACTTTGCCTCTGGCCGGTGCCGATCAGGGAGCAAGGCAGGTTTGATGAGCAGAAGGAGGAGGCAAAGGTGACTGGTTTGCAACCTGCGGCGGGCAGCGCCCGCAAAGCCGGGTCAAGTCCCCAGCCCTTCAATGCGCCTTCGCTTTACAAGCTTACCGCTGGCGGCAGCAAAGAGAAGCGTGGCTTGGCACTTGCCACAATGATCGAGGCCGAATTGCCGTCATTGTCAGAATTTCTCGGTCCGGCACCCTGGAGCGTGCATGATCTGATCGGCCGCTATCAGTGCAGCCGGGAGACCATGCGCGAAGCGATTGGAATTCTTGACGCGCGTGGCCTGATCCAAATGAAGAGCGGCAGGAATGGCGGGGTCACGGCAACATTGCCTCCGGTCGGCAAGGTCGCGCAAACGCTTGCAAATCACTTCTGCCTGAGCGGGGTAACAGTCGCCGAACTCTGCGAAGCGACGGAGATTTTGCGGGCCATAGTGATCCGCCTTCAGGGGCAGCCTCGTTCCATGGCTTTCACAGGCAAGCCCGAAAAAGGCACTGAAGGCTTTAGCGACAACGGCGACGCCGTTGAAGCGGAGAGCAGATATTATCAATCTGCTGCTTACGAGACCGGCAATGCTGTTGCCATTCTTACGATGGCGCTCATGAACGTCATGGGAAGCTACGCGCTCAGAGGCGGCGCCCCTGAAGAGGGCAACGGTATTGGGCAGTCCGGCGAGCAATCGACAGGCGTCGCTGTAGCGCCTGATCAAACGGGAAGTTGCGGGTCAAGCCAGTTCGCCGTCGCAATAAAATACCGCTTGCGTACCCGCTATGGCTCGGCTGTGCAGATCCCCTTGGATTATGCGGTTCCGACAGACCAGAACGCCACTGACCGCGCGGCTATCCTGCTGGCCAACTATCTGCTCCGCGATGGCATAATCAGCGGTTCCGATGGAAGTCGTATCAGCTTCGAACATAAAATCGTCGAACATTATAACGTGGGGCTGAGGCGGGTCAGGCAGGCCATACGCATCCTGGAAGACGCGGGGATGGTGGAGTGTCATCCTGGCCGCGGGAAGGGTGTGATGGTAGCCGGACAAAATCCGTCCATATTGCAGAGGCGTGTGTTCGGCTATCTGGCGGCGAGTGGCTTCGATGAAATGCAGTATGCGACATATGTAACTGCGTTAGACTGCGTGCTCGCGCGCGAAGCCGCAAAGAACGTCACAGCTACCGATCATCCTTGGTTACAATCCATTATTGGTGGGATGCGAGAAGATATTGAAAATAATGATCCCGTCAGGTCTCTCGGTCGCCTGCTTTCTGTACATGATCATCTTATCTCCAATCCCTTGGTGAGAATGTGGCGAAAGGCGCTTTGCGCCTGCCACAGCAAATTGTTTCCGCAGAATATTACTATTACAAAATCAAATGTTGCCAAATTCATCCAAGCCTGGATGAACGTTGCCGAAGGTATCATGACCGGCAATCCGGACGAAGCGGAGCGTCGGCAATTGGCGGCATCTGCATTTTTATTCAGGCGCTGGTGGCACTGAGCATGATACCGATCAATGCCACATTCGATCTTGATTGGTGAGGCATATCGACATCCGCGACCTGAGCTCAGTTTCCACTCACGCGTGGCAGACGTAAAGACGCAAATAGGCAAGATCACTCAACCTGATGCGACGGCTGAGGAAATGGGGGTACTAGTTTAACAAGCGCGCCCGCGCATAGGATTCTCTCAAGACGGCAGGCCGTCCTCCGTAAACAGGAAAAGAGAGATCCAATGAATGGCAAGGATGCGACAGGCAATTTCACGCGCAGGTCAGCCCTCGCGGTCATGGCTGTGAGCGCCGCGTCGGCAAGCGGCATGGGTGCGACGGTGTTTGGAGCGACCTCCTCCAATCCGCCCCGAACGGGAGTAGTCCGCACATCCAACGGACCTGTCCGTGGTTCGGTTGATGAGGGCATTCAGACCTTCAAGGGGCTACGTTATGGTGCCCCAACAGGAGGAGCGGGCCGCTTCATGCCGCCCCGAAAGCCGGAACCGTGGACGGTCGTGCAAGACGCTGTAGCATTTGGCAATAGCGCGCCGCAGGGCATCATTCCTGGCCTTCACGTCGGCAAGAAATCTCCGATCGCTGAACTTATGGGCCATACCGAAAGCGAAGCGGCCAGCGAGGACTGCCTCTTCCTCAATCTCTGGACGCCAGCCCTGAATGACGGACGGAAGCGCCCCGTCATGGTGTGGTTGCATGGGGGAGCATTTGCGCTCGGATCGGGTTCCAGCCCGATATATAACGGACGACAATTGGCCGCGCAGGGTGACGTGGTGGTGGTCACCGTCAATCACCGGCTCGACGCCCTCGGCTATACCCAGCTCGACAAGTTGCTTGGCCCCGAATACGCCTCGTCGGGCGTCGTGGGCATGCTGGATATCGTGGCCGTGCTGGAGTGGGTTCGCGATAATGCGGTCGCCTTTGGCGGCGACCCGGAAAATGTCACGATCTTCGGCGAGTCCGGGGGCGGATGGAAAGTCAGCGCCCTCCTGGCGATGCCCCAGGCGAAGGGCCTGTTCCACCGCGCGATCATCCAGAGCGGTCCGGGCCTGAAGATGACCCCGAAATCCACAGGGGAAATCTTGGCAGCGGCGCTGCTGGAGGAGCTGAACATCCCTACTGTCGTGGCCCGGAAATTGCTGGACGTTCCGACCGCCGATCTGATGGCGGCCGCCGGTCGCGCGGCGGCACGGCCATTGCCCGGCAAGGACCCCCGCATAGGCTTCTCCGCTGTAGGCTTCTCGCCAGTGGTCGACGGTATTGCATTACCGCGCGATCCCTTCGACCCGGATGCGCCCGAAATCTCGGCAGACGTTCCGATCATGATCGGGACGACAGCAAACGAAGCAAGCCAGTTTCTGCTGCATGATCCCAAGTTCGGCAAATATAGCTGGGCTGACGTTGAGGAACGCCTGCAAGCAACCTTCAAGGAGCAGGCGGTGCCCGCATTGGCTCTCTATAGAAGCCGTAATCCCAACGCATCGCCAACAGACATTTATGTCGACATACTGACGCAGAGCGGCATGATCGCCATGTCGACCAAATTGGCAGAGCGCAAACTGGGGCAGAAGGCCGCGAAGGTCTGGTTCTATCGACTGGCATGGGGCACGCCGGCTTTGGGCGGCCTGCTCAAGTCCACGCATGCACTGGACCTGCCGCTTGTCTTCAATACGACTGAGGTCGTTCCGAAGCTGGTTGGCCCTGGACCGGACCCCAAGGCCGTGGCCATGCAAATGTCAATGACGTGGATCGCCTTTGCCCGGCACGGCGATCCCAACAATCGGACCATAGCAAAGTGGCCCAGCTACTCGACGGAGCATCGCGACGTGATGTTCTTCGATGTAAAAAGCCATGTAGTAAAAGATCCCGATAACGATACACGCTCATTCTGGGATACGGATAACAATAAAAAATCTTAGATCAATAAGAAACTATACTATGAAATGTTGATCATGATCGAACATATTTGGGCGAAAAATGCCCAGAGATATTTTGGAGGGGACTATGAAAACCTATAGCGTACTTCTGTCGGCTTGCGCCATAAGCGCCATTCTCCCAAGCGGAGGCGTTTTCGCTCAAGATGCGTCGCCCCAGGCGGCCGAACCGGTGAGCTCGGGCGAAATCATTGTGACGGCACGCCGCCGCGAAGAATCGCTGCAGGATGTCCCGATTGCGGTTACCGCCTTGTCTGGCGAGGCGCTTCAGCAACAGGGGGTCCGAAGCGTCGCCGATCTCAACGTGCCTTCGCTGAAGATCACGTCCGCCGCCTCGCTGCGCAATGTCGCAGTCATCGCCATACGCGGTCAGCGGACGCAGGAATCGCAGTTGCTTACCGACCCGGCGGTCGGGACATATTTCGCCGAGGTCGTTCAACCCCGGCCCTATGGATTTGGCCAGTCCCTCTACGATCTTCAATCCGTGCAGGTGCTGAAGGGCGTGCAGGGCACCCTGTTCGGCCGGAACGTGACGGGCGGCGCCGTCCTGGTCGAGCCGAACCATCCCAAGGATGTTCTGGAAGGCGAAGTCAGAGGTTCTATAGGCAATTTCGACCTGCGCGAAATCTACGGGATGCTGAATGTCCCCCTGGGCGACAAGGCAGCCTTCCGCATAGCCGGTAAAAAACGCGAGCGCGACGGCTTCTCGCGCGACGTGTCGAACGGGCGCGATTATGACGACCAGAATTTCAAAACCTTCCGTGCATCCCTGCTTTTGAAGCCCACGGAAGACCTCGAATCCTTGTTCATCCTGGACTATTTCAAGGCGCATGAGCACGGGACGGCTGCCTTCATGACGGCGCTCAAGAACAATCCCGCGACCGACACCACGCCCCTTGCACAACAGGAACGCCTCCGCCAGCAGGGGCTGCCGCTAACCAATTTTTCAGCGCAGCTCGCCCAAGCACGCGCGCTTTTCGCCGCCAAGCGCTACCGGCTGGACATAGCGTCCGGTGACGGCGGTAACCTGGACGTCACCGGTCTGCCTTACGAGCGCAACCGGAACCTAGGGATCCAGAACAAGACGACCTTCGACCTCGGTAGCGCGACGATCAAGAATATCGCCGGCTACCGGGAGGTGTCGCGGTCTAACGTTCAGGATTATGACGGCGTTCCGGGCTTTATTCTGAGCCCGTTCCAAACCGTGCACGCGAAGAACTACAGCGAGGAGCTTCAGGTCCAGGGCAAAGCGCTGGGCGACAAGCTGAACTATACCGTCGGCGGCTTCTATTTTCTCGAAAAGGGGTCGGAATTATCGGAGGGCGTATCCCTGCCGGAGCTCATGATCCTGGGCGGACGAGGTCCTGCCGGGCTTTTGACCACCCCGGCCAGCCTGTTTTCCGGGTACAACCCGTCCGATGCCAGAGCCGAGACCTACGCCTTCTATGGAGCCGCCTCTTATGCATTCACGCCTGCTCTGACGCTTTCCGGCGGTCTGCGTTACAATAACGACAAACGCTCTGTGCATGTCGCTCCGACCAGGCCGAATCTCAACCAGTGCGCCTTCGATCCGGACAACAACCCGGCAACGCCTGCTCCACCGGTCGCCCAATGCTCTTTCTCGAACAGAGAGGGCTGGGACGCTTTTACATGGGACGCGACGCTGCAGTACGAGCCGAATGAAAACCTCACCGCCTATGCTTCCACAAGAAAGGGTTTCAGGGCTGGCGGCTTCAGCCTTCGCGCCCAAAGCGAGGCAGCGCTCCGGCCGTTCAACCCGGAAACGGTTCAGGAATATGAGCTCGGCCTCAAGAACAGGTTCGATGTGGGTGCTGGTTATCTGAACACAACGGCCGCCCTCTTCTATCAACTGGGCAAGAATGTCCAAAAGCAGAACCCCCTGGGTATCGACACCAACGGCGACGGCCAGGCGGATACCGTGGTCACGGTCATCACGAATTCGGCGAAGCAGGAAAATTACGGCCTGGAGCTTGAGGCATCCCTCGCGCTCAACAATGGTCTCAAGCTGGGCGCTTATTATTCCTATGTTGACGTCAACGTCCTCAGGGGTGCGATAGCCGGCGAATTCCAGATGAGGGGCATCCCCCATCATCAGGCAGGCGCGAACATCGCCTACAGCCTTCCAATTCCAGACCAGATGGGCCAGCTTACCTTCAGCGCCAACGTCTCCTACCAAAGCCGCGTACCGCTCGATGACAGAGATGTCGAAGGGATCGAAAAGGGTTACGCTCTCGCCAAAGCGCGACTGAATTGGGATAATATCGGCGGAAGCGGGATCGGTGCCGCACTGTTCATGGATAATATCTTCAACAAGCTGTATCGTGTAGGTGCGCTGGGTCTGATGTCAGAAATCGGCTTTCTCAGCAGCGTGTATGGCGAGCCACGTACTTACGGGCTTGAGATCGGATATAAATTCTAAAATCTAGTATCGACTATGGGCGTGTGCGGTCTGGATTGCACACGCCAGCCTATTCTTCACCATCGATGAGCACAGCTCTAAGGGCTGGCGGGCACTTTTAATTGGGAACCTGATAATCGGATCTTGCCCCGGAATATGGCGTAGCTTTTCATTGCCACCGCACATTTCGGCATCGATTTGAGCTGGTCATGCGTCAGCTACAGCCGTTTCCTGGCTCACGCCGAAGGCAAGGGGGCTACCGCTTGTGCCTCTAATATCTGACTGGGTGTGGGACGATCCGGAACGGCAGGTTACAGCGGCACAAATGGGATAGCGGACATTTGGATGCGCCGCTGTCGGCCTTCGGGCGACCATTCAATGCACTCGGTTGTCCGTCAGTCGGCTCTGTTGGACATTCGCGACAATCAGCTTTCGGCGATGAACTCCAGATAACGGATGTCGTTGGTGCAGATATCCATTCTGCTTCGCGCTTTTTATCGCTAATCCACGATACGCGGGCCTGCGTCACCGTGACCGAGTAAATGGCAGTGTCCGCCCTCCAAACTTCTTGATCTGGGCGGCGACACCCTTTCGGATCAACGACACCGCCCGTTCGTTGGAGTTCCCGCTAAGTAGGAAGAGCGAAAATTGGCGCAGCTTATGCCGGGTCAGGATCGGAATCGGCTCGGATACGAAGCTAAATATGGAGCGCAGGCGCTCAGCCGCAAATCTTTCGACCTTGTCTGGGTCGGCGCTTCGGTTCGGGCTTGTCGTCGCAGCGAAGTCGAAGAGATCAGTGGGCCCCGGGTTGTACTGGTAGAAGTGCTGTTCCCAGTCGGGGGTGCCAAAAACCTCGTTGAGCGCGGCTCTTTTGCTCGCATCGAGAGCGGCATGGTCATGACTCAGCTGGCGAAGGGCCGCGTGGAGAGGGAAGAGATACCAGACATCCGCGCGCTGGGTATCCGCCAAATACCGCAAAGTCTCCCATCGAACCGACATGCCGTAAGGGTCGAGGAATACCACGGCGCGCTGAAGGCCGCTCCGGCCTGGCTGCGTCCACGGGCTATCCGAGAAGATTTTGCGCAATTCGTCGTTCGCGTCTCCGGGTACGCACCGGATATCATGGTTAGGGAAGTCGGCCTTTACCCGCTCGAGGGCAGCGAAGCGTTGCTGATCCTTCTCGATGAAGACGAAATGGCGGAACGGCGGATCGATGGCGATCGCACGGCGCGCGGAGCCCTCTAGGCGGACTCGCTCCATGACGCCTGCCCCTTGGCCGAAGAGGCCGCCCCGCTTGCTCTCGATGGTGCGGTCACCTGTCCCGGCGAATGCGTCGATGTACCAAGTTTCGAAGGGGTTGGTCGGCGACGGGCTCGCTTGAAGCGCCCGGGTGTAGAAATTGAGGTAATCGGAGACGGCATTGAGTTTAATCTCGGTCCAGCCGCCGCCAAAGGTGTCCGTCGTCAGAACATTTGGCACAACTCGCGGCGTAAATTAGCGGAGTGCGGGCCTCGTCCTGGGGTTGATATTAAGCGGCGATCTTGCGGTGGAGCAAGCGGCGATGCTCGATGGTCTTCCGTT
>Ga0180222_1002153_pt1 | contig 16865 bp, 21 predicted proteins | sample eDN5th37CKraftOP_FD_151336 | JGI IMG/M metagenome (GOLD analysis project Ga0180222, IMG submission 151336) | Enriched Organic Plus compost microbial communities from Emeryville, California, USA - eDNA 5th pass 37_C Kraft OP (version 2) (version 2) ... | reverse complement strand
GTCTTGGACCGGACCAACGCAGCCAGCTCGTCTCGATCCCCGTCACGCAACATCAAAGGAGCAACTCGCATGCCGCAGTATCTCAAACCTGACCGCCAAACTACTTTTCCCACGCCGCACTAGGTGATTTCTGGTGGACTGCCACGCGTAGCGTTCCACTCGAGTGGTCAAATGCACGTCGTGACAACGCCGCACGCTCTGCTCCGTGGTCTCGTGTTGGCGGCCTAGCGCCATCCGCCATCGACTCGAAGGCATGACCCAGTGCAGAACGAGGATGCGCTGGTGGCGAAGAACAATGCCGCCCCGACAATTTCAGAAGGTTCAGCGCAGCGTTGGAGGGCGACCGTCTCCTCCATCTCGCGCCTGGCGCCGTCTGCCCAGTTGGAAGAGATGTCGGTTAGGAAGGGTCCGGGCTGGATGGTGTTGACACGGACCTTCGGTCCGAAAGCTTGTGCAAAGCCCTCAGTGAGGATGTGCAACCCACCTTTTGCTGCTGCATATGGCAGCGCCGACGGGTGGGGGCGAATGGCTTCGATCGACCCTATGTTGATGATCGAGCCGCCCTCGCCGGCGGACATTCGAGTGCCGATCTCGGCCGCAAGTCGGAAGGGGCCGCGCAGATTCACGGCGATGACCTTGTCGAAGAGCTCCTCGGAGATGCTGGCGAGGTCGGGGTAGTGCGGTGACAACCCCGCATTGTTGATCAAGACATCTACCCGACCGTAGTGGTGGTAGACCGTCTCGATCAGCTCATCGCACTGTGACCAGTCACTCGCATTGAAGGCGACAGGCAGGGCAGTCACCGAGTGCTTCGCGCGAACGGTATCGGCGAGTTCCTCGCAGTTCGCGAGCTTGCGGCTGGCAATCACCACGTGGGCGCCGCGTTCGGCAAACGCGTGCACCATCTCCCGACCCATTCCGCGGCTTCCGCCGGTGACCAGGACGACCTTGTTTTTGAGCTCATCCACAGTGCTTCTCTCCTAATGGTGATGACGATTGGTCCCGTCGGTCTGCTCACGAGGGAGATGACTCCCGTGCGGGGACCACATCTTGGAGCCCGCTCGGCGGTTCACGACCGTTCACGCTCCGCCCAGGTGGCAGCGCACCTGCCGTGGCTCCGGGCCGCGACGTGTGTCTCCAGTCGAACCCTTTTGTAGACGTCGGGAACGGTGCGCCTTCCGCATCCCTGCTTCGCATTGAGCACTTCTCGCGCTCAATTGCCCAATTTCTCACCGATACTCGATGAGTGGACGCCGAACTGATCAGTGAGATGGCCTCGTCTGAGGCCGCTATATGCAAGCTGCGACGGGAGGCATAACGAAAGGGTAGGGGTGCGCCCCACGGGTTTCATGGCCTTGTTCCAGCGCCCGGAACTGAGGCGTTGGAGCCGGATTCGCGCAGATTCGGTGAGCATCGAGGCTGTGGATCCCGACGACGGCCGGCATCTACCTGTGTGCGCGTCTCGTGCTGACTTTCCGTATCCCGTGAGTGTTCCAGCCGGTGGGACGGATTCTGTGCAGCGCTCACGCCTGACGTGACACTCGGTCGACGGTGTAGACGTGGCATCGGGCACCGCGCACGCAGGTGACAACGACAAACAGGAGGTTCGAGCGATGAAGGACACGCAGACGATGGAGCGGCGGTTGGCTTGCTCGGTTGACGATCTTGAATGTGGTTCGTCGATGACTCTGCAAGGCGCCGTGCGGATCGCCGTGTATCGGAACGACGATGGGGACTTCTTCGCGACCGCTGACACCTGCACCCACGAGAACTGGTCACTCGGCGAGGACTCCGATCTCGAGGGCAACGAGGTGATTTGCCCTTTGCACATGGCACGGTTTGACATCCGAACGGGCCGGCCTCTGTGCCTGCCGGCCACTATCGCCCTCGCCACCTACGAGGTCCAGATCGAGGACGGGAAGGTCTATGTTCTCTGCTAGACGAAGGCGCCGAGCGAGTTCGTGCCGGTAGGGAGTTCCACTGGTCGGCACTAAGTATTGTTCAGCAGTTGGGGCAATAACGACACTGGGCGCATGTCAGTATTGATTGTCGGTGCCTCTGTTGCGGGAATCCGGACTGCGCAAGCGTTGCGGATGCGAGGGTACTCAGATCTCATTACGGTGATAGGTGAAGAGATCCATCATCCCTACGACAAGCCGCCGTTGTCGAAGGACATGCTGCTCCCGGAAGGGGACGGCAGCCCCGTTCAACTCCTGTCAGCCGAGGAGATCAATGCCCTCGATGTGCAACTCCGGCTTGGGGTTCGCGCGGCAAAGCTCAATACTTCGACGCGCGAGATTTCGACCGAGGATGGGGAGATCCTCGGATTCGATGATCTTGTAATCGCGACTGGGGTCACTCCTCGAACCTTGCCGGGAGCAACTGAACTCGGCGGGATCTATACGGTGCGCAACGCGGACGACGCGAGTGCCTTGCGCGAGCGCCTGCCACACGCCCGACATGTTGTCGTGGTTGGATCAGGATTCATCGGATCGGAGTTTGCCTCTGTAGCAAGTGGTTACGGCGCGGATGTCACCATAGTGGAGGCTCAGGACGTGCCGATGGCACATATCCTCGGTTCCGAGGTGGGCGCGCTGGTCTCATCGCTGCATGCGGAGAATGGCGTACGACTGCTGACGGGGACTTCCTTCGACCACTTCACGGGCGATGGCCAGGTCGAGTCAGTTGTGTTGGCCGACGGACGCGTTCTTCCAGCGGATCTGGTCGTCATCGGTATTGGTGCGAAGCCAGCCATCGAGTGGCTCTCGGACTCGGGGTTGCCGCTTGGCAACGGAATCGAATGTGACGAACAGCTGTGTGTACTGGGTGCGGACCGAATCTATGCTGCCGGAGACGTGGCGCACTGGCCACATGGCTTGTACGGAAAGAGCCTACGGATCGAGCACTGGACTAATGCGAACGAACATGCAGATATCGTTGCTGCGAGCATTGCTGGTGGCCCGACCCGACGGCCTCAGCCGCCGTACGTGTGGTCTGATCAATACGGTCATCGCATCCAGATTGTCGGCCGGCCGAGTGAAGGACGCGCAGTGTCGGTGCGTGGTGGCTCGGGGTCGGAACCGGTGGTCGCAATCTACGCCGGAACCGACGGGGTTGTCGTCGGCGCTGTTGTCCTTGACAATCCGCGCCTGCTAATGAAGATCCGCAAGGCAATCGCCAATCGAGCGCAGGCCGTCACGCTAGATGCCCTGCTGGACCCGCCGGTGTCCACCCGTCTCTAGCCCCATGGGAGTCGTATCGGAAATCCGCTGACGTACGGGCAGTCGCATCCACGCGTGACGAGTAACCGCCTGCCGAGGTGGCACATCGTCGCGCCGTGTAGAGCCAAGTAGTTCAAGCGTGGCACGAAGAAACTAGGAGAAGGAGTTTGTGACATGGCGTTGACCGATGAGGGCATCATCGAAGTACCTGGGATGGCCAGTCGCTGGGTACGTCTGCCTAATGGGGCGAAAGCGCACTACATGACCTCGGGCACCACCGGGCCGGCGGTGATCTTGCTGCACGGTGGACTACCCGGCTCGTCAGGAACCGCAGGCTGGCGGTTCATGGCGCCCTTCCTGGGGGAGAACGGCTTCCGGGTCTATTGCCCGGACATGCCGGGCTTCGGATTGGCCGACACGCGTAAGGAACACTGGCCGACGGGTATCGACAGCTTTGTCGAGTTCATCCATGACTTCGCGAATGCCCTGTGTCTGGACAAGTTCCACATCGCGGGGAACTCTATGGGATGCATGAACTCGACGAACTACATGGTCGCTCATCCTGAGAGGATCTTGAGCTTCGCGCTGATTGCGGGTGACATCGGCGATGTTGTGCCTGCCGGCCTCAAGCCGCCGGCCCAGGTCCAGCTCACGGCATACGACGGCACCCGTGATGGCATGCGACGAATGATGGAGGCCATCATCTATCGCGGGGAAGTGATTAGCGACGACCTAGTCGAGATGCGATTCCAGGCTGCCGAGCGGCACGCGGACGCGCATGCCCAGTTCTGGCCGAGCTTGCTGCAGTACGGCCGGATTATTCCTTGGGAGGACCCGAACATGGCAGCCAAGCTTGCGACCAAGGACCGCTTGGACAAGCTCGCGATTCCGGGTGTCTACCTCTACGGTCAGAACGACGTCCTCACACCGGTGGAATGGGGATACGAGCAAGAGAAGGTCTTGCCGAAGGTCCAGTTCTTCTACCCGGAAGAGTGCGGACACCAAGGTCAGACCGACCGCCCGGACCTGTTCAATCCTCTGTTCCTAGAGTTCTTCCGGGACGGAAGAATCACGCGCAAGACCGCCGACGCCGCGGGGGTGTCCAAGCTTCGCCCAGAGAACCCCGACATCGTTGAGCAGATCTGATTGTCGTTCCTTCGAGGCGCCCCTGCCGCAACCGTCTGAGGTAGGGGCGCCTCAGTCATCAGTATCGCGAAAGGGCCGCCACCGCAGGGCAATACAGGATTGAGTGGGTCGATGTACGATTCGTGCGGTAAGAATCTCAAGTATCGTGCGTCGAACCTGATGCTAGTCATGCCCGAAGGGGCGGTCACGGTCGCTGTCATTCCGAACCTCCCTTTTCGCTGCTGACGTGGGATCAAGTTTCGCACCAATCAGGATCTCCCTGAGCCCAACTCCCTTCTGTCGACCGGTCTTGACGAGGATCTTCCGCACGTCGATGCCGAGCTCGTTTGTGGGGCCGTCAGACTCTCACGAAGACGCTGGCTACAGTTAGAGATATCGACTACATATACCGACAAGGCCTCGCGGTCTACGTGTACGGCACGAGTCATCAACGGGCGGAATCGATCTTCGGCAGTATCCATCGATGTGCTAGTCCGGTGCTGAGCTGCCAACGATAAGGCCTGAGAGGCAACGAGGTGTTGCCGGACCCAGCCCCGGCCACTGTCGCATACCCGCGCTAGGCGTAGTTCTCGGCCGATCCCGCTGCAGTCTGCTGAGGCCGTTCCATTACGCATGGCGCGCATGAGATCCGATCGTGGTGGACAGGTTGACGACCTCTGAGTACGGACTCGGTGTCAAATCCCGATTGCGCTCGTGCACTTCCGAAGTCTGCAAACAGTAGCCGCACTGCCCCAACCTTTTCCGTGACACTCGCCGACTGTGCGAGCCACATAGAAGCGGTCATGCGACTCATCATCGAAATCGGACGTGGCCACAACGCCTAGTATCCACGCCCGTCGATCTGGCGCGCATCGGCGGCTTCCATGCAGGTGTCACGATTCACAGAGGCGAGACCCAGGTCGGTGTGTGCTGGCGCGTAGGTGAGAGCGCCAGGGGTCAATCTGTCGCTGTGGGCCCCGTTCGATCGCACAACTCGAGCCGCATCGAACGCCGCGGCGAGCTATATGCCATGCATGATCATCGGAGACTCGACAGGGTGGGGGACAATGACCGAGGTGCCGCGTCCGCTCCTCCGGATTAGTTCAATTGCGTGCGGGGTCTCGATCATGAACTCGTCGACACTTCCCCACGGCAGTCATGCTCTTCGGATCGAATCCGATGCTGCATCGTACTTCACATGTACTCGCGCGGACAGTCTGTCGAATGACGCTGTTGCGTAGTGGAATTTGGCCATGGCGGGTAGTCCTAGGACGGTGTAGGTCCTGGGGGCGTTGTGGACGCTGACGCGGTCGATGGGTGACTTGCCGCCGATTCCGGCGTGGGGTCGGTGGTGATTGTGGTGATGCAGCCAGTGCTGGTAGGTCGCCGAGCCGGCATCGCCGGATGGGTAGGTTCGCGTGTAGGCCCACTCGGCGGCGAGGGTGTGGTTGAACCGCTCGACCGTGCCGTTGGTCAGCGGCCGATACGGTCGTGTCCGCTTGTGTGTTACATGCGGGCCGAGCTCTTCAGTGAAAGCCTGTGACCGGTAACACGATCCGTGATCAGTGAGGACACGTTTGGCGGTGATCTCGTGGCTGCCTGGGAACTGCACCTAGGCCGCGATCGAAGCGATCCCCAAGTCTGTGGGCGGATGAGACCGTCACTGTTGGGATCGGCCGGCCCCACCGACATCGGCCCAGCGACATCCAGCGTTTGACTGCGGAGGGTGGCCTTTCGTCAAGAAGGCGGCGCCGATGGTGCCTGAACGGATGAAGACCACTTTGGACCGAGTCCTCGTTCTCGCCTCTCGTTGTCGTCCTCGACGGAGAACGCGACGCGTACTGAGCCGAGTCCATCGAAGGATGCCTCGTAGGTAGCGCCGGCTCGCACAGGAACCATGGGGCCGAGTGCTCCGCTCAGCACGATTTCCCCCGCTTGCAACGGATCGCCGAGTGCTGCCGCAGTGCGCGCTAACCATTGGAGAGCGAGCAATGGGTCCCCGAGGCAGGCGGAGCCGACTCCGGACGAAACCTCCACGCCGTTCTCTGTCAGTTGCATCGATACGCCAGCAGGCTCGAACTGGCTCAGTGGAACCTCGGTGCTTCCGAGGACGAATAGGCCGCTCGATGCGTTGTCGGCCACGGTGTCGACGATGGTGATGTCCCAATCCTTGATTCGGCTATCTACTATCTCGAATGCCGGCAGCGCAACGCCGACGGCTGCAGCCACCGATGTCAGCGATGGCGCGGGATCGTCGATGTCATGTGCGAGCACAAAAGCGATCTCGGCCTCGATCTTCGGCTGTAGCAGCCGCCGTATTGGCACCACTGTGTGCTGATCGATCGCCATACTGGCTAGAAGGGTTCCGAAATCGGGTTGGCGGACTCCCAACTGGTCCTGGACGGCTTGCGCAGTCAACCCGATCTTGCGACCAACCCGCTGGTCCCCAAGGGCGAGATGCCGAGCGATCAACTGTTCCTGGACTCGATATGCATATTCGATGTCTGTCGAACCGAGAAGGTCTCGAACAGGCGCACAGGGGACGCCGACTGCAGCAGCCGAGCTGAGGCGCTGTGCAGCCCGAATGCCTGCGTCGTCGACAAGGCCCGGTGGTCCCGGAAGGCGGGCATCTGCGGTTCGGTTTGAGGACACATGAACATGGTCAGTTCATCGGAGGTACATGCCAACGCGGGGTTCCGGGCAGCAGAACCGCCTATGGTGCGGTGCGCACCACATCGGTAGACCAAGTTCTTGGCGAGGACGCCGTGGCTCATCAACGAACGCTTGACACAGCCGCGCTCACAACCCCCAAGGAGGGATCGACTATGGCAGAGGTGCTAGGTCTCGGGCTGACCCACTATCCAATGCTTGCAGGCGACGATGCTCACATGGCGAATCTGTTGAAAAGCACACTCAAAGACCCTGATATTCCTGCAGAGCGCAAGGACCCGCGGAATTGGTCGGTGCTTGCCCAGGAAGAGTGGGGTGACGATGAGGGTGCAACCGCCGCCGGCGGTCACCGGGCCGCCTTGCGGGCGGGGCTCGATAAGTGTCGTCAGGCACTCGACGAGTTCGAGCCCGACCTGCTGCTCGTATGGGGCGACGACCAGTATGAGAACTTCCGGGAAGAGGTAATTCCGTCGTTCTGTGTGCTCGCGTACGGAGATTCCGAGGTGGAACCGTTCGCGGTCCTACGGCTACTCAAGGTCCCGAACGCCTGGGGGTTGCCAGAGGACGAGACATTTGTGATGCGCGGGGCACCGGAGTTCGCGAAGCGGCTGGCTTCTGACATTCTCGGTGCGGGGGTCGATGTAGCGTATTCTTACGAGCAGCGCCAGGGAATTCATTTCCCGCATGCCTTCGCTAACACTCAGGTGTTTCTTGATTACGACAACGTTGGCAGGGAATTTCCCTATCCCATTGTTCCGTTGGCGGTCAACTGCTATGGCGAACATGTAATCGCCCGTAAAGGCGGGATCGCACGGTTCGCGGACATTCAGGCTGGCGAGGTTCTCGATCCACCCGGTCCGACACCGCAGCGTTGTTTCGAGTTCGGTCAGGCAGTGGGTCAGTCTCTCCGGGAGAGCGACAAGCGCGTTGCGATCGTTGCTTCCTCAAGCTGGTCACATGCGTTTTTGAACGACAAGGACTGGCACCTTCGGCCCGATACCGAGGCCGATCAACGACTCTACGACGCGCTTGTCAAGGGTGACTACGAAGCCTGGTTGAATGTGACAGGCAAGGAGATCATCGAAGCTGGACAGCACGAGATGCTCAACTGGTATTGCCTCCTCGGTGCGGTTTCCGAGTTGGGGCTCAGCCTTGAGTGGAGTGATCTCACGGTTACCGAGATCTTCAACTCGAACAAAGCCTTCGCTGTGTTCAAGTAGAGCTGGGCGCGGTGTCGGAGGTGGACTTCGGCACCGCAGCCTGGAGCCCCGCAGCACGAGCCGCGGCCACGGTCAGCTGTCCTCAAATCGACTTTTCCGCAACATATCTCGGTTCAACCGCAGAGAGCCTCGACGGATCACCGGAGACTGCAGGGCCATATCGCGGGACAGAAACGGGACGGATACGGCAATGCCCCGGGTGCGGTGAGGATAGGGGATGTACTCAGGGGAACCAGTGCGTCCGGCCGTCTGCCAGTGCTGCCCGAATATCCCGCGAAATCTGCGCTGCAGTATTGCGCATCGCGGTGGGAATGTTTGGGTCGAGGGTTGTGCCGGTGCGGTACCCGATGGCCAAACCTGCGATGGCGAATCCGTTGACAATCACGGGCGCAGCTATGGAAGAGAAGCCTTGCGTGACTTCATCGTGCTCCCGCGCGAGTCCGCCTTGGCGGATCTGGCGGAGCTCCGTCATCAGCACATCAATCGATGTTATGGAGCAGGAGGAGAGGCGCGGCATGGGAGATGGCAGGAACATCGACAGGTCGTCGGGATCTTCAAAGGCAAGGAGCGCCTTGCCGATGGCCGTACAGTTTGCCGGTACCCTGCCTCCAATATTTGCCGGCGTATGTGACGCGTTTGGCGGTGCAACCTTCTCAAGGTACACGACGTCGAACTGCCTCAGCACTCCGAAGTGCACCGCTTGACCGCTCCAGCTGTGGAGCGAGGCAAGGTACGGCAGTACGAGCTCCCGCATGCTACCGGCGGGGGTAGTTGAGCCGATCCGTAGCATGTCCAGCCCGATCCGATACGCGGAGCGGTGGTGCTCGATCGCGCCGAGCTCAATTAGGCGGGCGAGGATTCGATGCACGGTTGACTTCGGCAGGCCTGAGGCGCGGGCCAGCTCGCTAAGTGTCATCACTCGGTTTTCTGAGTCAAACGCTCGCAGCAGGTCGAAGGCCTTGGTTAGAATTGACGGCGCTTCCGCTGCAGGAAGTTCCGACCTATCAGCATCGACCATGTGCACGCTCCGCACCCATCCGTCCTGCGTTCTCCCTCAGATTACCCGGCTGCCTCTGATGCACTGTCCGCGACAGAGCTAAAGAGCGGTCTAAGCCCAGCGTGTTCTGCTTCTGCCATCAGTAAAGGATCGGAGACAGTCATTCGGCCACGATCCGTTCCGGCGGGCGGAACTTCGGTTGGATGGCCCGCCACTCGCGTGTCGCGCCCCAGCGCTTTCAGCATGTAATGCAGGGCTTGTCATTGCGCCGCGTGCACCGTGGACATGACGCAGCTTGGACGGGGAGGCAACCAGAGTTCGGTGCCCACGCCGACCTGGACCCTACTCTGAGGGCAGTGGCGAGTGACCGATCATGTAATCGAAGACGGTTCAGCGCATCGGGGAGTCACGGCTCATCGCACTCGATGGGCTCTCATTCAATGTTGGTCGGGACAGATCTGTGGGTTGAAGGGTTCCAACGGGGCCGGGAAGACGCCGCTGTTCAACAGCATGCGTAGAATCGGCAAACCGAGTCGGGACTAAGAGCGTGTCTCATGTGGAGAGTTTCTTGAAACAGGTGATGGCCGCGGCAAGCTGGAGGAAGCCAGCGAAGTGTTCGGCATGTCGTTCGTAGCGGATCGTGAGCCTTCGGTAACCGGTGAGCCAGGCGAGGGTGCGTTCGATCTTCCATCGGTGCCGGCCGAGACGATCGTTGCGGTCGATGCCGCGGCGAGCGATCCGCGGCACGATCCGGCGCTCGCGCAGCCAGCAGCGGTGAGCGGCGGAGTCGTACCCCTTGTCGGCGCGCAGGCGACCCGGTTTGCGTCGTCGCGGTCCACGGCGGGACTTGACCGCGGGAATGGCGTCGAGCATCGGGCGCAGCATGGTGCTGTCGTGGGTGTTCGCTGCCGAGACGCCGACGACCAGCGGAATTCCCTCGACTTCGGACAGGACGTGGATCTTCGACCCCTTCTTGCCGCGGTCGACCGGGCTGGGACCGGTCAGAGATCCCCCCTTTTTGCCCGGACGCTCGCCGCATCCAGGATAGCTGCCGACCAGTCCAGCTCGCCTGAGCCTCCGAGTCGATCGAGCACCTCACGGTGCAGGTTCTCGAACACCCCGGCGCGCACCCAGGCCGTGAAGCGGCGATGGGCGGTCGGGACGGTCACCCCGAACGACGGTGGCAGGTGCCGCCAAGCGCAGCCGCTCGTCAACACGAACACAATCGCCGTGAACACTGCCCGGTCGTCGATCGGTGCACTGCCACCGCCCTGTGGTCGGGACGCGAAGCGTGGAATGAGCGGTTCGGCGATCTCCCACAACGCATCCGGCACCAAACGTAGAGACAGCTCGTCGACCACGGATCACATCATGCACCACAACCCGCTTCGTCCACATGAGACACGCTCTAATCCTGTTGGGCAAGAAGGATATCCTGCCTGTCCTTGCGTCCCGGATCGCCCCAGGCGGTTCGAAGAGACGCGATCAGCGTCGCTGTGGCGCTGAGCCTCATCGCCGCCGACCACACCGCGGACGATCGGGTTGTTTGCGTCCCTGGCTCCTCTGGAGAACACCTGTTGCCGCCGCCCGGCCGCGTGGCCGTATGGGGTGCTATCCGCGTTCTGTCGCTCAGCATGGGGTTAGTGCTGAAAAGCGCGCACTCACCGCGGTAGTCATTCGCGCTGCTCGGGGCTAATCGACGTGCAGGACCTCGCCCAAGCGTCGCCTGCGGGTCAGCCGTTCGGTCGAGCGTCTTGAACTGACTCAGGGCGCTCGCTTCGAACCAAGGTCAGACCCCGCTTTCCAGTGGGCGCCGGTATCCATGGATCGCGTCGCGCATCTCGTTTGTCCGGCGCACGATTTTCGACCTTGTGGCACCACGGGGAACAAACCCTCGGCTGGGCTCGACGTCGCAGGATCTCCTCGGCGCCGGCGATCGTGTGGACCTCCGTCGGGTAGTCGGCGAGATCTCGGTGGAACGAGTTGATTACGCACCCGGCGAACTGCATCTCGTGGGCCTCAGCCTCGGTGATCCGTAGAGGCACAGCGCGCGGATTGAGATGTCGTGGAGGAGCTTGGGTGTCGTCGCGTTGACGGCCGAGGCGTTCGTGCGGGTCGCCTTCCACTCGTTGTCCTGGTCGGCGAGCCACGCGACCTTGAGTAGTCACGCGGCCCCGAGTGACAGAAGCCGGAACTGGCCGAGCCCGACCCAGATGTCGCGTTCATCTCCTGCACGAGCTGGATTCCGTGAGAGCTGCTCGCCCTTGGTCTTGCGTAAGCGACCAGCTCTCACGTTATCTCGAAGGCGCCAGCCGCCGAGCCGGACCTGCGCGACGACGACGGTATCGCTCCGTCCGCCGTCCATGTATTCGGCAGCGAGCCGGACGTCGGTGATGCGCACGTGAGCATGCGAGTCGGCGCGCTCGCCGTAAGCGGTCGATGTTCTCTGTGCTGGCAGGTCGCGCGGGACGATGAACGTCAACTTCCGACGGTTTGGGGTTCTCCGAATCGGCACTGGCTCCGATGCTGAGGATGAAGAAGATCTTCTAGTCGGCTTCGGAGGCGAACCATTTTCGCGGTTGATGACCCACTTGTCATCGTCGAACTCGGCGCGTGCCGCCCGCTGCCAAACCGACGGGGGTGTTCCTGGCGCGGCGCAGCCATCTCGAGCTCTGCCGCGGCCGGTGTCCCTACGCGAAACCCAGGCTCCTACTGGACTTCGTGGACCTCGACACCGCCCCTTGGCGTCCCTCTCGATCTGTGTGCGCGGCCCGCTTCTGGGCGTGACTCTCGTGTGCCACCGGCGTGACAGCGACTGATCGTTCCGCCCGTAGGAACCATGCAGCTCGCGCGGGCCGGCCGTCATATTTGAGCCGACGTACGTTCCAGCGGTCGGAACCGGCGGTGCCGTTTGGTGGGCACGAACTCCACCCTGACTCATGGGTTACGGCGTAACCCACGTCACATGGACCCATGTGGCACCGGTCGTGGCGATTTCGTTGGACCCACGTCCAGGTGCTCGGCTAGGTGGCAGTGAGAAAGAAAGAGGCGCACATGAGCACCGACATGGTGGACCCCCTTGAGCTCGACCCGATGGTCGACGCATCCCCTGAGCCGGCGGAGTCCGCGAAGTCCTCCGCTTCGAAGGCTCTCGCGATACTCGAGGCCATCTCGAAGGGCCGTGGGAACTCCTTCGGCGTCACCGAGGTGGCCGCCGACATCGGCGTCTCCAAGAGTACGGCGCACCGGCTGCTCAAGACGCTCGAGGAGCACGGGTTCGTCGGACGCAACGGCTCGCGCTACCGCGTCGGCAGCAGTTTCTTCGAGCTCAGCGAGGCGGCTCGCTGGTCGGAGTTCGGTGAGTTGCGCGACGTCGCGTCCCGACCCCTGAACTGGCTGTTCGAGCGCTCGGACGCCGTGGCCGTGCACCTCGCTACTCTGAGCGGCCGTGACGTTCTCTACCTCGACAAGGTCACCCGACCCGCTGGCACTAGGCTGCCGAGCCGGATCGGCGCTCGCTTCCCGGCCACCTGCACGGCGCTCGGCAAGGCGATTCTCGCGTATAGCCCGCGCGCGACGGTCATGGACGTTATCGGCCATCCGCTGACCCGGGTGACCCCTCGCTCGATTTCGTTGCGCAATCAGTTCGTTGAGCAGCTGGACAAGGCGCATGCGGTCGGCTACGCGATCGAGCGCGAGGAGGCATGCCACGGCACGATCTGTGTCGCTGCTCCGGTGCTACGCGATGGAGAGGCGATCGCCGCGGTCTCGCTGAGCGTCCCGACGGCGGTGGTGGCGCGTGCCGCCAGTGATGCCGGCTTGGACGTCCTTGGTCGGCTTACTGTCGATGCCGCTGCCAGGGTCACCCGCCTTCTGCCTACAGCCTGAAAGAAGGGCTGTTCGCACAAACACCGATCAGTCCATTACCGAGCACGACATGCAACGCGACTTCTCTGATCGTCGCCTCTTTTGAAATCGGTCCGCGATGTGGGTGCGTTCGTCTGCGCGAAGATGGGCGACGAACCACGGAAAGTCGAGACCTCCTGGCTTACAGTAGGTCTCGACTTCAGGCCACGACAAGGCCCGTGATGGCCGCTGCGCCACCGTTACGCCCGTTCGAGGGCCGATCTTGACTATCCGGCACCAGCGGCATTGCTATTGCTCGTGACTCGCGGCGCGGGGGTATGCCGTCCGTTCACGAGCGAGCTTTCTGGGTCCCTGCGGTGTCCGATCCTCGCGAGCCTCGAAGTCCATCGCCCCCACTGACCTATGCGTTGCGACGATCCCCGGGAACTCAAGCTGGCGGGGTATTACCAGAAGAAATCGATGCCGCCGCCGAACTCATCGGGCGCCCACGAACCCCTCGACTGGGTCACCTCAGCCGAGCGTTTCGCTGACCTCATCGCGGCCAGGTGCCCGGCGGTCTCACGGGTGGGTCACCAGACGCCCCACGACCTCGCCGCGTTCGAGGCGGGCATATGCCTCGTTGAGATCGGCGAGGTCGACGACCGTCGTTTCGGGCTGCAACTGCCCTTGTGCGAGGAGGTCGAGTACCTCGGCCATGTCGGTTGCGGTGCGACCGAAGGAGCCACGCAACGTCTGACGTCGCAGGATCAGGCGGTGCATGTCGATCGTGGTGGCAGTGGCGGCCATCCCCACGACGACGACTCGGCCGCCGCTGCGGACGACGTCCAGGGCCTGCTCCGTTGTGGATCCAGTGCCAGCGAAGTCGACGATGACGTCGGGTTGCAAGTCACGCAGTGACTCGAGCTTGGCAAAGCACTCGACCGCTCCGGCGTCTCGTGCTGCGTCGAACGTCAACGGGTTCACATCGACGCCGTACACCGTGCCGCCGAGCAGCGCCGCTGTCCGCACGCCGTTGAGACCGAGTCCCCCCAGTCCGACGATCGCGACTGTTTCTCCGGTGCGGACCTCCGCGGTGGTGCGGACGGCTGAGTAGGCGGTCGCGATCGAGTCGGTGGAGACGGCAGCCTCGTCGAAGCCGACGCCTTCGGGAATGGGCTGCAGCTTCTCGTGCGGCACCGTGACGTACTCGGCGAAGCCGCCGTCGATCGTGAGGCCGGGTGTGGCGCGGGGGATGATTGGCCCGCCGGAGATTACGCGGTCGCCGATCGCGAAATGGTTGGGAACCCCGTCCCCGAGCTCGAAGACCGTTCCGGCGATCTCGTGTCCCAGCGTGATCGGCGCTGTGGTGGAGAGCAGCTCGCCCTCGTCGGTGGACATCGTGTGCGTCATCGAGCCGTCGAGGATGTGCAGGTCGGAGTGGCACAGCCCGGCAGCCTTCACTCGCAGCACCACCCAACCCGGGGCTGCATCCGGGATCGGGATGTCTTGCAGTTCCATGGGGTGTCCGGCGGTAGTCATGCGCATAGCTCTCATGAGGGAAGTGTGTCCGACTGATGGGGCATCCGGAGGAAGGTGTTCCACCATCCGAAACGAGACGTCCGGACGGTTGTGGCGGGCGCGCCGGTCTCGCTCCGGGGCTGCTCAGTATGGCGGGATATGTGCTCCGCATCGTGCTCCGTCCGATGGAAGCCGCATGTGATCACGAAGCGGGCCAGCAAGACCGGCCCGCGGCCACGTCATGAGATGGAGCGTCAAATGCTTCAGGTGCTCAGCAGGCCCGGTCTCCGCGCCGGATCAAGCAACGGCACTGGCGATCACGGTGTCCGGCTGGCGCGATCGATGGCCGTTCCGCCGATGGAATGGGGTGTGACGACACCCACCAGCTACCCATGTCGTACTGGCGTGGTCACAGGGCTAGGCGGTGCCGGCGACCACGAGGAACGCATGAAGCAATGCCTGGCTGCCGGGAGGAGATCGAACGCGACCATGTAGATCATGGACATCTTCGAAGACTCGGGTCAGGTCCTGCGTATTGTCGTCGGACGGACACGATGGTCGTCTTGCCGACTGATCCACGACACGATGTGCACGCAGTTGGGCGGGATCTTCCTCAGAATCCCGTATCTCGGCATCTAAGGCATCCGTCAGATGATCGATGCGTCGCCGTTGACGGCGATGAGCTGACCTGTCAGGAAGCTGACTGGGAGTTCGACGACGTCGGCGATATCCGACGGACTGCCTTGTCGCTGCAGGAGAATCGTGGCGAGTTCGTCGTCGCTCGCGACGAACCCGGTGACCTTCGACTGGGCGACCAGGCGCGAGGTTCGGATGACGCCCGGGGCGATGCAGTTCACACGGATGCCGTGTTTCCCGACCTCGACCGCAACACGGCGGCCTTGCTCATGGCGTAGCCCGCGATGTAGCCGCCGGGTGCGACCTTGAAGCGCGAACTGCGCGACGACCTCGGCGAACGCACGCGCGGTCGCCTCAGCGTCGGTCAAATCGACATGGAGACCGAGGCCGTCACAGGCCTGGCCCTTCAGCTCGTCCTCGACAGATGCGGCTGTCAGTCCGCGTCGAACTCGGCGGCCGCACCCAGGTCGACGTCGAGGACGGTCACTTTCGCACCCCTCTCGGCGAGCCGCAGCGCGGCAGTCCGGCTGATGCCGCGTGCCCCTCCGGCGACGACAACCACGGACTCGTTCAGGACAGGGGACATGGTGGGGCTCCTCGATGACGTCGACGGTGCACAGTTGCGACTGCGCGTACGGTGACCTGACAGATGGGCCTCCTCATCACAATGCCGGTTGCCCGACGCCGAGAACACCAGGAATGCAACGTCGGAGGTGCCTGTCAGGAGCCGTCGATGTGCACCGTGATCTTGCCGGGTGGCATACCCTGATCGAGACGCTGGAGCGCGTTCGACACCTCGGCGAAACCGTACGAGTTCCCGAGAGCGGGGCGGATACGTCCCTGCTCGGCCATCTCGAGTAGCGTCCGGTTCATCGCGGCGTCCTCCTCGACGGAGAATCCGCCAGCGAAAACTCCGACCAGCGCTAGGTTGCGCATCACGACGTCACCCATCGCGGCGTCGATCCATCTGCCGCTCGCGAAGCCGATCACGGCCACGGAGCCACCTCTCCTGACACCCGTGACAGCCTGCGCTGCGAGGGCACCGCCGACCGGGTCGAACAGGACGTCCACCCCGATGCCGCCTGTCAGCGAGAGGAGTTCGCCACCGACATCTGATGTGCGGTAATCGATGCAGTCGTCAGCGCCCGTGTTGGCGCAGTACGTCAGCTTCTCCATGCCGCTGCCGACCGCGATCACCCGCGCACCAAGGGCTTTGGCGAGGACGATGGCAGCGAGCCCCGAGCTGCCATTGGCGCCCAGCACGGCTATGGTCTGCCCGGTACGAACCGTCAGCCGGCTAATGAGCGCGGCATGCGCGGTGCGGAACCCGATCATGAAGCCACCCGCCTCCGCGTCCGACATTGTGGAGGGGGCGAGAATTGTTTTCGACGCACGGACGTAGGCGTAGTCACCGAATCCGCCATGTCCCTCGGGGAAAGGGGTTAAGCCCATAACGCGGTCGCCGACCCGGAAGTCGGTCTCCGCACCTGCCTCGACTACGACGCCGACAACCTCCTGACCGGGTTGGACCGGCGGCTTCGGCGTGAGCGGATAGCGGCCCTGCACCATTAGCAGGTCCGGCAGGCCCACCCCGCATGCGGCGACGCGGACGAGAAGCCGGTCCCGTGTCGG
>Ga0180222_1002151_pt1 | contig 16892 bp, 16 predicted proteins | sample eDN5th37CKraftOP_FD_151336 | JGI IMG/M metagenome (GOLD analysis project Ga0180222, IMG submission 151336) | Enriched Organic Plus compost microbial communities from Emeryville, California, USA - eDNA 5th pass 37_C Kraft OP (version 2) (version 2) ... | reverse complement strand
GCCGCCGGCGAGGTCATGGCGCAAGCCGAACCGGATGAGGATGGCGGGCGCGGCGTCATCGTCAACACATCGTCGATCGTCGCCATGGAAGGCCAGATCGGCACCGCGCCTTATGCCGCGGCCAAGGGCGGCGTGAACGCCATGACCTTGCCGCTGGCCCGCGAATTCGCCCGCCACGGCATTCGCATCGTGACGATTGCGCCCGGCATCTTCGAGACGCCGATGTTCTCCAATGCCCGTGGACCCATGGTGGATTGGTTGCGCGAGCAGGTCGTTTATCCCGACCGCCCCGGCAAGGCGGTTGAATTCGCGGAAATGGTGGCGCATATCGGCTGCAATGCAATGCTGAACGGCACGGTCATCCGGCTGGACGGCGCCTTCCGGGTTCCACCCGGACGCTATGACTGGTGGGAAAGGTGATGCCTGGATCGGGGGTACGCCGGTCGCGCACCAGTCATGGCGGTTTGCGCGGCATGATCGGGGTTAAGGACGCACTATCATTGGTTAAAGCAGTCGACATCGTGTACGAAACCATCCGGGATGGCATTCGCAACGGCACCTATCCCCCCGGATCGCACCTGACGGCGCAGGCCCTGGCCGAGACCTCCGGTTTCAGCCGTACCCCCGTGCGGGAGGCGATGCGGCGGCTGCATGCCGAAGCCCTGATCCATTTCATACCGAATCGCGGCGCTTTCGTCGCGACGTGGAGCGTTCGGGAAATCGAGCAGATCTACGATCTGCGCGTTCTGCTCGAAAGTTTCGCCGCGCGCGAAGCGGCCGTGCATATTTCCGACGATCAACTGGCGGAACTTCGCCAACTGGCTGAGCGCATGCGCACCGCAACCGCGTCCGACCAGCCCGATGTGGAGCACATAACCGCGCTCAACGATGAATTCCACAAGCTTGTCCTCAGCGCGAGCGGCAATGTCCGGTTGCGCAACCTGCTGGGCAGCATCGTGGAAATACCGCTGGTCCTCAATACCTTCCGGTCCTATTCGCTGGAGCAGATCCGAAGGTCCGCCGCCCAGCATATAGAGTTGACCGATGCGTTCGCCGCGCACAATCCCGAATGGGCCGGCGCCATCATGACCGCGCACATCCTGTCCGCGCGCCAGACGCTGATGTCGAACACGGGGACCGCAATCCCGGTCCTGCCGGGGGAGCCGGGCGAAATCGACGACGACGCGCTGTAAGGCGCGTCGTTTTCGCCGGGCGTCAGGCGCGCTTGTGGGCCATCGCTCCCGTGGCCGCGGAATCGTGATAGGCGTCCATCCGCTCTATGCGTCCGTCCTTCACGATGCAGATGCAGCAGCAACGATCCATGATCGCGCGCCCGTCCGGCATCTCGACGACCAGCATATGCTGTTGCACGAAGCCATCCGGCGTCGGGCGGCGGCGGATGTCGACATATTCAAACCGGCGGGCGCTGCCGCGAATTTTTTCCAGATTGGCGATCGTCGTCGGAATGTCGGTCAACCTGTCGTCGGTATTGTGCCAGACCTGCGCGCCGGGCGCGAAGATATCATGCAGATCCGTCAGATCGCCGTTCTGCACCGTGTCGAAAAGGCGCTGACCGGCGGCCAGCGCTTCCCTGTTTTCCATCATCGTCCTGTCCTTTCAGTGGCTATCGGCGGGAAAAGAGCGGTCCTGCCCCGCGGTGATGCTTGTTTGCGCCATCATCGCCCGGCGCAATTCGCCTTTCAGGACTTTCCCCGTCGCGGTCCGGGGGAGCGGCGCCGTTCCCGCCATCACCCGTTCCGGAAGCTTGAAACCGGGCAGCTTGTCCTTCAAGGCCGTGCGGACCGACCGCGTATCCGGGACGACGCCTTCATGAGCGACGATCGTCGCGGCGACGATTTCGCCCATTATCCGGTCGGGCAGCCCGAACACGGCGCATTCGATCACGCCGGGCAGCGCGGCGATCGCGGCTTCGACTTCCGCGCAATAGATATTTTCCCCGCCCCGGATGATCATGTCCTTCTTGCGGTCCAGCACGAAGAGGAAACCCTCTTCATCCACCCGGACAATGTCTCCTGTACGATACCAGCCGTCCGCGTCCAGCACGGCGGCGGTCGCTTCCGCTTCCCCCCAATAGCCGGAAAACACCTGGACTCCGCGTATCAGAAGCTCTCCGGCTTCGCCCTGCCCGACCGCCGCGCCGTCCTCTCCGACGACCCGTATCTCGCAGCATGGAACCGGCGTTCCGACGCTGCCGGGGCGCATCAGCAGGTCTTCATGACTGTTGGAAGCGACCAGAGAGCAGGTCTCGGTCGCGCCATAGCCCTGCGCCGGGGCGCCGCCGGGAAAGCGGGAGCGGACGCCCGCCGCGAGATCGGCAGTGGCCGGCGCCCCTCCATAAGTCACCAGACGGACCGTTTCCAGACCGGGCAGGCCCCCCTCCGGGATGCGTTCGATCAGTTGCACGACCAGTGTGGGGACGAGGATCAGCGTCTGCACCCGTTCCCGCGCGACGATCTCCAGGGCCTTTTCGATATCCCAGCGATACATCAGCACCAGCCGGTGGCCTCGCGCCAGCGCGGGCACGAGCGCGGAATGCAGGCCCGTCACGTGGAAGAGCGGGACCGGCAGCAGCACCGCCGGTTGCTCTGCCGGCGGTGGCGGGGGCCATTGCTCTCCCCGGCGCAGGGCGGCGCGCGCCGCCCGATATTGGGTGTGGACGAGATTCGTCAGCGCGGCGCGGTGCGTCGCCGGAACCGCCTTCGCCTTTCCCGTCGTGCCGGAGGTAAACACTATGAGGGCCGTATCGTCCGGCGCTATGGGCCGGAAAGGCGCCGGTTCGGTCGCCAGATCGGCCCATGTTCCGGCCGGGCCGACCAGTTCCTCAAAGGTCGCCCCTTCGCCCGCCGCGCGGACGACGATGACCGCCGCCGAATGATCCTTGCCTTGCAGCCGGTCCCGCCGCTCTCCATCGGCGATGACGACGCGCGCGCCGACCTTGGCGAGCATGGCCGCCAGCGTTTCGCCCGGCTCCCAGGCGTTCAGGGGCACGCAGATCGCGCCGATGGCCATGATCGCAAAGGCACAGGCCGACCATTCCGGATAGTTGCGCATCGCGAGAGCCACCCGGTCGCCCGGCCCGATGCCGTAGCGTTCGATCAGGACATGCGCGAAGCGATTGGCCGCGCGCCAATGCGCCTCGAAGCTGATGCGTTCCTCTTCATAGACCAGAAAGATATCGTCACCGAACCTTCGGCTTTCATCCAGCACGCGGCGCATATTTTCAGGTGCTTCGACATAGGCGCGCACCATATGGCCGTTCACCCGCACATCATGCATGGCGAAGGGCGCGCCCTTGGCCGTCAGCATGTCATCGGCCTCTGCGATCGTGCAGGCGGGCCAGCCCGGTCCCGCCGTCATGCCGGCGCCCCCGCCTTGCGTGCATTGTCCCATGCGGCCCTTGCCAGCGGCCCGACCCGGCCCTGAGCAGTCAGGGCGCGATCATTGTTCGCCTGCCCTCGCGCCGCGCGTCCGGCGACCCCCTGCAGGATCGCGGCCAGCCGGAACAGGTTGAACGCAATATACCATTCGAGAGGACGAGCGAGCACGCGCCCCGTCGCCGCCAGATAGCGATCGAGCGCCTCCTCCATGGCCGGAATGCCCGACGTCTCGAAATCCACCCCGTCCATCGCGATCCGTTCGGCCGGAGGAACGCGCCACATCATCAGGAAATAGGTAAGGTCCGCCAACGGATCGCCCAATGTGCTCAGTTCCCAGTCCAGCACGGCCAGAATTTCGGGCCTGACGGGATGCAGAACCATATTGTCGATGCGGTAATCGCCATGGACGATCCGGGCGGGCACCTCCGCCGGAACGTGAAGCGGCAACCATGCCAAGAGCTTGTCCATATGCGGATCGGGCGCGGCTTCGGACGTGCGATATTGCCTGGTCCAGCGCGCAAGCTGGCGTTCGAAATAATTGCCCGGCCTGCCGAAATCGGCCAATCCGGCCGCTGCCGGGTCTATCGCATGCAGTGCGGCAAGACCATCGATCTGGGCATTGTAGATCAGCCGCCGGTCCTGGGGCGAGGCATCCGGCAGCTTCGGGTCCCATTCGATCCGGCCCTCGACCATCTCCATCAGGAAAAAGTCCGATCCGATAACGGTTGCATCGGTGCAAAGGCCAAAGACATGCGGCACCGGAAAGCCCTGTGGCCCCAATGCGGCCATCACGCGCTGTTCCCGGTCGATGGCATGCGCGGAATGCAGCAAGGCGCCGGGCGGCTTGCGGCGCAGCACATAATCCCGGCGAGGGCTGATGATTCGGAAGGTGGGATTGGACTGTCCGCCCGCAAAGCGAACGACGCTGATCGGCCCTGCGTGATCGGGAATGGCGTCCGCCATCCATTTTTCCAGTCGATCCGCACCATCCGCGTCGATATCGCCTGGACGCGGGATTGGCGTCTGTCCGGCCCCGGTGGCTTCTACCACCGGCGGCGATTGCGGCGGGGCAACAGGTGGCAAGGACATAGGCTATTCTCTCCTTCCGGCCCGGCTGGAAGGCTTTGCCCCTCCAGCATCGATGTTGGCAAGAAACCTCTTGCCATTTGCATGCAATTTAGTCAAAGATTCGCTTAAGCCAATCGGAACGATCCGGTTCGTCAGGACATTTCGCCATAACCGTACGGGAGGAGGAAGCTTTGCTAAATAGTAAAGAACTTGTGACTTTACCGTATGCTCCGGGCACTGGACGCCGCTTCCGGGCGCTGGTCGCCGATCCTTTCACGGGGGAAGAGATTGCATGCGTTCCTTGTGCAACTGCATCCGATCCGGATCATGTCCCGCTCCCCGGCCTCGCCTTCCGCCGCTTCATGCGCGCGATAGCCGGGCAGGGAATGTCCGGGGGCGGTACCGGCGCGGGCGGGCCTGCATGAACGATATCGGCACATCCTTGCCGCACCTGCCTTTTGGCGGGGTCCGGCATTGCGGTTGCGGCCCGGACATGGACCGGAAGCATCGAAGCTCTCATGATAAAAAGGCGGTACACGCAAATTGACTGAACAGGAAAACAAGGGAGGCCCCCTCGCCGGAGTGCGGGTGCTGGAACTCGGCCAGTTGATCGCAGGTCCTTTTTGCGGCCAGCTCCTGGGGGACATGGGCGCCGAGGTCGTCAAGATCGAAACGCCCAGGGGCGGCGATCCCATGCGGGCATGGGGGCAAGGCGGCCAGCCGACATGGTGGCGCGTGATAGCCCGCAACAAATATTCGGTCGCGGCCGATCTCAAGACCGCCGAAGGGCAGGATCTCGTTCGCAGCCTCGCGGCGGAGGCCGACATATTGATCGAGAATTTCCGGCCCGGAACGCTGGAACGCTGGGCGCTTGCCCCCGACGATCTGCTCAGGATCAACGAGCGCCTGATCATCGTTCGCGTCTCAGGCTATGGCCAGACCGGCCCCTATGCGACGCGCGCCGGTTTCGGCGGCATTGCCGAAGCGATGGGGGGATGGCGCAAGATCGTGGGCGAACCCGATCGTCCGCCCTCCCGCATGGGGGTGTCGATCGGCGACACTCTTGCGGCGACCTATGGCTGCATGGGGGCGCTGGCCGCGATGCACGAGCGGGAAAAGAGCGGCAAGGGCCAGATTATCGACGTCGCGCTCTACGAGTCCGTGTTGCAGGTCATGGAAGGGCTGATCCCGGAATGGACCGTCGCCGGCCACAAGCGGCATCGCACCGGTTCGCACCTTCCCGGCATTGCGCCGTCCAATGTCTATCGCTGCAAGGATGGCGAATATCTGATCGGCGCCAATCAGGACAGCGTGTTTACCCGCCTCGCCGACGCGATGGGAATGCCTGAACTGGCGCAGGATCCGCGCTATGCGGATCATGTTTCTAGAGGGCGCCATCAGGCGGAACTGGACGAGTTGATCAACGCCTGGACCGAACGGTTCACCGTCGATGAACTGGAAGCGCTGATGATCGATCACAGCGTGCCCGCGGGACGCATTCTCGATGCGGAGGACATGCTGAAAGACCCGCACTTCATCGCTCGTGAGGCCATCGTCACGGTCGATGATCCGGTGCTGGGGCCGATCCAGATGCAGGGCACCTTCCCCAAGCTTTCGCGCACGCCCGGAGGCATACGCCGCGCGGCGCCGCGCGAAATCGGGCAGGATACGGAGGAGATCCGCAAGCGCTGGCTTGACCGGTAAGGATTGCGGAGCGCGCCGCGCCGAACATCGGCGCGCAAGCGTCAGCAGGCCGAGGTGGAAGCTCTCACCATCGCGCTCATCCGGTCGCGGGACAGCGCGTGGTTCAGCCATTTCGCGGTGTCGATCACGCTGTCGATATCTAGGTCGAGACCGCCGTTCATGGCATAGGCAAAATCTTCCGTCGCCAGATTGCCCGCGGCGCCCGGCGCAAACGGACAGCCGCCCGTGCCGCCGATCGCGGCATCGATCACCGTGGCTCCGCCCCGGACAGCAGCCAGGGCATTGGCCACGCCCATGCCGCGGGTATCGTGCAGATGCACCCGCACCGGCAGCCCGCCCACCGCCTCGACCACCCGGCGCGTCAGGCTTTCGACCTCGCACGGCCGGGCAATGCCGATCGTGTCGGCCAGCCCGATTTCGAGGCTTCCGGCGTCGGCCAGAGCGCGCGCCATGTCGACGACCCGGTCGGGCGGGGTCGGGCCTTCGAAGGGACAGCCCCACGCAACCGCGACCATCGCATGGGCATCCCGCCCTTCCCTGCGCGCAAGGTCGAGCACGTCGCAGGCATTGGCCAGCGATTGATCCCCGGTCTGGCGCTGGTTACGCATGCCGAAGCTGTCGCTTGCAACACAGACGAAACCGATTTCATCGACCTGCGTTTCAAGCGCGCGCAAGGCGCCCCGCTTGTTCAGCACCAATCCGATATAGCGCGCCGCGCCGGGACGCAGCGCCGCGATAACGGTTTCGGCACCGGCCATCTGCGGAACCGCATCGGCCCGCACGAAGCTTGCGACTTCAAGCCTGCGCGCGCCAGCCCGGATCGCACGCTCGATCAGTTCCACCCTTGTCTCGACATCCAGCACCTTCGGCTCGTTCTGCAACCCGTCACGCGGGGAGACTTCCACCAGTTCGATCATCCTTGTCACCTCAGCCCCAATTGGCGCGCGATAATGCCGCGCAGGATTTCCCGTGTGCCGCCGCGAAGCGAGAAGGCGGGCGACGCCATGATCGTATAGGCCAGCACCGCGCAGAAATCGTTGGTGCTAGCCAGATCGGGCCGGGCATCCACAAGGCTGCGCGCGATGTCCGGCAGATCCTGCTCGAATGTCGCGCCCAAATCCTTGACGATGGCGGCATGGACAGAGGGATTTTCCCCTTTCTCCAGCAAGGAGGCCACGCCCAGCGACATGTGGCGCAACGTTACCAGATGAGAGAAGAGCCGCCCAATGGCGGACCGGGCCGCCTCGCTTTCGCTGCCTTGCAGCGCCCCGATCAGTTCGATCAGCAACTGGATGGAGGACAGGAACCGTTCGGGACCGGACCGTTCATAGGCCAGCTCTCCCATGACCTGTGTCCAGCCTGAGCCTTCCGTGCCCAGCAGCGCGTCGGCGGGCAGCCGGGCGTCCTCGAAATGCACCTCGTTGAAATGATGCTGCCCCATCAGGTCGTGCACCGGAAATACCGTGAGGCCGGGGGTATGCTTCATATCGACCAGAAGCTGGCTGGTTCCCTCATGCCGATCCGCCGGCGTGCCGGACGTGCGGCAGAACAGAATCATATAATCCGCTTCATGCGCATAGGTGGTCCACAATTTCGTGCCGTTCACGCGCCAGCTTCCGTCCCCTTGCCTGTCGGCCCTTGTACGGACTGCGGCAAGATCCGAACCGGCATCGGGTTCGCTCATGCCGATGCAGAAGGTGCACTCTCCGGCCGCGATCCGGGGGAGGATGGCCTGCTTCTGCGCCTCGGTTCCGTAGCGGAGCAATGTCGGCCCGCTTTGGCGGTCCGCGATCCAGTGGGCGGCGACGGGCGCCCCTGCCGCCAGCGTTTCCTCGATCACGACATAGCGTTCGAACGCCGTGCGTTCCTGTCCGCCATAGCGCCGGGGCCATGTCATGCCCAGCCATCCGCGCTGCCCCATCGCGCGGCTGAAGCCGCGGTCGAAGCCGTTCCAGCTTTCGGCGCGCTCAAGCGGCGCGCGCGACGCGAGCGCTTCGGCAAGGAAGCCGCGCACTTCCGCGCGCAGGGCTTCGGTGCGCGCATTTTCGACAGGCGCGGGAAAGGTCAGCGGGGTCATGCCGCCGTCACCATCGGCCAGAATCGGTCCCGTCCGGCGGCAAGCACCCGTTGCCCGACTTCGCGCGACCAGAAGAGCTGCGTTCCAAACTCGTCCCGCCATCGCCAAAGGGCAGTGGTGTAGAGATGAAGGCGATGTTCGCGCGCATATCCCATCGCGCCATGCAATTGATGGCCGAGAGAGGCGGCTTTCGAACAGGCTTCTCCGATGCGGGTGCGGGCGATACCCACCGCCAGCGTGAAGGCGTCCCCCTCCCCATGCTGCGCGAGCACGCCTGTCGCATGATCCGCCGCCGCATGTGCTGCCGCCACCTCGCTGGCGAGAACGGCGAGCGAATGCTGCACCGCCTGAAATGCCGACAGCGGACGCCCGAATTGCCTGCGATCGGATACATGGGCGATGGTCAGGGCCAGGATCGCATCCAGCGCGCCGGTCATTTGCGCGCTTCGGGTCAGCGCCGCATAATCGCGCTGCGCCGTTTGCAGTTCGCCCGGCGCCTCCACCGGGCCGTCAGGGGCGGGTTTGCCGCTGGCCGCCGCAAATCGGTGGGCGAGCATCGTCTCCACCAGGGGAAAGCCGGTGATGTGCCGACCGCAGATCTTCACCAGTTCGAACGCATCGGCGAGAGGCAGCCCGAAGCCGCCCTTGTCCTCGTCCATCAGCGCGAGGGGCAGGCCCATCTCCTCGATCCGGCTCCAGCCATCCGCCCTTTGCCGGTCGGACAGCGGCGCGCCCGGCGTCATCCCGTCCGCCAGTTCGCCCAGCAAACGCCGGGCGGAGTCGAACACGACCTGCGAAATATCCTCCATCTGCGCTCTCTCGCCCTCCGCGTTCAGGCTTGCAGGGCGGCGAGGCCCGCTTCGGCCACCACCATGTCCTGATGATAATGGCCGCCGCTCACGCCGACACCGCCGATCATGACCTCGCCTTCCCTGATCGGATAGCCGCCCCCGAACACCACGAGACGGGGCGTGTGGACAATGCCATGAAGCAGCGGCGCGTCATCCTTGATGAAATCATGCCAGGCATGGCTGGGCAGGCCGAAGGAAACGGCGGTATATCCCTTGTTGATCGCGATATCGACGGACAGGAGCGGCGCCCCGTCCATGCGGCGGAAAGTCTTGAGCGTGCCCGCGTCGTCCACGATCGCGATGCACATGGGCACCCCGATTTCAGCCGCCTTGGCCGATGCCGCCGCGATCACGCGATCGGCCGCTTCCTGGGTGATGGTGTGACGGGCGATACTGTTTGCCATGGCTGCATTCCTTGAAAGATGGGAATAGGGGATGAGGTCAGACCAGCGTGCGCACCGCCTCGACGATGCGGTCCTTGCTCACGAAAAGCTGTTTTTCCAGCGTGCCGTTATACGGTATGTGCACCTGCGGAGCCGTAACGCGGAGGATCGGCCTGCGCAGGCTTTCAAAGCCCTCTTCCACCACCACCGCGGCGATTTCGGAAGCGACGCTGCCCACATTGTGCGAATTGTCGGCGATCACCAGCCTGCCTGTCTTGGCGACGGACGTCAAAATGGCGTCGCGGTCCATCGGGGCGATCGTGCGCAGGTCGATCACCTCCGCCTCGATGCCGTCAACGGCCAGCGCCTCGGCCGCGGCCAGCGCATGGGACACGGTGCCGCCGAAGGCGACGATGGTGACATCCTTTCCGCTGCGCCGGATCGCCGCTTCGCCGATGGGGATGAGGAAGTCCGGATCGGTCGGCACCTCCTCCTTCTTGCCCCACAGGTTGATGTCCTCGAACACGACCACGGGATCGTCATCCCGGATCGCCGACTTGAGCAGGCCCTTCATGTCGCTGGCGCAGGAGGGCGCGATGACCTTGACCCCCGGCGTGTTGATGAACAGCGGATAGGGCCGGTCGGCATGCTGCGCGGCCGTGCGATTATTGTAAAAGGTGCTGGTGCGCATGACGAACGGCACCCTTAGCTGCCCGCCCGTCATGAACCGGAGCTTTGCCGCCTGGTTCAGCAACTGGTCCGACGCGAGATAGCAAAAGCTGGCGATGGTCAGGTCCACGATCGGGCGCAGGCCGGTCAATGCCGCGCCGATCCCGACGCCCACGAAGCTGTTTTCGGAAATCGGGGTGTTGCGCAATCGGCTTGCGTCGAATTCCTCGAAAAGGGACTGCGCGCCATAGACGGCGATATCCTCGCCCATCAGGATCACATTGGGGTCCCGGCGCATCTCCTCTCGCTGCGCCTCGATGATGGCCTGGAGATAGGACAGGCGCTGCGTGTCGTTGCGGATTTCGTTCACGGACGGGGCTTTCCGGGCAGATGGATGGGGTTGCTGTACATATTGTCCCAGAGATCGCTCATCTCCGGTTCGGGACTGTCCTTGGCGAAGGCCACGCAGTCTTCTATCGCCTCTCTCACTTCCGCATCGACGGACGCCAGATCATCGCCGAGGCCCGCCTCCGCGAGCACGGCGCGATAGAGGGTGATCGGATCGCGCGTTTCGCGATAAAACCGGATTTCCTCTTCCTCGCGATATTTGATGGGGATGGCGAGGCGGTTGGAATGCTCGTCGAACCGATAGGTTCTGGCTTCGATCAGCGTCGGTCCCTCACCGGCACGGGCGCGGGAGACGGCTTCCCGCGTGACCGCCAGAACGGCCTCCACATCCTGTCCGTCCACCGTCACGCCGGGAATGCCGAACCCGTCCGCCCGGCGGGCGATATCCGGTTGCCCGTGCGATCGGGACACGGGGGTGGTCACGGCATATCCGTTGTTTTCGCAGAAATAGATCACCGGCAGCTTCCAGATCGCGGCCATGTTGACGCTTTCGGAAAAGGTGCCCTGATTGGTCGCGCCGTCGCCGAAAAAACACATCGAGACCTGGCCGCTCCCTCGGACCTGCGCACTGAGGCCCGCGCCGGTCGCCAGCGGAAACCCGCCTCCGACAATGGCGGATTCACAGATCAGGCCCTTGCTCGTGTCGGTCAGGTGCATGGACCCGCCCAACCCCTTGCAGATTCCCGTGCGCTTGCCGAAGATTTCGGCCATCAGCGGGCGCAGATCGGCGCCCTTGCCGATCGGGTGGCCGTGGGAGCGATGCGTGCCCGTCACATAATCGTCCTCGTTCAGCGCCATGCAGGCGCCCACGATCGCGCCTTCCTGCCCGATCGAGAGATGACCCACCGGATGATGGGCGATGATCGCCTCCTCGAACAGGCGAATCCGCACCATGCGCCGGTATATTTCCAGCCGAAAGCCGGGGTCGAGCAGCATGTCTCAGCCTTCCTCTATGGTTGCGATCTCGGTTCCGACATCCACCGTCTCGTCCGGTTCCACCTTGATGGCGGAAAGCGTGCCCGAAACCGGGGCCTCGACCTCCACGGTCGATTTGGCCGTTTCGATTTCGAGCAGCGGTTCGCCCCGCGCGATCGTGTCGCCGACGGCCTTCAGCCATCGGACCACGGTCGCCTCGGTCACTCCCATGCTGATGCTGGGCATTTCCACGCTAAAAGCCATGTGCGCTGAATCTCCGTCTCAATAAATGGCGCCGTTCCGGGCGCGCCGGGAAAGGCCGTCTCTCACCCCTTGCGGTAGAAAAAATCTTCGGGATTGAAGTTCATCCAGTACCGGCGGATCAGGCCGTCCTCCCCGAATTCGAACTGCGACGATCCGGGCGCCTCGACGGGCTGCCCCTCGAACGAGCCGCGGATGGTCCAGCCGGTCGCCGCGAAGGGCGGATCGATGATCACGCGCTCGATCGTGCGGAAATAATCGGGCAGCGCCCCGAAGGCGCGGGTTTCCACCGCCCGTTCGGTCGCACGGTCCGGAACATGAACGCCGTTGCGCCACCCTTCGACATCGGGCGACATCAGCTTGTCGATGCCGGCGCTGACCTCTTCGACGCTGGTTTGTGCGCGCGCATTTTCCGCGGCGTTCAGCGCGCTCAATGCCTTTTCTATCGCTTCACGGCTGACCATCTGCATCTGCCCTCCTTTCCGGTTTTTCGCCTTGTCCTTCGCCTGATTTACCGCGTTTCATAATCCTGCATCCTGGGATGCGCGGCCTCCTGTACGAAGCGGTCATAGGAAAATGTCCACGAGGCCGGCACGCCCTTCTTGTCGAGATACCAGCTATCGCATCCGGTAACCCACACGGTCTTTTTCGCCGCTTCGCAGCGCTCTTCCTCGAAACGGCGCATCGCTTCGGGCGTGGCGGCGATTTCCCTGTAGCGGCCCGTGCGAATGCCATCGACAAGCTGGAGGATATATTCGATCTGATGCTGCGCCACTTCCACCAGAGAGAAATTCCCGACCGGGCTGTTGGGGCCGTTGAGCAGGAAGAAATTGGGGAACCCGGCCACGCTCATCGAAAGATAGGCCAGCGGCCCCTCCGCCCACACATCGTCAAGATCGAGACCCCCAGGCCCGATGACACGGGTCGGGCGGATGAAACGGTCCACCTGAAACCCCGTCGCCAGCACCAGAACATCCAGTTCGTGCAGATTGCCGTCCGCCGTGCGCACGCCTTCAGGCTCGATCCGTTCGATCGGGCTGGTGACCAATCTGGCGTTCGGATGCTGGATGGCGTCGTAGAAGGTGCTGGAAATGACCAGCCGCTTGCAGGCCACCTTGTAATCGGGGGTGAGCCGTTCCCGCAGCGCGGCGTCCTTTACCGTCGCGAGGTTGTCCTGCGCCACCTGTTCCAGCGCCCGATATTCCGGCGAACTCACGTCGATGACCGCGGCCGCATATCCATTGAGCGTCTTGGACCGCAGTTCCCGGATCAGCGCTTCGAGCGCGGCGGGATCTTTCCGGAACAGCGCCTTCTCTTCCTCCGAATAGGGGATGTTGTCCCGCGGCATCACCCATTGCGCCGTACGCTGATACAGGTCCAGCCGCTTCGCGCCTTCGACCAACGCGCTGACCAGTTGTGCCGCTGTGGAACCATTGCCGATGATGCCGATATTCTTCCCGTCCAGCGGCACGCCATGGTCCCAGCGCGCGGAGTGAAAAACGGCCCCCCTGAACGTGTCGATGCCCGCAAAATCGGGAATATTGGGGTGGTGGAGAACACCGGTCGCCGCGATTACGATATCGTAATCGGCCCCGTGGCCCGATGCCGTCTCCAGATGCCAGCGCCCCGCGTCATAGCGAAGCAGAACCACTTCATCGTTGAAGCGTATTTTTTCCAGCACGCCGAAATCGCTCGCCACATGTTCGAAATAGGCGCGGATATCCTCGCCCTTCGCCATGAGCGAATCCCATTCCGGATTGCGCGCGAAATTATAGGTGTACCAATGCGCGGCGACATCGCAGGCGATGCCGGGATAGGTGTTCTCGCGCCATGTGCCGCCGACACTGTCGCCTTTTTCGTAAACGTCGCAGGCAATGCCGCTTTGATCGAGACGGATCGCGGCCAGAATGCCCGCCATGCCCGCGCCGATCACGGCGGCGGTCAGCATGTGCCCATCCTTGGGGGAACTCTCGATCGATGGCAAAGTCGGCGCTCCTGTCACGGCGCGGCCCGTTGACCGGGCCTGCGCTCTGTTTTCTGCATATTGCATCCAATGGCCTGCGCTTCAAGGGTGAAAATGCACCTTGCGCCCTTTCGCCTTCAACGCCCCGAATCCCCTGAACAAAATATCATATATCGCCGGATTGCAGCAGAGGCGAAGGGGGCGGTCACGGGCCTGAGCCGCTCGACAGAGTTCCGTTTATTGCATGCAAATTTCCTTGTCATCATCGGAATTGCCGTTTACATCACAGGCTCATAATCAGAAATGGGAGCAGTCGATGACGAAGAAACGCGCCGCCGGTGAACTGGTCGCGGCGACACTGGCAGGGCTTGGCGTCAGGGAAATCTTTGCCCTCCACGGAAGCCACCTCGACCCGCTATACATGGCCTGCGAAGAATTCGGCATCCGGCTGACCGATACCCGGCATGAGGCGGCGGCAGGGCATGCGGCCGATGCCTATGCCCGTTCCTCCAACGGCAGGCTCGGCGTGTGCGCGATCACCGCCGGGCCGGGCTTTACCAATGCGCTGACCGCCATGGCCAATGCCTATCTCGACCGCATCCCGACCCTGTTCATCGCCGGCGCCGCCCCCGCGCGGGAAGAAGAGACGAATACGTTGCAGGGCGGTTTCGATGCCGTCGCCATGGCCCGTCCCGTCACCAAATGGGCGCAGCGCATCAATGAGCCGGACCGCATCGTCCCCTTCGTCCGCCGCGCCGCCGAGCTGGCGCTTTCCGGCGCCCCCGGCCCCGTCTTTCTGGAAATTCCGATCGACGTGATGTTCTGGCCCACCGACGAACAGCCGCCGCGGACGGAGCATTGGGCAAGGCCCGTCGCGCCCGCCCCACAGGCCGATGCCGTGGCGTCGGCCATCGAGACATTGCGGCAGGCGGAACGTCCGGTGATGATCGCGGGCGGCGGTGTCATGCTCACCGATTCGGGGCGGCGGCTGCGCGAATTTGCCGAACGTACCGGCATTCCGGTGATCGCGAGCCAGAAGGCGCTCGGCGTTCTTCCGGACGGCCACCCCCTATATGCCGGGGCCGCCGCCGGACTGGCCATGGCCGCGGGATCCGGCGCGCCCGCCGATGTGGTGCTGCTGCTGGGTGCGCGCATGGGAATGTTTCTGGGCGGTGCGATGGGGGCCATCATCCCCGCCGAAGCCAAGGTCATCCAGATAGAGATCAATCCGGAGGAAATCGGCCGCGTGCGTATGGCCGATCTGCCCATCATCGCCGATGTGGGCGCTGCGATCGACGCCTTGACGGTGCGGGCGAGCGAAGGCGACTGGCCCGACCGCTCGGCCTGGGCGGAAAAGCTTCGCGGTTTCCGGCAGGCGGCGCGCAACAGCTTTGCCGATGCGCCGAAGGAAACGGCGCCGGGCAAGCTGCATCCCGGACATGCCGTTGCCGCGATCATGGATGCGCTGCCCGAAGGCACCGCCGTCATTGCCGATGGCGGCGAGGCGGGCAACTGGGTGGGCGATCTGGTCCGCTCACCGGGGGCGGGGCAGCATCTGCGCTGCGGCTATCTCGGCTGCCTCGGCATTTCTCCCGGCTTCGCCATCGGCGCCGCGCGCGCGCGCCCGGATCGACCGGTCATATGCTTCGCGGGCGACGGCGGCGTCGGGTTCAACATTCAGGAATTCGACACGATGGTGCGGCACGGCCTGCCGATCGTGACGGTGGTGTTGAACAATTCCGAATGGGGGATGTCGCGAAATGCGCAGAATCTCCTGTACGGGCGCAATCGGGAGGTCATCGTGACGCTGGGCGACACCCGTTATGACGAGATCGCGGCGGGCTTCGGGGTCCGGGCGCGGCGGATCGACCGTTATGACGATCTGGCCGATGCCGTCCGTGAGGCATTCGCGTCCGGCAAGCCTGCCTGCCTCAACGTCATCACCGACGGCGCGATCATGCATCCGCGCACGAAGATGATGGTCGGCGACGGCGCGGGCGAGGATGATGTGCCGATCCCCTATTACGCCAATATCAAGCGATAAGGGGGGAGCGCCCGATGACGACAGGCCGCCTGTATGGCAAACGCGTCCTCATCACCGGCGCGGCCAGCGGCATCGGGCTGGCTTGCGCGCGGCAGATGGCGCGCGAGGGCGCACAGGTCCTGCTGACGGACATCACTATCGAGGCGGGAGAGGCGGCTGCGCGCGCCATCGGGCCATCCGCCCGGTTCCGGCATCTCGACGTGTCCGAGGAACAGGACTGGGAGCGCGCCGCCGATACCGTCCCGCGCCTTCTCGGCGGGCTGGATATTCTCGTCAACAATGCGGGCATGGGCATTGGCGGGGATATCACCCGACTGGCCCTCAAGGACTGGCGCCGTCAGCAGGCGGTCATATTGGATGGCGCCTTTCTGGGCGTGAAACATATGCTGCCCCTCATCAGGCGGGGCGATGGCCGGGGCGCGATCATCAACATCGCCTCGGTAACGGGGATTCGCGGATCGGGCGTGTTCGTCTCCTATTCCGCCAGCAAGAGCGGCCTGATCGGTTTCACCCGTGCGCTGGCCCGCCAATGCGCGGCGGCGAATGACGGCGTGCGGGTCAACGCCATTGCGCCGGGCATTATCGACACCCCCATATTCGCCCGTCTGGAAGGCGTGGCGGGAACATCGTCGCAGGATGCTTCGGCGAGCGCGGCCGGGCTGGTCCCGCTTGGCCGTCCGGGCCGTCCCGAAGACATTGCCCATGCCGCCGTCTATCTCGCCAGCGACGAGGCCGCCTATGTCACGGGCATCGTGCTGCCCGTCGATGGCGGCCTCCTGACGGGCTGAGGGCAGGGATCACCGATGCTCCGCCGTGACCCGATACCCGATAAAGGACCTTTCCGGGGCTTTGCGGGCGCCGCCGTTCCCGCTCAGCGCCGCCCTTCCAGATAATCGTTCAGCACCTCATGGAAGCGCCGCACGCGGGTTTCCTGCCCGGCGAGGTAGCAATCCTCGAACGCCATCGAGCGCAGGCCCCGCTGCTGCGTCTCCGCCAGCGAGAGATCTTGCGCGAGGAAATCGCCCTGCGCGATGGTCGTCTCATAATCGGTGAAGGTGCCGGTTTCATGCTCGGCCTCCTCATAGGGGCGCATGCCGTACAGCGTCGCCACCTGCGTCGCGCCCCTCACCCGCGGCACCAGATACCAATAG
>Ga0180222_1002146_pt1 | contig 16944 bp, 16 predicted proteins | sample eDN5th37CKraftOP_FD_151336 | JGI IMG/M metagenome (GOLD analysis project Ga0180222, IMG submission 151336) | Enriched Organic Plus compost microbial communities from Emeryville, California, USA - eDNA 5th pass 37_C Kraft OP (version 2) (version 2) ... | reverse complement strand
CAACAAGAGCGATGTGCGGCTCAACATCGCGGTGGCGCGCGTCACCGAGCAGGGGCTGCCGATGGTTTATGTCAACCAGATCGGCGGCCAGGACGAGCTGGTGTTCGACGGAGTCTCGTTCGGGCTTAATGCCGATTGTTCGCTGGCGTTCCAGCTTCCGGCCTTCCAGGAAACGATCGTCACCACGCAATGGGCGCGGCGCGGCGATACGTGGCATTGCGACGGCGGGCCGATGGTCGCGGGCGAGGAGGCCGACCGCAGCGATTATGCCGCCTGCATGCTGGGCCTGCGCGATTACGTCAACAAGAACGGCTTTCCCGGCGTGGTGCTCGGCTTGTCCGGCGGCATCGATTCCGCGCTGGTGGCCGCGCTCGCGGTGGACGCGCTCGGTGCCGAGCGCGTGCGCTGCCTGATGCTGCCCTACAAATACACCGCGCAGGAGTCGCTCGACGATGCCGCCCTCTGCGCCAAGGCGCTCGGCGTGCGCTACGACATCGTGCCGATCAAGGCGGCGGTGGAGGGTTTGGAGGCGGCGCTGTCGCCTTTGTTCGCGGGATTGCCGCGCGACGTGACCGAGGAGAATTTGCAGGCGCGCGCGCGCGGCACCATGCTGATGGCGGTGTCGAACAAGTTCAATCTCATGGTGGTGACGACCGGCAACAAATCCGAGATGTCGGTCGGCTACGCCACGCTCTACGGCGACATGAACGGCGGCTTCAATCCGGTGAAGGATCTCTACAAGACCGAGGTGTTCAGGCTGGCGCGCTTGCGCAATGGCTGGAAGCCGGAAGGCGGCATGGGGCCGGCCGGACCGGTGATCCCGGAAAACATCATCACGCGGCCGCCGACGGCGGAATTGCGGGAAAACCAGAAGGACGAGGACTCGCTGCCGCCTTATGCGGTGCTCGATGCCATCCTCGAGCGGCTGGTGGAGGGCGAACAGCCGATTTCGGCGATCGTCGCGGCCGGCTTCGACCGCGATCTGGTCGTGCGCGTCGAGCGCATGCTCAACATCGCCGAATACAAGCGCCGGCAGGCCGCACCCGGCGTCAAAGTGACGCTGAAGAATTTCGGCCGCGACCGCCGCTATCCGATCACCAACCGCTTCCGCGATCCCGGCACGCCACTGCCGGCGCCGGATGTTTCGCTAATGGCGCCCAAGGCGGCCAAGAGCGAAGCTTTCGATTTCTGATCTGTCAGCGCGCCGCCGGCAGGAAGGTCGGCCCGACGGTGCGCACGTGCCGTTTGGCCGGATCGGTTTCGGCCGGCGTTTGCGCCTTCGTGGCCGGCGCCGCCGGTGTCGTCTTGGCGTTAGGATCGACGCGGATCGGCTTGCCGTCGGCGCCGCGAAGCGGCAACGACATGCGCTTGGCGTTCTGTTCGGTGACGACGACATCGCCGGGCGCCACCGTCGTATCGATGCCGGTGGCTTTCAGCGCCTGCGCCCAGCTTTCGCCCGGCCGCCGGCAACTGCAGGCCGGGTTGAGCGCCTTGCGATACTGAAACGCGGTCGGAAGCTCGGTGTAGAGGCGGCCATTGAGCGAGACCGCCTGCGAAACCTCTTCGCCGGGATTGTGATAGGTGTAGAGCGAAACCTCGGCGGCCGGGCACATGCGCTGGCAGGCAATCTCGTCCTCGCGGAAGTGGTCGGGCGTGGTCGAAAACGAGATCGGGAAATAATAGCCGTCGCAGGTACGCACGCAGATCGTGCGATAGGTGCCGCCCATCGGGCCGGGCGGCGTGCTCGAGAACAGGTCGCCGCTGTTGCTGTTGCTGTTGGCGCCGAACAGGCGATCGAAGAAGCCGCCTTGCTGGCCGGCGAGCGCGGCCGAGCGATATTGCGGGCCGCAATTGTTGTCGGCGAGCGCGATCAGGAGCGACTGGCGCTGCGCGGCGCGCTGGGTGGTGCCGCCCTGCAACTGCTCGAGCTGGTTCTGCATGCGATCGAGCGTGTTGCGCTGCTGGCCGATCTGCCGGTTGAGCGCGCCGCATTGCGGCGGCGGGTTGCTGAAAATCGAGAAGAAGCCGGAATTCTCGCAGCCCAGCTGGCGGCCTTGCGCGACCAGGCGATCGACCTCGAACTGCTGGCGGTTGACCGCGTCTTCGACGCGCCGGATCTCGGCCGCGCGGGTCGGATCGGCATTGCCGCGATCGAGCGCCGTGAGTTGGGCCTCCAGCCGCTGACAGGTGGGATTCGGCGCTTGCGCAAGCGCGCCCGCGCAGGATGCGACCGCCAGAACGGCGGCCAATGCCGGTTTCACGAAAGAGATCCTCATGGCGGAGACCTTAACGCTAAAATTATGGCGGCGCGAGGTCGGCATCTAATTCGCCCGCGCGCTTTCCGCGCGCAGATTCCACAGCACGCCGCTGACGATGATGAGCGCCCCCACCAGCACGAAAAAATTGAGCCGTTCGCCGTAGAGCGCCCATCCGACCACCGCGATCAGCGGAATGCGCATGAAATCGAGCGGTACCACCAGGGTCGCATCGCCGGCGCGGAAGGCGTTGCTCAGGCAGAAATGCGAGGTGAGGCCGGCGATGCCGACCGCAATTGCGGGCAAAATGTGGCGCGCCTCCAGGTGCAGATAGACGGTCGGGTCGCTGCCGATCAGCGACAGCGGAAACTGGATCGCCGCCATCCAGAAGATGATGGCGAAGGTCGGCTCGGTGGCGGTCAGCTTCTTGGTGGCGATCATGGTGATGGCGTAGCCGAACGCCGCCATGAGCACGAGAATGGCCGCCGGATTGAAGGTCGCGACGCCGGGCCGCAGGATCACCAGGACACCGACGAGGCCGAGCACCACCACGCCGAGCCGGCTCGGCGTCATCTTCTCGCCCAGGAGCCAGACCGCCAGCAGCGCGGTCCAGGCCGGCATGGTGAATTCCAGCGCGAACACCGTGGCGAGCGGCAGCATGGTGAGGGCGACCGCCCAGGAGAATTGCGAGGCGTAGTGGATGGTGTTGCGCAGCAAATTGAGTCCCATGCGCCGGGGCAGGGCATAGGGCCGCAAATCCGCGCGCAGCGCCAGCAAGACGAGCAGCACCAGCAGCGCCGTGCCGCTGCGGATGGCGAGGATTTCAAAGATGTTCAGGCCGCCGGCCGACAGCTGGCGGATCGACACCGCCATTACTGAAAACGACAGCAGGGCGCCGACCATCCACAGAACGACGCGGACGAGGTGTGAAGCTGCCACGGGATCTATTCGCTGACGGGTGAGGGGTGGGCGGAGCTGTGCCCGGGTTTCGAAATTCGTGACGTTGCAGCAAACGCCGACACGAACTTCCGAAACAAAGGGGGCACCGGCAAATTGACGAATCCGGTGCCGCTGTTTGAACCGAAGTTCCCGCTCGGGTTTGCTGCAAGGGGTGTAGCAACTTCAAATCGGCGGCACCAGGGGGCGTGGCCTGGCAGGCGCGCGCGCCTCGTGTCACTCCGCGTCGGGCTGATTTTCCGGCCGCGCCTTGTCGAAGGCGGGCAGCTTGAGACAGGCCTGCTCGACCGCGACGATCTTCGGGAACATGTCGAGCGGAACCTTGAGCCGCCGCGCATTGAACACCTGCGGCACGAGGCAGACATCCGCCAGCGTCACATGCGCGCCGCAGGCATAGGGGCCGGGCTCGATCATCGCCTCGATCGCCTTGAAGCCTTCGATGACCCAGTGGTGATACCAGGCGTCGATCTCGGCCTGCTCGTGCTTGAGCGCGCGCTTGAGGTATTGCAGCGTGATGAGATTGTTGAGCGGATGGATGTCGCAGGCCACGATCTGCGCGATCGCGCGCACCTTGGCGCGCTGCAGGCTGTCGGCCGGCAGCAAGGGCGGCGCGGGCTGGATTTCGTCGAGATATTCGATGATCGCCAGCGACTGGGTCAGCACGTCGCCGCTCGAGAGTTCGAGCGCCGGCACGCGTTCCTGCGGATTGACGGCGTGGAATTCCGCCTTGTGCTGCTGGCCGCCGTCCTTGGTCAGATGCACCGGCACCATCTCATAGGGCAGGTTCTTGAGATTGAGTGCGATGCGCACGCGGTAAGCGGCGGACGAGCGGAAATAGGTATAGAGCTTCACGGAACTGACCCCGGATTGAATCGGCTGACATTGCCGGCCAATCTAGCCGGGGCTGCGGTTCTTGGCGACCTTGGCGACCTTGGCGAATTCGGTGGCGATCTGGGACGAGCGCTCCGTCAGTTTGGTGAGGGCGCGATCGAGGGCCGGGCGGTCGGCCGCGTCGACGCTGGCCATCAGCTTTTCGGCGAAATCGAGCGCGATCGGCGCGAGCTCGCTGTAAATCTCGGTGCCGGCGGGCGTCAGCGACAGGAAGGCTTCGCGCAGGTCGGCGCGGTTGGCGCGCCGGACCACGAGCTTGCGCCGCTCCAGGAGCGCGACCGCGCGCGACACCTTGGTCTTGTGCATGTGGCTGTGCTGGCCGATCGCCTTGGCGGTCATCATGCCGAACTGGCCCAGCGTGACCAGCACGCGCCATTCGGGCACGCCGATCTTGTAGCGGTCGGCGTAAATGCGCGAAAGCGCCTGCGATACCAGGTTGGCGCAGACGTTGAGCCGATAGGGCAGAAATTCTTCCAGCTTGAGCGCTGCCTCCGGCTGGCCGTTCGCGCCTGGCGCGTTTTCTTCGCTCATCTTGGCGGCTGCTCTTGCGTTCCCCCTGCGCGCTTGAATGCCCCGCTGGCGCCAGCGGGGCGTTTTTCGCGCATGGCGTGAACATTGGCCGAACTTGCGACCGCGTGCAACTATATTGGAAATATTCTAACTTGCTGTGCACCGACCGTTTATTGACGTTGGTTTCATAGGTAACTAATCTTCGGCGGTCGTTTCTCATCTCGGGAGCAGACGTGATGACGCCCGGCTACATGTCCGGCTTCGGCAACAGTTTCGAGACGGAGGCGCTGCCCGGCGCGCTGCCGGTCGGCCGCAATTCGCCGCAGAAGTGCAACTACGGGCTCTATGCCGAGCAGCTTTCGGGCTCGCCCTTCACCGCCCCGCAGGCCTCCAACCAGCGCTCCTGGCTCTACCGCATCCGCCCGACCGTGCGGCACAACGGCCGTTTCGAGCGGGTGGACAAGGGCTATTGGCGCACCGCGCCGACGCGCGAGGACACCGATTTGCCCATCGGGCAATTGCGCTGGTCGCCGACGCCGATCCCGGACGCCAAGCTCACTTTCGTCACCGGCCTCAACACGATCACGACGGCGGGCGATGCCGACGGGCTCGCCGGCATGGCGGCGCACCTCCTGTTCGTCACCGCATCGATGACGCGCGAGCATATTTTCAACGGCGACGGCGAATTCCTGATCGTGGCGCAGGAAGGCCGCCTGCGCTTCCGTACCGAATTCGGCGTGATCGAGATCGAGCCCGGCGAGATCTGCGTGATCCCGCGCGGGGTCATCTTCAGCGTCGAACTGGTCGACGGGCCGGCGCGCGCCTATGTCTGCGAGAACTACGGCGGCGGCTTCATCCTGCCCGACCGCGGGCCGATCGGCGCCAATTGCCTGGCCAATCCGCGCGACTTCCTGACGCCGGTCGCCGCCTACGAGGACGCTGAGGCGCCGCATAGCCTGTTCGTGAAATGGGGCGGCGAACTCTACAAGACCACGATCACGCAATCTCCGCTCGACGTGGTGGCCTGGCACGGCAACTACTATCCCTACAAATACGATCTGCGGCGGTTCTCGCCGGTGGGCGCGATCCTGTACGATCACCCCGATCCTTCGATTTTCACGGTGCTGACGTCGCCGTCGGAAACGCCCGGCACCGCCAATATCGATTTCGTCATTTTCCCGGAGCGCTGGATGGTGGCGGAAAACACCTTCCGTCCGCCCTGGTATCACCGCAACATCATGTCGGAATTCATGGGGCTCGTTTTCGGCGTCTATGACGCCAAGCCGGAGGGTTTCGTGCCCGGCGGCATGAGCCTGCACAACCAGATGATGCCGCACGGACCCGACACCGACGCCTTCGAACATGCGAGCAATGCCGAGCTCAAGCCGGTGAAACTGTCGAACACGCTTGCCTTCATGTTCGAGACGCGCTTCCGTCAGCGGCTGACCAAATATGCCGCCACGCTGCCGTCGTTGCAGGAAAATTACGCGGATTGCTGGAGCGGCTTGAAGAAGCATTTCGACCCCAACCGGCGCGAACCGAAGTAAGCCCGATGAAACGCGCGATCGCTTTTCTTCGCCGCGCGCCGCTTGCGGGGCGGGCTCGGATCGCGACGCGGTCCGGGTGAGGGGGCAATGGGACGAATGTCTGGCGAATTGCTAAGAGCCTTTTACCCGGCCACTCTCGCGTCGAAGCCGGATATATCCGGCGTCGACCGCTGGCCTGGTAACCGAACCCGCGTAACCCCGAATTCGGGCACCGGCGGGTAGAGGGAGAAGAGAGAGCATTATGAAACTCGCATCCCTCAAGGACGGGCGCGACGGGCGCCTGGTCGTCGTGTCCAAGGATTTGTCGCGTTGTGCCGATGCGCGTGCGGTCGCGCCGACGCTGCAGGGGGCGCTCGACGACTGGTCCGCGGCCGAGCCGCGGCTGATCGAGATCGCCGATGCGCTCGAGGCGAACCGCATCGCGCATGTGCCGTTCGATCCGGCGAAATGTGCCTCCCCTTTGCCGCGCGCCTATCAGTGGCTGGACGGCTCGGCTTACGTCAATCACGTGGCGCTGGTGCGCAAGGCGCGCGGCGCCGAGATGCCGGCCTCGTTCTGGACCGATCCCTTGATGTACCAGGGCGGCTCGGACGTGCTGCTCGGGCCGCGCGATCCGATCCCCGTCATCGACGAGGCATGGGGTATCGACCTGGAAGCGGAAGTGGTGGTGATCCTCGGCGACGTGCCGATGGGCGCCACGCGCGAGGAGGCCGCAAACGCCATCCGGCTGATCATGCTGGTCAACGACGTGACCTTGCGCAACATCACCGGGCCGGAACTCGCCAAGGGGTTCGGCTTCGTGCAGTCGAAACCGGCGTCGGCCTTCACCCCGGTGGCGGTGACGCCGGACGAACTCGGCCACGCCTTCGACGGCGCCAAGGTCGACCTGCCGCTGTTGTCCTTCGTCAACGGCAAGCCGTTCGGCAAGCCGGTCACCGGCAACGACATGACTTTCGATTTCCCCACCTTGATCATGCATGCCGCCAAGACGCGCGCGCTCTGCGCGGGAACCATTCTCGGCGCCGGCACGGTGTCCAACCGCGATGCCGACGGCGGGCCGGGCAAACCGATCGAGGAGGGCGGGCTGGGCTATTCCTGCATCGCCGAGCAGCGCACGGTGGAAACCATCCGCCTCGGCAAGCCGGTGACGCCGTTCCTCAAATTCGGCGACAGGGTCCGCATCGAAATGCTTGACGGGGAAGGCCGGTCGGTGTTCGGCGCTATCGAGCAGGAGGTAGTACGCTATGTTCGCGGCTAGTGCGGCGGATTTGACGTTCCTGTCGGTGTCGCCGCGACTCCTTCATAGGAACGTCAAATCCAAAACCGCGCTACAATCATAGACTTTCTGGTGTTCCTTTGGTTCCGACGCTTGTAAACGAACGTACCGCAAGGGGATAAAAGCGTCGGAGCCGCGACACTAGGTTCCGCGGGCGGCGGCGACGAAAGGTAGGGCGACCATGACGGCCAAGGGTTTTGCATCCACCGGCGATCTCGGCGAAAAGAAGGTTTCCTTCGACCAGATCGGTCCTGGGCTCTACGCCTATACGGCCGAGGGCGATCCCAATTCCGGCGTGATCGTCGGCGACGACAGCGTGATGGTGATCGACGCGCAGGCGACTCCGGCCATGGCCGGGGACCTGATCGCGCGCGTCGCCAAGATCACCGACAAGCCGATCAAATACGTCCTGCTCACGCATTATCACGCCGTGCGCGTGCTGGGCGCCTCTGCCTTCAAGGGGGCCGAGATCCTGGCCTCCGACATGGCGCGCGCAATGATCGCCGAACGCGGCAAGCAGGACATGGATTCCGAGATCGGCCGCTTTCCGCGCTTGTTCCGCGCGGTCGAGACCATTCCCGGCCTGACCTGGCCCTCGATCACCTTCCCCGACCAGATGTCGGTCTGGCTCGGGCGGCGCGAGGTGCGCATCATGCATATCGGCCGCGGCCACACCGCCGGCGATGTGATCGCCCTGGTGCCCGATGCCGGCGTGGTGTTCTCCGGCGATCTCGTCGAGTACAAATCGGCCTGCTATTGCGGCGACGCGCATTTCACCGACTGGCCGGCGACGCTCGCCAATCTCGCCGAGCTGCAGGCCAATGCGCTGGTGCCCGGTCGCGGCGCCGCGCTCACGACGCCGCAGATGGTTCAGGAAGGCATCGAGCTGACCAGCGATTTCCTGTCGACGCTCTTCGGCTCGGTCAAGGACAGCGTGGCCAAGGGGGCCTCGCTGAAGGAGGCCTTCGACGCCGCGCGCGTCGTGATGGACCCGAAGTTCAGTTCCTACGCGATTTACGAGCACTGCCTGCCGTTCAATGTCTCGCGTGCCTATGACGAGGCGCGCGGCATCGACTGGCCGGTGATCTGGACCGCCGAGCGCGACCGCGAAATGTGGGCGGCGCTGCAAGGCTAACGATAAACCCCGGGAGCCCGCGATGGCCCCAACGAACGAACGCAAGATCGTCTTCGGCTACGGATACCGCCGCTCGGCCGATCAGGATTCCGCCCTGCCGGTGCGCCGGCCGGTGGTGGTGGTGGGCGCGGGGCCGGTGGGGCTCGCCGCCGCCATCGACCTCGGGCAGCGCGGCGTTCCGGTGGTGCTGATCGACGATGCCGACCGTATCGGGGAGGGCTCGCGCGGCATCTGCTGGTCGAAGCGGACGCTGGAAATCTGCGACCGGCTCGGCGTCGGCGAGAAGCTGGTCGCGCAGGGCGTGACCTGGAAGCTCGGCAAGGTTTTTCTCGGCGACGAGCTTGTGTTCTCCTTCGATCTGTTGCCGGAGGACGGCCACAAGATGCCGGCCTTCATCAACCTGCAGCAATATTATCTGGAAAAGGCGCTGGTCGACCGGGTGGCCGAAATCGAGGCGATCGACCTGCGCTGGAAGAACAAGCTCACCGGGGTCGAGCCGCACAACGATCATGTGCGGCTGACCGTCGAAACGCCGGACGGGCCGTACCAGCTGGACGCGGACTGGCTCGTCGCCGCCGACGGCGCGCGTTCCAGCACCCGCGATCTCTTGGGCCTGACCTTTTCCGGCGTGACCTTCGAGGACAAGTTCCTGATTGCCGACATCAAGATGGCGGCGGATTTCCCCACCGAGCGGCGGTTCTGGTTCGATCCCTCGTTTCATGCCGGCCAGTCGGCGCTGATGCACCGGCAGCCCGACAATGTCTGGCGCATCGACCTGCAACTCGGGCCGGATGCCGACATCGTCGAGGAGCAGAAGCCCGAGCGCGTCACCGCACGGCTGAAGAAGATGCTGGGCGAGCGCGACTTCTCGCTCGAATGGATTTCGATTTACCGCTTCAATTGCCGCAGGCTGGAACGCTTCGTGCATGGCCGGGTGGTGTTCGTCGGGGATGCCGCGCACCAGGTTTCGCCCTTCGGCGCGCGCGGCGCCAATTCCGGCATCCAGGACGCGGAGAACCTGGCCTGGAAACTCGCCGCCGTGATCAAGGGCGAGGCCGGTCCGTCGCTGATCGACAGCTACGAACGCGAGCGCGTGCAGGCGGCGGACGAGAATATCGCGCATTCCACCCGCTCGACCGATTTCATCGCGCCACATACGCCGGCCGAACGGCAATTGCGCAATGCGGTGCTGGCGCTTGCGCCGCAGGCCGAATTCGCGCGCCGCATGATCAATTCCGGCCGGCTGTCGGTGGCGACGGTCTATGACACGCCGCTGTCCACGCCCGACGAAAGCGCGTTCGCCGGCAGCGCCAGGTTGGGGGCGCCGGTGCCCGACGCGCCGGTGCGCGGACGCGACGGCCGCCAGGGCCATCTCCTTGAGCACATCGGCGGCGAATTCACGCTCGTCTATGTCAAGGACGGCGGCGCACCGCAGGCGGCCGAGGGGGTCCGGCTGCTGTGCGTGGGCGAGGATGTGGTCGATGCCGGCGGCGCCATTGCCGAGCGTTTCGATGCGACGCCGGGCGCGGCCTATCTGCTGCGGCCCGATCAGCACCTGTGCGCGCGCTGGCGCGTCTATGACCGGGCCAAGGTGGAAGCGGCGCGCAACCGCGCGCTCGGCGCATGATCCCGAAAAGTGGAACCCGGTTTCCCGCCTTCGCGAAGCCCGCTTCGGCGGGCGAAGCAAGGTCGCAAAAGATCATGGCAAGACTAAAGTGAGGCATTGATGGGCAAGCTGGTCACCGCGACGCAATTCGCCGACCCGGACGCGGCCTATCGCGCGCTGGTGGAGGCGCGCCGCGGCTTGAGCCTGGAGGCCGCCGCTGCGCTCGACACCCGGCTGGCGCTGATCCTCGCCAACCATATCGGCGACCTGGACGTGCTCCGGGAGGCCATTGCGCTGGCGAAGGCAGGGAAACCTCTCGCGTCCCCCTGAGGTGCCGGCCGCGAAGCGGAGAGCCTCGCAGGGGCTGGACGTCAAATGAGGGTCACAGGTCCTTCGAGGCCCGCGCCTCGCGCGGGCTCCTCAGGACGACGGGACCGTCGGAGGAAACGAGCTATTGAAGTCAACGCGTGCAGATGATGGCGACGATATCGTCGCATTTGCCGCCGTGGCAGCCGCCGGAGGCGTCCGAGGGAATGGCGCCGGTGATCTCGTCGCGGTCGACCTTGCGGTAGCTGGCGGCCTGGCTGAACTGGTGGGTCTTGCAATAGGCGTTGGCGGCGGCCGCGCCGCATTTGTCGCCCGCCGCCAGGCAGCGGTCGATGCCGTAGCCGGCCGCGTCATTGGCGATGATGAACATGCGCCGCTCGGCCTGCGCGGCCGAGGCGAGGCCGATGCACAGGAGCGCGCTGAGGCTGACGAGGACTGTCCGCATGGGATCGCCTGAGGTTGGGGGGCGCCGGTCGCGAGAATGCGGCCGGAATCGTTAAGGTGGCGTTAACCCTGCCGTTTTGCGGGCAATTGGGGCCCGAAAAAGGCAGGCGCGGGTGGGCGGGGCGGCTTTCGCCGCGGCCCTTGACGGAATCCGCGCGACAAACCATTGTGCGCGCCATGTACGGCTTTGAAACCATCTGCGGCATTTGCCGCACGATTATTAGCTAGCGCACACGCTGGCTGCGGCCGTCTTTTCTCAGGCTTGAGATAGCAGGACGCCCGGCCAGTGGGGGCCGATAGGTGTCCTTATGCCTCTGGAGCTCAAGCTCTACGATACCCTGGCGCGCGAAAAGCGGGTTTTCGCCCCGATCGACCCCGCCCGCGTGCGCATGTATGTGTGCGGGCCGACCGTCTACGATTTCGCCCATATCGGCAATGCGCGGCCGGTGATCGTGTTCGACGTGCTGTTCCGGCTGCTTCAGTACCTTGCCAAGCAAGGGGTATGGGACGGTGGCAAGGGCGAAACCACAGTTACTTACGTTCGCAACATCACCGACGTCGACGACAAGATCAATGCGCGCGCGGCCGAGCGCGGCATCTCGATCCGCGAGCTGACCGAGCAGACCTACCGCAACTTCAAGGACGACGTGGCGGCGCTCGGCTGCCTGCCGCCCACGGTGGAGCCGCGCGCGACCGAGCATATCGAGGCGATGAAGGAATTGATCGCGCGGCTGGTGACCGCCGGTTGCGCCTATGTCGCCGACGGCCACGTGCTGTTCAATGTCGCCTCGATGCCGGACTACGGCAAGCTGTCGAAACGTCCGCTCGATGAAATGATCGCCGGCGCCCGCGTCGAGGTCGCGCCCTACAAGCGCAATCCGATGGACTTCGTGCTGTGGAAGCCGTCGAAGCCGGGCGAGCCGGCCTGGGATTCGCCCTGCGGCATCGCCACCCCGGGCCGCCCGGGCTGGCACATCGAATGCTCGGCCATGGCCTGGAAGCATCTCGGCGAGACCTTCGACATCCACGGCGGCGGCATCGATCTCGTCTTTCCGCACCACGAGAACGAGATCGCGCAGTCGCGCTGCGCCTTCCACACGCCGATGATGGCGAACTACTGGATGCACAACGGCTTCCTGCAGGTGGAAGGCGAGAAGATGTCGAAGAGCCTCGGCAACTTCGTGACGATCAACGAACTGCTTCGCACCGACAATTTTGGCCAAAGAAGCTGGCATGGAGGTGTTCTTCGACTGGCAATGCTGAAAACTCACTATCGTCAGCCGCTAGATTTCACGGTTGAGCAACTGCGCCGCGCGCGGGACGAAATGGAAGTTTTTCATAATGCCGTCACTAGTTTTTCAGCAATTGACCGCTTGGACGCATATAAAAGCTCAGTGGTCGCACCCACCCCAGATGGGGAGTTTTTGGCGGCGCTTGCGGACGACTTAAATACTCCCCTTGCGATTTCGCGGTTGCATGAATTGTGCCGCTCGATATCGGATGATGAAACTGCATTGCAGGCAGCTGCATCGATTGAAACTCTTGGTCTTATGGATTCTAAAAACTATGCAACTTATTCCGGTATCGGACCAATCTCCGATATTTCAGTTGGAGCTAGACTCTTTGATCGCGATCTTTTCGGTGCCACGGAGAGACTTCGTGTCGCATTAGCTAACGATGATCGAGGGAATATTCATCGTTGGATATCAACAATTGAGAGCTGGGGAGTGACGGTAGAGATCGGCCGCGGATTGTCGGTCCGCTTGGTTGATAGGGATAAGACTGCTAGCAGCACATACGAAGCCAGGATCAAAGAATTAATTGCTTCGCGGGCTAGCGCGCGTGCACGCAAGGACTGGAAAGAATCCGACCGCATCCGCGACGAGCTCGCCGCCATGGGCGTCGTGCTCAAGGACTCCAAGGACGGCACCACCTGGGAGATCGCGCGATGAGCGCACAGGCGCATCCCAAATTCGCGCTGCGGCCCTATCTTGCCGCCGACGCGCCGGTCGCCGCCGAGATCTTCCGCGAGGCGATCACGGAGTTGACCGGCGACGATTACAGCGAGGCGCAGCAGGAGGCCTGGGCCGCCGCCGCCGACGATGCGGCCGCCTTCGCCAAGCGGCTCGGGAGTCAGTTGACGCTGATCGCCACCATGGAGGGCTCGCCGGTCGGGTTCGCCTCGCTCGCCGGCCGCGACAAGATCGACATGCTCTATGTGCATCCGGCCGCCACCGGGCACGGCGTCGGCGCCATGCTCGCCGACGCGCTCGAAAAGCTCGCGGGCGGGCGCGGCGCGGAAAAACTCACGGTCGATGCCAGCGACTCGGCGCGCGGCTTCTTCGAGAAGCGCGGCTATGTCGCGCAGCAGCGCAATTCGGTTTCCGTCGGCGACGAATGGCTCGCCAACACCACGCTCAAGAAACAGCTCGCCGCCAGAGGGGAGGCTCCATGAAAAAGCCCGACACGCCGTTCCCGCGTCACTGGCTCTACTACATCGTGCTCAAGGTCGCGATCATCGTCGCGGCGGTGGCGGTGGCGACCAAGTATTTCGGATTGTGGTGAGGCGTTCCGGGCCCGCAACGAGTTTCAAAGGTATCCGTCATGAAGCGTCATCACATCATCATCGCGACCATTGCGATCCTGACCGCCGTGGCTCTGGTGGCGAATTATTATCTCTGGTGACATCATGGCGCGCGAACGACTCTATCTCTTCGACACCACGCTGCGCGACGGCGCGCAGACCAACGGCGTCGACTTCACGCTGGCCGACAAGCTCGCCATCGCCCGCATGCTCGACGAGCTCGGTATCGACTATGTCGAGGGCGGCTATCCCGGCGCCAATCCGACCGACACCGAATTGTTCTCGGCCGACCGCAAGCTCGGCACCACCTTCACCGCATTCGGGATGACGCGCCGCCCGGGCCGCTCCGCCTCCAACGATCCGGGGCTGGCGGCGCTGCTCGACGCGCATGCCGACGCCATCTGTTTCGTCGCCAAGTCCTGGGACTATCACGTGCGCGTGGCGCTGGAGACGACGGAAGAGGAGAACATCGCCTCGATCCGCGACAGCGTGCGTGCCGCCAAGGCGAGGGGCAAGGAAGTGCTGCTCGACTGCGAGCACTTCTTCGACGGCTACAAGGCCAATCCCGAGTTCGCGCTCGCCTGCGCCAAGGCCGCCTACGAGGAAGGCGCGCGCTGGGTCGTGCTGTGCGACACCAATGGTGGCACGCTGCCGCACGAGGTGGAAAGGATCGTCGGCGCGGTGTGCAAGGCCATACCGGGCGATCATGTCGGCATCCACGCCCATAACGACACCGAGCAGGCGGTGGCCAATTCCTTCGCCGCCGTGCTGGCCGGCGCGCGCCAGATCCAGGGCACGCTCAACGGCCTCGGCGAGCGTTGCGGCAATGCCAATCTCGTGTCGATCATTCCGACGCTGAAGCTCAAGCGGGAATTCGCCGACCGCTTCGAGACCGGCATCTCGGAGGGCGCGCTCAGGAAGCTCGCGCAGGTTTCGCACGCGCTCGACGAGCGGCTCAACCGCGCGCCCAATCGGCATGCGCCCTATGTCGGCGAGAGCGCCTTCGCGACCAAGGCCGGCATTCATGCCTCCGCCATTCTGAAGGACCCGGCGACCTACGAGCATGTGGCGCCCGAGAGCGTCGGCAACAAGCGCAAGGTGCTGGTGTCGGAACAGGCCGGCAAGTCGAACGTGCTCGCCGAGCTCGAGCGCATCGGCATCAAGGTCGACAAGAACGATCCGCGCGTGGCGCGCCTGCTGGAGGTGGTCAAGGAGCGCGAGACGATCGGTTATGCCTATGAGGCGGCGGACGCGTCGTTCGAACTGCTGGCGCGGCGCACGCTCGGGCGGGTGCCGGATTATTTCGAAGTCACCCAGTTCGACGTGAATGTCGAGCAGCGCTTCAACGCCAAGGGCGAGCAGGTGACGGTCGCCATGGCGGTGGTCAAGGTGAAGGTCGGCGACGACAGCCTGATCTCGGCGGCGGAAGGCAATGGCCCCGTGAACGCGCTCGACCAGGCGTTGCGCAAGGACCTCGGCAAGTACCAGAAATTCATCGAAGGCCTGACGCTCACCGATTACCGCGTGCGTATCCTGAATGCGGGCACCGAGGCGGTGACGCGCGTCTTGATCGAGAGCGAGGACGAGAACGGCGAGCGCTGGACCACGGTCGGCGTGTCGCCCAACATCATCGACGCCTCGTTCCAGGCATTGATGGATTCGGTGATTTTCAAGCTGGTGAAGTCGGGCGCGCCGGCGTGAGCCGATCAGGTCGTGGCGGCCGCCACGAATTGGGACCGTCATTGCGGCCGAGCGCAGCGAGAGCCGGAATCCGGTGCGCCGGTTGCTCGCGAGAGGCTGCGGCGTACTGGATCACCCGCTTTCGCGGGCGATGACACCAGTGGATGAGGCGGGGGAGTGCCATGATCGACCACGTCTCGGTCGCCGTCAGCGACCTGGAAGCCGCCACGCGCTTCTATGAGGCGGTGCTCGGCGCGCTGGGGCTCGCCAAATTGGAAGTGCGGCCGGCGACCGTCGGTTTCGGGAAGAAATACCCGGAGTTCTGGATCAATTTGCGCGCCGCCATGCGGCCGCTGCCGTCCGACAGCGGCGCGCATGTCTGTCTGCGCGCGCGCGGCAGCGATGTGGTCGACGCCTTTCACGCGGCCGCGCTCGCGGCGGGTGGTGCGAGCGACGGGGCGCCGGCTCTGCGCCCGCAGCACGGCGAGGGCTATTACGCGGCGTTCATTCGCGATCCCGACGGCAACCGCATCGAGGCGGTGACGTTTGTTGCATAGCCGTCATTCCGGGCGAGCGAAGCGAGACCCGGGGTCCAGGACGCCGCAGCCTATCGAGAGGACACGGACTACTGGATCACCCGCTTGCGCGAGTGATGACGGCTGGGGGTGAGGCGAGGGCGATGCCAAGCGGCTACAACCGCTCCGCCGCCGCCGGCGTCAGCTTCGTGGCCTCTTCCGGTACCTGTTCGATCGCCTGTTGCAGCATCGGCAGGATGTCGGCCACCTGATCGGCCACCAGCAGGTTGAAGGTCAATCCGGTGCGGATGAACTGAAGCGCCTTCATGTGATCGAGCAGGGCGCAAAGCGGCTGCCAGAAGCCGTTAACGTTGGCGAGCAGGATCGGCTTCTTGTGCTGGCCGAGCTGGGCCCAGGTCATCTGTTCGACCACTTCCTCCAGCGTTCCCACGCCGCCGGGCAGGGTGACGAAGGCGTCCGCCATTTCGAACATCTTGCGCTTGCGCTCGTGCATGTCGGCGGTGACGATCAGTTCGTGCGTGCCGCGCAAAGCGCGCTCGCGCGTCATCAGGAACTCGGGGATGATGCCGGTCACTTCGCCGCCGTGGTCGAGCACGGCATAGGCGATCGCTCCCATGAGGCCGACGGCACCGCCGCCGTAGACAAGCCCGATCCCATTTTGGGCCATGGTCTTTCCGAATTCGCGCGCCGCCTCGACGAAGGCGGGGTCGGTGCCCGACCCGGAGCCGCAGTAGACGCAGATTTTCCGGATTTTGCTCATCTTTTTTCCATTCGACTCGTGTTCTGGGTGTGCATGGCAACCGGGGTGCCGTCAAGGTGGCGGTGAAAATCCTTTCGGAAACCCACGGGGGGCGGCGGCTGGCGGGGTGATTAAGCCCGAGAAAGCCCCTATATGGGTGCCTTGTGTGGGGTTTCCCAACCCCGTTCCTGCCGGGCTTTGAATGACTGCCAAGCATCACCACAGCAAGACTTCCGGGCCGCCCAGCGCTTCTGGCGATGGCGGCACGCTTTGGCGCACGGTGATTCACCTCTGGCCCTATATCTGGCCGGCGGACCGGGCCGACCTGAAACTGCGCGTGCTGGGCGCGATGGTCCTGCTGCTCGCCGCCAAGCTGGCCACGATCGCGGTCCCCTTCACCTTCAAATGGGCGACTGATGCGCTGGTCGGGGCCGGCAGCGCGCCGGCGGCCTCGTCG
>Ga0180222_1002145_pt1 | contig 16948 bp, 15 predicted proteins | sample eDN5th37CKraftOP_FD_151336 | JGI IMG/M metagenome (GOLD analysis project Ga0180222, IMG submission 151336) | Enriched Organic Plus compost microbial communities from Emeryville, California, USA - eDNA 5th pass 37_C Kraft OP (version 2) (version 2) ... | reverse complement strand
GTCGGCGTCCTCTGACCGCGGCCGACCCGCCATGTCCTTCGCCTTCCTGCCCACCACCGACGCTCCGGCCGGAGAGACCCGCCCCATCGCGGTGCTGATCGTCGATGATTCGGTGGTGGTGCGGCGGATCATGACGAAGGTGCTGACGGCCGATCCGCGCTTCGTCGTCACCGGCGCCGTGGCGAGCGGCGCGCAGGCCCTCGACTTCGTGCAGTCCCGCCCGGTCGATCTGGTGCTGCTCGATGTCCAGATGCCGGGGCTCGACGGCATGGAAGTGCTCCCCAAGCTGCTCGATCCCGCGCGCGCGATCCGCGTCGTGCTGCTCTCCGGCACCTGCCGCGAGGGCAGCGAGCTGGCGCTGCAGGCACTGGCGATGGGCGCGAGCGACGTGGTCGCCAAGCCCAGCGCCGGCCATTTCAGCGACCGGTTCGTCGAGCATCTGCTCGATCGGCTGGTGAGCCTCGCCGCGCCGGGCGCCCGGCATCGCCGGCCCGATCCGTTCGACGAGCGGGTCGCGCATCTGCGGCCGGTGGGCGCGCAGGTCCATGCGCTCGGCATCGGCGCCTCGACCGGCGGGATCAGCGCGATCCTCTCGGTGATCGCCGGCTTCCCCGCGCCGCCGCCCTTCCCCATCCTCATCACCCAGCATCTGCCCGCCAACTTCCAGCCGCTGTTCGCCGAGCAGCTGCGCCGGGCGACCGATCTTCCCGTCCTGCTGGCGGCGGACGGCATGCCCGTCATCGCCGGCACCATCCATCTCGCGCCCGGCCATGCGCATCTCTCGCTCGCGCGGGATGCTGACGGACCGGTCATGGTGCGGCTCAGCAACGAGGCCTGCCATCATGGCGGCGTGCCGGCGGTCGATCCGATGTTCACCGCCCTCGCGCGCATCTACGGCCAGGGCGCCTGCGGCATCATCCTCTCCGGCATGGGACGCGACGGCGCGGCCGGCGCGCGGGCGATCGTCGAGGCCGGCGGCTGGCTGATCGCGCAGAGCCAGGCGACGAGCGCGGTCTGGGGAATGCCCGGATCGGTGGTGAGGGCCGGCCTCGCCAGCCTCATCCTGCCGCCCGCCGCCATGGCGGAGGCGGTCATGCCACAGCGGCAGGCCACCGCATGATGCTCGCCCCGCCCGCCCGCGCCGTCGCCGCGCTCGGCCGCCTGCTGGAACAGGAGACCGGCCAGCAGCTCGCCGAGAGCCGGCGCTGGCGGATCGAGACGTCGCTGCGGCCGCTGATGCGTGATCATGGCATCGCGACGCTCGACGGACTGCTCGACGCCATCGAGCATGACCCGACCGGCATGCTGCGAGCCGCGACGCTCGATGCGATGCTCAATCATGAGAGCTTCTTCTTCCGCGACATCGCCGTGTTCCGCGCGATCGAGACGCGCGTGCTGCCGCACCTGCACGCAAGCGCGCCCGAACGGCAGCTGCGCATCTGGTCGGCGGGCTGCTCGACCGGGCAGGAAGCCTATTCGATCGCGATGATCCTCAAGCGCATGGGGGCAATGTGGGACGGCTGGCGGATCAGCATCCTCGCCACCGATGTCTCCCCCATCGCCATCGACAAGGCGCGGACGGGCATCTTCCCGCAGATGGACATGCAGCGCGGCCTGCCGATCAACGAGCTGCTGCGCTGGTTCACGCCGCATGGGCGCGACTGGCGGATCAGCGACGAGCTGCGGCAGATGATCGGCTTCCGGGCCGACAATCTGCTGGCGCCGCAGAATGTCTCCGGCCCGTTCGACCTCGTGCTGTGCCGCAATGTGCTCTTCTATTTCCCCGAGGCGCAGCGCCGGCAGGCGGAGCTCGAGCTGGCGCGGCGGACGCGGGCGGGCGGCTTCCTGCTGCTCGGCGCCGGCGAGATGCTGGGCAGCCGGCAGGCCGGCTTCGTCAGCTGCCGTGACATGAGCTGCATCTATGCGGCGACGGACTGAGCCCCTTTCCCCTCGCCCACAAGCCCGCTTCCGCCGGGCCATGCGATGCGTTAGGGACATGTCTCCAGAGCGAGAGCCTGGCACTGAAAGGCTGGTATAGGGCCCTGCATGATCGAGACGCCGTCGCCCAATTTCGACGAACGCAAACTGCCGGTCTCGATCCTCGTGCTGCACTATACCGGCATGCCGGACGCGGCGAGCGCCATCAACTGGCTGGCCAATCCGGAAAGCAAGGTCTCCGCGCATTATGTCGTGACCGAGGACGGCAATGTCGTGCGCATGGTCGAGGAAGGCAAGCGCGCCTGGCATGCCGGCCTCAGCTACTGGCGCGGCATCACGGACGTGAACTCCGCCAGCATCGGCATCGAGATCGTCAATCCCGGCCATGAATGGGGCTACCGCCCCTTCCCGGATACGCAGATGGAGGCGCTCATCCCGCTGGTGCACGATATCGTCTCGCGCCACCGCATCACGCGCGGCAATGTGGTGGGCCACAGCGACATCGCACCGGCGCGCAAGCAGGACCCCGGCGAGCTTTTCCCCTGGAACCGCCTCGCCCGCCTGCGCCTCGCCCTGCCGCGCCCGACCCGCAATCTCATGGACCCGCACTGGACCGACAGCGGCTTCATGCTGGCGCTGGAGCGCTTCGGCTACGACATCGCCGACCCGCAAGCGGCTGTCGTCGCCTTCCAGCGCCGCTTCCGCCCCGAGCTGATCGACGGCATCATCGACGGCGAATGCCGCGCCATCCTGCTGGCCCTGCTGCTGCCGCGCCCGCGCGGGGATGATTGAAAGGCAGCGTTTTGGAGCCTCATGGGATGAGGCATAGGCTGCCCGTCCGCCCTGAGCCTGAAATCAAATGGGCAGACCCTGGATGGGCGAAGTGCCGTCCGCCCCCTCGCCCTCAAGCGCATAGCCCGCCTCGCGCCAGGCCGTGACGCCGCCGTCCAGCGCGGTCGTGCGCAGATAGCCCAGTTCGCGCAGTGTGGCGGCCGCCAGGGTCGAGATCTTGCCATATTCGCAGCAGGTGACGATGCGCACCGTCGGGTCGGGCAGCTCGGTGTTCACCCGCAGCTCCAGCTGCCCGCGCGGCAGATGCCGGGCGCCCGGGATATGCCCTGCCGCATAGGTCTCCCTCTCGCGCAGATCGAGCACCACCAGGTCGGCGCTGTTGTGGCCGATGCGCTCGTTGAGCTCGCGCATCGACATGAACGGCACGCGCGCCGCCGCCTCGGCGAGCAATTGCGCCACGGTCTTGCCGCCGCTCATGTTGGTGCGCAGCGCCTCGGTGAGATGGGTCGGCGCGGCGATGTCCAGGTCGCGCATCATCGCCACGAAGGCCGCCCGCTCGCGCTGCTGCAGGCGCGGGTTGGACGCCATCTCCTGGGCGATGGTCGAATGGTCGCGGCCCTTATAGTCGTGCGCCGGGTAGACCAGCGTCTCGCCCGGCAGCCGCAGCAGCTTGTCGAACAGGCTCTCGAAGAGCTGGTGCGGATCGCCCGTCGGCAGGTCGGTCCGCCCCGTCCCGCCGATCAGCAGCGTGTCGCCGGTGAACACACGGTCCGCCATCACCAGGCACATCGAATCGCGCGTGTGCCCGGGCGTGTGCAGGGCGGTGAGCTTCAGCTCCCCGGCGATCAGCATGTCGCCGTCGTCGAGCCGCAGGTCGGCATGCGGCGCCGCGCTCAGCCGGTGCATCACCATGGGCACGCCGAACGCCCGTGCGAGCTGCTTGCCGCCCGAGAAATGGTCGGCATGGGTATGCGTGTCGACCACATAGCGCAGCGTCAGCGCCTGCTGCAGGAGGTGGCCGCGATAATGATCGATCAGGCCGAGCTCTGGATCGATCATTATCGCGGCCCGGCTGGCCTCGCAGCCCAGCAGATAGGAGCGGCACCCTCCCGTCGAGAAGGTCTCGAACAGCATCGCCCGCTTTATCGGGGCTGAGGCACGAGCCTCAGATAGGGCTTCAGCGTCTCCCAGCCATCCGGATAGAGGCCGGCGGCTTCCTCGTCCGAGACGGCAGGCACGATGATGACCTTGTCGCCGTCCCGCCAATTGACCGGCGTCGCCACCTTGTGCCGCGCGGTGAGCTGCATCGAATCGAGCACGCGCAGGATCTCGTCGAAATTGCGCCCCGTGGTCATCGGATAGCTGAGCATCAGCTTGATCCGCTTGTCCGGCCCGATGATGAACACGGTGCGCACCGTCGCATTGTCCGCCGCGGTGCGGCCCTCGGCGCCGCCCTCGATCTCCTCGGGCAGCATGTTGTAGAGCTTGGCCACCTTGAGATCGGTGTCGCCGATCATCGGATAATTGGGCGCGGTGCCCTGCGTCTCGGCGATGTCCTGCGACCACCGGGCATGGTTGTCCACCGGATCGACGCTTAGGCCGATCAGCTTGGTGTTGCGCTTGTCGAACTCGGGCTTGAGCTTCGCCATATAGCCCAGTTCGGTCGTGCAGACGGGGGTGAAGTCCTTCGGGTGCGAGAACAGGATCGCCCAGCTGTCCCCGATCCAAGTGTGGAAGTCGATCGGTCCCTCGGTGGTCTCGGCGGTGAAGTTCGGTGCCTCGGAATTGATGCGAAGTGACATCCTCAATCCTTCCTCTGAGCCCTGCGCCGGAAGCGGGGCCCGTGACTGGTTGCTGGAGAGCCCGGGACATGCGTCGTCGCGTAGGCAACGGGCTGCATACCCGCATCATAAGCGAGCCGATGGCGGCTCGCCAGCTATTTAGCCCCGGCCGATGACGCTATGATGGCTTGGACAGCCGGCCCGTCGCCATGCTTTATGGCGTCATGAACCGCTTCCCGCTCACCGCCGCGCTCGTCGCTTCCGCCCTGCTCGCGCCGGCCGCCGCGCAGCCGCCCACGCCCGATCCGCTGCCCTTCGTCGATCCGATGATCGGCACCGGCCCGGAAGGCCACACCTTCCCCGGCGCCACCGCGCCCTTCGGCATGGTGCAGCTCTCGCCGGACACGGACGCGACCTGCCGCATCCGCGACTGCTATGCCCATGCCGCCGGCTACAGCTATCACGATCCGACCATCCAGGGCTTCAGCCACACCCATTTCTCCGGCGCCGGCCATTCCGATCTTGGCGACATCCTCGTCATGCCGCAGGTCGGGGAGGTGAAGCTCGATCCCGGCAACCCCGCCGTGCCGGCTTCAGGCTATCGTCAGCCGTTCAGCCACGCGACGGAGACCGCCAGCCCCGGCTATTATGCCGTCACGCTCGCGCGCAGCGGCATCCGCGCCGAGCTGACCGCGGGCACCCGCGTCGGCATCCATCGCTACGGCTTCCCCGCCGGGCAGGACGCGCATCTGCTGATCGACCTGCGATCCTCGCTCTACGACTATCCCGGCAAGATCCTCTGGTCCGGCCTGCGCCTGCGCGCGGACGGCACGCTCACCGGTTTCCGCGAGACGCGCGGCTGGGCGCCGGGGCGCAAGCTCTATTTCGCGATGCGCTTCTCCGCGCCGCCCACCGGCCACGCCTTCCTCGATCGCGACGAGGACGTGCCCTACAAGGGCTTCCAGGGTCCCGGCCGCGGCACCGATGCGCTGGCCGAGAAGCTCGGCAAGGCGCTGGAGGCCCGACTGGACTTCGGCAAGCTCACCGCGCCGCTGGAAGTGCGCGTCGCCCTCTCCGGTGTGGATGAGGCGGGCGCCATCGCCAATCTCGATGCCGAGGACGCGGATTTCGACACGGTGCGCGCCCGCACGGAGGCCGCCTGGCGGGAGGCACTGGGCGCGGTCGAGATCACCGCCCCCGTGCCCATGCGCACCAATGTCTACACCGCTCTCTACCACGCCCTGCTTGCGCCCAGCGTGTGGAGCGACGTTGACGGGCGCTATCGCGGGCCCGACGATCAGGTCCACGAGGCAAAGGGCTTCACCTTCCGCTCCACCTTCTCGCTCTGGGACACGTTCCGCGCCGAGCATCCGCTGCTCACCCTGATCCAGCCGGAGCGCACCACATCGGATGTCGTGAACAGCCTGATCGCTAGCCAACGGGAGAGCCCGGATGGCATTCTGCCAGTCTGGCAGTTCGCCGGCCGGGAGACCTGGACGATGATCGGCTATCACGCCGTTCCCGTCATCGCCGACGCCTATATGAAGGGCATAAGGGGCTTCGATCCCGATGCCGCCCTCGCCGCCATGGTCGCCAGCGCAGACTATGCGCCCTATGGCGGCCTCGGCGACTATATGCGCCTCGGCTATGTCCCGATCGACCGTGAGCCGGAGGCGGCCTCCAAGACGGTCGAATATGCCTATGATGACTGGACCATCGCCCGCATGGCCCGCGCCATGGGCAAGGCGGACATCGCCGCTCGCTTCGCCGCGCGGGCCGGAAACTGGCGCAACAGCTTCGACGCGCAAAGCGGCTGGCTGCGTGCCCGTCTCTCGGGCGGCAGCTTCCGCGAGCCCTTCGATCCTACGGCGATCAACTATGGCTCGGACTATACGGAAGGCAATGCCTGGCAATATAGCTGGTTCGTGCCGCAGGATCAGGCCGCCCTGTTCGCCCTGCTCGGCGGCGACGACAAGGCGATCGCGAAGCTCGACGCCATGTTCGACTATGACGTCTCGACGCTCGACTACAGCCATGCCGAGGATATTGCCGGCCTGATCGGCCAATATATCCACGGCAACGAGCCCAGCCACCATGTCGCCTATCTCTACGTCCATGCCGGCGCCCCCTGGCGCACCCAGGCACGCCTCAAACAGATCGTCGAGAGCCAATACAGGCCGACGCCGGACGGCCTCTCCGGCAATGACGATCTGGGGCAGATGTCCGCCTGGCTGGTCTTCACGGCGCTCGGCTTCTACCCCGTCACCCCCGGCTCCAACCAATATGTGATCGGCCGTCCCTTCGTGGAGCGCGCGGTGCTCAACCTGCCCAACGGCAAGCGCTTCACCGTGGAGACCGAGGGGCTGTCGGACGCCAACGCCTATGTCGGCCGGGTGGTGCTGAACGGCGCGCCGCTCACCCGCACCTGGATCACGGACGCGGAGATCCGCGCGGGCGGGACGCTGCGGTTCGTGATGCAGGCTGAGCCGAATATGGCATGGGGCGCCGGGAAGGCGGCGCGGCCCTATTCGCGTTCGGTGGCCGGGGAGTGAGATCGAATTGGAAGCGCATGACCGTCACAGGCGCTGGTTTGGAGGCGGCAGTCCAGCGCCAGTGGCCCCAGCCGTCTAATGAAGATGCGGCAGCCGCCATTCTCCGATCAGCGCCCCGGCTCGCAGCGCGAAGATCGCGATCCCGGCAATCGCGCCCGCCATGTTCATGCGAAGCCCGAAGCGGCGTATGAGCAGGACCATCAGCGCCGCGCCCGCCAATGCGGCAGTCGCCAGGAAGTCCTCGTGCAGGACATGGGGAACCCGCGCGCTGAGAACGTCACGCAGGATACCCCCGCCGCATCCATTGACGGTGGCGATGATGACCACGCTGGCGCCGTTCAGCTTGTAATCGAGGCTTTTGCGAGCGCCTGCGAGTGCGGCAAGCGCCAGCCCGATCGCCTCGAACACATTGATCGCCAGCGGCGGGCTGAAGTCGCCTATTTGGCCAAAAGCGAGCGACGCGACGATGACGGCCGCCGTCGCCGCGACCGCGAGCGCGGCATAGCGCCAGTCGCGAAGCGCGGCGGGAGGATGCTCTCCCAGCAGCAGGTCGCGAATGACACCGCCTCCCACTGAACCGACGAAGGCCAGGACCAGGATCCCGAACAGATCGAAATCGGCTCTCACCCCGGTCAGCGCGCATTCCGCCGCCAGGACGAAGGTCGCTGCCAGATCGACGGCCGTCAGCACGCCGTCGCGCAAACGACTGTTGGTGGCTCCCATCAGTATCATCTCACCACCCTGTCACCGCCCCGGCGTTACGCCCTATCACATCGATGACAGACATGCACATGAGGGTCGAGGCGTTGGCCGTCCGGATGATGGAACGGACATTCGGCTTCGCCTGTTTGCTCAGCCTCGCCGGTCCGCAACGGTTCGCCGCTCGGCGCGCCCGAATCACCCTCAAAATGAACGGCGGCGCCAGAATTGTTCATTTGCCAGAAAGGTTGGTCTAAACAGTCAGGCACGCCATCGCCGAGGCCGCCTCACGAAAAGGTCGCGAACATGCGGGGCCGGTTGTGGTTTGAAGGAGTAGCGTCATGAGTATCATTTCCAGAAGGCCAACAGCTCCCTTCCTGTTCGCCATGCTCGCCTTGCCGGCGTGGGCCAGCCTGTCCGCGCAGGAGCAGGACATAGCCAATGGCGCGGAGGCGATCACCGTGATCGGCACGCCTCCGGCCGATCTGTCCGGATTGGCCGAGGGCCCCGAGATCGAAGGCTTCATTTCCGCGCGCAACGGCCAGCAGATGCAGGTCACCGGCGCCGACGGCACCCGCACGGAGATCCTCGTCGCTGATGCCACCGAGATCAAGGCGAGCGGGGGCTTTCTCGGCCTCGGTCGCACCGCGCTTGCCATGGACTCGCTGCTCAACGGTCTGCCGGTGAGCGTGAAAACCGTGCAATGGGGCGAAGGCCTGGTGGCGAGCCAGATCGACCTCAAGAGCAAGGACCTCAAGACCGCGACGATGATCCATACCGGCACGGCCCAGGGTTTTGCCGAGCAGACTGCGGCCACGGAGGCGCTGCGCGGCCGCGTGGGCGATATCGACCAGTATAATATCAAGGGCACGACGAACGTGTATTTCGACACCGGCAAGTGGAACCTGTCGGCTGATGCCGAGGCTTCCCTTTGCGCCGCTGCGAGCCAGGCCAAGGCGATGGACAACGCGCTGCTGCTCGTCGTCGGCTACACGGATTCGGTCGGGAGCGAGGAATATAACCAGACGCTCAGCGAAAGGCGGGCCGGCCGCGTCGTCAACTATCTCCAGCAGAAATGCGGCTGGGCGCCCTATCGCATGCTGACCCCCACCGGGATGGCCGAGGCGGACCCGCTCGCGGACAACAGCACGCCCGAAGGCAAGGCGCAGAACCGCCGCGTCTCGGTGAATATCCTGGTCAGCAAGGCTGTCGACGGCATGTAAGTGCACGGGGGCGGGCTGCGCCTGCCCCGAGAGGCCCGACAGGGATCGTCAGGTCGCATCCAAACTTGCCCGACAGGACCGTCCGGTCCGAATAGAACCTTCAGAACCTTTCGCGCCTTTCCCGCTGCCCATCGGGGGATGACTCCCGCCCCCAGCCTCCCTATATCCGCCCTCTTGCCAGGCGGTCGGGCGATCGCGGCGCGGGCCTGGCCCGTGTCGAGGAAAGTCCGGGCTCCACGAGACCACGGTGCCGGATAACGTCCGGCGGGGGCGACCCCAGGGACAGTGCAACAGAGAGCAGGTCACGCAGGCTTCGGCCCCGTGAACGGTGAAAGGGTGCGGTAAGAGCGCACCGCGTCCCCGGCAACGGCGGGCGGCACGGTAAACCCCACCGGGAGCAAGACCGAATAGGGGCGGCGCGCGGGGCTTCATGTTCCGCAGGGTCTGGCTCGGCCCGACCGCCCGGGTTGGTTGCTTGAGGCCGTCCGCAAGGGCGGTCCTGAGAGGAATGATCGCCTATCCGCTCGCGCGTCCCCATGGGGATACGGCGGCGGTGGACAGAACCCGGCTTACAGACCGCCTGGCAACAATCGAATGTGAAATCCGCGCGGCCATTGTCCTTGCGGCGCAACATGGAGCGATTAGACTCGACCGTTATGGCACGCAGCAGCCGATCCAATGACTGGGGCTTTCCCCGCTGGCGGGGCTATGGCTCCGCGCGCGAGGCGCAGACGGTGCGCCTGTGCGACCGGCACGGCTGCGACAAGCCCGGCGACTGCCCCGCGCCCAAATCGCCCAACAGCCCGGAGCGCTGGTATTTCTGCCAGGAACATGCCGCCGAATATAATCGCGGCTGGGATTATTTCGCCGGGCTCGACGAGGAGGAGCGCCAGGCGCGCATGCATGGCGAGCGACGCGATGCCTCCGGCTACCGGCAGAGCGCGCATCATCAATGGGCCGGCCCCGGTGACGGCAGCCGCTCGCGCGACGAGATGCGCGCGCTCGACGTGCTGGGGCTGGAGGTCGACGCCGATTTCGAGGCGGTCAAGAAGAGCTGGCGCACCCTCGCCAAGGAATGCCACCCGGACGTGCGCCCCGGCGATGCCGAGGCCGCCGAGCGCTTCCAGGCGATCCAGGCCGCCTATGAAGTGCTGCGCGTCGCCGAGGAGCGGCGGAGCTGGAAGCCCGCATGAGCGCCCGCCGCATCGCCAGCCGCTGGTCGAACGCGGTGCTGGTCTGCCGCAAATGCTCGAAGAAGCTGAAGGGCGGCGGCTTCGGCCCGGACGGCGACAAGCCGCTCGCCAAGGCACTGCGCAAGCATCTCCACCTGCGCAAGGACCGCAAGTCATCCGCCGGCATCATCGAGGTCGGCTGCCTGGACATCTGTCCCAGGCGCGCCGTTACCGTGATCGATACGCATCATCCCGACCAGTGGCTGATCGTGCGCCCCGGCGCCAATCTGGACGCGCTCGCCCATGAGCTGAGCCTCAAGGGAGAAGCCTGATGCGCAGCACCGCGGACGGCGTCACCGTGCGGCTCTACCATCTCTCCGAGGCGGAGGATGGCGGCGCGCGGACGCTGATGTACGGCCCCCTGCACGAGGGCGGCGATCCGTGGGAGAGGGAGCCGCGCGCCTTGTCATCCCTCCCCAAAGTCGCAATGATCCGGCATGGGGGTTCGGATCATAGCCGGGATGGCGGCACGCCCCCCTGCCGGGCAGGACTCAGCGGGCATCCTCGCTGGCCGAGAAACGGCGGCAGCGCCTGAGGCAGATGCTCAGCGGGAACAAGTATAAATGGCGGAGCCTCGAGGCTCTGTCGGCCGCCATAGGCGCGGATGAAACCACCACGGCCGAACTCCTGATCGAGATAGACGCGCGGGCTTCCATCGCCAATGGCAAATCATGGGCGCTCATATCCAGCGCGCCGTTCCCCGAGGATATGCAGCTGGACCGCTAGGTCGCTGGCCGGTGCGCCTGGAATGCCGGAGAGCTGGATGCCCCGCGAGGATTCGAACCTCGATTGACGGAGTCAGAGTCCGTAGTCTTACCTTTAGACGACGGGGCAGGAGCGGGCCCCTTAGTCCCCGCGCCTCGATGGGTCAAGCGCTGTCGCGCGGCGGCGGCGCAGGATCGCGGTATGCCGCCGGGGCCATGGCGCATGCTGCCCGCCGCTTGCCATGTGCGCCCGGCGCAGCTAGCGTGAAGGCAAGTCCCGGCGGATCGCCCGCCGGTCATGGAAGGCAAGGTTGGGCATGGCACAGGATGCCGGCCCCGCCCCGCGCGATGACTCCTGGTCCGGCACGTCGGTGCCGCGCGGCGGCGGGTGCAGCGAGACGGACACCAGGCGCGTGGGCGTCCGTGGCAATCTCGCCGCCATCGACCTCGGCACCAACAATTGCCGGCTGCTGATCGCCCGGCCCGAGGGCGGGCAATTCGTCATCGTCGACGCCTTCTCGCGCATCGTCCGGCTGGGCGAAGGGCTGGCGGCGACTGGCCGCCTGTCCGACGCCGCCATCGAGCGGACCATCTCCGCGCTCGCCGTCTGCGCCGAGAAGCTGCGCCGCCGGCGCGTGATGCTCGCCCGCTCGGTGGCGACCGAGGCCTGCCGCCAAGCGGCCAACGGCGCCGAGTTCGTGGCCCGCGTGCGGGAGGAGACCGGCATCATGCTGGATATCATCTCGGCGCGCGAGGAAGCGCGGCTCGCCGTGCTGGGCTGCCAGGCGCTGCTCGAGCCGGGGGACGGACCGGCGCTGGTGTTCGACATCGGCGGCGGCTCGACCGAGCTGGTGCTGCTGGAAGGCCATGGCGGCACGCTGCGCATCGTCGACTGGCTGAGCGCGCCGTTCGGCGTCGTATCGCTCGCCGAGACCGTTGCCGGCCATGGCGACGGACCGGACGGCCGCGCCGCCGCCTATGCGGACATGCGGGCGCGCATGCAGGGCGCCTTTGCGGGCTTCGCCAGGCGCCTGCCCGCCGTGCCGGGGCTGCGCCTGCTCGGCACTTCGGGCACGGTGACGACACTCGCCAGCGTCCATCTCGGCCTCGCGCGCTACGACCGGCAGGCGGTCGACGGCCTTGCCGTGCCGGCGGCGGCGATGCGCGACATCGCCCGGCGACTCTCCGGCATGAGCCTGGCCGAGCGGATGAGCCTGCCCTGCATCGGCGACGAGCGCGCCGATCTGGTGGTGGCCGGCTGTGCGATCCTGGAGGGGATCCTGGACATCTGGCCGGCGGCCCGGCTCGGCGTGGCGGATCGCGGCATACGCGAGGGCATATTGCGCTCGCTGCTGGACAGCGCCGCCAACCGCCAGCTCGGTGCGGCCGGCTGATGGCGCGGGGCGACCGGCCAGCCGGCACGCGGGTGCGCACGGCGCGCGGCCGCACCGCGCAATCGACGCGCTGGCTCGCCCGCCAGCTCAACGATCCCTATGTGAAGCGCGCCAAGGCGGAAGGCTATCGCAGCCGCGCCGCCTACAAGCTCATCGAGCTGGACGAGAAATATGGCCTGCTCAAGGGGGCGCGCCATGTCGTCGATCTCGGCGTGGCGCCGGGCGGCTGGGCGCAGGTGGTGCGGCGCAAGCTCCCGGAGGCCAGAGTGGTCGGCATCGACCTGCTGCCGGTCGAGCCACTCGAGGGCGTTACGCTATTGCAGATGGACTTCATGGCCGATGAGGCGCCCGAGCGGCTGATCGCGGAACTGGGCGCCGCGCCGGACCTGGTCCTCTCCGACATGGCCGCCAATACGGTGGGCCACCAGCAGACCGACCATCTGCGCACCATGGCGCTGGTCGAGGCGGCGGCGGACTTCGCCATGCGCACGCTGCGGCCCGGCGGCGCCTTCGTGTCGAAGGTGTTCGCCGGCGGCACGGACACCGCCCTGCTCGCCCAGCTCAAGGCCGCCTTCGCCACCGTCAGGCATGCCAAGCCGCCATCGAGCCGCAAGGGGTCGGTCGAGTGGTTCGTGGTGGCGCAGGGCTTCAAGGGGCGCTGACCGGCGGGTCAGCAAGGACACCACAATCATATCCGTTATATAAAGCGCGATGCTCTGGTCCATGCGCAAGCGGATGCTTCTCTCCCCAGCTCGGCCAGTCGCTTCCACCGGAACGAAAGCAGAGCATGCTTATTTTTAGCATCGCACCGAATCGATGTCGGTTGTAGGGGCAATGGTCAGGAGGGACGCTTCGCATGGCCGCAGGGGCGAAAGGCACATTCCGATCCTTCGCCAACCGCAATTTCCGCCTGTGGGTGGGCGCGAGCTTCGTTTCCAATATCGGCGGGTGGATGCAGGGCACGGCGCAGACCTGGCTGGTGCTCACCGAGCTCACCGATCACAGCGCCGGCGCGGTCGGGCTCGTCACCGCGCTGCAATTCCTGCCGCAAGTGCTGCTGGTCGTGCTCACCGGCACGCTGGCCGACCATGTCGACCGGCGCAAGCTGCTGCTCGCCATCCAATGCGGCATGGCGACACTGGCGCTGGCACTCGGGCTGGTGGTGCTGAGCGGTGTGGTGCAGCTCTGGCATGTCTATGTCTTCGCCTTCCTCCTCGGCTGCGGCATGGCCTTCGAGGCGCCGGCGCGGCACAGCTTCGTGGCCGAGCTGGTCGGCGACGGCGACATCGGCAATGCCGTCGCTCTCAATGGCACCGCCTTCCAGCTCGCGCGCACCGTGGGGCCGGCGATCGCCGGCATGTCCATCGCGCTGTTCGGCACGGGCTGGGTGTTCATCATCAACGCCCTTTCCTATGCCGGCGTGATCGCCACGCTGATGCACATGCAGGTGGTCGACCGGCATGAGGAACATGGCGAGGGGCGCGGCCGGGTCCGCCTGCTCGACGGTTTCCGCTATGTGCGCGGCCGGCCGGACATCCGCACCGTGTTCCTGATGCTGTTCTTCATGGGCACGCTGGGCATGAATTTCGGCGTGTTCATTTCGGTCATGTCGGTCGCGGTGTTCCACAAGGGCGCCGCCGAATATGGGCTGCTCACCTCGGTGATGGCGGTCGGCTCGGTCACCGGCGCGCTGCTCGCCGCGCGGCGCGAGCGGCCGCTCATGCAGCATCTCATCGGCGGCACGGCGCTGTTCGGCAGCGCGATGACGCTGGCTGCCCTGGCGCCCAGTTTCCTCGTCTTCGGCCTGTTGCTGATGCTGGTCGGCGGTGCCTCGCAGACCATGCTCACCTCCGCCAACGGCTTCGTCCAGCTCTCGACGGACCGGACCATGCGCGGGCGGGTCATGGCCATCCATGTCGCCATCCTGTTCGGCGGCCTGCCGCTCGGCGCACCACTGGTCGGCTGGGTGGCGGATCATGCCGGACCGCGCTGGGCAATGGAGCTGGGCGCGCTGGCCGGGCTTGCCGCGGCGCTGGTCGGCATCGCCTATATGGTCCGCGTCCGGGGCATGCGCATCGTCTGGGACCATGGGCCGCGCGTCGAGCTTCACCGCGATCCCTATCAGCAGCAGGAGCGGCTGCTCGGATAAGGGGCAGGGACGCGCGGCGCGATTGCCTGCCATGGACGCGACGGATAGAGGTGCGGCCATGACTCCGCGTCTACGCTTCCTCATCCTTCTCCTTGCCGCGACGCTCGGCAGCGGCGCGGTCGCCCAGCCGCGCGCCGCGCCGTTCACGCTGGTCGAGACCGGAGCGGGCTTCAACCGGCTGGCGGATGCCGTCAGCGCGATCGGGGACGGCACGGGGACGATCCTGATCGCGGACGGCACCTATCGCGAATGCGCGGTGCAGAGCGCCGGCACCATCACGCTGAAGGCCCGCACGCGCGGCGCCGCCATCTTCGACGGCACGACCTGCGAGGGCAAGGCGGCGCTGGTGCTGCGTGGCGCCGGCGCGACGATCGACGGCCTGGTCTTCGCCAACCTGCGCGTGCCGGACGGCAATGGCGCGGGCATCCGGCTGGAGCGGGGCGACCTCGCCGTCAGCTACGCGACGTTCCGGGACAGCGAGGAAGGCATCCTCACCGGCAATGACGAGACCGGCCGGATCACCATCGACCGCTCGACCTTCCACCGCCTCGGCCGCTGCGACCGCGATCTCGACTGCGCGCACGGCATCTATATCGGCCATTATGGCGCGCTGACCGTCACTCGCTCGCGCTTCGAGGCGGGCAATGGCGGCCATTATGTGAAGAGCCGCGCGCTGCGCATCGACATCAGCGACAACAGCTTCGACGACAGCCAGGGCCGCGCGACCAACTACATGATCGACCTGCCCGCCGGCGCGACCGGCCGGATCGACGGCAATGTAATGGTGCAGGGCCGCGACAAGGAGAACTACAGCGCCTTCATCGCGCTGGGCGCCGAGGGCGGCGAGCAGAGCTCGGATGGGCTGGAGATCAGCGGCAACCGGGCGAGCTTCGTCCCCGGCGTGGTGCGCGCCAGTGCCTTCCTCGCCGACTGGACCGGCGCACGGATCGCGCTCGGCGACAATGTGCTGGCGCAGGGCATCGGCCGCTACGAGCGGCGTTAGAGTGATTTCGAGCCAGATGGCATCTGGCTGGCGACTCGGAAATCACGGCAAACAAAGGAATTTCCAGACTCGTTCCGGTTCAAGTTGAACCGGAACGAGTCCAGAGCGCTCAGCCCGCGTCGCCGCCCAGCGCCCGGACCAGATCGATCGCGGCCTGAAGCTGGGCGGTGCGGACCTGGATGGCGGCCCGCTGGGCGTCCAGTGCACTGGTCTGGGCGACGACCACCTCCAGATAATCGGACGCGCCGTCATGATAGCGGGTGAGCGCCAGGTCGAGCGTGCGCTGCGCCGCCGCCGCCGCCTCATCACTGTCGGTCGACTGGGCGGCGAGATGGCGGTTGGCGGCCAGCGCATCCTCCACCTCGCGGAAAGCGCCGAGCACCGTGCCGCGATAGCTTGCCGCGGCCTCGTCATATTGCGCGCGCGACAGGCGCACCCGCGCTGCCCGCCGGCCGCCGTCGAACAGGTCGACGAGCGCGGAGAGCGGTCCCAGGCCCCAGAAGCTGGAGGGTGTGTCGAGCAACTGCCCATGCGACGCTTCCCAGCCACCGGAGAGGCCGAGCGTCACGGTCGGGAAGAAGGCGGCGCGCGCCACGCCGATCTGCGCATTGGCGGCGTACATGCGCCGCTCGGCCGCGGCGATGTCCGGCCGGCGCTGGAGCAGGACCGAGGGGCTTTCCGGCGGGAGGGCGGGCGCCTGTGCCAGCCCTTCGACCGGCGCGATCGAGAAGCCGGACGCGACCTCGCCGACCAGCGCCGCAATGGCATGTTCGGTGATGGCGCGCTGCCGGGCGATGTCCGACATCTGCGCGCGGGCCGTCGAGAGCACGGTCTGGGCCCGATTGACGTCGATGCCCGAAGCGATGCCGCCATCATGACGGGTGGTGGTGAGTTCGAGCGCGCGAGAGTTCGCCTCCACGGTCTGGCGGAGCAGCGTCGCCTGCGCGTCCAGTCCGCGCAACTCGAAATAGGCATTGGCGAGCGCCGCCTGGAGGCTGAGCCGCACCGCTTGCAGGTCCGCCGCGCTGGCTTGCGCCTCCGCCCGTCCGGCACGCACGGCATTGCGGACCCGGCCCCATAGATCGAGCTCATAGGCCAGCGTCCCGCCGACCGTGACGTCGGTATATTCGCTTGCCTCGAGGGCGCCGGGGCGGCGCGCTGACGTGCGCTCGCGCACAAGGTCCGCGCCGGCCGAGAGCGTCGGGAACAGGTCCGCGCGGCTCTCGCGCGCGGCCGCGAGCGCGGCGTCCAGCCGGGCCACGGCGGCGGCGAGATCGGGGCTGGCCTGCGCCATGCGCGTCTCGAGATCGTCGAGCACCGGATCGCCGAACATCGACCACCAGAGGCCGCGATCGTCCGTATCGGCGGGCGCGGCCTGCACCCAGCCGGCGGGCGTCTCCTTATAGGCCTCCGGTATGGTCATCTGCGGCGGCGCATAGTCCGGCGCCATCGAACAGGCTGCTACGGATAACAGCAGCGGG
>Ga0180222_1002144_pt1 | contig 16949 bp, 18 predicted proteins | sample eDN5th37CKraftOP_FD_151336 | JGI IMG/M metagenome (GOLD analysis project Ga0180222, IMG submission 151336) | Enriched Organic Plus compost microbial communities from Emeryville, California, USA - eDNA 5th pass 37_C Kraft OP (version 2) (version 2) ... | reverse complement strand
AGCCGACGAGCCGCAGGTCCATCACCGCGACCGCGCCGAAGAAGATCATCAGCGACAGGATATGCGCGACATTCGCCGCCATATAGGCATAGGGCGATTGCCGTATCGTTGCGGCAAGCGCCGTGCTTTCCAGGGCGACGAAGATCGCGGGAGCGGCGTTGGACATTCAGCGCATCTCGACGGTCTTGCCGTCGACCGTGATCCGTTCGGCGCGCATCTCGTCCTTCTCCACGGTCGATGCATAGCCATAGGCAGAGACCGTCTTTCCGACGGCGACCATGTCCCTGGTGGCGCCGCGATTGATCATGCGTGAGGTCGGCGCGAGCGTTACCGTCCACACCTTGTCGGGCGCCTTGACGGTGATGGTGGCGTGCGGATTTTCGTATTTCGACGTCAGGATCGTGCCGTCGACGGTGATCGGCTTCGACGCGTCGTAACTTCCCCATCCGTGATGAGCGAGCGCGCCGCCGCCGGCCAGTGCGAGCGTTGCCAGGGCGGCAAGCAGAGGCTTCATCATGACGTCACCTCGTCAGTTTCGTTTCTGCGCTAACGCACGACCCCGGAAATGCAGCAGGGCTTGCGGCGGGGTCGTGTAATCTTGTCCTTCAGGTAACAGCGCGCCGATGCCCCGCCGTAGCCCGGCCGGACATAGGTGAAGGCGCGGCAGCGGCTGTCGCCCTGACAGGCTTTGGCGCATGAGCCGCCGGTCGCATCGGGCGTGATCTCAAATGATCTGTAATCGCCGCCGGCGCGGTCGATGGAAAATTCCGTTTGCCCGACATTCGGCATGAGAAGCGCAGCGCCGCGAACGCCCGAGACGCAGCAACTGTCTTCTTTCGCGGGCGTGACGCGGTTCTTCAATCGGCAAATGGCATCGGAGGTCGTCGCGGTCGGATAGGAAAAGCTCCACGCGCGGCAGCGTCCATCGCGGTCGCAGCGCGCCGCGCAGGTGGCCGGGTCCGCCCCGCGCACGGGCCCGCTGGAATAGTCGCCTCCGGGACGGTCGAACCCGACCTGCGCCCGCGCTGCTGCGTTGCACCATGCGAGCGCAACGAAACAGAGCGCTGCCAAGACCCCCCGGTTCACCAGCCATTCATTCCTGGACACGATGATGCACGCTCCCGCCTGGGTGCATGATAGAATTTCACCGGCAAGGTTGCGAGCCTGGATTGCTGCGGACGCGAAGACGTGACCCTACGCGCTGAATTGATGGTCCGGGTTTAGGTGCGCGCGTCGCCATGACACACTTTGTTCCGCGGCCATGCCCCGGCGCATCACAGCGCGATGCGACACCCCTCTGAACCATCCGGACCGTTCTGGTCTTCGCCATATGACCGGGTGTCTGCCGGCGTTCTCGCCGGCATTATTGTGCTCGTCTGCCTGACCTTCCGCGACTACGGGATCTCGAACGACGAGGAAGTCCAGCACCGGTACGGCGAGCTGATCGTCAATTATTACGCCAGCGGTTTTCGCGACTCCGCATTGTTCAATTATTACAACCTGTTTCTCTATGGCGGGCTGTTCGACATCCTCGCGGTCGCCGCCGTCAAGGTGCTGCCGTTCGATGCCTTCCTGATCCGCCACTTCTTATCGGCGATGATCGGTGTTGCTGGCATCGCGGGATGCTGGGCAACGGCACGGCTCATTGCCGGGCCGCGCGCGGGCCTGATTGCGCTCATCGGGCTTGCGCTCTGCGGACCCTATTTCGGCGGCATGTTCAATCATACGAAGGACGTGCCCTTCGCCGCCGCGATGATCGGCGCCGTCTTCTTCCTGCTGCGCATCGGGCGCGATCTGCCGAAGCCGCGCTGGTTCGATGTCATCTGTTTCGGGCTGATGCTGGGCGCGGCGACCGGCTTGCGTGCGATGGGCTTGCTGCTGCTCGGTTATGCCGGTCTCATTGTGCTGTGGTGGCTGCCGCGGCCGTTCCGTCTTGCGGAAGCGGCACGCTTCGTATTGCTGTCGGCATTGCGCTTCGCGCCGGCCGTGGTGATCGGCTATCTGATCATGATCGCGGCATGGCCGTGGGCGGCGCTTGCGCCACTCAATCCGCTGCGCGCGATCTTTTCGTTCGCGCATTTCCATTACGAGATTCGCACCATCGTCGCCGGCGAGGTCTATCGCATGGCGGACGTGCCGTGGTGGTACGTGCCCTTCTATCTTCTGATCAAGGTGCCGCTGGTGGTCTATGCCGGCGCGCTGTGCGCGATCATAGCGTCAGTTTTGGCCGTGGCGCATGGCGGCCTGTCGCAGCTGGCGACCCGTCATCGCGAAACGGCATTCGTCGCGTTCGTCGCGCTGTTTCCGGTATTTTGTGAAGCGGTGACCGAGGGACCGGCCTTTACCGGCATGCGGCATTTCATCTTCGTCTTGCCCCCGCTCGCGGTCCTCGCCGGGATTGGCTTCGATGCGCTGCTCGACGCGTTGTCGCCGCGCCGCTGGATCGCGGCGGCGACCGCTGCCGCGCTCGCCTTGATCTTTGCCTGGGACGCGAGCCTGCTCGTCCGGCTGCATCCTTATGAATACATGGCCTACAATTCGCTGGTCGGCGGGCTGGAAGGCGCGGCGCGGCGCTACGAAATGGATTACTGGGTCAACATGATGCCGGAAGCGGTGCGCGCGCTTCAGGATTATCTCGGTCCGCCGCAAGACCAGTCGTCGCAGGTCTACACGGTCGGAGTCTGCGGCGAGAAATTCGCCTTCGACAATTACGCGGACAAGAGATTGCAGGCCCAGCCCGGATGGCTCGAAGCCGATTTCTTCCTCGCGCCGACGCAGATGAATTGCGATCAGCTCGTGGATGGCCGCGTGATCGCAACGATCCGGCGGTTCGGCGTGCCGATTGGCGTCGTGAAGGATCGCCGCGGTCTCAAGCAGAAGGCCCTCAACGAGCCATTCAGGTCGCTGCCACAATAAAGCGCCCGCCGCGGCAGGCCGGGGCGGGCGCTTGATCCGCAGGTGCGAGGGGACACACGACTGGCGGATCCATCGGGCGGCTGGGCAGGCCGGCCGATAGGTCAAACGGTGTGGCGGGCGGCGCGATCGGTCCGGGGCTGCTGGAAAGCCTCGTCGGGGACGATCGCGGGCGCGGTCACGGTGCCCGCATCCGGGCCATGGCGCCGATGCGAGCGCTTCGCGCGCGCCCGGTCCGCCAGCACGTCGGTCGGATCGCGCCACAGCGGCTGCGCGTAGGCGTCGCGCAAGTCGCTGCGGTTCAGGCCGATATCGCGAAGCATCCGGTCGTCCATGCCCGCCAGCATCCGGGCGCGGCGGCGATTTTTCAGGACGCGGGCGAGCTTGCGCATCCCGCCAAGGGCAATGGCGAAGGCCGAGCGGACGAGCGCCGGCTCCCGATGCCGGGTCCGGATCGAGGGGGAGCTGCAAATCGCGGTCATGGGTTGCTCCTGTGGCTCATCAAGGGTGCAGAAATCTCTCGCCGCAGGAGGGCTCCTGCGCGACCCGATTTCCGGCCCAGGTGATTTGGACTGACGCCGATATCGCATTCCGTCATTGATAAGTGAAACGAATGTTTATAATCTCAAGCATCAACGCAAATGATGAAAAGGGCAGGCTGCGCCAGCCTGGACAGACCCGATGACCGTCCTGATCGATATCGACCAGCTCCGCACTTTCATCGCCATCGCGGAGACCGGCAGCTTCACCAAGGCGGCTGAGGTTGTTCACAAGACCCAGTCAGCCGTCTCGATGCAGATGAAGCGGCTGGAGGAACGGCTCAACAAGCCGATCTTCGCCCGCGACGGACGCGCCTCGAAACTGACGGAGGACGGCGAACGTCTGCTCGATTACGCGCGCCGCATCGTGAAGCTCAATCTCGAAGCGCTGGCGGCATTCTCCGGGCCGGAATTGTCGGGTCGGGTGAGGCTTGGCGTGCCGGACGATTATGCCGACCGCTACTTGCCGGAAATCATGGCGCGCTTCTCGCGCTCCTATCCCGGCGTCGAATTGACGGTGCTGTGCGAGCCGTCAATCGATCTGTTGCGCAGGATCGACATGAACGATCTCGATCTTGCAATCATCACCGCGACGGAGACGCAGCGCACGGCCGAACAATTCCGCCAGGAGCGGCTGTTATGGGTGACGTCGGTGCGTCATGCGACACATACGGAGAATCCGTTGCCGCTGGCGCTTGGCAAACAGAGCTGCGCGTGGCGGCGGATTGCCCTTGAGCATCTGGAGAAACTCGGCAGGCCGCATCGCGTGATCTATACGAGCTCGAATGCCGGTGCTTACGTCGCGGCCGTGCTGTCGGGTCTCGCGGTCTCGGTGGTGCCGGAATCGACCTTGCGGCCGGGCATGCGCGTGCTCACGCCTGCCGACGGTTTTCCGGACCTGCCGCATTGCCGCATCGGCCTTGTCCGCAACCCGCATGAAAGTTCAGCGCTGGCGGATGCGCTGGCCGAGCACATCATCTCCTCGCTCGACAACCTGTCCGAAGCGGCGCAGGCTGCGGAATAACGCCGTCCTATTTGCGCACCGGCCGGAGCACCAGCACGTTTCCCGCGATCACGGCGACGAGGCCAAGCGCCGCGATGACGGTCCATTGGAAATTCTCGACGACCGTCGAGACCGCGAGTGCGAGTACGGGTCCGAGCACCGTGGCATAGGCCGCGCGGTCGGCGCCGATACGCCCGAGCAAGGTCAGATAACAGGCGAAGGCCACGACCGAGCCGATCAGTGCGAGATAGGCGAGACCCACCAGATAGGGCATCGTCCACTCGATGGTGAAGGTGTGTCCGTTCGCAGCCGCGTACAAACCCACACTCGCAGCGCCATACAGCATTGCGTAACCGGTCGCGGCGAAAACCGGGATCTTCCGCTTCGTCAGCGTCGCCGAAACCATGTTGCCGAAGCAGAAGGCGAGCGTGCCCGCGATCGTCAGTCCGAAAGCGATCAGCGCACCGCGCGGAAAGCTGTGACCGACGAGTTGAGGATAGAACAGCGCGCACATGCCGATCACGCCAAGGACGCCGCCGGCGACCACGCGCCGATCGATCGGTGCGCCGAGCAGCAACGCGCCGAGCCAGACATTGAAGAACGACGCGAGAGAAAAGACGATCGACAGCAGGCCCGAGGGCAGCGATTCCGCCGCGTGGTAATAGAGAAGGAAGTTCAGCGAGAACATCAGGCAGCCGAGCAACGCGAACATGCCATGCTCGCGCAGGCCGTAACGCATCCGGTCCCCGCGCAGGGCTGCGATCGCCAGCATGATCGGTCCCGCAGCGAGGAAACGCCACATCACCGAGACGTCAGGCGCAACGACGCCGACCTGAAAATGGATGCCGATCCATGCAAACCCCCAAGCCAGGACGACCGTGGCATAAAGCGCAAAATCGAACGGTGTGAGCTTCGCGCGCGTCAGCACAGGTCGGTCGCCTTTGCATCGATGGCTTCGACAAGGGCGGCCGGTGCGATCTCGATCTGCAATCCGCGGCGTCCGCCATTCACCAGCACGGTCGCATGCGACAGCGCCGCGCGTTCGATGAAGGAAGCCGCGCGCTTGCGCTGTCCAAGCGGCGAGATGCCGCCGACATGATAACCGGTGACGCGTTCGGCCTCGGCCGGAGGCAGCAAGGCCGCCTCTTTCGCGCCAGCCGCGGCTGCGAGCCGCTTGAGGCTGACCTCCTTGTCGGATGGCGCAAGCACGCACACGATGTTCGTGCCGGCCTTTGCCATCAGCGTCTTGAGGAGGCGCTCCGGCGCAATGCCCAACGCTTCCGCGGCCTGAAGGCCGATCCGCGGCGCGTTGGGGTCATAATCATACTCGTGCAGCTTGAAGGCGATGCCTGCGCGTTCCAGAGCGGCCGTTGCGGGCGTTGCTCTGGCCATCAGTAGGCATACTCGCTGAAGACCGGCTCGACCGAGCCGCCCCACGGTCCGTGATACTTCGTGAGCAATTCCTCGGCGGGCGTGATGCCACGCGACACCAGATCGTCCAACGGCTCAAGATATTTGGTCTCGTCCTCGCCGCCGGCATTCAGGCGGCGCCGCCGCACCAGTCCCTCGCGCGCGAGCTTGAGCGTCTCTTCGGCGAGCGACAGCATGGTCCGGTTGCGGATGGTCGCGGCGAAACCTTGCTTCGGCACGTCATCGCGAAGCTTCTGCCGCTCCTCCGCGGTCCAGTCCTTGACGATGTCCCAGGCGGCGTCGAGCGAAACCGCGTCGTACAGGATGCCCACCCAGAATGCCGGCAGCGCCGGGATGCGGCGCCCCGGCCCGCCGTCGGCGCCGCGCATCTCGAGGTAGCGCTTGAGGCGCACCTCGGGAAAAATCGTCGAGATGTGATTGGCCCAGTCCGAGATGGTGGCGCGCTCGCCGGGCAATTCCTTCAGCTTCCCGGCAAACAGATCGCGGAACGACAATCCGGAGACGTCGATATACTCGTCGCCGCGCTTGACGAAATACATCGGCACGTCGAGCGCATAATCCACCCAGCGCTCGAAGCCCATGCCGTCCTCGAAGGCCCAGGGCAGCATCCCGGATCGATCGCCGTCGGTGTCGCGCCAGACCTCGGACCGGAACGACAGGAAGCCGTTCGGCTTGCCCTCGGTGAACGGAGAATTCGCGAACAAGGCCGTCGCCACCGGTTGCAGCGCGAGCGAGACACGCAGCTTCTTGACCATGTCGGCTTCGGAGGAAAAGTCGAGATTGGTCTGCACCGTGCAGGTCCGGTACATCATGTCGAGGCCGAGATTGCCGACCCTCGGCATGTACCGGGTCATGATGCGGTAGCGCCCCTTGGGCATCACCGGAATTTCGGCGCGGGTCCATTTCGGATTCATCCCTAGCCCGAGGAAACCGATGCCGAGCGGCCGGGCGACTTCGCGGAGCTGGGCGAGATGGGCCATCAGCTCGGTGCAGGTCTGATGCACATTTTCCACCGGCGCGCCGGACAATTCGAACTGACCGCCCGGCTCGAGCGAAATCGCGCCGCCGCCGGTGACGTCGTGGAGCCCGATGATGTTGTCTTGCTCCATGATCGGTTCCCAGCCGAGCAGGAGCTGCATGCCTTCGAGCAGCGCACGGATGCCGCGCGGTCCTTCATAGGGGACCGGGTTGTGACGGTGCACCGTGAAAGCGAATTTCTCGTGCTCGGTGCCGATTCGCCATTCGGCTTTCGGTTTGCAGCCCGATGCGAGCCACGCGACAAGTTCGTCGCGCCGCTCGACCGGCGTCATGTCAATCTGGTCTCGGGCCATCAAGGAATCCGACAAAAGGGCCGCGACCATACACGCGCCGCTGCGGAAAGGGCAATCGCGCGACGGCCTGTCAGGATTGCGCGTCGCCGCATTGACCTGTCGGCATATATGGGTTGCGAAGCGGCGCTTGATAGGCGCGCCGGAAAGGACATAACGGGCGCATGGCGCTTCCGTCCCGGCAGACCGTACTCAATCTCGGGGAGACATTGCTGGCCGGGACCATCGGCGGCGCCCTCTTGACCTATGCCGGGATACCGGCCGGCTGGTTGTCCGGTTCGATGATCGCGATCGCGATCGCGGCCCTGGCGGGTCGGCCGATGGGGATGCCCGCGCCGCTCGGTCGCGTGGTGTTCGTTCTGATCGGCATTTCCCTCGGCGGCGCGGTGACGCCGGAAACGCTGAAAGGCGTGTCGACCTGGCCCCTGTCCGTCGTTCTGCTTTGCGCGGCGATGACCTGCGCGATGTTCGGCAGCGCGCTCTACCTGAAAAAGGTTCACGGATGGGACATGCTGTCGGGGCTGTTCGGCTCGGCGCCCGGAGCGCTGTCGCAGGTGATGGCCTATGCGACGCAGTACCATTCCGACCTGCGCGGCATCGCGATCGTGCAGACGATTCGTGTCGTGATCCTCACGGCGCTTCTCCCGGTAGGTCTGGCGCTGTTCGGCCTGATTCCGGCAGCGCCGCCGGCGCGGGGATCCGCGGCAACCGATTCGCCCCTCGAGATCGGCCTGCTGGTCCTGATTTCGTCGGCGGCGGCGATTGTCGCGCATTATGTGCGCTTTCCGGGCGGGTTGATCTTCGGGGCGATGCTCGCGTCGGCGATCCTGCATGGCTCCGGGTTGATCCACGCGTCGATGCCGTGGTGGCTCGTCAGCGCGGTGATGGTGTGCCTCGGCGCAATCACCGGCTCACGATTCGCCAATACCGAACTGCGGTTGTTGTTCAGGCACTTTTTCGCGGCGCTGGGGTCGTTCTCGGTGTCCCTGCTGATCGTCGCGGTGTTCGCGGCCGTCGCGGCTTTCACGGTGGACCTCAACCTGCCCGATGTCGTCGTGTCCTATGCGCCCGGCGCGCTGGACGCGATGATGATTCTCGCGCTGGCGCTCCACCTCGATCCGATCTTCGTCGGCGCGCATCATGTCGCGCGCTTCATGCTGATTTCCGCGGCATTGCCGCTCTTCGTGCGGATATACGGACAGACGCCGCCGCCGCCTCCGTCGAAGCCGCCGGAGAAAAGACCGGTACAGGAAGACTGAAGAAGCCTATTCCGCCGCGAGCGAGCGGTTGAGGCTCATGCCGAGCCGTTCCCAGACATCGACCAGCGCAGCAGCGAGCGCGTCGATCATCTTGTCGTCGTGATACGGCGAGGGCGTCACGCGCAGACGCTCGGTGCCCTTCGGAACGGTCGGATAATTGATCGGCTGGATATAGATCCCGTGATCGGCGAGCAGCATGTCGCTTGCCGCCTTGCACTTCTCGGGATCGCCAACCGCAATCGGCACGATATGGGTGTCGCTCGGCATCACCGGCAGACCAGACGCGGTGAGCACGGCCTTGACGCGGGCGACGCGCTCCTGGTGCTTGTCGCGCTCCCATTGCGAGGTTTTCAGATGGCGGATCGAGGCCGCGGCCGCGGCGCAGACCGCGGGCGGCAGTGCCGTCGTGAAGATAAAGCCCGGCGCGTAGGAGCGGACCGCGTCGCAGATTGCATGGCTCGCGGCGATATAGCCGCCAAAGCAGCCGAACGCCTTGCCCAGCGTGCCCTCGATCACGTCGAGGCGATGCATGACGCCGTCGCGCTCGCAGACGCCCGCGCCGCGCTTGCCATACATGCCGACGGCGTGGACTTCGTCGATATAGGTCATCGCGTTGTATTTGTCGGCGAGATCGCAGATCGCTCCGATCGGCGCGATGTCGGCATCCATCGAATAGATGCTTTCGAACAGGATCAGCTTGGGACGGTCGCCCGCCTCCTGCAGCAGCTGTTCGAGATGGGCGAGATCGTTGTGGCGGAAGATCTTCTTCTCGCAGCCCGATTGCCGCACGCCCTCGATCATCGAATTGTGGTTGTAGGCGTCCGACAGGATCAGGACATTCGGGATCAGCCTGGCGAGTGTCGAGATGCCGGTCTGGTTGGACACATAGCCCGACGTGAAGATCAGCGCGGCTTCCTTGCCATGCAGGTCGGCGAGTTCGGCCTCAAGCTCGACCAGCGGATGATTGGTGCCGGAGATATTGCGGGTGCCGCCGGCGCCGGTGCCCATGCGCGTCGCGGTCTCGACCATCGCGCCGACGACCTTCGGGTGCTGCCCCATGCCGAGATAGTCGTTCGAACACCAGACGATGATCTCGCGCGGCCCTTCCGGCGAATGCCAGATCGTCTGCGGGAAACGGCCAGCGATACGCTCCAGATCCGCGAACACGCGATAGCGCCGCTCGTGATGCAGGCGATTCAGCGCGTCGTTGAAAAAGGTCTGGTAATTCATGGCGATAGGATATCCTGCGGCGGACCACCCAGAATTGGTCGCAGTGGCCTGGCCGGCCGTTCAACCGATCCTGTTTTTAGAAGCGTTCGACGGTGTTTGTCGAGGGATGGCTGTCCCAATTCAATTGCAGGGCAACCTTGATTTCCATCAAAATTGCCGAAAGCAGCGCCAAAAGATGATTTTTCTTGGCGATCTGCGGTGGAACCCGGTCCGGGATCGGGCGTTCATCACCCGATAAATCAACCTGTCGGAGGCTGACTATGGGACGTGGGCTCCTGCTGTGGCTGATCGGAATTCCGCTGCCGATCATTCTGGTGGTCTGGCTGCTGGGCGGTCTGAGCTGACCCCCGAAATCGGGTTATGACGGCAAAGGCCGCCCGCGATGGTGGGCGGCCTTTGCTTGTCGAAGCCCGATCACACGTTGCGTTTGGCGTCGGCCTCGATGGCCTGTTCGAGCTTGCGGCTGAGAAGCCACGAGATCGCAAGGAAGCCGACCAGCATCGCCATGCTGAGACCCGACACCGTGTCGCCGAGCACCTTGTCGGACACGCGGCCGAAGGCGTAACCGGCGAGCACCAGCGAAATCGCCCACAAAGCCGCGCCGATCACATTGAGGATCAGGAACACGCCCCATGGCATTCTCGACAGGCCATAGGCGAAGGCGCCGAGGCCGCGAATGCCGTATGGATAACGATGGATGAGCGGCAGCCAGAGCGCGTGGCGGTCGACCAAGCGCTTCACGATGGCCGCATGTGCGGACACGCGAGGCCAGCGTGCGAGCACGCGCTCTCCGTAGCGGCGCGCCAGCCAGAACCGGAACACATCGCCCGCGAAGCTGCCTGCGAAGCAGTGGATGAGCGTCATCTTCAGGTCGAGCACGCCGAGCTGCGCGGCATATCCGGCAAACAACGCCATCAGCAAGGCGTGGGACGCCGCATAGGCAAAGATGAATGCGTATACGACCTCGCCATGCTGACGGACCGCCTCGATGAGCTGGGCAAGATCGGTCATGCGTTCCCGGATGATGAAAGCTTCCGCAGGACCTCTGCCGACGTCGAGACATCGCCGAATTGCTGGAAAATCGTCTCCAGCGCCGCGCGATGCTCGTCATCGGACAGAGCCGCGCAGCAATCCGAAAGCATTACGGTCTTGAAGTCGAGCATCATGGCGTCGCGGGCGGTGGACTCGCAGCACACATTGGTTTTCGTGCCCGCGATCAGGACGGTATCGATGCCGAGGCTGCGGAGCAGTCGTTCGAGCTGGGAGGAGCCCGGAATCAGCGCGCTATAACGGTTCTTGATGACGGTATGATCCTCGGGCGACACCTCGAGGTCCTGCCACACGGTCTGCTGACCGGGCGCAAGCGCCGCCATCGTGCGTTCCCGCATCTCCTCGGCGACGACGTGATCGAAGAACAGGTTCCAGTCGCTGCGGCCGCCGCGGCTCGTATTGGCGTGCAGCACCCAGATCACCGGGCAGCCAAGCTTGCGCAGGGCGCGTGCGAGATCGTTGATCGCGGGCACGATCGCACGCGCGAGCGGAACCTCGGCGGGCGCGCCGGGTGCGCAGAACGCGGTCTGCATGTCGATCACCACGAGGGCGGTCCGCGCCGGATCGAGGCGGTCGAACCAGTCCACGCGGCCCCGTCGTGCGAGCACGCGGGCGACGATCTCGGGCCGGATGGAAACCGGGTGCATGAAATGTGTCCTTGCTCGGTCACGCCTGCGTCATCAGCCGAAAGGACATGTTTGTTTCAGGCTTTTTTGGCAGGTCCGAGGTTGATGCAGGGCGCACGAATAGCATATATGCCCCGCGCTGGATCAAACTGGAGTTGGAATGGCTAACTTTAGAGACACGGACCTTCAGGACCGTCAAAAAAATGCCTCCGAAGCACGGAAGGCGATGTTGCAAAAATTCCTTGCCAAGGCAGAAGACCCGATCCTCGAACAGCGCCGCGCCGAACGTGCTGCGATCGAGGAAGCCCGCCGCATCCGTCAGGCGGAGCGTGAGGCCGCGCGCAAGCGCGAAGCCGAGAGACTAGCAGCGGAAGCCGCGGCCCGCGCCGCAGCCGAGGCCGAGGCAAAGCGCCTCGCCGAGGAAGAAGCCGCGCGCAAGGCCAAGGAAGAAGCCGAAGCGATGGTGAAGCTCCTGGCCGAGCAGAAGGCCGCGCGCGACGCGCGCTATGCAGCCCGCAAGGCTGCCGCAAACAAGCGCAAGAAGCGCATGGTCTGAGCGGCGCCGGGCGAAAAGTCGCCCGCTGCCGCTACACCCGAAAGCCGAGCCGAAATCCGCCCCAGTGCCGTCCATGGACGGTGATCGGGGCGGACACGTCCTTCATCAGGACGAAATTTCCCCCGCCCATATCGCGCCGGTAAGTCTGCAGCAGGAACGAGCGCGTCGAGCGTCCCGCGGACAATCCGGTGCGGTCGTTGAAGATGCGCCGGTTCCGGCAATTCGCGGAGTTCCAGACCGGGTCGTCGCCCTGCGGCTTCGAATAGACGAGGTTATGCGTGGGCAGATAGCCGTTGCGGTCCGCCGCCGCGCAGAATGCGATACGGCGGTCGAAGCGGAGGATCGGTTCCTGCACATCCGGCAGAACGCGGTCGGTGAAGGCGACAAAGCGCGTGATGTGCTGCAGCGGATCGGTGCCCGCGATCGGCCGATAATTCTCGTCGAACAGGTCGGCCAGACTGATCTCGCCGCGGCTGACCGCCTCCTCGAACAGGCGGCCGATGCGCTGCGCCGTCGCCCGGCACAAATCGATGATCGGGGTGTCCGGCGTTTCAATTCCGCTTTCGGCAATGAAGAGAATGAAGTCCTCGCTGATGCCGAGGATCGATTCCACGCGCGCCCTGGCCTGATCGAGCTTGGCGTCGCCTTCCTTCACCGAGGCGACGAGCGCCTTCATCTCTTCGCGCAGGGCGGCATATGAGGCGCTGTTGGCGTCCGCCGACTGTGCGGCGACATCGATCGCGGCGGCGAGGCAATCGGTGGTTTTCACCAGGGTCTGCAGGACAGCGCCGGTTTCGCGCGCCTTGCGTGAATCGGAGATCGCGGCCTGCGCCGTGGCCGCATTCACATCGGCCTTCTCGAGCGCGGTATCCAGCGTCTGCATCAACTCCTGCAGGTTTCGCTGGTTGTCGACCGACAACGGCCTGATCTGATCGGCAAGCCGCTTCACGGTCTCGGCGATGATCGCAAAGCCTCGGCCGGCCGCGCCGGCGCGCGCGGCTTCGACGCTCGCGTTGAGCGCCAGCAACTGGGTTTCCTGGGCGATCGACTGTATAGCGGCGCTGGCTTGCTCGACGCGCTTGATCGTGGTCGCAACCGAGGTGATGGAATCCTTCAGCGTGATCGCGCCCGAGCCAAGCATCTCGATCTTCTTGATCGTGGTCGCCAGAGTCTCGGACACGCTGCCGGCGCTTTCGCTGAGTGTGATCCGGGTGGTGTCGGCCGATTGCCGCGCGCTCTCCATCGCGGCTGCCAGATCGGCATTGGACGCATTCATCTGCCGGGCAGCGGCGACGGCTGCGCGCGCCTTTTGGATCTGCTGCTGGCCGAGTGCGGTGAGGTCTCCCACGAGACCCGCCATGTCGGCGATTTCGATGCCGAGACGGCCGCTGCGGTCGCCGATGTCGGCGAGCGATGACCCGGTTTCGGTCTCGTCCGGCTCGATCTCGCGCAGAACGGCACTGCTCATGATGGTGGCTCCCGCCGTGCGCTGATACCGGTAGTTGTGCGGGGCTATGGTTAACGCGCAGTAAACCTGCCGCATTTTGAGGCGCTGAAAGAGCAGGCAGGTCTTACGACGATGATGGTGACGATGGTGCTGCCGGACAGGATTGAACTGTCGACCTCTCCCTTACCAAGGGAGTGCTCTACCACTGAGCTACGGCAGCTTTGCTGACGACCCCGGCGTCTCGGGGCGATCGGTGCAAAAGGGCGCATGGCAGGACCGAAAAGGCCGCCTGCGCCGCGGCGTTAATAGCCGCCGGGAGGTGAGGCGGCAAGCATCGCGGCAGGGTTTTTGCGGGAGAACCCGGTCAGGGGCGGCTCTTTTGCCAGAAGGGTGCTCCCGCGGCGTCAGGTGGTCCCCCCCGATCGGGTCGCCGCTCACCAGGTCCCGCGCCGGTCGCAATCGCGCGCGAAGGGCCGCTGGCTGCAATCGGGCAACCCGGATGGATTTATGGTCGATGCGGCCGGTGCCTGGGTCCGGGCCTGCGGGCGCTTTCTGGTTTGCGCCATCGCGTCGGCCAACGCCCCTGCGACGAGCAGTCCGGCGAGGACCAGTTTCAAGGCTATCCGCATCGTTTTCTCTCCTCAATCGACAGGCGGTCAGCTAGGGCGTCGCCGGCCGCGTTGCATTCGCAATATCGTGAGCCTCGCCGAAACGATGCAGGCCGGGCCGGCACTCCGTGCGCCCCTTGCCTCTCACCCGGTTTTCGGCTTTGTCCGCCCCTATGGAGAAGAACACCGGACCTGCTCCAAACGACCAGCGAAAAGAGCGCCTCGCGAAGGCTCTGCGAGACAATCTGCGGCGGCGCAAGGCGCAGATTCGGGAGCGCGCGGCCGGCGCGGACCGCGATGAGGGCGGTGGCGCCGAGTCCGAATCGCGGGGCTGAGCCGTCCAGATTCCGTCCCAAGGGCGGATTATTGCGATAGAATAACCAGTCGCGTCCGTTCGTGGGGGTAACATGGATCGCATTCGCATCACCGGAGGCAGGCCTCTGGAGGGGAATATCCAGATTTCCGGGGCCAAGAACGCCGCCCTGCCTTTGATGATTGCGAGTCTCCTGACCGAGGACATGCTGATCCTCGAAAATGTCCCGCATCTCGCGGACGTCGTGCAATTGCAGCGCATCCTCAACAATCACGGCGTCGATGTGATGTTGTCGGGAAAGCGCGCGGGCGAAAGCGACCACGCCGGCCAGACGGTGAAGATTTCCGCGGCCAATATCGTCGACACCATCGCGCCCTATGAACTCGTCTCGAAAATGCGGGCGAGCTTCTGGGTGATCGCGCCGCTGCTTGCGCGCATGGGGGAAGCGAAGGTCTCGTTGCCGGGAGGCTGCGCCATCGGCACGCGCCCCGTCGATCTGTTGCTGATGGCGCTGGAGCGGCTCGGCGCGAAGGTCGATATCGACGCGGGTTATGCCGTCGCCAAGGCGCCCGCGGGCGGGTTGCGCGGCGGGGACATCGTGTTTCCGAAAGTCACGGTCGGAGGCACCCATGTCGCCATCATGGCGGCCTCGCTCGCCAACGGGACGACGGTGATCGAAAACGCCGCGCAGGAGCCGGAAGTCAAGGACGTCGCGGATTGCCTCATCAAGATGGGCGCCAGGATTTCGGGTGCCGGTACGCCACGCATCGAGATCGAGGGCGTCTCGCGCCTTGGTCCGGCGCGGCACAGTGTGCTGCCCGACCGCATCGAAACCGGCACCTATGCCATGGCGGTCGCGATGACCGGTGGCGACGTCACGCTGGAAGGCGCGCGTCCGGAATTGCTGCAGAGTGCGCTCGATGTGCTCAGCCAGGTGGGCGCCGATGTCACCGTGTCCAATACCGGCATAAGGGTGGCGCGCAATGGCGGCGGGCTCGGGCCGGTCGATGTGACGACCGAGCCATTCCCCGGATTTCCGACAGATCTGCAGGCCCAGCTGATGGCGCTGATGACCAAGGCCAAGGGCACCTCGCGCATCACCGAGACCATCTTCGAAAACCGGTTCATGCATGTGCAGGAGCTGGCGCGGCTTGGCGCCCGTATCTCGCTTGACGGGCAGGAGGCGACGATCGAGGGCGTGGATCGGCTGCGCGGCGCGCCGGTGATGGCGACCGATTTGCGGGCCTCGGTTTCCCTTGTGATTGCCGCCCTTGCTGCCGAAGGCGAGACCATCGTGAACCGGGTCTATCACCTCGACCGCGGTTTTGAGCGCCTCGAAGAGAAGCTCAATGCGTGCGGGGCCATGGTCGAGCGGATCAGCGCTTAACCGCAAGGGCCGGGGGCCTGTTTATTCCTGTCCGTGGCCCCCTTGCGACATTATGGCTGTTTGCCTAATTAGCCTTCAGGGCGAATTTTCGAATTCTTTGCGACCGACCGAAAAGGCCGTGTCATGGACATGTTGAAACTCATCGCGCTCGATCGCGAGGATCTGGAAATCGTATCCGCTCATCTTCAGGATGCGGTGGTGAAGATCGGCGAGGTGCTCTGGCGGCCCAACGAAAACCGGGTTGTGATCGCTCTGAACCGGTTCGATTGGGAAGCCGCGGTCGGCGAGAGGCCGGAATGGCGACGTCGGCGCGCCGCGCTCCGCTTCGATCGTGTTCTGTCCTGCAAATGCAAGAGTCTCGATTGCTCCGCCAAGGAGCAGGTGCTCAACCTCCTCGCCGTCGAATTCCATGAGACCGATGCACCCGGCGGTGTCGTGACCTTGTCGTTCTCGGGCGGTGGCGCTTTGCGGCTCGACGTCGAATGCCTCGAAGTCGAAGTCGTCGATCTCGGTCCGGTCTGGCAGGCTGCGCGGTGCCCCGAGCACAAGACGATCGACGGCGAGATCGCGCGGGCGTGATCCGCATTCTTTCGCGTTGAGCGCCTGACGCAAGCCGGGCGCGACATCGCTCTTCGCCCTCATTTTCCTATTGTCGATTCACACGCACTTGTGTCGTGCGCGCTACATGCGCGCGCTATTTGAAATGCTCACGCCAACATTCGCGCGAATCGAGCCATGATGCGGTCATCCTGAAAGAGTTTAACGAAACCTTCGCTTTTGAACGCTAACTTTGTCGCATGCGTGCAACTGCGTGAACCGGACTTGAACCATGCGGGGCCGGACCGCGCCAACGACACGAACGAACCGATGATCTACAAGCTCGCCGCCGCGCTGCACTGGCTCATCCTGCGACTGAAGGGCCACAACAGATACCGTCCTGAACGGCACTATATGCGCGGACCCGGCCCGAAGGCGCGGGCGATGGCCGCAGCGCACGACCGCGGCTGAGGCATATTCGGGTTCTCACAGAAGGCAGCCGTCCTCACGCAGTCGTCCCCGCGTAAGCAGGGACCGACATTGCGTGCGGATCAAAAATCCGGATCGGCGTAATGCGGCGCCGGCGGCAATGCGCCGGAGACCTCGGCGAGGATCGGGCGGAAGGACGGTCGGGACTTCATCCGGGCATACCAGTGCTTGGCGTACTGGGTTTCGGCCCAGGGAACGTCACCGAGGTAATCCACCACCGAGAGATGAGCCGC
>Ga0180222_1002143_pt1 | contig 16973 bp, 20 predicted proteins | sample eDN5th37CKraftOP_FD_151336 | JGI IMG/M metagenome (GOLD analysis project Ga0180222, IMG submission 151336) | Enriched Organic Plus compost microbial communities from Emeryville, California, USA - eDNA 5th pass 37_C Kraft OP (version 2) (version 2) ... | reverse complement strand
GAGCGGGAGGCGATGCGCGAGGCGTTGACGAGCATCATCGCGCGTGTCGGCCCTGCGGCTGGCGGTTCCACGCTACAAGCTCTTTCCGGCTTGTCGGACGTAGAAGCCATAGCCCGCGCCGCCCTCCGCGCTGGAACAGGGGAGAGCGAGGGGTGAGCGAAAGCAAGCTCAAGGCACGCCGGGCTGAACTCGGCTTCTCACTTCGTGACGTTGAGGCGATCACCGAGGGCGCGATCAGCAACGCCTATCTCTCGCAGCTCGAGAACGGGAAGATCAAAACGCCCTCAATCGCAGTGGTAGCACAGCTTTCTGCGGCCTATGCCGTCCCCGCCGACGTTCTAATCGAATGGCTCACCGGCGAGATTACGACACACCGAACGGTGACATGCCCAATGTGCGGGCAGGCAATCCGCACCAACACGGAGCGCCCCACCGATGCCTGAGAGCATGGATATCGTGGAGCGGTTGCGGATGATCGCTCGGCAGTGCGGCCAAATGCAAGACCAAGCCTCATTTGGGGGCGAGGGCGTCGGCGTGCGTGTCAAGGATCCGGCATTCTTGGTCGAGTCCGCTACCGAGGCCGCCGACCTGATCGCCACCCTCCGCGCGGCGGTCGAGCAAGAGCGGGAGTGGCAGCCGATTGAGACGGCGCCGCACAACAAGGCTGTGTTGCTGGGCTGGGAAGATTGGCGTGATGGCGCTTGGGCAATGAACGTTGGACCAGCTTCAACGGGCGTGCGAAACGAGGTTGCAAGTAGCATTTCGCATCATGGATCGGCCACCCACTGGCAGCCCCTCCCAGCGCCTCCCGCCATCCGCGCCAGGACGCCCCCGCAGTCTGTTCGAGAGAGGGGGTAGCGGTGGAAGCTGAGAGGATCGGCATCGCGCAGGCCGTCTTGCTAACCGGCATACCGCGGCGCACGCTTCAAGGCCTTGCCGAGACGATCCCCGGCGCGTCGAAGCCGGCCGGCCGCTGGCTCTTCGTGGTGCGGGATCTTGAGGCATGGGTGAAACGAATCAACAGGAAGGCTCAAACATGCCAGCACCGCCAAATCTCTACCAGAGGAACGGCATCTGGTGGGCGCGTTTCAAGGTCGGCGGGACCGAGTATCGATTCAGCCTACGAACGCGCGTTCGAAAGGATGCGGAAAGGCGCCTGAAGGCTGAGAAGACCCGAATCGAGGACGAGGCCCACTATCACATCGCTGATCCGAAAAGCTGGCAGGCGGCGTTCATTGCCTGGAGCGAAGACGGCGTAGGCCACCTCTCTCCGGCAACGCGGACCCGCTACGTCGTCAGCCTCGATCAGCTCCGCCCGTTCCTTGATTCGCTCATGCTCCACGAGATCAATGCGGAGAAGCTGCGAGAGATCGTCAAGGCGAGGCGTCGAGTCGCGACGACGGCCACGCTCAAGCGCGACCTGACGGCCATGTCGTCGGTGCTGGAGCATGCCAAGGAACAGGGCTGGATCGACAGCAACCCGACGCTCGATATCCGCACCGGCCGATCAATGAAGGAGCGGCGAGACCCGATCACCCTTCCGTTGCCGGAGGAGATGGCAATCATGGAAGCCGCCGCCCCTGCCCGCTTCCGGGACGCGATGGAGTTGGCACGTGTTACCGGCATGCGCGAGGAGGAAATCTTCGGCCTCAAGCATACCGCGCTGGACGATGTGGCGGACACTATCACGATTCGCGGTAAGCGAAATAAGGTGCGCGTGATCCCCTACACACCCGAGGCGAAGGAAATCATAGGTCGCCAGCCACGGTACCTGCGCGCGCCATGGGTGTTCTGGCACGGCGCTGGCGAGCGCTGGAAATCGCCGGCCTCTCGGTTCGGTGACATCCGCCGCCGGGTGGCACGAAAGGCGGCACAGGAAAAGCGCCCATTCACCGGCTACCGCTTCCACGATTATCGCCACCTTTTCGCCGTGGAATTCCTGCGTTCCGGGCGCGGCACCATCTACACGCTTCAGGGGCTGCTCGGGCACGACAGCATCAAGACGACCGAGATCTATCTCGACTTCCTGACGCCCGGCCAGCAGATGGCCGCGAAGTACGGAGTGACACATTCTGGGGCACAGGAGCAGCGGTCTCATGCATATGGAGCTTCGGAAAATGGCTGATTTCTGCTACATTCAAGAAATGGCAAGTAAAGCACATTTCGGTTTAGGAAACCGTTGCTCTGTCCGACTGAGCTACGGGGGCGACGCGAACCGCGTACGGTCCTGCCGCTATGCGGTCAACGCGAATTGATTGCAAAAGCGCATCTCCTGATCCGCCACGGGCACATGCGATGCGATCAATTGTCCATTCCCGGGGGCCTGACCGGAAAGGGCAAGGGCGCGACCTCGATGCCGTCGTCGATCAGCGACTTGACCTCGGCTGGCGAGGCTTGGCCGTAGATCGGCCGCTCGTCGCTCTCGCCCAGATGGATGTCGCGCGCCTCGCGCGCGAAGCGATCGCCGACATATTCCATCTGCTCGAGCATCTTCGCCTGGGCCTGGGCCGCGGCATGCAGGATCGCCTTGAATGCTTCCGGCGTCATCGAAGCGTTGGGCGCCGCCGAGGCGACGGGCTGGCGGCTCGGAACCTCGACGATCTGGTTGCCCTTCGGCCCGACATGCGGCGCCATCACCGCCTTCTCCACCTCGCCTGAGCCGCACAGCGGACATTGCACGAGGCCGCGGGCACGCTGATCCTCATAATCCTCTGTCGATCCGAACCACGCCTCGAAGACGTGCGACTCCGGGCAGCGCAAGTCGAACACGATCATGCCAGTATCTCCGGATCGGAAACCGGGCGACGGTGGCGAAGCGCGGGCACACGCCCCCGCACCTGCGCGATCCGCTCCATCTCGATGTCGGCGATGCCGACGCCGGGCTCCGATCCCAGTTCCAGCAATATCTCGCCCCATGGATCGATCACCATGGAGCGGCCATAGGTCTCCCGTCCGTCCTCGTGGCGGCCGCATTGGGCCGCGGCGATCACGAAGACGCCCGCCTCGATCGCCCGCGCACGCAGCAGGACGTGCCAGTGCGCCATGCCGGTCGGCACAGTGAAGGCAGCGGGAACGACGATGATCTCCGCGCCGGCACTGGTCAGCGCGGCATAGAGGGCCGGAAAGCGCAGATCATAGCATATCGAAAGCCCGATCCGCCCCCACGGCGTCGTTGCCACGACGGCCCGGCCGCCCGCGACATAGGACGCGGATTCACGCCAGCTTTCCCCTGTGGGCAGATCGACGTCGAACAGGTGCATCTTGTCATAACGCGCGCGGATCGCGCCGGTCGCATCGATCACGAAGCCGCGATTGACCAGCCGGTCGGGATCATCCTCGCTGCGCAACGCAAGCGATCCCAGCTGCACCCAGATCCCCGCCTTGGCCGCGCCTTCGCGCACCGCAGCCAGCACGAGATCGTCCTCCTCGCGCGTGATCCGCAGACTCGCGCGGGCGCGGTCGCGATCGAGCAATCCGCTCATCTCGGGCGTGAACAGCATGTCCGCCCCCTCGCCTGCCGCGGCGGCGATCGCCTCGCGCAGGCTGAGCGCATTGGCCGCCGGATCGATTCCGGTGCGGCTTTGAAACAGTGCTGCCCGCATGGCTCAGGCGCTCATGCGAGCATGGGATCGAGCTTGCCCGCCGACTCGAGCGCGGCAAGATCGTCCGATCCTCCGACGTGGGCACCGTTGATGAAAATCTGCGGCACGGTGGTGCGGCCATTGGACCGGCTCAGCATCTCCGCCCGCTTCGGCCCGCCCATGGTGATATCGAATTCCTCTATTTCCACGCCCTTCGAGCGCAGGAGCTTCAACGCCCGCGCGCAATAGGGGCAAAACATTTTCGTATATATCTCGACCTTGGCCATCTGCTTGTTCCATTCACTCTCTTGGGAAGTGTTGCGCGCCCCGGCATTTGTCAATGTCGCTCGCCGCCTTCGCGCACCACCCGCGCCCAGCAGAGCAGCCGGACCTCGGCCGCACCGGCCTTCTTGAGCGCACGCGCGCACGCCTCGCCGGTCGCTCCGGTCGTGAAGACGTCGTCGACGAGCAGGATGGCACGCCCCTCGACAGCCGCCCTGTGCGGTTCGGCGACCCGAATGGCTCCGCGCAACGCCTTGGCACGAGCGGCCGGACCAAGCGCGCGCAACACGGGAGTCGCCTTGGTCCGGCGCAGGAGATCGAGTTCGAGCGGCAGGCCGGTTCGACGAGCGAGCGCCGATGCGATCAGCGCCGCCTGATTATAGCCGCGCCGCCAGATCCGCCACCGATGGAGCGGCACGGGCGCGATCAGCACGTCCCCTTCCTCACTGGCCAGCCGCGCCATGGCCCGCGCGATGGTTTCGGCCAGAGCCGGGCGGCCGCCATATTTGAGCTTCAGCGCCACCTTCCGGGCGATCTCGCCATAGGCGACGGCACCGCGCGCGCGGTCGAAGCTCGGCGGGCGGGCAAGGCAGGCGCCGCACCGTGCTCCCGGTCCGCGATCGAAAGCGAAGGGCTCGCCGCACGCCGCACAGGCCGGATCACCCAGAAAATCGAGCTGGCGCCAGCAATCGGCGCAGAAGCTGTGATCTTCGCCGGTGACGGCGCCGCAGCCCGGGCAGCGCGGCGGCAAGGCGAAAGCGACCACTCGGGCCGCCGCGCTGCGCAGATATGCCGAAGATGCCCCCATCCCTGCCTTGTCTCGCGTGCGTGCACGGCGCACAAGCCCGGCGATGAGCCAGACCGAGATTTTCGACCGTGCCGCGCGGCGCCTGCGCCGCGACAGAGCCGCCATATCCCATGCGGGGCAGGATTTCCTGCGGGCGCACATGATCGAAGGGCTGATGGACCGGCTTTCCAGCGTCACGCGGCCTTTCTCGCTGGCGCTCGATCTCGGCTGCTTCGACGGCGCCCTCGGCGCGGCATTGCGGGCACGCGGGCTGCGCGTCGTTTCCGCCGATGCGGGTTTCGCCTTCGCGCAGCGCGCCGGCGGCGTGCAGTGCGACGAGGACCGTTTGCCCTTCGCCGATGCCAGCTTCGATCTGGTGATGTCAGCCGGGGTGCTCGACAGCGTCAATGACCTGCCCGGAGCGCTGGCGCTGATCCGCCGCGTGCTGAAACCGGACGGCCTGTTCCTGGCCGCCTTCGTCGGCGCCGGCAGCCTTCCTCGGCTACGGGCGGCTATGCTGGCGGCCGATCTTGCGCACGGCGCCGCCGCACCCCGTGTCCATCCGCAGATCGAGGTCCGCGCGGCCGGGGACCTGCTGACGCGAGCGGGCTTCGCCCTTCCGGTCGCGGACACCGAAGGCCTCGACGTGCGCTATTCGCACCTGTTGCGGCTGACCGCCGATCTACGGGCAGGTGCAGGAACCAACATCCTCGGCGGGCGCTCGCGCGCCCCGCTCACCCGCGGACAGATCGGCCACGCGTTGCAAGCCTTCGCCGAGGCGGCCGAAACCGACGGCAAGACGCGCGAACGCATCGAGATCGTCTATCTCACCGGCTGGGCACCCGCCCCGGGCCAGCCGCAGCCGGCGAGAAGGGGCAGCGCCACGCACTCGCTCGGCGACGTTCTCGGCAAGCGGCCGCAATGATCCGTGGCAGCCCTCACATCAGCGAGTCGAGCAGCCCGATCAGCGGCTTGTCTGCCGGCGGCATCTCCAGGCCGTGCAGCTCCAGCGGGCGGACCCATTTGAGGGCGCTGGCCTCGATCGCGGAAGGGATGCCACGCCACTTCCGGCAAATATAGAGCAGCAGGATCAGATGCCGCCCGCCGAGCGGCTCGCTCGCGAAGGCCGCGGGGGCGAGGCAGGCTGCCTCCGTCTCGATGCCCAGCTCCTCGCCGAGCTCGCGGATCAGGCACGCCTCGGGCGTTTCGCCCGGCTCGACCTTGCCGCCGGGGAACTCCCACAGCCCCGCCATCGGCTTGCCCAGGGGGCGCTGCTGCACGAGGACGCGGCCATCGGCGTCGACGAGCGCGGCCGCGGTCACGAACAGCAGGGATGCCGCGCCGGCCGGAACGGCCCCTTCCTGACGGGGCGGCGCCGCGGATGCGGATTCACGCATGCCTTAACCCTGCGGCCGCCGGGGCGTGAAATCGAATATCTCCGGCCCGACCCATCCGTAGAGATAGTTGAGGTAGAAGAGCGCGAATAAAATGGTCGCGACGATGATCGTCCGGACGACGATCTTGCCGCCACGGAACTCGGCGGGCGCGCTGTCCGCCTGCCCCGGCGTCTTCTCCAGCCCGGCCTCGTCATGGGTGCGCGCGCTGAACGGCAACACGAGGAACAGGCTGAAAGCGAGGAACAGGAAATAGATGGCGCTGATCGACGTGAGTTTCATCGGCTGCCGATCCTCATCAGCGAAACATCGACGACGGGCTTCTTGCCGGTCCACTGCGTCGCGCATCGCCGGACGGCGAGGCGGATGGCCTCGCGCAGCTTCGCGTCGTCCCGAGGCCCCTCGGCCGCCGCTTGCGCCGCAACGGCGCGGGCTTCCACGAGGAAATCGGCACGATCCTCCTCCACCGGAACGCCCTGGATCGCAACCACGGGTTCGCCTTGCAGCCTCCCTCGGGCATCGAGCGCCACGGTAACCGCGATCAGGCCGTTGTTCGCGATCTTCCGGCGCTCGTTCATCGTCGACCCGTCGGCAGGCAGGATCACGTCGCCGTCGAGGATCAGCCGGCCGACGCTTTCCTCGCCGATCTTCGCCGGACCGTCCGGCGCGAGGCGGATGACGTCGCCATTCTTCTGTACGATCGTCCGGGCGATCCCCTGCGCCGTGGCGAAGCGCGCCTGCTCCGCCATGTGGCGCATCTCGCCATGTACCGGCACCACGATCTCCGGTCGGATCCAGCGATACATCAGCGCGAGCTCGGGCCGGCCGGGATGGCCCGAGACGTGGACGTGCGCTTGGCGATCCGTGATCATCGCGACGTTCTTCGCCGCCAGCGCATTCTGGATCCGGCCGATGGCGAGCTCGTTGCCGGGTATCTGCTTGGACGAGAAGACCACCAGATCGCCTTCCGAAAGCCTGATCGGGTGCATGTCGAACGCGATGCGCGACAGCGCCGCCCGCGCCTCTCCCTGGCCGCCCGTCGCCACGAACATCACGTCGCGCGGCGGCAGGCGCATGGCGGCATCGACGTCGATCGTCTCGGGAAAATCCCGCAAATAGCCCGCGGCCTTCGAGACCTTGATGATGCGATCGAGCGAGCGGCCGGCGACGCAGAGCTGGCGGCCGGTATCGCGCGCGACCTCGCCGAGCGTCTGCAACCGCGCCGCGTTCGAGGCGAAGGTGGTGACGAGCACCCGCCCCTTCGCCTCCGCGATCACCAGATCCAGCCCCTCGCGGACCGCGGCCTCGGATCCGGATGCCTCCTCGTTGAACACATTGGTCGAATCGCACACCAGCGCCAGCACGCCCTCATCGCCGATGGCGCTCAGCTCCCTGGCGGTCGAAGGCGTGCCGAGCAGCGGCTCGTCGTCCAGCTTCCAATCGCCGGTGTGGAAGATCCGGCCGTAGGGCGTTTCGATCAGCAGCGCGTTGCCCTCGGGTATGGAATGGGCGAGCGGCACATAGGTGAAGCCGAACGGGCCGAGCCGGAAGCTGCCTTCATTCTCGATCACGCGCAGCGTCACCCTGTCGGCGATCCCTTCCTCCTCGAGCTTGCCGCGGATCAGGCCGGCGGTGAACGGCGTCGCATAGAGCGGCACGCCGAGATCGGCGGCGAGATAGGGGATCGCGCCGATATGGTCCTCATGGCCGTGGGTCAGCACGATGCCGAGCAGATCATCGGCGCGCTGCTCGATGAACTCGAGGTCGGGCAGGACGAGGTCGATCCCCGGATAGCTTGGATCGCCGAAGGTGAGGCCGAGATCGACCATCACCCATTTGCCCTGCGTTCCATAGAGGTTGACGTTCATGCCGATCTCTCCGGATCCGCCGAGCGCCAGGAAAAGTAGTTCGTCTCCGGGAGTCGTCACAGTCTTCAAAAATCCAGTTCTATGTCCGGGGCGCCGCGGCGGCCGGCACAGGGTCAAAAGGGCGGGCCGATCAGCGGCGCGTGCGGTCGTAGAGGAGCGCGAGGCCCTGGATGGTGAGATCGCCCTCGATAAAGTCGAACACCGATGTATGCTTGTCGAACAGCGTCGCAAGGCCTCCGGTCGCGATCACCTTCACCGGTCGGCCGATCTCGGCCCTGAGCCGCGCGACCAGCCCCTCGATCAGCGCGACATAGCCCCAATAGATGCCGACATGCATCCCGTCCTCGGTGGTGCGGCCGATGACGCTCGTCGTCTCCGGCGCCTCGATCGCGATGCGGGGCAGCTTGGCCGCCGCGCCGACCAGCGCGTCGAGCGACAGGTTGATGCCCGGCGCGATGATGCCGCCTTTGTAGGCGCCGCGATAATCCACCACGTCGAAGGTCGTCGCGGTGCCGAAATCGATGATCACGAGGTCTCCCTCATGATGGGCATGGGCGGCGATCGCGTTGACGAGGCGGTCGGCACCGACCGAGCGAGGCTCGACCATGTCGATCTCGATGCCCCAATCGACCGGCGGCACGCCCGCGACGAGCGCCTCGACACCGAAATATTTGCTCGCCAGCACCTGCAGGTTGTGCAGCGCGCGCGGCACGACGGTGGCGACGATCACCGCCTCGACGGCGGAGCGGTCATGTCCTTCGAGCGCGAGGAGCTGGTGCAGCCAGACGGCATATTCGTCCGCTGTGCGGCGGGCATCGGTGGCGATCCGCCAGCGCGCGCGGATCGCGCCGTCCTCGACCAGCGCGAAGACGATGTTGGTGTTTCCTGCATCGATCGCGAGCAGCATGGCTCCCCCCTAAGCCCAATCGGCCGCCGGCACCAGCCGCCCGCGGCACTCTGCCGCGCACGCCGCAGGGCGGATCGCAGCGCCGCTATGGCAGATCGGGAGGCGGCTGGAAAACGCCATGTCAGAGCAGGAAGACGTCCGCCGCATGGATCGTCCGCACTCCGTCGCCCGTGCGCAACAGCAGCGCGCCTTCGGCATCGAGCCCCGCGAACAATCCGGTGGCCTCGGCGCCGTCCGCCGTGCGGGCGACGAGCGGCGTCCCGGAAGGATGCGCCCGATCGAGCCATCGGCCCCTGATCGGCGCCAGCCCCTCCCCGCGCCATCGCGCCACCCAGGCCGCGAAGCTGCCGGCGAGATCCTCGACGAAGAGGCCCGGATCGGGGGGCGGTGTGATGCCTGCCGCCGCGAGGCTCGTCGCCGGCCGGTCGAGCCCCTCCGGATGATGCGCGAGATTGACGCCGAAGCCGATGACGATCGCGTCGCCGTGGCGCTCCAGCAGGATGCCCGCCATCTTGGCGCCGTCCAGCAGCAGGTCATTGGGCCATTTGAGCTGGATCCGCGCGGCGCCGGCATAAGCCGAGACGAGCTGCTCCAGCGCGACCGCGGCCACCAGCGCGAGGCCGGGCGCCGGCGGATCGCCCATCCGCAGGCGCACCAGCGTGCTCGCATGGAGGTTGCCCGGCGGCGAGGCCCAGGCCCGTCCCTGCCGCCCGCGCCCGCCGCTCTGCGTCTCGGCGCGCAGCCACAGCCCCTCCGGCGCGCCGGCCGCCGCGAGCGCGGCGACATCGTCGTTGGTCGAGGCCGTGGCGGCGACGGTGCGGATCGGACCGGTCAGGATCTAGAACAGCGCCTTGGCGGCCGCCATGCTGGCGACGCCGAGAGCCGGGATGGCGAGATAGCCGAGCGGCGAGACGAGCAGCGCGGTCAACGCGATCAGCCCGCCCTCGACGGCGCTTTCGGACCGGGCGAATTCCGGCGCCGGCTCGTCGAAGTACATCGTCTTGACGATCTTCAGATAATAGAAGGCACCGATCACCGAGGTCGCGATGCCGACCGCCGCGAGCCAGGTGAGATGCGCACCCACCGCCGCGTCGAACACCAGGAACTTCGGCCAGAAGCCGAACAACGGCGGAATGCCCGCGAGGCTGAACATGAAGATGGCGAACGCCGCCGCGAGGCCGGGTCGGGTCCGCGACAGGCCCGAGAGGCTCGCGATCGTCTCGACCGGATGGCCGTCGCCATCGCGCATCTGGAGCACGCACAGGAAGCTGCCGAGCGTCATGACGACATAGACGGCCATGTAGGTCATCACCGAGGCGACGCCTTCCGCCGTCCCCGCGGCGAGGCCGATCAGCGCGAAGCCGACATTGTTGATCGAACTGTAGGCGAGCAGCCGCTTGATGTTGCTCTGACCGATCGCCGCGACGCCGCCGAGAATGGTGGACGCCAGCGCCGAGAAGATCACGATCTGCTGCCAGGCGTGGGTCTCGGATCCGAGGGCGCTCACCGCGACGCGGACGAGCAGCGCCATGGCAGCGACCTTCGGCGCCGAGGCGAAGAAGGCGGTGACCGGCGTCGGCGCCCCCTCATAGACGTCCGGCGTCCACATGTGAAACGGCACCGCGCTGATCTTGAAGGCCAGACCGACGAAGACGAAGACGAGGCCGAACAGCCGGGCCACCCCGATCCCTTGCTCCGCCGGCACGGCGAAGGCGCGCGCGATGCCGTCGAAGCTGGTCGTTCCGGTGAAGCCGTAGAGCAGCGAGATGCCGTAGAGCAGGATGCCGCTCGCGAGCGCGCCGAGCACGAAATATTTGAGGCCGGCCTCCGCCGATCGCGTGTCGCGGCGCAGGAAGCTGGCCAGCACATAGGCGGCGAGGCTCTGCAGCTCGAGGCCGACGTAAAGCGTGAGCAGGTCGGTGGCCGAGGCCATCATGCCCATGCCAGTGGCCGAGAGCAGGATGAGGATCGGATATTCGCAGCGCAGCGCGCCGATGCGGATGAAATAGCCGCGCGCCGCGATGACCGAGATCGCCGAGGCCACATAGATCAGCAGCTTGGCGAAGGCCGCGAAGCTGTCCGCCCGGTAGAGGCCGCCAAATGCGTCGCCGCCGCTTCCCGCCGGGCCGAGCAGCGACAGGCCCGCGGCCGCGAACAGCGCCACGGCAAGGCCGACCACGAGCGACGCGGCCTTGTCCCCGGCATAGGCGGAGATCATGAGCAGGACGAGCGCGCCCGCGCCGAGGATGATCTCGGGCAGCGTCATGCAAAAGGACAGGCTGTTCATCAGTGCGCCCCCTCATGCGCGGCAGGAGCATGCCGTGGGCCGAAGGCGATCTTCGCGTCGCCGCCCGGATTGGCCCGTTCGATGCGGGCGAGCAGGCTGCCCACGTCGCGGCGCATCGGCGCCAGGAAGCTTTCGGGATAGACGCCCATCCACAGGACGGCGAGGCCGAGCGGAACCATGATCGCGAGCTCGCGCGCGGAAAGATCGGGCAGCGCGGCGACCTCGGCGGTCGGCGCCTGGCCATAGGCAATGCGGCGGTAGAGATAGAGCATGTAGGCAGCGCCGAGAATGATGCCGGTGGTGGCGACGAAGGCCACCCAGCTCGATGCATGATAGGCGCCGATCAGGCTCAGGAATTCGCCCACGAAGTTGCTCGTGCCCGGCAGGCCCACCGAAGCCATGGTGAAGAGCAGGAAGAACAGCGCATATTTCGGCATATTGTCCGAAAGGCCGCCATAGCGCGCGATCTCGCGGGTGTGCAGCCGATCGTAGATCACGCCGACGCACAGGAAGAGCGCGCCGGAGACGAGGCCGTGGCCGAGCATGACCATCAGCCCGCCCTCGATGCCCTGCCGGTTGAAGGCGAACAGGCCGATGGTGACGAAGGCCATGTGCGCGACCGACGAATAGGCGATCAGCTTCTTCATGTCCTCCTGCACCAGCGCGACGAGGCTGGTATAGACGACGGCGACCATCGAAAGGCCGAAGACCAGCCACATCAGCTGCGCCGAGGCCTCGGGGAACATCGGCAGCGAGAAGCGGATGAAGCCGTAGCCGCCCATCTTCAGGAGCACGCCGGCCAGGATCACCGACCCCGCGGTCGGCGCCTCGACATGGGCGTCGGGAAGCCAGGTGTGGACCGGCCACATCGGCATCTTCACCGCGAAGCTGGCGAAGAAGGCCAGGAACAGCCAGGTCTGCGCGCCCGCCGGGAAATCATAGTTCATCAGCGTCGGGATGTCGGTGGTGCCCGCTTCCCGGACCATCCACAGCATCGCGATCAGCATCAGCACCGATCCGAGCAGCGTGTAGAGGAAGAACTTGTAGCTCGCGTAGATCCGCCGCGCGCCGCCCCAGATGCCGATGATCAGATACATCGGGATCAGGCCGGCCTCGAACATGATGTAGAACAGGAACAGGTCCTGCGCCACGAAGACGCCGATCATCAGCGCCTCCATCAGCAGGAAGGCGGCCATATATTCGGGCACGCGCTTGCTGATCGCCTCCCACGATGCCGCGATGCAGATCGGCATTAGGAAGACCGAGAGCATGATCAGCATCAGCGCGATGCCGTCGATGCCGAGCGCCCAGGCGAAGCGGCCGAACAGGTCGACATGCTCGGTGAACTGCCATTGCGGCCCGTTCGGATCGAAATTGACCCAGAGCAGCACGCCGAGCAGCAGGTCGAGCAGCGTCGCCGCCAGCGCCAGCCAGCGCGCCGTCTGCGCGGAGGAAAAGAGACAGGCGATCGCGGCCGCGAACGGCACCGCGAGCATGAGCGAGAGGATCGGAAAGCCGAGCTGGTTCATGATTAGCTAGCCATCGCCCAGGTCGCGGCACCGGCCAGGCCGAGCAGCATCACCAGCGCATAAGTGTAGACATCACCAGCGCATAAGTGTAGATATAACCGGACTGGAGCCTGCGGGTGAGCACCCCGCCGCCGGCAACCAGCGCGGCCGCCCCGTCCGGACCGAAGCGGTCGATCGTGCCCTGATCGCCGCGCTTCCAGAGGAAGCGGCCGATCGCGAAGGCGGGAACGACGAACAGCGCATGGTACAGCTCGTCGAAATACCATTTGTTGAGCAGGAACCGGTACAGGAGCTGGAAGGTCGCGGTGAAGCGCGCCGGCATCCCCGTGTCCAGTATATAGCCCCACAGCGCGATCGCGAGGCCGACCAGCATGACGAACGCCGGCGTGAGCTTCACCCACAGCGGCACGCCATGCATCGCGTGCATGAGATGCTCGTTGAACGCGATGCTGCCCTTCCAGAAGGCGCCGCCGGCCTCCGCGCCCACGAAATAGGGCGCGAACAGGAAGCCGGCGAAGATCGCGCCGAGCGTGAGCACGCCGAGCGGCACGAGCATCGTCCAGGGGCTTTCGTGCGGATGATAGCCGGCGGTGCCGTGCTTCACCTGCTCGATGCCCGGATCATGGGCATGGGGCTCGCCGCCGGCGCCTTCCGCGTCGGGATGCGCATCATGGCCGTGCGCGTCGCCATGGGCGTGACCGTGGCCGTGCGCGTCGTGCACCGCATGCTGGATATGCTCGGATCCCGCCCAGCGCGCCTTGCCGAAGAAGGTCAGGAAGACGAGCCGCCATGAATAGAAGCTCGTGAGCAGTGCGGCGAAGGCGCCGACCGCGAAGGCCAGCCGCCCGCCCCCGCCAGCGGCATAGGCCGCCTCCAGGATCGCATCCTTCGAATAGAAGCCGGCGAAGCCGAACACGTCGATGATGCCGACGCCGGTGATGGCGAGCGTGCCGGCGGTCATCGCCCAGAAGGTGAGCGGGATGTGCTTCCGCAGCGCTCCGTAGAAGCGCATGTCCTGCTCATGGTGCATCGCGTGGATCACGCTGCCCGCGCCGAGGAACAGCAGCGCCTTGAAGAAGGCGTGGGTGAACAGGTGGAACATCGCCGCGCCATAGGCGCCGACGCCCGCCGCGAAGAACATGTAGCCGAGCTGCGAGCAGGTCGAATAGGCGATCACCCGCTTGATGTCGTTCTGCACCGTGCCGACCGTGGCGGCGAACAGGCAGGTCGCGGCGCCGATGAAGGTCACGACGCCGAGCGCGACATGGCTGGTCTCGAACAGCGGCGAGAGGCGGCAGACCATGAACACGCCCGCCGTCACCATCGTCGCGGCATGGATCAGCGCCGACACCGGGGTCGGGCCCTCCATCGCGTCGGGAAGCCAGGTGTGCAGGCCGAGCTGCGCCGATTTGCCCATCGCGCCGATGAACAGCAGCAGGCAGAGCAGCGTCATCGTATCGACGCGGTGGCCGAGGAAACCGATCGTCGATCCGGCCATGCCGGGCGCCGCCTCCAGGATCGCGGGGATCGAGACCGTGCCGAACACGAGGAACACGCCGAAGATGCCGAGCGAGAAGCCGAAATCGCCGACGCGGTTGACGACGAACGCCTTGATCGCCGCCGCGTTCGCGCTCGGCTTGTAATACCAGAAGCCGATCAGCAGATAGGAAGCGAGGCCGACGCCCTCCCAGCCGAAGAACATCTGCACGAGATTGTCCGCCGTCACGAGCATGAGCATCGCGAAGGTGAACAGCGACAGATAGGCGAAGAAGCGGGGCTGGCTGTCGTCCTCCGCCATATAGCCCCAGCTGTACAGGTGGACGAGCGCCGATACCGTCGTGACGACGACGAGCATCACCGCGGTGAGCGCATCGACGCGCAGCGCCCAATCGACGCTGAGATCGCCCGAGTGGATGAAGGCGAGTACCGGCTCGACGAACGCCTCGCGCGTGCCGGTGAGGAAGCCGAAGAAGATCGGCCAGGCGAGCGCGCAGGAGACGAACAGCGCGCCGGTGGTGACCAGCTTCGCCGCGGTGTTGCCGATCGCGCGGTTGCCGAGCCCGGCGACGATCGCCGCGAGCAGCGGCAGGAATACGATGAGCTTGATCACCGAATGATCACCCCTTCATCCGGTTGATGTCGTCGACCGCGATGGTGCCGCGGCCGCGGAAGTAGATCACGAGGATCGCGAGCCCGATCGCCGCCTCGCCGGCGGCCACCGTCAGCACGAACATCGCGAACACCTGCCCGACCAGGTCGTGCAGATAGGCCGAGAAGGCGACGAGGTTGATGTTCACGCTGAGCAGGATGAGCTCGATCGCCATCAGGATGATGATGACGTTCTTGCGGTTGAGGAAGATGCCCAGCACGCCCAGCACGAACAGGACAGCGGAGACCGTGACGTAATGCTGCAGGCCGATCATAGCTCCACCCCCTGGCCCACCGGCTGGTTGATCTTGCGGATCGCCTCGTCGGGGCGACGGCGGTTCTGCGCGGCAACGTTCTGCGGGCGGACGCCGCTGCGCGCACGGTGGGTGAGCACGATCGCGCCGATCATCGCCACCAACAGGACGAGGCCCGCGCCTTCGAAGACGTAGAGGTAGCGCGTGTAGAGCAGCGCGCCGATCGCCTCGATGTTGGGCTTGTCGGGCGGCGTCGCAGCGAGGCGATGGCCCATGTCGATGCCGCCTGCCCTCCAGGCGCCGACGGCGAACACCATCTCACAGAGCAGCACCAGCGCCAGCACCATGCCGAACGGCAGGTAGCGGGCGACGCCGGCGCGCAGCTCGGCGAAATCGATGTCGAGCATCATCACGACGAACAGGAAGAGCACCGCGACCGCGCCGACATAGACGATGACGAGCAGCATCGCGATGAACTCGGCGCCGACGAGGATCATGAGGCCCGCCGCGTTGAAGAAGGCCAGGATCAGCCACAGGACGCTGTGCACGGGGTTGCGCGCCATGATGGTCAGCGCGCCCGACGCGATCACCAGCGTGGCGAACAGGTAGAAGGCGATCGTCTGGATCACGATGTCTGCGTGCCCCCTCGGGATTCGTGCGGCGGATTAACGGTAGGGCGCATCGGCGGCAAGGTTCGCGGCAATCGCCCGCTCCCACCGGTCGCCATTCTCGAGAAGCTTCGCCTTGTCATAGATCAGCTCCTCGCGCGTTTCCGTTGCGAACTCGAAATTCGGCCCCTCGACGATGGCATCCACCGGGCAAGCTTCCTGGCAGAAGCCGCAATAGATGCACTTCGTCATGTCGATGTCGTAACGGGTCGTCCGCCGTGATCCGTCGTCGCGCGGTTCCGCCTCGATCGTGATCGCCTGCGCCGGGCAGATCGCCTCGCACAGCTTGCACGCGATGCAGCGCTCCTCGCCGCTCGGATAGCGGCGCAGCGCGTGCTCGCCCCGGAAGCGCGGCGAGATCGGGTTCTTCTCATAGGGATAGTTGATCGTCGCCTTCGGCTTGAAGAAATACTTCAAGGTCAGCCAGTGCGCCTTCACGAACTCCCAGAGGGTGAAGGATTTGACGTAGTAGCCGAGGCTCATGCGCCCGCTCCATATCTCGTGAGCATCAGGAAGCCCGACACCAGGAACACCCAGAACAGCGAAACGGGCAGGAAGATCTTCCAGCCGAGCCGCATCAGCTGGTCGTAGCGGTACCGCGGCACCGTCGCCTTCACCCAGGAGAAGACGAAGAAGAAGGCGCAGATCTTGATGAACAGCCAGATGATGCCGGGCACATGGTAAAGCGGCGCCCAGTCGATCGGCGGCAGCCAGCCGCCCCAGAAGAGCGTCGCGTTGAGCGCGCACATCAGGAGCACATTGCCATATTCGCCGAGCCAGAAGAGCGCGAAGCTCATCGACGAATATTCGGTCTGGTAGCCGGCGACGAGCTCGCTCTCCGCCTCGGTGAGGTCGAAGGGCGGGCGCGCCGTCTCGGCCAGCGCGGAGATGAGGAACATCACCGCCATCGGGAAGAGCAGCGGATTGAAGCCGAAGCCGTTGATGATCCCGAAGATCTGCCCCTTCTGCGCGAGCACGATCGTGCCGAGGTTGAAGCTGCCCGCCCACAGCACGACCGAGATCAGGATGAAGCCGATCGAGACTTCGTAGGACACCATCTGCGCGGCGGCGCGGATCGCGGAATAGAAGGGATATTTGGAGTTGGACGCCCAGCCGGCGAGGATCACGCCGTAGACGCCGAGCGACGAGGCGGCGAGCGTGTAGAGCAGACCGACATTGATGTCGGCGAGCACCATCTCCGGCCCGAAGGGGATCACCGCCCAGCCGATCAGCGCGACCGTGAAGGTGATGATCGGCGCGATCAGGAA
>Ga0180222_1002142_pt1 | contig 16975 bp, 14 predicted proteins | sample eDN5th37CKraftOP_FD_151336 | JGI IMG/M metagenome (GOLD analysis project Ga0180222, IMG submission 151336) | Enriched Organic Plus compost microbial communities from Emeryville, California, USA - eDNA 5th pass 37_C Kraft OP (version 2) (version 2) ... | reverse complement strand
CACGATGTGCAGCAGATGCTGCGCCAGATCGAGCACGTGAGGGTCGATGATGAACAGGCCGATGATCAAACGGGACAGCAGGTAGCCAAGGATCACCAGCCCGCCGGTCATCCACAGGTTCAGCCACAGTCCGGTGCGGACGATGGCGCCGAGCCGCTCGACATGGCCGGCACCGATCGCCTGCGCTGCGAAGATCGAGGCGGTGATGGCGATGGAGATCGCCGGAAACTGCACATAGGCGAGCACCTGGTTTACCGCGCCATAGGCGGCGGTGGCGTCGGAGCCGAAGCCGTTGACAATGCCGAGCAGCACCAGCTCGGCGAGCGACATCACCACCAGTTGCACCGCCGTCGGCAGCCCGATGCGCAGCACCTTGCCGAGCAGCACCGGATTGGGCCGCATGCTGCGCAGCAGGACGCGATCCGGCGCCAGCGGATGTTCACGGCGGCGCAGCGCGATGGCGAGCCAGATCAGCGTAACGACCGAGGCGACGGCGGAGGCATAAGCTGCGCTGGCCACGCCCAGGCGCGGCAGCCCGAGCCAGCCCTCGATCAGGGCCGGCGTGACCACGAGCCCGAGCACGGTGGAGAGGGTGAGCGCGATCAGCGGCGTCACCGTATCGCCGACGCCGCGGATCATCGAGGTCACCAGCAGAAAGACGAACGTCGCCGGTATCGTGATCATCATGATGCGTGCATAGGACGTCGCGGCGTCGATAACGTTCGCCGGCGTCGCGAGCGCCACCAGCAGCTCGCGGGTAAAAATGCCGCCGAAGACGGCGATGACGATGCCGCCGGCCAGCGCAACCGTCAGCGTCGTGCCGGCGACGGCCTTCACCTGCCGCAGCTCACGCGCGCCCCAGGCCTGACCGATCAGCACCGATGCGCCGGCGCCGAGCCCGATGATGAAAGCGATGAAGAAAAACATCACCGGGAAGAACCCGGCGACGGCGGCGAGCGCATCGACGCCGATCATCTGGCCGAGATAGATGCTGTTGATGGTGCCGAACAATGCCTGCAGGATATTGCTCAGCATCATCGGGAGCAGGAAGACGATATACGTCTTCCACAGCGGGACGGCGGCGCGGGTCATGGGAATCCTTGGGCGCGCGGTTCAGCCGGCGCGGTCGCTGAAGGCGAGTTTGATGGTGTGATTGCGGATATCGTGCGGCCACGCGCTGATCAGCTCGGCAAATCGGCGGCGATCGCCGGCAAACAGCGCGCGCACGGCTTCCTCGAAGCCGGGAAGATTGCCCGCCATCGCCGACATGAAGTGATAGGCGGCGTCCCGCGCCTGCCGGGCCCGGTCGCGGTCGCCGCTCTGTCGACGCGCCTCGTCGACCAGCTTGCGCAGCGCCACCGAGGCGCCGCCGGGCTGCGCCGCCAGCCAGTCCCAGTGCCGCGGCAGCAGCGTGACCTCGCGAGCGACGACGCCAAGCTTCGGCCGCCCGCGCCCGCGCGCCGCCGCAGGCGCGGCCGCCTGCCCTGTCGCGCCAGGGGTCTGGTTTTGCGCCAAACGCTTGACGATCTCAGCGTCATTGCCACGCAGGTCGAAATCAACCGCGCGGCCGGTGGCATCCTCAAAGACCAGGATCGATCCGTCGGAATTGTGCGCTGCATGTTTGACCGCCAGCGCGACCTCGGCCAATGGCCCCGTGGCAATGCAGCGGTGACCTTCGAAGGCCGTGTAGCGGGACGGGGCGGATTGGGCGGTCATAGCAAGGTGGGGATTGTAAGGGATTCGCAGGGTGCGCAGCTTATTACCCGGATAAAAATTCCCCGTCAATATTACCCGGGTGAATATTTTGCGTTTGCAATGCTCCGCGGTTCGACGCCTGATTTGTTGCACAGCCGCGCGGATGTCCGGCGGCGGCGGATGACGGAGATCGCCTGATGTTGACCGTGCACCATCTCAACAACTCCCGCTCGCAGCGGGTGCTCTGGCTGCTGGAAGAGCTCGGCGTGCCGTATGAGATCGTGCGCTATCAGCGGCTCCCCACCATGCAGGCGCCGCGCGAACTCGCGGTGATCCATCCGCTCGGCAAGTCTCCGGTGATCACGGATCGCGGCAACACCATCGCGGAATCCGGCGCGATCATCGAATATCTCGTCGGCAACTACGGCGAAGGCCGGCTGATTCCGCCGCCGAACACACCGGAACGGCTGCGCTACACCTATTGGCTGCACTATGCCGAGGGTTCGGCGATGCCGCCGCTGCTGCTGAAGCTGGTGTTCAGCATGATGCCACGCCGCGCGCCGCTGCTGCTGCGGCCGGTGGTGAACAAGATCGCTGGGCAGGCTCTGGCGACGCTGGTCGAGCCGCAACTGAAGCAGCACATGGCGTTCTGGGAAACCGAACTCAACAAGAGCGAATGGTTCGCAGGCAACGAGTTCACCGCGGCGGATATCCAGATGAGTTTTCCGCTGGAGGCTGCCGCATCACGCGCCGGCCTTGCCGAGCATCATCCCAAGGCCATGGCATTTCTCGACCGCATCCACGCGCGGCCGGCCTATCAGCGTGCGCTGGAAAAGGGCGGACCATACACGGTGGGAAAAGCTTAGCTTATTCCGTTACCCTGAGGCGGCCGCTTCTTCAGCGGCCCTCGAAGGGCGACGGCGCTGTCCCGCGCCATCCTTCGAGGCTCGCTGCGCTTCGCGGCTCAGGATGACGGATCGACTGCATTGTCGTTGTATCTCAATATCCCGCTGCTGCGGCACCGCGGGTGCGCGGATCAGGACCGCCCTCGATGCCTTGCGCCGTGACGGCGATGGAGTTGGCGGAGGTCTGTCCCATCGGCTCGGCAACGCGGTGTCCTTTCGCCCTGAGGCCCGTGATGACATCGTCAGGGAAACCGGGCTCGATGCGAACCTCATCGGGCAGCCATTGATGATGCAGCCGTGGCGCATCGACTGCGGCGGCAATGTCCATTCCATAGTCGAGCACGTTGACGATCACCTGCAGCACCGTGGAGATGATGCGGCTGCCGCCGGGCGATCCGGTGATCAGCACCGGCTTGCCATCCTTCAGCACGATGGCCGGCGTCATCGACGAGAGCGGCCGCTTGCTCGGCCCCGGCAAATTGGCCTCGAAGCCGACCAGACCGTAGGCATTGGCCGCGCCCGGCGCAGCGGTGAAATCGTCGAGTTCGTTATTGAGCAGCACGCCGGTGCCATCGGCGACGAGGCCAAGACCGTAGCTGAAATTCAGCGTGTAGGTATTGCTCACCGCATTGCCCTCGCTGTCGATCACCGAGAAATGCGTGGTGTTGTCGCCGCCCTGCGGCGGCTGCAGCGGCAGCATGTCGCCCCATGGCGTCGCGCGGTCGGGATCGATGCCGGTGCGCATCTGCGCGGCATAAGCCTTCGACGTCAGCCGCGTGACCGGCGCCTCGACGAAGCCGGGATCGCCGAGAAAACGGGCGCGGTCGGCATAGGCGCGCTTCATCGCCTCGATCAGCAGATGCAGCGAGGCGACCGAGCCCTGCGGCTGCCGCGCCATGTCGAAACCCTCGAGGATGTTCAGCGTCTCGATCAGCACCACGCCGCCAGACGACGGCAGTGGCATCGACACGATGTCGTGGCCGCGATAGCTGCCGCGGATCGGCTCGCGCGTCAGGGCGCGATAGTGCCTGAGGTCATCGCGGGTGACGAGGCCGCCGGCGGCCTGAATGGCCTGCACCAGCTTTTCCGCCACCGCGCCGTCATAGAAGCCGGCCGCGCCCTGCGCCGCGATGGCCTCGAGCGTCGCGGCGAGGTCGCTCTGCCGCAGCCGATCGCCCTCGCGCAGCGGCGTTCCGTCATCGCGTGAGAAAATCTTCGCGCTCGCAGGCCAGCGGGTCAGCCGCTGGTGCCAGCGCGGCAGAGTGTCGGCGATGTCGTCAGCGACGATGATGCCGTCGCGGGCCAGCGCGATGGCCGGCTGGATCAATTGCGCCAGCGTGAAACGGCCGGAGCCATAGGATTGCAATGCGAGCACGAGGCCTGCAACCGTGCCGGGCACGCCGACGCCGAGCGCCGAATCGCGCGACTTGCCGGCATCGGGCTTGCCGTCCGGACCCAGAAACATCTCGCGCGTGGCCGCCGCCGGTGCAGTCTCGCGATAATCGATAGCAACGGTCCTGTTCTCGCGAGCCAGATGAATCAGCATGAAGCCGCCGCCGCCGAGGTTGCCTGCACGCGGATAGGTGACGGCCATCGCCAGCGCCGTCGCGACCGCTGCGTCCACGGCATTGCCGCCGCGTGCCAGCACATCGCGACCGATCTCCGCCGCGAGCCTTTCCTGCGCCACCACCATGCCGTGTGACGCGACCACCGGATGCGGCGGATCGGACTGTGAAACGCCGTCGCCGGCGCGGCGGCCGCGGGCGATGGCGACGCCGCCGCCGAGCAGCAGCGCGAGAGCGCCAAGCACAGCGCGGCGGCTCAGAGGGTACTGCATCATGGGCCGAGCCTTCGGCGAGGACATCTCATCACCGCAATTTCCCATCAGGACGATCAGGGCATCTTATGCTAGCGCTTAATCTTATATTGCGGATCATGCGTTAAGCGAACGGTGCCGACGATCGCAAGGAGCTTGACATGGCCGAGGTGGCTGCCACCGCAATCCCGACTGCTGATGCGCCGAAGGCCTATCCTTCGCGGGCAGCGGTGACGGCCTGGATCTTCTTCGACTGGGCCGCCCAGCCGTACTTCACGCTGATCACCACTTTCGTGTTCGCACCCTACTTCGCCACTTTCGTGGCGCCGACCCCGGCCGAGGGGCAGTCGCTGTGGGGCTTCGCCACTGCTGCGGCCGGCCTGCTGATCGCCGTGCTGTCACCGGTGCTCGGCGCGATCGCCGATGCCAGCGGCCGGCGGAAGCCCTGGATCGCGGTGTTCGGCGCGCTGCTGGTGATCGGCTCGAGCCTGATGTGGATCGGCCGCCCCGGCGATCCCGGCGTCATCCTGCCGCTGTTGATCGCGTACAGCATCGCCACTGTCGGTGTCGAATTCGCCACCGTGTTCAACAATGCGATGATGCCGTCGCTGGTACCGCCGCACAAGATCGGCCGCCTGTCAGGAACCGGCTGGGCCACCGGATATGTCGGCGGCATCCTCAGCCTCGTGCTGGTGCTCGGATTCCTGGCTGCCAATCCGGAGACCGGGCGCACGCTGTTTGGCCTGCAACCGTGGTTCGGCTTCGATGCGGTCGAGCATCAGGGCGACCGCATCACCGGCCCGCTCACCGGGCTGTGGTTCATCGTCTTCGTGCTGCCGATGTTTCTGTTCACGCCCGACCTGCCGTCGAAGCGTCCGGTGCGCAAGGCGCTGGGCGAGGGCCTGCGCGAGCTGCGTCAGACCCTCGGCGAGCTGCCGCAGCGGAAATCGCTGGCGGCCTTTCTGCTCGCCAACATGGTCTATACCGACGGTCTCGTCTCGCTGTTCGCGTTCGGCGGCATCTATGCCGCGGGCACTTTCGGGTGGCGCACGATTCAGATCGGCACCTTCGGCTTGCTGCTGGCGGTGGCGGGGGCCGTCGGCGCATGGCTCGGCGGCAAGCTCGACGACCGGCTCGGACCGAAGCGTGTGATCACCGGCGCTCTGCTGGTGCTGCTGTCGTCGATCATCGCAATCCTGCTGGTCGATCGCGACTCGATCCTGTTCATCAGCGTGACGCCGCCGCAGCCGGGCGGCAGCCTGTTCGCAGCGCCCGCGGAGAAAGCCTATCTCGCGCTCGGCGCGCTGATCGGCATGGTCGGCGGGCCGCTGCAGGCGGCGTCGCGCACGCTGCTGATCCGCCTCGCGCCGCGCGATCGCATCACCCAGGTGTTCGGCCTGTTCGCGCTGACCGGCAAGGTGACCGCCTTCATCGGCCCGCTGCTGATCGGCATCGTCACCGCTGTGACGGCAAGTCAGAAGGCCGGAATGGCGGTGCTGGTGCTGTTCTTCGCCGGCGGCCTCGCGCTGCTGTCGCGGGCGCGGCAGACCGAGAGTCGTTCACCATTCACGGAACGGTGAACGACTCTAGATTGTTGGACTGACGCGTTTTCTTCACGCGAACCGGTTTCCACTTCGCTCGAAAACGCTATAGAGTGCAGGTGGTGTTGCCGCCGCTTTGCGGGCTTCACATCCCGCATGGCCGCGCGCGTTCCTCAGTGCCTGAAATGTCGCGTGCCGGTCAGCACCATGGCGATGCCGTGCTCATCCGCGGCCTTGATCACCTCGTCGTCGCGTACCGAGCCGCCGGGCTGGATCACCGCGGTGGCCCCCGCCTCGATGCAGGCCAGCATGCCGTCGGCGAACGGGAAGAAGGCGTCCGACGCGACCACCGACCCGCGCGTCATCGGCTCGGCAAGCTTCAGCTCACGCGCGGCATCTTCCGCCTTGCGCGCGGCGATGCGCGCGGAATCGACGCGGCTCATCTGCCCGGCGCCGATGCCGACGGTGGCGAGATCCCTGGCATAGATGATGGTGTTGGACTTGACGTGCTTGGCGACGCGGAAGGCGAAGCGCAGATCACGCAACTCGGCCTCGGTCGGGGCACGCTTCGTCACCACCTTGAGCGTCATGTCGTCCACCACCGCGTTGTCGCGCCCCTGCACCAGCAGGCCCCCGGCAACGGTTTTAGCCGTGAGGCCGCGTGCGCGCGGGTCGGGCAGACCGCCGGCGAGCAGCAACCGCAGATTCTTCTTCGCCGCGACGATGGAGATCGCCTCCTCGCTCGCGTCGGGCGCGATGATGACCTCGGTGAAGATCTCGGTGATGGCGCGCGCCGCCTCCGCATCGAGCGGACGGTTCAGCGCCACGATGCCGCCGAAGGCGGAGGTGGAATCGCAGGCCAGCGCCTTGCGATAGGCGCTGACGAGGTCGGGTCCCTCCGCCACGCCGCAGGGATTGGCGTGCTTGATGATGGCGACGGCAGCGGTGCGCCTGGCGTCGAACTCGGCCACGCATTCGTAGGCGGCGTCGGTGTCGTTGATGTTATTGTAGGACAGTTCCTTGCCCTGCACCTGGCGCGCGGTGGCGACACCGAAACGCTGCTCCGGCGTGCGGTAGAACGCGGCGCTCTGGTGCGGGTTCTCGCCATAACGCAGCGGCTGCACCAGGCGTCCGCCGAGGGCGCGATAATCCGGCGCGTCGGTGTTGTTCTGAAGCGCGAACCAGTTCGAGATCGCAGCGTCATAGGCGGCAGTGCGCGCATAGGCTTTCGCGGCGAGGCGACGGCGCAACGCCAGCGTGGTCGCGCCCTGATTGGCGGCGAGTTCGTCGAGCACCGCCTGATAATCCTGAGCCTCGACCACGACGGCAACGTCGTCGTGGTTCTTGGCCGCGGCGCGGATCATCGCCGGACCGCCGATATCGATGTTCTCGATGCAATCCTCAAAGGGCGCGCCTTTCTCGACGGTCGCCTCGAACGGATAAAGATTGACGACGAGCAGGTCGATCGGCGCGATGCCGTGATCGGTCATGGCCTTGGCGTGCTCCGCATTGTCGCGGATCGCCAGCAGGCCGCCATGCACCTTCGGGTGCAGCGTCTTGACCCGGCCATCCATCATCTCCGGGAAGCCGGTGAGTTCGGAGACGTCGCGCACCTTGAGCCCCGCCGCGGCGAGCGCCTTCGCCGTGCCGCCGGTGGACACCAGTTCGACGCCGTGCCCGGCCAGCGCCGTGGCGAATTCGATCAGACCGGTCTTGTCGGAAACGGAAAGCAGGGCGCGGGTCACGCGGCGGGGGGTATCGGACATGGTCTTGGTTCCCGGGAGGACAATAGGCGGCGCGGGAGCGCTTTGCGGAGCGAAAGCCGGCCCGGCGTCAGGTCCCGCGCGTAGCACGGATCGGCCGCCGGCGAAACCGGCTTGCGGCAGCGATGCACCGCCATTCGCAGGCTCGGCCGGAGCAGATCACACTCCCGGGCTTTCCAACTCCGCGATGGCCTCGGCGATCGCGATGGTGCGGCGGGCAATGTCGGCATGCAGCCGCTCCACCATGCGGCCCTCGAGCTGGATCGCACCGCGCGAGGCGTTCTCCGGAAGCTCGAACGCGGCGACGATCTTGCGTGCATCCGCCACCTCTTCCGGTGCCGGTGTAAAGGCGGCGTTGCAGATGTCGAGATGGCTCGGATGGATCAGGGTCTTGCCATCGAAACCGAGAGCGACGCTCTGCGCGCATTCCTGGCGCAGCCCGTCGAGGTTGCCGATATCGCCATAAGGGCCGTCGAGCATTTCCAGCCCATGGGCATGGGCGGCCAGCACGCACTGGGTGATGATCGGCAGCATGGTGACCCGGCCCGGCACCATGCGAATGCGGGTTTCGCGGGCGATGTCGTTGGGGCCAAAGACAAAGCCGGCGAGCCGCATCGCCGGGTCGTGAGCCTGCCGCGCCAGCTCCTCGGCATGAAGGATGGCGACGGCGGTCTCGATCATCGCCCAGACCTTGACCGCCGAAGCCGCCCCCGCCTCGGCAAGCCGGTTCGCAACCAGCTTCAAGTCCTCAACGGTGGAGACCTTGGGCACCAGGACGCCATCCGGAGCGGCCGTCGCGGCCATATTGAGGTCATCGAGCCACCATGGCGAATCGAGGCTGTTGATCCGGATCAGCACCTCGCGGCGGCCAAACCCCTTCGCGGCCACCGCGCGGGCGATCTGGTCGCGCGCCAGCGATTTCGCATCCGGCGCCACCGCGTCCTCGAGATCGAGGATCACGCCATCGGCAGGCAGCGAGCGCGCCTTCTCCAGCGCGCGCGGGTTGGAACCGGGCATGAACAGCAGGCTGCGGCGGGAGCGGATCATGGTCGGGTTCCTCATTCCTGCGGCGGGCAAACCGCCCTCTCCGGTGTCGATGCGCGGGGCGATGGCAGAGCCCTAACATCACGCGCCAGACAGAGAAAGCCTTGTCCGGATGAGACAGCTATGGTTGATGGCGGCATCAATCATCGTCAGGCCAGTCGCATGCTCACGTTTCCCAAACGGCTCATCGCGGGGTACCGCGATTTCGCCACCCATCGCCTGCCCGACGAGCAGTCCCGCTATCGCGAGCTGTCGGTGCACGGCCAATCGCCGGAAGTCATGGTGATCGGCTGCTGCGACTCGCGCGTGGCGCCGGAAACGATCTTCGATGCCGGCCCCGGCGAACTGTTTGTCGTGCGCAACGTCGCCAACCTCGTTCCGCCCTATGCCCCTGACGGCGAGGCGCACGGCGTCTCGGCCGCGCTCGAATTCGCCGTGCAGGTGCTGAGGGTCCGCCATATCGTGGTGATGGGCCATGCGCAGTGCGGCGGCGTCAAAGCCCTGGTCGAGGACAACCAGCCGCTGTCGCCCGGCGATTTCATCGGCCGCTGGATGTCGCTGATCGAGCCCGACCCGTCAAAGCTGAAGCCGGCGCCGGGCGAAAGCCGCGAGGCCTTCATCACCAAGCTGGAACAGGCGGTGGTGAAACGCAGCCTGCGAAACCTGATGACCTTCCCCTGCATCCGCATCAAGGTGGAGCGCGGCTCGCTGCAACTGCATGGCGCCTATTTCGGCATCGCCAAGGGCGACCTCTACATCCTCGACAAGGCCAGCGGAGAATTCCGCACGCCGCAGCATGCGGTTGCGGTATAGGCGGCTTGATCATCGTCGAAACGACGGATTGTCATGCGCGGGCCCGACCCGCGCATCCATCTTTCAAAGAAGATGATGGGTCACCGGATCAGGTCCGGTGACGGCGTGACGACCGGGGATATGCCGTTAGCAAGAACCGTTGCATCAAAAAACGGGCGGCCGCAGCCGCCCGCTCTGCATTGATCATGGCGATTCGCCTTACGCCGCCTTCTGCTTCGGCTGCAGCAGCTTGCGGTTGATCAGGCACTCCGCGATCTGGATCGCATTCAGCGCGGCGCCCTTGCGCAGGTTGTCCGAGACGCACCACAGCGCCAGGCCGTTTTCCACCGTCGCATCCTCGCGGATACGGCTGATGTAGGTGGCATCCTCGCCGGCCGATTCATACGGCGTGACGTAGCCGCCCGGCTCGCGCTTGTCGATCACGATGCAGCCGGGCGCCTTGCGCAGCACCTCGCGCGCCTCGTCGACGCTGATCGGCTTCTCGAACTCGATGTTGACCGCTTCCGAATGACCGATGAACACCGGCACGCGCACGCAGGTGGCGGTGAGCTTGATCTTCGGATCGAGGATCTTCTTGGTTTCGGCCACCATCTTCCACTCTTCCTTGGTGTAGCCGTCTTCCATGAAGACATCGATATGCGGGATCACGTTGAAGGCGATCCGCTTCGGGAATTTCTTGGTGATAAGATCGCTGGCCGTGTAGACCGCCTTGGTCTGCGCGAACAGCTCGTCCATGCCCTCCTTGCCGGCGCCGGACACCGACTGATAGGTCGAGACCACGACGCGCTTGATGGTCGCCTTGTCGTGCAGCGGCTTCAGCGCCACCACGAGCTGCGCCGTCGAGCAGTTCGGATTGGCGATGATGTTCTTTTTGGTAAAGCCGCCGACCGCGTCGGCATTCACCTCGGGCACGATCAGGGGCACGTCGGCGTCGTAGCGCCACGCGGAGGAATTGTCGATCACAACGGCGCCCTGCGCGCCGATCCTTGGCGACCACTCCTTGGAGACCTCGCCGCCGGCCGACATCAGGCAGATGTCAACGTCGCTGAAGTCGTAGTTTTCCAGCGCCTTGACCTTCAACGTGCGGTCGCCGAACGACACCTCCGTGCCGACGCTGCGTCGCGACGCCAGCGCCACGACCTCGTCGGCCGGGAATTTGCGCTCGTCGAGGATATTGAGCATTTCCCGTCCAACATTGCCGGTCGCTCCGGCCACCGCGACTTTGTAACCCATTGTTCACTCTCCGAGCAAAAATGCCTCGCTGCCGCGCGCTGCGGCAAGACCGGCGGGAGCGCTTCTATGCGAGAAACGCCCGCAGCACAACATTCACACGCAATCCGGGCTTTTCCATGCGCTCACTCTCGGCCAGACGCACGCTCGTCCTGCGGGCGGCCGGCGTGCCGCTCGCGCTGCGCAGTTGCGCGGCGGAGTGCCTCGCGGTCGCGTTTCGCGTCGCCGCCTATGCGGCGGTGCTGGCGTTCATGGCCGTCGGCATGGTCAAGGTGTATCGCAGCGTCGAAGCCCGGATCGCCGACTGGGCGCCGGAGCTCGCCGGAATGGCCGCCCTGCTGACGGACAGCCCGGCACCGCCCTCCCGCATGGCGGCGGCATTCGATGTCAGCCTTGTGGATATGGCCAATATCACAGCGACTTATAACATCCTGCGGCTGGCCGACGGCGGACGGCAGGATGTGGTGCGCTGGGTATCGACAGCCTCCGGAACGCCGGTCGCCGGCCTGCGGGTCAACAGGCCCCACGGCGGTCTCGATGCTTATGACCCCGTCGCCGCAGCGGTCGCGGCGGGATTGCAGCCGGCGCAGGCCGCCGACGCCCGGGCCGCCGGCATCCTCGATACCAAGTTGGGTCCCGTCCCGTTGTTCGATTTTGTCTCCGCGAATGGCGCCGCGACTGGCTGCCTGGGCTTCGCCAGGGACATTCAAAGGCCGGTTTTGCGGATCGAAGGCTGGTCCTGCCATGCCGGCCCAGCCGCCGTGCGCCGTCAGGCGATCACCTGCCTGCTGGACCGGCTGGTGCTGCTCAACGCCGGCAACGACGCGCGGCTGGCTGAGCTGTTCGCCCGCGCCGAGCTGCGCCGGACCGGCTGCGCGCCCGGTGCGACGGCGGCGCAGACCGCCGATTGGCTCAGCACCCCCGCGGAGCCGCGGCTGCGCGGTGCGCTGTAACACCACAGATTCACCAAGCCTTTGGCCCGCATGCAACATTCGATGCTTTCGACGATTATTATGGTCAGGTGTGGCCGGAATGACCTTGTGGGGCTTGCCCGGCGGCCGCTAAAATGATCGAAAGCCGGAAAAGCTCGATTCTGCATGCCATGAGGACCCGATGACTTCGAAATTGCTTGCCGCCCGAAATCTGGCCGCGATCCATCGCGCGGCGCTGCTGGCGGCGGTCGCCGTCATGGCTGTTGGCGTCGGTGCGACCCAGGCGGATGCAGCGAAACGCAGGACCAGCGAGCGCGGCTATGTCCAGCGGGGTCCGAATGTGTCGTACCAGTCCGGCCCGCGCACCCGCATTTACATCACCAAGCGGTCCTGGCTGGATGCTGGCACTGAGGTGCTGCCGGGCGATCGCAAATTCCTCGATTACGCGCTGCCGCCGGGCCAGTCGTTCGGCATGCAGAACCTGAACCGGCCGCTCGATCGGCAGCCGCTCAGCCCGCCATCCGATCTCGGCGGCTTCCCGCAGCAGTTCCCGCTCTACTGAGCGGCCTGATCAACGCATGAACATGAAAATGCCCCGCCGTGCGGGGCATTTTTTATGTCATCGACTTTTATGTCGTCGACGGCCCCGCTCGGGGCCGGACAGATTAATAGCGTTTTCGAGCGAAGAAGAAGAAAACGCGTCGGTACAGCAATCCAGAGTTGTTCGCCGTTTCCATGAAATGGTGAACGACTCTAGCCAAGCTGCGCCTGGACCTGCTTGAGGATCGCCTCGCCCATCTGCGCAGTCGAGACCACGGTCGCGCCTTCGGGCTGCAGATCGGCGGTCCGCAGACCGCTCGCCAAGACCGATGCGATGGCCTGATCGAGCTTGTCGGCGAGATCGCCGCGGTCGAACGAATAGCGCAGCGCCATGCCGAACGATGTCAGCATCGCGATCGGGTTGGCCTTGCCCTGCCCGGCAATGTCCGGCGCGGAGCCGTGCACCGGCTCGTACAGCGCCTTGCGGGCCTTGGTCTTGGGATCGACCTCGCCGAGCGACGCCGATGGCAGCATGCCGAGCGAGCCCGTCAGCATGGCTGCAATGTCCGACAGCATGTCTCCGAACAGGTTGTCGGTGACGATGACGTCGAACTGCTTGGGCCAGCGCACCAGCTGCATGCCGCCGGAATCGGCGAGCTGGTGCTCCAGCGTGACATCCTTGTATTCGCGCTGATGAACCTGCGTCACCACCTCGTTCCAGAGCACGCCGCTCTTCATGACGTTGCGCTTTTCCATCGAGGTGAGCTTGTTGCGGCGCTTGCGCGCCAGATCGAAAGCGACGCGGGCGATGCGCTCGATCTCGTAGGTGTCATAGACCTGGGTATCGATGGCGCGCTTCTGGCCGTTGCCGAGGTCTGTGATCATCTTCGGCTCGCCGAAATAGACGCCGCCGGTGAGCTCACGCACGATCATGATGTCGAGGCCTTCGACCACGTCCGGCTTGAGGCTCGAGGATTGCGCCAGCGCCGGGTAGCAGATCGCAGGGCGGAGATTGGCGAACAGCCCGAGATCCTTGCGCAGCCGCAGCAGGCCGGCCTCCGGCCGCACCTCATAGGGCACCGCATCCCACTTCGGGCCGCCAACCGCGCCGAACAGCACGGCATCGGCGGCCATCGCCTTGGCCATGGTGGCGTCGGTGATGCTGACCTTGTCGGCGTCGTAGGAGGCGCCTCCCACCAGCCCTTCCTCGATCTCGAAACGGGCGATGCCCTCGGCATTGAACCAGGCGATCAGGCGTTTGACTTCCGCCATCACCTCCGGGCCGATGCCGTCGCCAGGAAGAAGAAGCAGGTTGTGGGTGGTCATAGGCGCCTCACTGTCAATTGCGATCCGGGCGGATTGCTAATCGACCGGGACGGGCTTGGCAATAAGCGAGGGCCGGCGCGTCCAGCAGAAAGCCTTCAGGTTTCGGCCGAGGCGCACTCGCCAGGCCCGCGGGGCGGATCGTTGCAAGAATTGCAAAGGAACATTGAGGCGGGCGGACTGTGCAGAGCAGCGGAATGCTGACACAGTGCGGCAACTTCCGGAGTCGAACTTGACCATCCAGAATCCTCAGTCACCGTGCAACGCGCATCCGGCGCGCGTGCTCTTGGTTCTGTCGCTTGCGCCCACCATCGGCCTCGGCATCGGACGCTTCGTCTATTCACTGGTGCTGCCCGACATGCGGGAGTCGCTCGGCTGGTCCTATGCCGCCGCCGGCTTCATGAACACCATCAACGCGGCCGGCTATCTTGCAGGCGCCCTGGTCGCTGCGCGCGTCTGTGCCCGGTTCGGGCTGCGGCGCTCCCTTCATGTCGGCACGCTGGCCTGCGTCTTCGCGCTGGCTCTGTCCGGATTGTCCGGAAACTTCGTCCTGCTCAGCATTTCGCGCCTTCTGATCGGCATCAGCGCGGCCATCGTCTTCGTCGCCGGCGGGGCGATGGCGGCGACGGTGGCGCAGGCGCATCCGGCACGCGCGAGCCTGCTGATCAGCCTGTTCTATGCCGGCCCGGGCATCGGCATCCTCGCCTCCGGACTGCTCGCGCCCTTCATGCTCGACTTTTTCGGGCCGGGATCGTGGTGGATGGTCTGGCTGGCGATGGCGGCGCTCTCGATTGCGTTGCTGCCTACCCTGCTGACCAACCCCATCGAGATTCCGGCCGCGGTGTCCGATACCGCCATCGGCCGCTTCGCAGTGCGTCCCGTGCTTCCCTATCTGATCGGCTACTTTCTGTTCGGCGCCGGCTATATCGCCTACATGACGTTCATGATCGCGTTCATCCGCGATGCGGGCGGCGGCGCGGCGGCGCAAAGCGCGTTCTGGTGCCTGATCGGGTTGAGTGCCTTCGCCGCGCCCTGGGTGTGGCGACGCCTGCTGGCACGCGGCCAAAGCGGCGCGAGCACGGCGATCATCATCGCCTGGAACGCGCTGGGCGCGGTGCTGCCCCTGTTCAGCCAGTCACCGGCGATGCTGGCGGTCTCGGCGCTGGTGTTCGGCGTGGCGTTCTTCGCGGTGGTCACCGCGACGACGGCCTTCGTGCGGTTCAACTATCCGGCGGCGCAATGGCCGTCCGCGATCGCCGCCATGACGGTGGCCTTCGGCATCGGCCAGACACTCGGTCCGATCGCGACCGGCCTGCTCACCGACATGACCGGCAGCCTCGCATCCGGTCTCGGCCTGTCGGCTTCGCTGCTTGCCATCGGCGGCGTTGCGGCCGCCATCCAGCGGCCGCTGGCGCGGGAGGATGCGCAGGACTGAGCGGCTACGGCTCCACCACCGCGCAGGCGATGCGGCCGCCGGCATTGCCCGCCGGGTCCGACTTGTAATCGTCGACCGTGGCGTGGATCACCAGCGCGGTGCCGTCGGGCTTGAACAACGAGTTCGGCGCACCCTTCTGCAGCGTCACCTGGCCGTTGAGGACTTCCAGCTTCAATTCGCCGGAGGCCGGGATGTCGAGGTTGGGCATGTCGCCGGCATGGGGGCCGTCGCTGGCGAGCATGCCATGTTTTTTGTGCTGCGGGTTGAAATGGCCTCCCGCCGAGTCGAACGGAGGCTCGCATTTGCCGACCGCATGGACATGGAAGGCATGGCCACCGGGCGGAAGACCCTTCAACGACAGCTTGATCAGCACGCCGTCATTGGCCTGCACGAGATCGGCGTGACCGACATCGGCCCCGGCGGCATTCTTGAACGTGGCCTTGGCGGATTCCGCCGAGGCGCCCGCCAGCGTCAGGGCGGACATCAGTGCGGTCGCAAACACGGTGCGCAGAAACATGGGACCTCCATTGTATATCGCGACGTGAGGGTATCGCGACGTGACCGCGCCGGCCTTTCCGGACAGGCACGGCAGTCGCACGCGGCTGACGGCTCCCGTCGGTGGTCGGGACAGAACCCGCCAGGACAGGAAGTGGTTCCACCCGGCCGCTATCACCGTATCAGGGTCGATGCCCGGTGGCTATTGGCCGCGCCGGCCTGGCTCTTTTCAACGCTTTACGCCTGGCATAGAGCCCTCACAGCTCTGATTGACTCGGAGCTGTGACTCGAGATGCTCTTTCTTCACGCGAACGGCGTACCCTTCGCGCGATAATGCGACGGGGATGGTCATGGGTGAGGTCTGGGGAATTCCGTTGTCGGCACTGGTGTCGTTCGCGCTGACGTCGCTGGTGATCGAGGTCACGCCGGGACCGAACATGACCTATCTGGCGCTGGTCGCCGCCACCGCTGGCCGACGCGCGGGATTTGCCATGGTCGGCGGCATCACGCTCGGCCTCGCGATCGTCGGCGTCGTGGCGGCGTTCGGCGTCGCCGAGGCGATCCAGGCCTCCGATCTCCTGTATGCGACCCTGCGATGGGCCGGCGTTCTCTTCCTGCTGTACCTCGCATGGGACGGCTGGCGATCCTCGGCCGTGGCGGAGGCGGCTGGGGAGGACGGCAAGTATTTCGTACGGGGACTGATCACCAATCTGCTCAATCCGAAGGCCGGCGTGTTCTATATCGCCGTCCTCCCCACCTTCATGATGCCGCAGCAGTCGCCGATTCTGCAGGCCATGGTGCTGACGACGATCTATGTCGGCGTCGGCGCGCTGGTCCATTCGACGATCGTCATGCTCGCCGGCACGCTGGAGCCCGTTCTCAACGACCCGCGCCGCGAGACGATCCTCCGGCGCGCGCTGTCGATTCTGCTGGCGCTGGTGGCCCTATGGTTCGCATGGGCCACAGCACGCTGAGCCGCCCGCTTTTGTTGCGCGGGGATGCGCCTTCTTGCTATTGATGACGGATCACCTCCCGCCGCAGACCGATGGCTTCCGCTCATCCAGCGACTTGGACTGACGCATGACCAGCACCCCGAACGCCAATCTGTTTTCCCGCCTGTTCGACAGTCTTGACGATGACAGCCGGCTCGCGATCGAAACACTGGACGGCCGCCGGATCAGCTATCGGGATCTGATCGCGCGGACGGGACAGTTCGCCAATCTCCTGGTGGCGCGCGGCGTCAATGCCGGCGATCGCGTCGCGGTGCAGGCCGAGAAGTCCGTCGAGAACCTCGTGCTCTATCTCGCAGTGGTGCGCGCCGGCGCGGTCTACCTGCCGCTCAATACCGCCTATACGCTCAACGAGCTGGACTATTTCATCGGTGATGCCGAGCCTGCACTGGTGGTGTGCGACCCGGCCAAGGCTGAAGGCATCGGCGCGCTG
>Ga0180222_1002140_pt1 | contig 16987 bp, 17 predicted proteins | sample eDN5th37CKraftOP_FD_151336 | JGI IMG/M metagenome (GOLD analysis project Ga0180222, IMG submission 151336) | Enriched Organic Plus compost microbial communities from Emeryville, California, USA - eDNA 5th pass 37_C Kraft OP (version 2) (version 2) ... | reverse complement strand
GCGAACATCGATATTGCCGCGCGTTGCGTGCGAGTAAGGGCAGACAATGTGAGCTGCCTGAACCAGCTCTTCTGCCTTGGCCTTCTCGACGCCCGGCAATGCCACTTGCAGCGCGACATCGAGGCCGAAGCCCGTTCCATCTTCCCGCGGACCGATACCGACCGTCGCGGTGACCGTGCTGTCGGCTGAAATGGCAACTTTTTCCTTTGCGGCAACGAACTTCAACGCTCCGAGGAAGCAGGCCGCATAACCGGAAGCGAAAAGCTGTTCGGGATTGGTGCCCTCGCCGCCCGAGCCGCCCAGTTCCTTCGGCGTGTCGAGAACGACGCTGAGCCGTCCGTCGGCGGTTTTGGCGCTACCGGTACGGCCGCCGGTTGCTGTGGACTGGCTGGTGTACAGAATTGGCATCTGGGTTTCTCCTTTGGCTTGTCTTCGCAACCAAGCTTGCAGATTATTAAATTGTGCGCAATCTAATTTTGCAAAATAAAATATCACGATTATATGATGCACAATGGGATTGCGCTTGATGTATATGTTTCCCAAGGAGTTATCAGATGAAGCGCGACGAACAGGAATCCAGTCTCGGTCTTTCCAACATGGTCTGCTTTGCGATCTATTCGACCGCAAATGCGTTGACGCGCGCCTATCAGCCGATCCTCAACAAACTCGACCTCACCTATCCGCAGTTTCTGGTGATGATCGTGCTGTGGGAACAGGACGACCGGACGGTCTCGGAGATCGGCGCAAAACTCAATCTGGATTCAGGAACCCTGACCCCGTTGCTGAAACGGCTTGAAGCTGCCGGGCGCATTGCACGGCGGCGCGATGCCCGCGACGAGCGGCAGGTGCGCATTACTTTGACCGACGAGGGCCGAGAGTTGCGCAAGGAGGCTGAGAACATCCCGGAGCAGGTGTTCTGCGCACTGGGTCAGCCTGTCGATGAGTTGCAGGATCTGCGCGCACGCTTGCTCGACATACGCGGCAATCTCGCCAACAGTCTCAACCGCTAACAAAAAAGCGCCGGAAACCGGCGCTTGGATTTCTGATAAGGCTACGCAGATCAGCGATAGTGGTCGTTGTAATGCTTGTCGTACCAAAGCCAGCCAAGACCGGCAGCAGCTACGATCAGCGGGAAAATGTACCAAAAGAAGACCCCAGAAGTCATGGCTTCAATCTCCCTAAAACGCGTCTTGCCATAAGATGTAATACGATCGCCGGTAGAATCCAAGCTATAACGCCGAGAAAAGACACAAGCAGTCCGCTTCCCGGTGTGAAATTGAAGGTCTTGCCCAGAACCCCGACAGCGAGAAACGCCGTGGAAAGGCGATCAAGATTGTTCGCCAGCAGCTTGGTTCGTTCGTTATGTATCAAACTCATATCGCCCCCCGATCACTTCTTATCCCGGAGCCTAATGGACCGCCACCCGCATCAAACAAAAAGCGCCGGTTTCCCGACGCTTTTCAATATCAGTGCTGGGAAGGCTGATCAGGCGGCAAGTGCCTTCGGCTTGATGAGACCGCGCGCAACCAGCAATTCAGCGATCTGGATCGTGTTGAGAGCAGCGCCCTTGCGCAGATTGTCGGAAACAACCCACATGGCAAGACCGTTTTCGACCGTGATATCCTCGCGGATGCGGCTGATATAAGTCGCGTCTTCACCAGCGGATTCATAAGGCGTGATGTAGCCGCCGTTTTCGTGCTTGTCGACAACCTGGCAGCCCGGGGCTTCGCGCAGGATTTCGCGTGCTTCTTCAGGCGTGATCGGGTTTTCGAACTCGATATTCACCGCTTCGGAATGGCCGATGAAAACCGGAACGCGAACCGCGGTAGCCGTCAGCTTGATCTTCGGATCGAGCATCTTCTTGGTTTCGGCCACCATCTTCCATTCTTCCTTGGTGTAGCCGTCTTCCATGAAGACATCGATATGCGGGATGACGTTGAACGCGATGCGCTTGGTAAACTTCTTCGCCGTAACCGGATCGGCTACGAAAACAGCGCGCGACTGCTCGAACAGTTCGTCCATGCCTTCCTTGCCCGCGCCCGAGACCGACTGATAGGTCGCGACAACGACGCGCTTGATCTTGGCAACGTCGTGCAGCGGCTTCAAAGCCACCACGAGCTGGGCGGTCGAGCAGTTCGGATTGGCGATGATGTTCTTCTTGCGGAAGCCCTCGATCGCGTCGGGGTTCACCTCGGGCACGATCAGCGGCACTTCCGCGTCATAACGCCAGGCCGAGGAATTATCGATGACGACGCAGCCCTGCTTGCCGATCTTTGGCGACCATTCCTTGGAAATCTCGCCGCCGGCAGACATCAGGCAGATATCCGTATCGGAAAAATCATACGTATCGAGCGCCTTGACCTTCAGCGTCCGGTCGCCATAGGACACTTCAGTGCCCTGGCTGCGACGCGATGCAAGCGCGACCACTTCGTCCGCCGGAAAGCCGCGTTCCTCGAGGATATTGAGCATTTCGCGCCCGACATTTCCGGTGGCGCCGACAACTGCAACCTTGAAACCCATTTTTTGTCTCCTGTCCCTCTCCGCTTCCAGATTCGGAACCCCGCAGGCCACGCGGGACTTCCGCCCCCGGGCCAGACCCGGGGAGAGGGCGAGCAGGCCAAGGGAATCAGACCGTTTTCGTGGTCGTTTTGGTAATGGCCGTGAGTGTTTTGGAAATCGAAGGCATGCGCGCTGCCCCGGCAAGAATGCCGGCAGTTCCAAGCGAAACTGACGCTAAGTTGACGCGATCCACGCGGGTTCTCCTTCGTTCGCCACTGCTTTTACGCGGTTTATGGATGGAGTCAATTCTCCACCCTCACGACGGGCACTTTTTTTGGCGCTTTGTTGCTTTCTTTCAGTATTTCAAGCCGCAAACTCTGTCTCATACTAAAGACTACTGCACGAATCCCCTTTTTCGGTTCATCATGCAAGTGTGAGGAGAGCGTCCGGACAGTTGAGAGGAACTGTTCCCGGCGCACCAGGCGAACTTCATTTTACCCGGTGAAGAAGTATCGTCTTACATTTGCCCGTATGGGCTCTGTTTGGGAGGACAGATTAATGGCAGTCTCGTCAAGTGCCGAGGTCGGCACGCAGAAAATGACGAGCGAAGAACGCAAGGTGATCTTTGCGTCATCGCTTGGTACCGTCTTCGAATGGTACGACTTTTATCTCTACGGAACGCTTGCCGCCTTTATCGGCGCGGCATTCTTCAACGAATATCCTGAAGCAACCCGAAACATCTTCGTTCTGCTCGCCTTCGCGGCGGGCTTCCTCGTCCGTCCGTTCGGCGCTCTGGTTTTCGGGCGCATCGGCGATCTCGTCGGGCGCAAATACACCTTCCTCGTGACTATCGTCATCATGGGCGCGTCCACGTTCCTGGTGGGTATCCTGCCCGGCTCGGCCACGCTCGGCATTTTCGCGCCGATCATCCTGATCGTCCTGCGCATGCTGCAGGGTCTTGCACTCGGCGGTGAATATGGCGGCGCGGCAACTTATGTTGCGGAACACGCTCCGAACAATCGTCGGGGCTTCTTCACGTCCTGGATCCAGACCACGGCAACGCTCGGCCTGTTCCTGTCGCTGCTGGTGATCCTCGGCATTCAGGCTGTGATGAGCAAGGAAGCTTTCGCTGCCTGGGGCTGGCGCATTCCATTCCTCGTCTCCATCATCCTGCTTGGCATTTCCGTCTGGATTCGCATGCAGATGAGCGAGTCGCCTGCTTTCAAGCGCATGAAGGAAGAAGGCAAGACTTCCAAGGCGCCGCTTTCCGAAGCATTTGGCCAATGGAAGAACGCCAAGATCGCACTCATCGCCCTTTTCGGCCTTACCGCCGGTCAGGCAGTGGTGTGGTATTGCGGTCAGTTCTACGCACTGTTCTTCCTGCAGAACGTTCTGAAGGTGGAAAACCAGTCGGCCAATATCATGGTGGCTATCGCCCTTCTGATCGGCACCGGCTTCTTTGTTTTCTGGGGCTGGCTGTCGGACAAGATCGGGCGCAAGCCGATCATCATGGCAGGCTTGATTCTGGCGGCTTTGACCTACTTCCCGCTGTTCAAGGCGTTGACCAATGCCGCCAACCCGGCTCTGGCGCAGGCCGAACAGACCATCAAGGCAACCGTCACGGCAGCACCCGGCGATTGTAACTTCCAGTTCAACGCCACCGGCACGTCGAAATTCACCACTTCCTGCGATGTCGCGACAAGCTTCCTCGCCAAAAGCTCGGTGCCTTATGAAATCGTGCAGACGGCAGCTGCCGGTACGCCTGCAACCATCACGCTCGGTGACAGCACGATCACGTCTTACGACGCTGTTCAGGCTGGAGCCGACGCTGCGGCCAAGCAGTCGGCGCTGGCTCACGACGTGAACCTTGCCTTGCAGAAGGCCGGCTTCCCGCTCGTCCGCGATCCGGCGAAAGTACCGGACAGCAAGCTCGACGCATTTGTCGCCGCCAATCCGGAGCTTCAATTGAATGCCGAAGCCATCCGCGCGGGTGACAAGGCCATGGTTCCGGCCGCAGATCTGGTGAAGCAGAAGCTTCTCACCCAGACCGAAGCCGACGGTCTTGGCGTCAGCACCGAGCAGGCCGTCTACACCATTCCGAATGCCGGTGCATTCAAGATGGTCGCAGATCCTGCAGAAGTGAACTGGGTCCTGACAATCGCCATCCTGACCATCCTCGTCATCTATGTGACGATGGTGTACGGCCCGATTGCCGCGATCCTCGTCGAGATGTTCCCGACCCGCATCCGCTACACCGGCATGTCGTTGCCCTATCATATCGGCAATGGCTGGTTCGGCGGCCTGCTTCCGGCTGGCGTCTTCGCGCTCAGCGCCGCAAAGGGCGACATCTATTACGGCCTCTGGTATCCGATCATCATCGCCTCAATCACCTTTGTGATCGGCATGATCTTCGTCAAGGAAACCAAGGGCGTCGACCTGCACAAGGTTGACTGATCCTGCACACAACGATGCGAAACGCCGCTCCGAAAGGGCGGCGTTTTGCGTTGGGAAACGCTCCAACTTTTCAGCGATATTGCGCCTCGATCTCGATCAGCTTCTGCTTGCGCCAGAGACCGCCGCCATAGCCGGTCAGCGACCCATCCGCGCCAATCACGCGATGGCAGGGAATGATGATTGCGATCTGGTTCGCGCCATTGGCCCGCGCAACCGCACGCACGGCAAGCGGCTTGTCGACAGCTTGCGCAAGCTCGCTATAGCTACGCGTGTCCCCTGCCCGGATGTTCTGAAGCGCACGCCAGACATCTTGGGTAAAAGCACTGCCGTGCAGCACCAACGGCAGATCGAATGTCGGCGAATTGCCCTCGAAAAAGGCATTGAGCTGGTGCTCGACGAGATCATGCATGTCGAAACGGCCAATCCCCAGATCACCGCGACAGGTGACATAGAGCTTCTTAAGTTCAGCGGGCAGCGCCTTGCGATCCACAAATTCGAGAAGATGCAGGTTTCGGGCATCGCAGATGGCGATCATCGTCCCCAGCGGCGTCCTGATCCAATCGGCGCGCAGCAAGCCATCGCCCCGCAATTTGCCAGGCGGAAGCCCAAGAATGCGCGCAAAGGCGCTGCGGAAAGCTTCGGGAGATTCAAATCCCGCATCAATCTGCGCATCAATCACCCGCCCGCCATCGGTGAGCGCCTGAAATCCATGCCGCAGACGCTCCTGCCGCGCCATTTCCAGAAAGGTCATTCCGAAATGACGGCGGAAACTGCGGCGGACGGTTGATGGATCGAACCCCATACGAATGACATCCTCTTCGCTCCAGCGGCGCTCCGGCTGCGCTTCAAGCGCTTCGAGAAGCCTTTTTATCGAAGGTTCAGCTTCGGCGGCGGGTTGCAACGGATGGCATCTTTTGCAGGGCCTGAACCCGTCGGCCATGCATTCGGCAACGGACGCAAAGAAGCGGCAGTTTTCCTGCTTGGGCTTGCGCGCAGGACAGGTCAGGCGGCAGAAAATCCCGGTCGAGATAACGCCGACATAGGCCCTGCCCTCATAAGCGGCATCGCGGGCGACAAGCGCATCGTAAAGTTTGTCTTGGTCAGGGAGCGTGAACAACATGCCGCTATTCTTATGCAGCATGCCATGAATTTACAGCCTCAAATCGGGCACTTATTCAAAAAAGAAAAGCCCGCCATGCGGATAGCATGACGGGCTTTCGTTCCTATGGTTTTGTCGCGCTTATGCGGCGGAGAGCTTGGAGAACTTGTCAAGGATGGCGTCGCCCATTTCGACGGTGCCGACCTTGGACTTACCTTCCGACCAGATGTCGGCAGTGCGCAGACCGTCATCCAGCACCTGAGCAATCGCTGCTTCCAGACGATCCGCTTCGTCAACGAGATTGAATGAATAACGCAGGCACATGGCAAGCGAAGCAATCATCGCAATCGGGTTGGCAACACCCTTGCCGGCGATATCCGGAGCCGAACCATGGACCGGTTCATAAAGCGCCTTGCGCTTGCCGGTCTTGGAATCGACCGCACCGAGCGAAGCCGACGGCAGCATGCCGAGCGAGCCGGTCAGCATGGCGGCAACGTCCGACAGCATGTCGCCGAACAGATTGTCGGTCACGATAACGTCGAACTGCTTCGGCCAGCGCACGAGCTGCATGCCGCCAGCATCGGCCAGCATATGCTCCAGTTCCACGTCAGCGTGCTTTTCCTTGTGACGGGCGGTGACGACCTGGTTCCACAGGACGCCCGACTTCATCACATTGCGCTTTTCCATCGACGTGACCTTATTGCGGCGCGTGCGCGCCAGCTCAAAGGCAACATCAGCAATGCGTTCGATTTCGTAGGTGTCATAAACCTGCGTATCGATACCGCGCTTCTGGCCATTGCCCAGATCGATAATTTCCTTCGGCTCACCGAAATAGACGCCGCCGGTCAGCTCACGCAGGATGAGGATGTCGAGGCCTTCAATCACTTCCGGCTTAAGCGAGGAAGAATGAGCCAGCGCCGGGTAGCAGATCGCCGGACGCAGATTTGCATAAAGCTGCATGTCCTTGCGCAAACGCAGAAGACCGGCTTCCGGGCGCACTTCATAAGGCACGCTATCCCACTTCGGGCCGCCAACGGCACCGAAAAGAACGGCATCGGCAGCCAGTGCCTTCTCCATATCCGCGTCGGAAATCGCCTGGCCATGCGCGTCATAGGCAGAACCGCCAACCAGACCCTCTTCGGTCTCAAAACCGAGATTGAGGCCCGAGTTGAGGAAAGCGATAATCTTGCGGACTTCCGCCATCGCCTCTGGACCGATGCCGTCGCCGGGCAGGAGAAGGAGTTTTCTGGATGCCATATTGCCAAGCCTCTGTTTTATTTCGCGTATTCAGCAAAACGGAAACCCGCTGTTTCCAGAATACTGCGTTGGGATTCACGACAATGGCGAACAGCACGGAACCGTCCGCCACCATCTTTATCAAGTTCCGCGAGGGTTATAGAGCTCCGTTGTCCGACAAGCAATAATGCGCATGGCTGAAACTTATGAAAAAGATAGTGGCTTGTGTGGAAATTATATAACAGCTACCCAGGCAGGCACCGCCCACCCCGAAGCTGACAGCAATCTGCGGAAAGGCTTGGCAGTCACTCGGTCAAACTGCGCGCTTCGGATGGCAGCATGATCGGAATGCCGCCCCGAACCGGATAGGCGAGCTTTGCCCTGTGCGAGATCAGCTCACTATGTTCCGCGTCGTATTCAAGCGGACCCTTGGTTATCGGGCACACGAGAAGTTCCAGCAGGCGCACGTCGATATTGCCGCTTTCCGTCTTGTCGTCCATGTTCGTACTCCTGAAATCTACTGTAGCCGCGATCCGAAATCGTCGTCCTTCACCTTGGCCAGCACCATCTCGGTAATGGCGATCAAAGTCGCGGCGCGCGTCTTCAAATCGGGAGCTTCCAGAAGCGCCTGTTTTTCAGCCGGACCGAAAGGAGACATGATGGAAAGCGCATTGACGAGGGTTTCGTTGTTTGCCCGCGCAATACTGTCCCAATCGGCTTCCAGATTGTGCGCTTCGAGATAATCACGGAACGCACCCAGCAAGGACTCACGGTCAATCTCCGATGAATCCCGCGACTGCTCCAGATCGGCAAGGAACGGCATGATCCGGCATTGCCGATAAGGCTGGCGGCAATTGATCTCCTCGCGCACACGAAAACGGCAGATACCCTGCAAGGTGATCAGCAACCTGCCATCGCCGGTTTCGGCATAAGTGGTGATGCGGCCAAGGCAACCGACACTGCTCAATTGGGGGCGAAGGCTTTCATCCAGTTCGTCGATCGGTTCGTCTTCCACGCCGTCGATTTTCGGTTGGATCATACCGATGATGCGCTTGCCGGCCAGAGCATTTTCAACCATCGTCAGATAACGCGGTTCGAAAATGTTGAGCGGAAGCTGGCCACCGGGCAGAAGCAGCGCCCCCTTCAACGGAAAGACCGGCACGGTCTCAGGAATATCAGCGCCCGTCCTGTAACGGGCATTGCCCACTTGCATTGCAACCTCCTTTTAGGGCTCACGCGACGTGAGACCTAACAGTTGGAATCGGCATGGCGAGCAAAGCGCAATTTGTCCGCCATGCTCCCGATCGCTCGCGATCAGGAAAACAGAAGCGACGACAGCTTGCGCCGCGCACTGAGCGTCGCCGGATCGGCATTGCCCCATGCCTCGAAGAACTGGAGCAACTGCTTGCGCGCACCGTCATCGTTCCACTCGCGGCTGGCCTTCATGATGAAAAGCAGCTCATTGGCCGCGTCTTCACGCCGCCCCTGCGCGTTACGCACCTGCGCAAGGTCGAACCGGGCCTGATAATCCTTGGGATCGGCCTGGATCCGCTTTTCGAGCTCGATCGGATCACCGATGAGCTTGACCTGGTCAGCCAGCGCAAGACGCGCTTCCAGCGCTCGGACGGCAGGCGCATTCTGCTTGTCTGCCGGAATCTGGGCCAGAATCTCCCGCGCCTTTTCCGCGTCGCCGGATTCCAGAAGGCAGGTCGCAAGGCCGACCACTGCATCGACATTATCCGGGACAGCTTGAAGGATAGATGAGAAGATTTCCGACGCCTGAACAAAATCGCCCGCTTCAACCAGTTCGTTCGCCGCCGTGATCGCCTCGGCAATCGCAGTTTCGGCGTCGCTCGGTCCACCGACCTTGGCGATGAACTCCTTCACCTTCGATTCTGGGAGAGCCCCCATGAAACCGTCCACCGGTTGCCCGTTGACGAAGGCGATGACCGCAGGAATGGACTGAATGCCAAGCTGCCCGGCAATGGCCGGATGATCATCGATATTCATCTTGACCAGCTTGACGGCGCCGCCAGCCTCGCGAACCGCCTTTTCAATAATCGGGGTCAGCTGCTTGCAGGGTCCGCACCAGGGCGCCCAGAAATCCACCAGAACCGGCTGCTTGCGAGATTCTGCAATGACATCCGCCTGAAAGCCTGCCGTCGTGGTGTCCTTGACAAGATTCGCGTCCCCGGCCGTGGCTGGCGACGCGCCGAAAGAGACATTCGCCGTCATCTGGCCGCCTGCACCAGCGTAAGGATTGTTTTGGCTGCTCATAAGAAATTCCTTCGTATTTTCCGGCTGATGCAAAGGCCCGCATGCAAGCCGGCGTCGTCCATTCAGTTCGTAACTTCGAAAGCCAATTTCAAGACGGTCAAACAGCAGTTGCGCCGTAACTTAGCGCTTCTGCTTTCCACTTCAATCGCCAATCGCCCGTGGAAAAACCGCCGCTCTGACGACCAGTCTATACCGAAGCATCCGCCTTGGCACGTTCGGAAACGGCTAGAATGCGCGGTTCATGTCCTGTGGACTTTAGAAATGCGACAAGATCGTCGCGCCTGATGGAAGTCGTGGCTTCGTTGGTCAGCGGATGCCCGTTGATGACATCATGTTTCATGAGATCGGCGTCGAGAATGACCTGCACATTATGCCCGGTATCGTTGACCGCGCCAAACACCGTGACAGAACCGGGAATCACACCCAGATACTCCATCAGCTTTTCCGGCTTGCCGAACGAAACACGGCTTGCCGCACCGATCAATTGGTGGATCGATTTCAGATCGACCACCGCATCTTCCTCGACCGTCACGAGGAAGAAATTGTCTTTCTTGTCTTTCAGGAACAGGTTCTTGGTGTGACCGCCGGGAATTTCACCGCGCAGGTTTTGGGAGTCGGCGACCGTGAACAAGGGGGGATGTTCGACCGTATTCACTTCGATACCAAGTTTCTGAAGATAATCGTGAAGCTCGCTCGGCGACAAAGGCATCATTCCACCCCATTCTGTTCGGCACTGATACGTTGGGCATGTCGCAACGCTCCTCACGTTTCGGCGACACGCAACAGCGCTTATAGACCATGGATAGAGGCTTAGAAACCACGCAAAACAAATTGGATTGCTTGTGCCAAAGCACGGCAGCCTGACTCGCGCATATCAGGCTCGATTCAGCCAAGCGCGCAGGTACGCGCGCCCTCGCCTCGACAACAAACTACAGCTGAAACCATACGCTTCGCCTTAAAATAAGATTATATTACAGTCGGTTAGCTCAAATCTGGCAGCTAATTTCGTGGAAACTGTATTTTCCTGCAATTTCCCTGTTGCAATCTCGGAAGCGTTGGTTCATATACCGCCTGCCTGACGGAAACGACTGGCGCGAGCGGGTGTAGCTCAGGGGTAGAGCACAACCTTGCCAAGGTTGGGGTCGAGGGTTCGAATCCCTTCGCCCGCTCCAGTCAGTCAGGCTTTTTATATTTTAAGTTATTGATTTTTAATTGGTTTTCCCATTGGCGACTTAGCTGGTGGTACAAGGAAAGGTACATTGAGAAAAGTTTCTGCCGATATTCCATATCTTTACGAGCATAACGGTTTCTATCTTTATAGACAGGCAATTCCAAATCATCTGCGACATGCCGCAGATAAGCGCCGTGAAATCAAATCGTCTCTCCGAACAAGTTCAAGAAGTGAAGCAATCCGGCTTTATGGTGAAGCTGATATCGCTGCTGAAGAGCGTTTGAAGTTGCTAGAGAAGAACGGCTCGGCAAAAGAACCGCTTCCATTCGAAGTTTATGCAGCCCAAGCGGCGTCACGAGGACATAAACTCGTTGATCTGAGCAAGATCGTTGCTAAGCCCCGCCTTCTCTTCAAAACTGCATCCGAATGGCGCAAAACGAAGAGCAGAGACCCATTTCTTTTCAATTCATTCTTTAATGCCTCGGAACGCGACACACTTCTGTCGAAGCTCGTCGAGCATTATGAAGTGCGCGATGACTATCGGCTGAATAAGCTCAACGATAACGCACGACGCAAACATCTCAATCCGAGAAAGTTGGCAATTAATACCCTCATTGATCACCTCGGTGTCGATAAGCCGGTTTCTGAGCTCACGCGTGAAGACGCCAGAAGCTTCCATGCCTTCCTCCAGAAGCAAATCCACGACGAGAAAATCGTTGAAAATACAGCGAATAAGTACCTCATGCATATTCGCACGCTGATATCCGGCTTTTACAAGCAGCATGATATCGACGAGGAAACAGTTTTTGAAAAACTGAACTTCAAAGAGGACGATGACGAATCGAATACGAGCGTATATTCAATCGAGTTTATCAAAAGGCGCTGGTTGACTGGAAACCCCTTCGAAAACATGAACGACTGCGCTCGAGCTTTGCTTTTCGCGATGATTGATACGGGATGCGGATATAAAGAACTATGCGGGCTTGATCCACATAAGGATATAAATCTGCGTCACAAAGTGCCACACATCATCATCAGAGCCAATAAGACGCGCGGAACCAAAACGAAGTTTCGTAAACGCGTAATTCCCCTTATTGGACTTGCTTTGAAGGCGTTTCAGGAGTTTCCGCAGGGCTTCACACGCTATGCGGACCCCAATGGACCAGACAACGCATCAAATGCGATTCGAAAGTTTTTGAACGAGAACAACCTGAACGAAAGCGATGATCATTCACCGCGCGGATTACGACATTTATTTGCGGACCGAATGAGAGAGCACGACATTCCAGAAGAGTTACAGATTAGACTCATGGGTCATAAATTCAAAGGCACCACACCAAAGTATGGTCACGGACATCAGTTGAGAACCACTCAGAATTTCTTAAAAAGACTCGAGAACGACTTTAAATAACGCTTGACTTTTTAAAGTAATTCAGGCATTATTCGCCTTATAGATCGACGAGAAGATTCTCGCCGGTCTATATTTTTAATTAATTTCAACAGGTCGCACTCGCCAAGGGTGCAGGGTCCCTCATGATTGATAAGGATAGACTTCAGTAACGTAGATATCGATGAATATCTCGACACCGTAAAAGAACTCGGTGAATTTGCCCGACAAAATGATCTTAAAAGAGAATTCAAGCTCTTCAAAGAGGCATGGATAGCCGCCAAAGACTACAAGGATCGCAATGCAGCCCCTTGGAACCCGTAAGCGACACCGATGTAGGGCGGTTTCTGAAGGCAATCAGATCTTCCAATTCAATCTGAGCTGCCCAATTTTCAATTATATAATTTCAAATACGGAAATCCTCAAAAGCCCCGGGAACCCCCCGATGCGATTTCTAGTTTATGTAGTCTAGATATCGTCAATTTTGAAAGGATAAGGGAAGTTAGATCAATAAATAAGTGTTCACAGAATATTTAAACTTTAAAGGAACCGAATATCTGAGCCATAAGGGAACAGAAAACATTTTACACGCTATTGACTATGCAAAGTTCCTTGGCTTTAATTTAAATACATTTGTTACTATTACCTTTGATAAATGTTTCGAGTTCAACTCGTCCGAGATTTTTATCAAGATCAGAGAATCTTACAGGCGGTGGCTTGCCAACGCCTGTTCAAGAAACAACCTCCCAAAGTGCAATCCGTATTGGTTGTTTGTTTTTGAAAATCCTCGTGGGTTTACCCATGTCCATTGGATGGTTCACGTTCCCTTCGAATTGGAAAAGGAGTTCAAACGCAAAGTTCCACAATGGGTCAAAAAGCGAAAAGACAACGTCTTTGAGCATTCAATAGATATCCGCCCGGTCAATATCTACGAAGACAAGGTACTTGGAAACTATCTTGTTAAAGGTGTTAATCCGGATTCTATTAGATATTTCAACCTTGAAAAATATGCGCAATTTCAAGGCTGGATTCATGGAAGACGGTCAATGGTTTGTCATGCTTTAGGTCTGACCGCGCGGCGAAAAGCTCGTTTCAAAGCTTCAAGAGACCGCAATAAATTCTTGGAACTGCACCCAGAGCTTGTTGCCCGTTATGAAAAGCCATCATGGTATGATAACCGAATGACTATACCGCAAGAAACCGGTTTGAAAACTTTCGAATACCAAAAATATTTTAGAAAGAAACTACGGCGCAATCCAAATCGACGTCGATACGGCTATCGGGTGCAACGAAGAAGGCGCGCAGCTAAAATTAAATCAGGGCGGATCAGATCATTTTGTGGTCCGCCGTTTGATTAACACGATTTGTATCCCGTTTCACTCGTGCTCTTTTAATCCATTGAGAACTGAAAGAGATTTCGAAAGCACTCAGAAATGCGTGACTTTCAAATTGTGGTGCTTTAAAACGTGATTTTAAATGACGGCGACTTCTTTCAGTTTTTAATTCGGAGGGGCAATGAAACGAATTGGTTCTGCAATTTTAATCGCAACGCTAATGACAGCTATTTCAGGACAAGCGCAGTCGGTGGAAACAGGCGGTTCAATCTTTGGCCCTCAAGCGATACGAGGGCGACTGTGCGATCATAAAACACACGAACAAGGGAACCAGCCACACCATTCAGTTTCTGTGCGAAACGGAGGGTGAGACTGTGCGGGATAGTTTGAAAATCACGCAGTTGAAGGCCAACAAAATTTCGATTGCAGGGGCTGGCGAGTATGAACGCTGCAGATAGACGGCTTTTGATAGCAGGCATTGCGGTTGTCTCTTCTACGATGGCATTCACGGCCAATGCTCAGCATTTTTCGAGTGAAGGACGTTCAGGGCTTTATCGCGAATATTTTCTCCAAGGCGTAGAAGCTACAGGTGTGGAGGATAATCGCATTGCGACGGTGATTGCTTCTGACAATCAAGGGGGAAACGAGACCAGCGAATTCGTGGTCAATTGCAACGATACCATGGCGCAGGTCTTGGATGGCGATAACCTCAACCACCAGATTGATATCCGCAAAGAACCGTCGAGTGCCGACCGGCTTTATTGGGAGCTTTGGTTTGCAGCTTGCCGTAATGACGTAGCGAAGCTCTCCAAACGGACGGAAATTCAGACGCGGCTCGAAACCCTGAACGGTAAAACAGAACTTTCATTGAAAGACATGCCCTATGCGGTTCGCTTGCAGTCGCTGGATTATTCAAAAACCATTGCAAATCTGGTCAGAGCTGATGTCCAGCGTAAAGGCCAAAAAGGTTCAGAGAAAGCTTACGTTTATTGCGATGCGGATAGTGGAACCGTTTACTGGAAGCAGAGAAAAGCTCTTATCGGCATCGAGCAAACGCTTGCTGAAGAGCTTAATCGGGAGGTTGATCCTGAACTGATTTCACTATCAGACGCTCTTTGGGCGGAGGCTTGCGACCAATCCGCGTCCAAGCCAATTCGTGAAACGGCTTCTAATGCCGCGCCTCGATCAAAAGATGCTCATGCAGAGGAAAGCGACTCAAGTCGTAAACCTCCTTCTACGGCGAAGGACGCACGGACTGCTCTTTCCGACATCTATCAGAATTATTTGATGGTAAGGGGATTTTGCGAATATCATGTGGCCCCTGAAGGGCAAATGGCTCCCTTAAAAGCTAAGCTGAAGCAGGTCGATCTTATTGCCAAATCTCTTTCGCTGGATACCGATTCTATCTGGGAAGACACCGCGAAAAACATGGAAAAAGACGGCACGTACAAACTCATGCAGCTCTATAAAATGATGCCAGTCGATTTCGAAGATCGGATGCGATTTGCGAACGCTTGCGAACAGACTGGTGCGGCACTGAACGTCATCTTGGACGACTATCTGTCCAAATATGGTAGCGTGAAAATGAGCATTGAGAAGGACTTTTAACGGGGCCCTTTCTCTCCATTTCCCTTGCGTCCTCGGGGAAGAGTTGGGTTCTCCCACTCTTCCTCAATGTCGGTGAAGAAATCCCCGACATGACAGTTGAGTGCCGTAGCCAGCTTGTCCAAAGTGATCACCGTTGGGTTTTTCTTCCCGCGCTCAATATGGCCGACATAGGCACGCTCAACGTTGGACATGAGTGCTAACTCGTCCTGAGAAATGCCGTTAGCGACCCTGATACGGCGCAAATTGAAAGCGAGCTGTTCGAGAATATCCATTCGCGTACAAAACACGCTTGGCTTTCCCGGAGCCACGTTATAATAAACGTGGTGTTATAGGACTCATTATCCGATAATGAGTGCTTTTGGGGAATTGGTGTCGGGGAAATCCATGCTTAAGAAAATTGCGGGCTTTTGCCTTGCCTCAGTGGCGCTGCTCGGTTGCGATCAAAACGTCTCGACTACCCTTTACGTTCGAGATGTCCAGGAAATGTTGGCTAAATCAGAGCCTTCTCAAATTCCGGTCGATATTTCTATTGAGGTTCTGGAATCCGGATTGGCTCAAAGATGTTCGAAGCCGGAAGGACAGGAATTGGTTGAAGCTGTTGCGTCCGTTTTTGAAAGAGCATCGCTGGTTGCATGCGAGAAAGTTTCAGGAAGCCTCAACGACCGGATGACGATCAAGGCTACGACGCTCCTTTTCTATGCCAAACCGGAGGAGCCGATGAAAAGCAACTACTTGCTGGCCTTTGAGGCGTTCAGACTGGAAAATGGAACGCCATCAGTAGCTGTTACATTCAATGCCGAGAAATATGAGGACATTCAGAAGCGAATTCGCCGTGTGAACACCATGGCCAGCATCAAGCTTTCGGACGCCTCCATCTCCGTTGTGGTCAACAACGATCTTCGCGAACCTGCACCCGTGATTTTTTCACGCGGTGTCTTTGTAGATGGAAAGCCTGCTGATCAGCCTCTGCAACTACAGCTAAATCCGCGTCAGGAAGCCAGTGTGAAGCTTGGCGACGTCAAATTGGCATATCTCGCGCAGACCGGCTCAGCTCTCATCTTCGGGCTAGAGCAGCCGCAACAACAATCGACATCTAACTAAGGAATACAAAAATGCAGAAAGCAGGCGGAATTATTGCGCTGGTTGCAGGGATTTTTGGAATCTTTGCAGCCGTCTTTACATTAGCAGTTGGCGGGCTTGGAGCCGGACTGGAAGCTGAAGGTGCTTCGACGGTCGTTGGTCTCGGTTGGGGTGGTGTTGCGTTTTCATTCTTGACCATCATTTTGGGTGCTGTTGCACTGGGCGCAAGAGGACGACTACCCGGCATTCTTTTGATGATCTGTGGCTGGAGCAATCCTCGGAGGCACCATAGTAGCCGTATTCATGGTGCTTGCGTTTATCGGTGGTCTGATCGCCACGTTCGGTGCACAGAAACAAGGCCCGAAAGCCGCCGCTTAAATGCGTGTGCAAAATGACAACGCCTGCGAAAAGATAATCGTAGGCGTTTTTTAGTAACTATAGCTGATACGGTCGATGCGCTGGTGAAAGTACGAAATATGGATGATCAGGCTGTCGATTTCGGGAAAGATTTGGCGACGTTTTCTCAAGGGCCAAAGCCAAATCGAAAGGTGAAAACAGCGTCGCATACATAGGTGAGTCGATTGTTCGTCCGTATGGTTTCAAGGCTATTTCAACCCTTCAGTCATCCCCAGACGACGCTCAGATTGTAAAGCTTATGGGACGCGCTACAATGGCTCTTATGGCCTATGCCGTCCTTGTACTGATCATCGGCAGCATTCTAGGCCTGTGGAGTGCACCCCGTTTCGCCGGACACGTCGGCTAGGTTGATTTAGCCCTGATGAACTGCCGAGGGGAAGCCATCTTGAGCGCGGAATGGGGATGAATTTCATTATAGTCTTCAA
>Ga0180222_1002139_pt1 | contig 16995 bp, 15 predicted proteins | sample eDN5th37CKraftOP_FD_151336 | JGI IMG/M metagenome (GOLD analysis project Ga0180222, IMG submission 151336) | Enriched Organic Plus compost microbial communities from Emeryville, California, USA - eDNA 5th pass 37_C Kraft OP (version 2) (version 2) ... | reverse complement strand
TTCCCAGAACGAGCCGCCGACCGTGTAGAGCCCGCCGGCCGCCATGTTGACGGAGCAGAAGCCGCCATGCGCGGCGTAGTTCGCGGTGCCGAATTGCTGCGCCCACCAACCGGTGAGCGCCTGCGACTGATCGCGGCCGGTGAAGAGGGCGAGCTTTTTCGGGTCGCTGGCGCGGATCGCCGACAGCCAGCCGGTCGCGATCCCGAGCGCTTCTTCCCACTCGATTTCGCGGAATTCGCCACTGCCGCGCTCCCCCGTACGCAGGAGCGGTTTGCGCAGCCGCGCCGGCGAATAATGCTGCATGATACCGGCGGAGCCTTTGGCGCACAGCACGCCGCGGTTGACCGGATGATTGCGGTTGCCTTCGATGTAACGGATGGCGCCGTCGCGCAGGCTCACTTTGATGCCGCAGCGGCACGCGCACATGTAGCAGGTCGTGTACTTGACCTCGTCGGCGACCTTCGCGTTCGTCGCGACCGGCGGGTCGCTGAAATCCTCACGGTGCGTCATCGGCCTGCTCCCCGATCGAGGCGATGCGGCGCGTTCGGATTTTTTGGACGCCGCGGGAGCAGAAAAATATTCAGGGATTTCTATATTCGTCCAACTGATAAATTAGAATAGTTTCATAAACTCATTCCCTTGAATGCGCCGCGCACGCCTTCAGGCGGCCTCGATGTCGGCCAGCAGCTTGTCGGTGATGGTGATGCCGTTGTGCATGGCGTTTGCCCGCGCCGCGACCCGCCGCGCGCCCGGCAGTCGCGCGCCCGGCTGGTCTTCGATCGCCTTGGCGAGCCGGCCGAAATGAAGCAGGGCACCGTCACCGCCGAACGCCGACGGATCGAGGGCGATCAGCAGTTGCCCGGTGCCGGGCGGGGCGCCCTTGGCATCGAGAAAAGACGAGGCGTCCGCCGCGAAATTCGCGCCGGTGAGGCCGGCCGCCAGCAGTTCCACCATCAGCGCCAGCGCGGTGCCTTTGGCGTCGCCGAGCGGCAGCATGGTGCCGGCGAGCGCCGCGTCCGCATCGGTCGTCGGCTTGCCCTCGGCGTCGAGCGCCCAGCCCGGCGGGATCGCTTCGCCTTTCTGTTTGGCGGCGAGGATGTTGCCACGCGCGACCTTCGACAGCGAAAGATCGACCACGATCGGCGCCGCCTTCGGCAGCGGGCAGGCGAAGGCGATCGGGTTGGTGCCGAACACCGCGCGCGCGCCGCCCCAGGGCGCGATCGCCCCCGGCGTATTGGCGAACAGCAGCGCCACCAGGCCTTCGTTCGCCAGATGCTCGACCGGATGGCCGGCCACGCCGCAATGATGCGAATGATGAATGCCGGCCGCCGCCACGCCGTTCTGCCGTGCCGCGGCGGGAAGCGCGGCGAGCGCGGCATCGAGTGCCGGATAGGCGAAGCCGTTCTTGGCATCGATCACCGCCGAAGCCGGCCGGGTCCAGGTCAGCGCCGGCCTGGCGAAGCCGTCGACCTTTCCGACCTTCGCCTGCGCCGCATAGCTCGGCAGCCGCGACAGGCCGTGGCCTTTCTGGCCTTCGGCCTCCGCCGCCACGAGCCCGCGCGCGACGCTTCGCGCATTCTCGGCGTCGGTCTTGCAACGGGTGAGCGTGCGCAGCACGAGGTCCTGCGCGTCGGACAAGGTCAATGTCGGCATCGGGCGGCTCCGGCCAGACGGTCGCGCATGTGTTTCGCCGCCATGCGCTGCACGCGCCCTGCCGGCCCCTGATGCGAAACGAGGACGCCACGGATGGCGTCCTCGTCCGCGAACTCGCCGATGACGATTGCGGTCATCACCGCCCGCTCAGGCGCTGCGATAGAGCTTGGTCAGCACGAACTCGCGATGGCCGAGCGCTTCCGCCGCGGTGAGGCGGCCGTTCGCCGTGCGCAGGATCATCTCGATCAGCTTGTCGCCGGCTTCCGGGATCGTCAGGTCGCGGCGCAGGATGCCGGTCACGTCGACGTCGACATGCTCGCCCATCGTGCGCACCGTGCGCGGATTGCCGGTGATCTTGATCACCGGGACGATCGGATTGCCGATGATGTTGCCCTGGCCGGTCGGGAAGGTGTGCACCACATAGCCCGCCGCCGCCATCAGCGTCACGCATTCCGCCGCCGCCGACGAGGTGTCCATGTAGTAGAGGCCGGGGCCACGCGCGGGCGCTTCGGCCGGCGTGAGCACGTCGATATATTTGCAGGTGCGGCCGATCTTCTCGAGGTTGCCGAGCGCCTTTTCCTCGATGGTGGTGAGGCCGCCGGCGATGTTGCCCTTGGTCGGCTGCGATTCCGACAGGTCGTTGGTCTTGTGCGCCTGGATGACCTCGTCCTCATAGGCCTGCCAGGTCTTCATCCACTTCTCGCCGATCTCGGGGCTGATCGCGCGCGCCTTGGCGAGATGCTCGGCGCCGGTGATCTCGGAGGTTTCGCCGAAGCAGCCGTAGATGCCCTTGGGGATCAGCTTGTCGTACATGTTGCCGACGGTCGGGCAGGAGGCGAGGCCGGTCGTGGTGTCGCTCTCGCCGCACTTGGTCGAGACCCACAATTCGGAAATATCGCACTCCTCGCGCTGGAGCTCGGAGGCCCACTGCACGTAGTCCTTCGCCACGCGCGAAGCGCGCGCGATGGTGTCGATGTCGCCGTGCAGCTCGATGCCGAAGCCGGTGACCGGCTTGCCGGTCTTCTTGATGCCCTCGACGACGCGGTTGGTCCAGCCGTCTTCGATGCCGATCACCACCACGGCGGCGACGTTCGGATTGGAGCCCGTGCCGATCAGCGTGCGGAAGTGAAGTTCGAGGTCTTCGCCGAACTGCAGCCGCCCATAGGCGTGCGGGATGGCGAGCGTGCCCTTGATGTTGTTGGCGACCGCCTCGCAGGCCGCGTTCGACAGGTCGTCGAGCGGCAGGATGACGACGTGATTGCGCACGCCGACGCGGCCGTTCTCGCGCCGCCAGCCCATGAATGTCATGTTCGATTTTCCGTTTGCCTGGGCCATGTCACCACCGCTTGGTCTTGAGATTATGGACGTGGACGTGTTCGCCCTTGGCGATGTCGGCCACCGCGCGGCCGATGTCCTGGCCGTATTTCCAGACCGTGTCGCCCTTCTTGATGTCGGTGAGCGCGACTTTGTGCCCGATCGGAATGTCCATCTTGGCGGTGAGGTTGAAGGACGAATTGTCCTCCGTCACCACGCAGAACATGTCGGTCCCGGCCTTCAGACCCTCGATGGTAACGACGCCGACCGTGTCCTTTTTGTCGTGCACCAGCAAATGGGGGATTCCCATCAGCCTCCCTCCTCTCTGAAACCGGCGGCGGCCACCGCCGCCTTTGACTTATATCTTATATATGACATAAGATACGAGAGGAGGTCAACGCCATGGCAGGCGCCGCGGGCAAAAAAACATCGCAGCCGTTCGGCTATCGGCCGCTCTATCGGCAGGTGAAGGACATCCTGCGCCAGCGCATCGGCGATGGCGTGTGGCAGGCCGGGCAGATGATTCCGAGCGAGCCGGAACTCGCCGCCGATATCGGCGTATCGCCCGGCACGGTGCGCAAGGCGCTCGACGAGATGACGGCCGAAAATCTGCTCGTTCGCAAACAGGGGCGCGGCACTTTCGTCGCCCGCCACGACGACGCACGTATTCTCTTCCAGTTCTTCAAACTGATGCCCGACGAAGGCGAACGTCAGTTTCCCGACAGCTGCATCCTGCAGGTGAAATTGGAACCTGCCGACGAGACGGCGGCGAAGCTGCTGAACGTCCGCAAGGGCGCCTCACTTGTCCTCATAGAGCGCATTCGCACGATTTCAGGCGATCCCTGCATCTTCGAACGCATCCTGCTGCCGCGAACGCTCTTTCCCGAGATCGAGAAGCGCGAGCTGCCGAATAATCTCTACAATCTCTATTCGACCGAATACGGCGTCACGATCGCCGGAGCGAGCGAACGGCTCAAGGCGGTAGCGGCAACGCGACGCGAGGCGAACCACCTCGGCGTCGCCATAGGCACGCCGCTGCTCCTGATCAACCGCATCGCGCAGACGGTGAATGGCGCGCCTGCCGAATGGCGCATCTCGTTTTGCCGCACCGACCGCGTCCATTATCTCAGCGATCTACGCTGAGACTTGGACAACAAAAATAAAAGCCACCGAGGCACAGCTTCAAAAGGAGGAAATAGAAAATGAAACGACTTGGATCTTGCGTGCTTGCTGTGGCGCTGGCGATTTTCGCTGCGCAAGGCAACAGCCAGGCACAGGACTATCCCAACCGCACATTGACGATGGTCGTGCCCTATCCCGCGGGCGGTCCGAGCGACGTCGTCGCTCGTCTGCTTGCGCAATCGATGTCGGAAAATCTCAAGCATCAAGTGATCGTCGAGAATATCGGCGGGGCCGGCGGCACGATTGGCGCTGCGCGCGTGGCGAAAGCGCGGCCGGATGGCTATACCATCCTGATCCATCATGTCGCCCTGGCGGCCGCGCCTTCGCTCTACAAGAGCCTACCTTATGACACATTGAAGGATTTTGAGCCGGTGGGGCTGGTCAATTACGGCCCAATGGTGCTTGTCGCCAAAAAGAATTATCCGGCCAAGGATGGCAAGGATCTCCTTGCTCGGCTGAAGGCCGATGGTGTGAAGACCACGATGGCCAATGCGGGCACCGGCTCGAACTCCCATCTGTGCGGGCTGCTCGTGCAGCAGGCGCTGGGCGTGCGGGTGACCGAAGTGGCCTATCGCGGCACGGGCCCCGCGATGAACGACCTTATCTCGGGGCAGATCAGCGTACTCTGCGATCAGACTACGACAGCGGTTCCGCAGATCAAGGGTGGCACAATTAGGGCCTACGCCGTCACGTCGCGCAACCGAATCGATGTATTGCCAAACGTGCCGACCTTGATTGAATTGGGGCTGCCCGATCTCGAATTCGTGATCTGGAATGGCCTTTATGTGCCAAAGGGAACGCCGGTATCCGCCGTCGCCGTCCTAAACAACGCACTGCAGAAAGCTCTGGCGGACAAGAGGGTGCTCGCGCGCTTCGCCGATGTGGGTACACAGGTTTTTCCTGAAAACGAGCGTTCGCCTGCGGCGCATCGCGCGCGCTTCGAGAAGGATGTAAAGACCTGGCACGATGTATTCGCCAAGATCGGAGCTGCTGCGAAATAACGCGTTCGATTTCTAGTTATCGGGCGGGAGCGCGGATGGCACGGCGCTCCCGCCTGAACTGGATGTTGCGCATCCAGCCAACGTGGCGCCCATTTCTCAGTGCCGCAGTGCGAAGCCCGAGACCACGAGCAAGGCGAGCGCCAGGATCGCGCAGGCGGCCTGCCAGAACAGCAGCGGATTGCGCTCGAGCAGGGGCGGCTTGCCGGCCGTCCGATAGGCCGGATTGGGGTGGCGCAGGTCGAAGGTGAATTCGGAGAGTTCCTGATAACGCTTCTCGGGGTCCGGATGCACCGCGCGCCGCAGCGCCAGATCGACCCAGGCCGGGATCGCGCGGTCCTCCTGCAAGGCCGAGCGATAGTTCAAGCGGCGCTGCTGGGCGCGCGTTCTTACTTTCGCGGCTTCGGCGCCGTATGGCAGACGGCCGGTCAGCATCTGATAGGCGATCACGCCGAGCGAGAATAAATCCGAGCCCGGACGACCGCCGTCACCGACGAAATACTCGGGGGCGGTGTATTGCACCGTCCCCAGGATGGCACCTTCGTCCGGGTCGTCGATGCCCGCGATGCGGACCGAGCCGAGATCGACGATCTTCACCGTCCCGGTCCGGTCGATGATGATGTTTTCCGGCCGCAGATCCTGGTGCAGCATCTCCATGCGGTGCAGCGCCTGCAGGCCGTTGGCGATCTGGTCCACGATGCCGCGCACGCGCTCCAGGTCCGGCTTCGGATTGTCGATCATCCACTGCGCGAGGCTTTGCCCTTCGACATAGTCCAGCGCGACGTAGAGCGCACTGCGGCGGGCGGGCGGCGTGGCCGCGCGCACGACATGCGGACTGTGCACGCGCCGGGCGACCCATTCCTCCATCATCAGCCGCTTGAGATAAGACGGATCGCCGCGCCGCTCGATCGAGGGAATCTTGATCGCGGCGAGGGTGCCTGTCGCGGTTTCCGCAAGATAGACGTGACTGCGGTGGCTGGCGTGCAGCTCGCGGACGATGTGAAAGCCGTCGAGGTTTGTGCCCGGCTCCGGCAGCGGGGGCGGCGGCAGGTCCGATCCCAAGGCTTCCAGCACGTCGCCCTCGGCGACTTCTTCGATGCGCAGGATCTGGACCGTAAGGTTGTCGGTGCTGCCGCGCTCGAGCGCCTCGGCAACGATCGTTCGCGCAGCGGCGTCGAGGTCGGCGGCATTCGCTTTGATCGCGGCCAGCATCGCGCGCGGCTCGACATGGTCGTAGACGCCGTCGGTCGCGAGCAGAAAGATGTCGCCCGGTTGGACTTTCAGCGCGAGATAATCGATCTCGACATGCGGATTGATCCCCAATGCACGGCCGAGATAGCTCTCTTGCGAGGACAGGACGACGCGATGGTCCTCGGTCAGTTGTTCGCAACGGCCCCCGGTCAGGCGATAGATGCGTGAATCGCCGGCGTGAAAGACGTGCGCCGTCGCCGAGCGCACCACCAGCGCGCTGAAGGTGCAGACGTATCCCCGGTCGCGGTCGTAGGCGTAAGCGCTGCGCCGGGTCTGTCCATGCAGCCAGGAATTGACGGCCGCGATGACGCGCTGCGCCGAGTTCTTCACCGACCACGAGTCGGGCGTGCAGTAATAGTCGGTGAGAAAACTCTTGACGGCGGTTTCGCTGGCGATGCCGCTGACCGCGCTCGAGCTGATCCCGTCGGCCAGCGCCGCGGCGATGCCTTTCGTCCCGCGCAGCGGCGGATCGGGGATGAGCGCGCCGTAGAAGTCCTGATTGACGTCCTTGCGGCCCCGCTCGGAGCACTGCCCGATCGACACCTTCAGATCGTGCGCCATGCGTGACCTAAACCCGACGATGCGAAAAAAGGCCCCGGCCCGGCCGGGCCGAGGCCTCTTGGTATCACATCCGGGCGGCCGGCCGTATCGGCCTAGGCCGCGGACTTCACCAGCGCGATGTCGCGCTTGGGCGCCGTGCGGACATGCGTGGCGTAGAGCGTGAGGCCGGTGAAGGCGATGCCGCCCACCAGATTGCCGAGCGCGGTCGGGATCTCGTTCCAGATGAAATAGTCGAGGATCGAGAACTTGGCATGCAGCATCAGGCCGGCCGGGAACAAGAACATGTTCACCACGGAGTGCTCGAACACCATGTAGAAGAACAACATGATCGGCATCCACATGGCGATCACCTTGCCGGGCACGCTGGTCGAAACCATCGCGCCGACGACGCCGGTCGACACCATCCAGTTGCACAGCATGCCGCGGATGAACAGGGTCGCCATGCCGGCGGCGCCGTGCGCGGCGTAGCCGAGCGTGCGCGCCTCGCCGACATTGCCGATGACGGTGCCGACCTTGTCCGGCGCCTGGGTGAAGCCGAACGTGGTGACGAAGGCCATCATGAACGCCACCGTCAGCGCGCCGAGGAAGTTGCCGACGAAGACGAGGCCCCAGTTGCGCAGCACGCCCATCAAGGTGACGCCGGGACGCTTGTCGAGCCAGGCGAGCGGCGAGAGGACGAACACGCCGGTCAGGAGATCGAAGCCAAGCAGATAGAGCATCGAAAAGCCGACCGGGAACAGGATGGCGCCGGCAAGCGGTTGGCCGGTTTGGACATTGATCGTGACGGCGAACCACGCCGCCAAAGCGAGGATCGCTCCGGCCATATATGCGCGGATGACGGTATCGCGGGTCGACATGAAAATCTTGGATTCGCCGGCATCGACCATCTTGGTGACGAATTCCGAAGGTACGAGATAAGCCATCGCGGTCCCCTTGTTGTTGGTGCGCAAGCGGTAAAGGCGCGAAGCAAGCGATGTGCCAGCGGCGCGCGAGGGCCCATGCGATGCGATCCGTCATGCCGATGGCGCGTGCGCGTTGCTCGCATGCTCAATCGCTCCACCGTGTATGCCTAATTTGGCGGCACGATTGCCGCGCGCATCGTGAAACCCGTTCATTTAAGCAGTCGCCGTCTGGCACGCGGATTGCTGAACCGTGACCGAACAGCGCGAAGGCTGAGTGCGGGCAACGAATGATCGTGGCGGCATAGTACAACGCTGAGCGCGATTTTGAGTGCGTGCCGGCGCGGGGTCTGCACGTCGGGCGCCTGCAACGATGCGTGCCGACCGGCGGATGCGTCCGGATGACGAAGGGGCGCTGACGGACGGCGTCTATTGGGGAATGCAGATGTATTTGAACCGCGCGCGATTTTGCGTGCCGAGCCGGCGGATGGGGAGGGGCGCGCAAGTGCTTCTGTTTGTTGCGCGGCCTGGAAAGCGCGCCGCGCGCGATTGCCGGTTCCTCGCTCGTCTTGTCCGGAGAGACGTGCGGGGAGGTGACGTTACCACTTACGACTCACGAGGAGACCAATGATGACCCGCGAAGGGCTGACGGAAAAACTGCTCGACATCAAGCGCGAGAAGGGCTGGAGCTGGAAATTCATCTGCGAAAAGATCGGCGGCATGTCGCCGATCCTGGTGACGGGCGCGATCCTGGGCCAGATGAAATTGACCAAGCCACAGGCGGCGCGCGCGGCCGAGTTGTTCGGCCTGTCGACCTCGGAGCAGGCGATGCTCAATGAGGTGCCGATGCGCGGGACCGGCACGCCGATGCCGCCGACCGACCCTCTGATCTATCGCTTCTACGAATTGATCATGGTCAATGGCCCGGCGTTGAAGGCTTTGATCGAGGAAGAGTTCGGCGACGGCATCATGTCGGCGATCGATTTCGACATGGACATCACGCGCAAGAGCGACCCGAAAGGCGACCGGGTGAGCATCGGCATGACCGGAAAATTCCTGCCGTACAAATATTACGGCGCGACCGGCAACGAACTGGCGCTCGGATTGAAGGAAGAATAGCCGGCGTTTCGCCACCGAGGGCGACGGCGCGCGGCTAAGGTCGCGCCGCCGCTTCGGACGCGGGCGGCGTCGTCGGGAGGCCGGTCACCCGCTATTTCGCGCGCCTGTCGTGACAAGGCATGAGGTAAGGCGGGGCCGCGCGCGCCGGTGACGCCCGTGGCGCGGTACGCCGCGGCGGGCGAATGGCATGTATCTTGCAAATTCCGTGCGTGTTGCCAGCGCGCAAATCATTCCGCGGCGATTGGCAGCATGGCCCAATGGCGGGCATTACCGGCAAAGCCGCCGTATCCCGAGCTTGCTGCTTGAATCCCGAGCGTTCAGCGGCCGGGCCCGTTGTCGTGTCTGTCGTGGATCGGACCGCCATCCCGTTGTGGCTCAATGGCGTCGGACCGGGCACCGTCGAACGGGCTGAACGGCCGATCGGTCGGGGTGCAGGCTGCTTCTGAACGCATGTCGACCGCCGCAACGGACCTGGAGAGATCGAGATGGCGCCCGAGAACATCGCACTGGTTCAGCAGAGCTTCAAACAGGTGGTACCGATCGCCGATACCGCCGCGAACCTGTTTTACGACCGGCTATTTGCCATTGCGCCGGATGTGCGACCGTTGTTCCCCGAGGATCTCGCCGATCAGAAGAAGAAACTGATCGGCATGCTGGCGACGGCGGTCGGCAATCTGCACCAGCTCGACACCATTCTGCCGGCGGTCGTGGCGCTCGGCCGGCGTCATATCGATTATGGCGTTGTCCCGGCCCATTACGGGCCGGTCGGCGCGGCGCTGTTATGGACGCTGGAACAGGGGCTTGGCGAGGGTTTCACGCCCGCGGTGAAGGCCGCCTGGACCGAGGCCTATCTGACTTTGGCCGGCGCGATGCAGGCCCCCCTTCCCCCCTCTCCAACTGCAGCGTAGAGCGCGCCGTGGGCAGCGGGAGCGCTGGAAGAACGGGGGCGCAAGTGCTGCGCGCCTTGCACGAGTCTTGCATTGAAGACCCGGAACGTTCGCAGGACCGTGCCTCCTCCGGCAGTGCGGACGTTTCCACGTCGGCCGGAGCGAGGATATTGGTTGAAATGCGAAAGGGTTCCAGACCGCCCAGCCCCGGTGCGCCGTCGCCGGCCGCGCAGCGGGATTCGACCCTGAAGATCGCAATCGTCGATGAAAGCCCGATCCGCGCGGCGATCCTCGCCGACGGCTTGCGCGAGGCCGGGTTCACCCAGGTCGAGCGCATCGCCGAGACTCACAATCTGCTGGCGCGCATCTACGCGCTCGACCCCGATGTCATCCTGATCGATCTCGAGAGTCCGAGCCGCGACATGCTGGAACAGATGTTCCAGATGAGCCGCGTCGTGAAACGGCCGGTCGCCATGTTCGTCGATCAGAGCGACAGCGCTTCGATCCAGGCCGCGGTCGATGCCGGCGTCTCCGCCTATATCGTCGACGGGCTGAAGAAGGAGCGCGTCACCAGCATTCTCGATCTGTGCATCTCGCGCTTCAACGCCTTCTCACGCCTGCAAACCGAGCTGGAACATGCCAAGGGCGCGCTCGAAGAGCGCAAGATCATCGACCGCGCCAAAGGCATTCTGATGAAAGCCAAGCAGCTCACGGAAGAGGAAGCCTATGCGTTGCTGCGCAAGACGGCCATGAACGAGAACAAAAAAATCGTCGACATCGCGCAATCGGTGATCACCGCCGCGGAGCTGTTCAAATGAGCGAGAACAAACTCCGTATCGGATATATCCCGCTGGTCGACGCCGCCGCGCTGGTGGTGGCGGTCGACTGCGGCTTTGCGGCGGCCGAAGGCCTCGATATCGAGCTCGTGCGGGAAGTGTCCTGGTCGAATGTGCGCGACAAGCTCAATATCGGCCTGTTCGATGCCGCCCACCTGCTGTCGCCGATGGCGATCGCGTCCAGTCTCGGCATCGGCCACGTGCGCATTCCGGTGATCGCGCCTTTCAATCTCGGACTCAACGGGAACGCCATCACGGTGTCGCCGCGGCTGCATGCTGCGCTGGCCAAGCTCGCTGACGGCGATCTTACCGATCCCGCGGTGTCTGCGCGGGCGCTTATGCGGGTGGTCGAGGCGGGCAAGGCCGGCGGCGCAGAGCCGCTCACCTTCGGGATGACTTTTCCGTTCTCGAATCATAACTACCAGCTTCGCTTCTGGATGGCCGCCGGCGGCATCGATCCGGACGAGGACGTGCGGCTGGTCGTGCTGCCGCCGCCCTATATGGTCGAGAGCCTCGCCAGCGGCCATGTCGACGGCTTCTGCGTTGGCGCGCCGTGGAACTCCGTGGCGGTGGAGGCGGGCGTCGGGCGCATCCTGCATTTCGGCAGCGAAATCATGGCGCAGGTGTCGGAAAAAGTGTTGGCGGTGCGCACGCAATGGGCGGCCGACCGACCAGAGACCTTGAGCAAACTGATCCGCGCGCTGGCGCGCGCCGCCGAATTCGTTGCGGACCTGTCCAACCGTGACGTTGTTTCCATACGGGTCGCGCAACGCATCGAGGTCGATTCCGATCTGGTTGCGCGAACGCTCGCCGGCCATTTGCGCATCGCTCCCGATGGCACCACCAGGAACGATCCGCGCTATATCCGCATCGGTGGGGCTGGCGCCAACCGTCCAGACCCGGTGCAGGCGGCTTGGCTTTATGCGCAGATCGCGCGCTGGGGACAGGCGCCGCTCACGCCGGAACTGCACGGCACTGCGCAGAGTGTCTTCCGGCGTGACCTTTACGACGCGGCGCTCGGGGCGCCGCCGGCCACGAGCCGCAACGGGCCGAGCGACGGCATCGGCGCCTTTGCCGGTCCCGATTTTGTGCCCGACGACATTTCCGGTCATCTCGCGGCTTGGCACATCATGCGTAGCGGCCGGCCGCGACTGTCGATCGTGCGTTGATCGCTGCGTTGCACAATTATTCCGCACCATGCGTCGCCAATGGGCATGCCGTTCCGCCGCCGGTGCCCATCGGAAGTTCGCCCGAGTCACATAAGCCGTTGATTTGACGTTGCTTCCGTCAGGGCCGCGGTGTTGGCACGAGACTTGATAGGAGTAGGGCGAAGAGGCGCCGTGTGACCGGCACCTGCGGTCCAATGAGGGACCAACAAGCAAAGCCGCTGTCCTGCCATCGCGCCATGCGCGCGGCCGGACCGCGGCTTTTTTATTGGTTCGACAACGAACGACGCGGCTGGGCGAACAGCGCGCCTCACGCCAAACGTCGAAAGGATGAACTGGAATGACCGACAAGACCGACATCAAGCGCTTTCGCTCTGGACTGGACCGGCGGACCTTCCTCAAGAGTGGCGTGAGTGCCGCGGCGCTCGCCGGCGCGGTGCCGGCGGCGACGTTGTTTGCGCCGGCGATCGCGCGCGCCGCGCTGGAGCCCGAGAAGCAGCAGCTCAAGTTCGGTTTCATCAAGCTCACCGACATGGCGCCGATCGCCATCGCAAAGGAGCTCGGATTCTTCGAGGACGAAGGGCTCTACGTCTCGGTCGAAGCGCAGGCCAACTGGAAGGTGCTGCTCGACCGGGTCATCACGGGTGAGCTCGACGGTGCCCATATGCTCGGGCCGCAGCCGCTCGGCGCCACCATCGGTTTCGGCACCAAGGCGCATGTGATCACGCCGTTTTCGATGGACCTGAACGGCAACGGCATCACCGTCGCCAATTCGATCTGGGCGGAGATGAAGAAGCACATCCCCATGGGCCCGGACGGCAAGCCGGTGCATCCGATCACGGCGGATTCGCTGAAGAAGGTCGTCGACCAGTACAAGGCGCAGGGCAAGCCCTTCAACATGGGCATGGTGTTCCCGCTGTCGACGCACAATTACTATCTGCGCTACTGGCTGGCCGCCGCAGGCATTCATCCCGGTTTCTATTCGCCGACCGATATATCCGGGCAGATCATGGCCGACGTGCTGTTGTCGGTGACGCCGCCGCCACAGATGCCGGCGACGCTCGAGGCCGGCACCATCCTCGGCTACTGCGTCGGCGAGCCCTGGAACCAGCAGGCGGTGTTCAAGGGCATCGGCGTGCCGGTCATCACCGACTACGAAGTCTGGAACAACAACCCGGAAAAGGTGTTCGGCTTCACCGCGGCCTTCCAGGCGAAATATCCGCAGACCGTTCTCGCCGCCACCAAGGCGCTGATTCGCGCGAGCATGTGGCTGGACGAGAACAACAATGCCAACCGTCTGAAGGCCGTCAATATTCTGGCGCGGCCGGAATATGTCGGCGCCGATCCCAAGGTGATCGCCAATTCGATGACCGGCACCTTCGAATACGAGAAGGGCGACAAGCGCGCCGTGCCGGATTTCAACGTGTTCTTCCGCTACTTCGCCAGCTACCCGTTCTACTCCGACGCGGTCTGGTTCCTGACGCAGATGCGGCGCTGGGGGCAGATCGCCGAGCACAAGCCGGATAGCTGGTACGCCCAGGTCGCCAAGGACGTCTATCGGCCCGACATCTATCTGCAGGCGGCCAAGCTGCTGGTCGCGGAGGGCAAGGCCAAGAAATCGGACTTCCCGTGGGACAGCGACGGCTATCACAAGCCGACGACCGCTTTCATCGACAAGATCGCGTTCGACGGGCGCAAGCCCAATGATTACCTGGGCGGGCTCGCCATCGGCTTGAAGGGCGACCAGCGGGTGAACGGCGCCAAGGTGGTCGCCAACTGAGCGGCGGCCGGGCGTCTACCCCGCCGCCCGGCCGCTGCCTGAATCCCGAGACAGCAATAAGACGGCAAGCTCGATCCAACAGGAAATAATGAATGTCCACCGCAAGCGACTTTCTGACCGGTGCGGCGATTGCAAACGAGCCGGCACGTGCAGCCCGGCGCGAATGCTGGCAGGCGCGCATCACCCGCGTTTCGGGCTTTCTCAACATCCTCGGCATCGGCTGGCTGGTGCCGCTGTTGAAGATCGCCGCCGGCGAACCGGCGCGGCCGCAGCTCAAGGCGTTGTGGCGAACGCTCGGCGTACCGCTGACGGCGATCGTGATTTTCCTCGCCGCCTGGGCATGGGTGGCGCCGATGGTGAAGACCAGTCTCGGCGCGGTGCCCGGCCCGGTGCAGGTGTGGAACCAGGCGGAAGCATTGTGGCACGACCATCTCGCCGCCCGCGCCAAGGAGCGCACGTTCTACGAACGGCAGGAAAAGCGCAACGCCGCACGGCTGGCGAAAGACCCCAACGCCAAGACCCATGTCTTTCCCTATACCGGGGCGCCCACCTATATCGACCAGATCTTCACCAGCCTGAAAACGGTGTTCACCGGTTTCCTGCTGGCCGCGCTGATCGCGGTGCCGCTCGGCGTGCTGTGCGGATTGTCCGAGACGGTCAACACCGCGCTCAATCCGCTCGTGCAGGTTTTCAAACCGGTGTCGCCGCTGGCCTGGCTTCCCATCGTTACCATGGTCGTCAGCGCGCTCTACGTTTCCGGCGATCCGTTGTTTCCGAAGTCGTTCGTCATCTCGGCGATAACTGTGACCCTGTGCTCGCTTTGGCCCGCGGTCATCAACACCGCGCTCGGCGTCGCGTCCATCGACAAGGACCTGGTCAATGTCGGAAGGGTCCTGCGGCTGCCCTGGTACACGAAGGTCACCAAGATCGTGCTGCCGTCGGCCTTGCCGTTGATTTTCACGGGCCTGCGCCTGTCGCTGGGCGTCGGCTGGATGGTGCTGATCGCCGCCGAGATGCTGGCGCAGAACCCCGGCCTTGGAAAGTTCGTCTGGGATCAGTTCCAGAACGGCTCGTCCGCGTCGCTGTCGAGCATCATGGTGGCGGTGTTCACCATCGGCATCATCGGTTTCCTGCTCGACCGCGTCATGATGGCGCTGCAGGCGGCTTTCACTTACGGCGCGACACGGTGAGGCGCACATGGTCACGCCAATTCTCGAATTGAAATCGGTTTCGAAATCCTTCGGTGACGAATCCGCGCGCACACGCGTGCTCAAGAACGCGACGCTGGCGGTTGCCGAGGGCGAGTTCGTTGCCGTGGTCGGCTTCTCGGGTTCAGGCAAGACCACGCTTATCAACCTGATGGCCGGGCTGATTGCGCCGGACAGCGGTGAGGTGCTGTTCAAGGGCAGGCCGGTGACGGAGCCGGGACCTGAGCGCGGCGTCGTGTTCCAGAGCTACTCGCTGATGCCGTGGCTGTCGGTGCGCGGCAATGTGGCGCTCGCGGTCGATGCCGTCTTGCGTAATGTTTCGGCGCATGAACGGCAGGCGCGGGTCGATCGCTATATTTCGATGGTCGGCCTCGGTCACGCCGCCGAGCGCAAGCCGGCGGAACTGTCCGGCGGCATGCGCCAGCGCGTTGCGGTGGCGCGCGCACTCGCCATGGACCCGGAAGTGCTGCTGCTGGACGAGCCGCTGTCGGCACTCGACGCGCTGACCCGCGCCAAGCTGCAGGGTGAAATCGAGGACATCTGGTCGCAGGAAAAGAAGACAGTGGTGATGATCACCAACGATGTGGACGAGGCGATCCTGCTCGCCGACCGCATCGTGCCGCTCAATCCCGGGCCGGAAGCGGGCTTCGGACCGGAATTCCGCGTTGGGTTCGAGCGGCCGCGCGATCCCGCCGCCATGAATACCAATCCGGCCTACAAGAAATTGCGCGCCGCCATCACGCAATATCTCATCGAGGCCGGCACGCAGCGGGCCGAGGCCGGCAGCGAACAACGCGAGCCGCCCAACATCGTGCCGGTGCAGTTCGATCAGGGGCCGCCGCGCGCCTACAAGGCGGCGGCGGTGACGCCGTTCGAGAGCCGCTATGTCGAGTTCTACGACGTGCGCAAGGTCTATCCGACGCCCAACGGCCCGCTCACCGTGGTCGACGGTTTCGATCTTTTGATGCGCAAGGGCGAATTCGTGTCGCTGATCGGGCATTCCGGCTGCGGAAAATCCACCGTGCTGTCGATGGTTGCGGGGCTCAGCGAGGTCAGCAGCGGCGGCATCGTGCTCGACAACAAGGAAGTCACCGCGGCCGGACCCGACCGCGCCGTCGTTTTTCAAAGCCCCTCATTGCTGCCGTGGATGACGGCGCGCGAGAACGTCGCGCTCGGCGTCGATCGGGTCTATCCGCATGCCAGCAAAGCCGAGCGCCGCGACATCGTCGCTTATTACCTCGCGCGCGTCGGTCTGGGCGATGCCATGGACAAGCGCGCGGCGGACCTGTCCAACGGCATGAAACAGCGTGTCGGCATCGCGCGGGCATTCGCGCTTTCGCCCAAGCTGCTGCTGCTGGACGAGCCCTTCGGCATGCTGGATTCGCTCACGCGCTGGGAATTGCAGGAAGTGCTCATGGAAGTGTGGTCGCGCACGCAGGTGACCGCGATCTGCGTGACCCATGACGTCGACGAGGCGATCCTGCTCGCCGATCGCGTGGTCATGATGACCAACGGGCCGAACGCCCGCATCGGAAATATCATGGAGATCGACATTCCGCGGCCGCGCACCCGCCGCGCGTTGCTCGAGCATGCGCGTTACTACGAATATCGGCAGGAACTGCTCGGCTTCCTCGAAGAATACGAGCACGGCGCCGGCGGCCGCGCGGCGGCCGAGGAAGAGGCGGCCTAATGAGCGAACCGCTCGTCATCGTCGGCAACGGCATGGCCGCGATGCGCCTGGTCGAGGAACTGAGCGCGCGCGCGCTCGGGCGCTACGCCATTGCCGTGGTCGGCGAGGAACCGCGGCTCGCCTACAATCGCGTTCTGTTGTCGTCGGTGCTGGCGGAAGAGGTGAGCGACGAGGAGGTCCAGCTCAAATCGGCCGCCTGGTGGCGCGCGCGCGGGGTGACGCTGCTCTATGGCCTCGGCGTCACCGCGATCGATCCGGCGATCCGTCGTGTGCGCCTCGCCAATGGTGCGACGCTGCCGTTCGCCAAGCTGGTGCTGGCCACCGGCTCTCGGCCGATCCGGCTCAACGTGCCGGGCATGAACTTGCCCGGCGTGATGACGTTCCGCGACCTCACCGACGTCGAGGCGATCCGGCAGGCGACGGCCGCCCGCCGTCAAGCGGTGGTGGTCGG
>Ga0180222_1002136_pt1 | contig 17034 bp, 15 predicted proteins | sample eDN5th37CKraftOP_FD_151336 | JGI IMG/M metagenome (GOLD analysis project Ga0180222, IMG submission 151336) | Enriched Organic Plus compost microbial communities from Emeryville, California, USA - eDNA 5th pass 37_C Kraft OP (version 2) (version 2) ... | reverse complement strand
GCACCGGGCACACCCTGCGCTACGATAGAATACGCGATCAGCGGTCAGAATCGCACTTGCGCGTGGCAGCTCGGTCAGGCGGCCGATGCCGCGCTGTCGGCCGTTAGCGTTTTCGATTCGCGTACAGCCAATATCCACGTCGATGAAACCAATGACGTGGCCTACACGCCGTTCCCGCTCAAATTGCTTGGAGCGTTGGCCCAGATCTGCAAGTCGGTCAAAGATAAGCTGGCCGCCGAAATCACGCAGATTAAGGCACAGACGCCACAAAGCATCAAATCCCCGACGTGCAGCTCGACGACGGCCGTAGGCAGGCTTATGGCCCGACTTGCCGCTAACACCGACCCTACCACCGTCGAGAGACTGGCTGCGCTCACCCAAGCAGAGCAAGACCGGTTGGCCCAGCTCACGGCGGACCTTTCCGGCGATCCGGCCCGCGCGGCGCGTCAACTCGCCGCGCTAAAGTCCAAGGTCGAGGGACATATTGCGCGCCTCGATGTGCTGTTTGCTTCGATCGGCGACGATACGGCCTCCAATCTGCGTCGGCTCGCGGACGTCAGCGATACGGCGCGACGGGCGGCAGAGGCCGCGTCCGGCGCGCTCTTCCACGACGAACCATTGCCGCAGATCGGGTCAGATGTTTGGCAGGCGCTATGGGCGAGCGCGCGAGCATTTTCCGATCAAGAAGCGTATCCCGACCGACGCTTCCCTGTAATCGATCCTGGCAGCGTATGTGTTCTTTGCCAGCAGGAATTGACCCCTGTTGCCGCCAGTCGGCTCAACCGCTTTGAGGCATTCGTGCGCGACGATAGTCAGCAGCGCGCCGAGGCCGCGCGCGCGGCATACGATGAGGCGCTTGCGACATTCGAGGGTGCCGCGTTTTCGCTGACCGAGCTTACAAACATCGTGGCGACCATCCGCGATGAGCTGCGGCAGGACACCCTGGCATTGGAAGTCAGGAATGTCGTCTTGCGCGCGCTGTGGCGTCATCGCCAGATCAGACGACGCCACGCGAGTCCTGCCGCCACGCTCGACGCGCCTATTGTCTCCTATCCGCGCCAAGCACTGACCGATCAGATCGCGGATATTGTAACGCGGTCGCACGCCTTGGCTGCCGAAGCCGACTCTCCGGCGCGTGCGGCGTTGCTTGCTGAAAAGGCCGAACTTGCCGATCGGCAATGGCTTAGCGGTATCAAGGCGGATGTTCTTGCAGAGATCGACCGCCTGAAACAGATTGCGCGTCTTGAGACGGCCCAGCGGGACACCGCCACCAATCGCATCACGACCAAGAGCACCGAGATTGCGCAGGCATTGGTGACGGACGCGCTCCGCGCGCAGTTCGCGCGTGAGGTCGCGAGCTTCGAGATCGCTGGCCTGGCGGTAGAGCTGCGCCAGCAGAGCAGTGCGCAAGGCACCCCTCGTTTCAAGGTCGCGCTGACCCGCAAGCCGAGTGCCGCTGTGGGCCAAGTCTTGAGCGAAGGTGAGCATCGTTGTGTGGCGCTCGCTGCATTCATGGCGGAACTTGCCACCACCGAGAACAAGTCCGGCATTGTTTTTGACGATCCAGTATCGTCACTCGACCACATGCACCGAGAGGCCGTCGCGAAACGCTTGGTCGCCGAAGCGGCACGCCGACAGGTTATAGTTTTTACGCATGACCTTGCCTTCTTGTTCGAGTTGAACCGTGCGGCGGATAACGCCGATCCAAAACCGCAAGTCGCAATCAGCTCTGTTAGTCGGGGCGCAGACAAGGCCGGCTTTTGCCGTAGCGAGCCGCCATTCAAAGCGCGGCGTGTCAGCGACATTACGGCGAGCCTAACTAATCAGCTCGCAAACGAACGCTACCACTTCGACCAGGGCAATGAGGACGAATGGCGCAAGGCCGTCAAATCCATCGCCGGAACGCTGCGCGACACCTGGGAGATCGCGGTTGAGGAAGTTGTCGGTCACGTCATCCGGCGTCTGTCTAACGAAGTGAAAACGCCTGGCTTGGTCAAATTGACCGCAATCACTGTTGCTGATTGCGAGGCCATGCGGGACGGATTTGGCCGCTGCTCCGAATTGATGCACAGCGCCGCCGCGGCACTGAATCGCCCGCTTCCGAGGCCAGATGTGCTCTCAGCCGAGATAAGCGCTTTGGCTGCTTGGGCGGATAGCCTCCGGCAGCGCCAGGGAGTTGCAAGGCTGCCCTGACTGCGGTCTTCCTGCAATGCCGCTTAGCCGATGATACCGCTAACGGCGGCTGCCCTTCCTGAGAGGGGTTACAGTTGGCGCACCCAACAGGATTCGAACCTGTGACCTCCACCTTCGGAGGGTGGCGCTCTATCCAGCTGAGCTATGGGTGCATGCCGTGTTGCTTACGTGGTGCTTACGCGGGTTTCTTGCGAGTGAGAAGTCTCTGAGCACCGATCTCGCAAGTCCTTATTTTTCAAGCTCCTTTCGATCTCCTTTCCTGTGCGAACCGGCTTGACACCTGCCTTCGGAGAGCAGGCCGCCAGGTCATGACTTTGTTATGACTGTATGAAGCTATATATGACATGGGGCTAAGCCCTGTGTACGAGAAGGAGCGCAGTGGGAAGCGGGACTCTCCCGTTGACGGATTGAGCCATATGTCATATATGGTTATATCCGACTGAGACAAATTAACTCTAGTCATGTCCCGGCTCATTTCCGCCCCTTTCTTTAGCGCGCATCCGGTCTTCGACCGCGCGGAGTACGCGGCTGCGGTAGGCCGGAACCCGAGTGAGAAGGTCGTCACCGCGATGCTTGCTCAGCACCTTCAAGCCGGCAACATCAAGCGGGTCGCGCGGGGCGTCTTCGCTTCCGTTCCCAAACACGCCGACGCCCGAAAGTGGTCGGTCGACCGGTTCTTGGCAGCATCCCGACTACGCCGGGGCGCTGTCATCGCCTATCACTCGGCGATGGAGCTGCATGGCTCCGCCTACACGGAGGGGTATGAGGTCCAGGTGATCGCGCCCGGTGAGCCAGGTGTGCTTGAAGCCGCCGGCTTCTCCTGCCGCTTCGTCAAGCCGCCGCGCGGCTTCGCCCGACGAGATGGAGAATTGAAGGACGGGGTGATGGTGGTTGACCGCATGGGGCTCGATGTTCGCGTCACGACGGTCGAGCGCACGATCGCAGATCTGTTCGACCGCTACGAACTCGCTGGCGGAGCGGATGAGCTGTTCAACTCTCTCGACCTCGTGGCACGGGTCGATGCTGCAGCACTGGTTCGCCACATGCGCGTGCTCGGCAACGCGGCTGCGGCCGGCGCGCTGGGCTTCTGGCTCGAGCGTGAACAAAAGCGGCTTGGCATTCCCGATGCAGCGCTCCGACGACTGCACGCGATGGCACCGCGTCAGGCTCGTTATGCCCTGGGCGCCAGGCCGGGAGAGGGGAGGACGGCCAAGGGCTGGAACGTAATCCTACCCGTCGACGTCGTAGAACGCCGGTTCGAGGGGCTGTGAATGGCGGCGCCTTCGATTCAGACGCTTCAGCGGATTGCCGACGATACCGGTCATCAGGCCGGGACGCTCGAAAAGGTACTCCGGCTGCTCGATATCCTGCAGGAAACAGCGGGCGACACCATCCTGAGTGAACGGCTTGCTCTCAAGGGCGGCACGGCGCTCAACGTCTTTCATCTCGGTCTCGACCGGCTGTCGGTTGATATCGACCTCAACTATATCGGCACCCTTGAGCGATCGGCGATGGAAGCTGAGCGGCCAGAGGTCGAAGCTGCTCTGAACCGTCTCCTCGCATCTCAAGGCTATGTCGTTCGACGCCAGCCTGACGAGCATGCGGGCGGCAAGTGGCTTCTGCGCTTTGCTTCCGCGTTGGGTGGAAACGCCACGTTGGAGCTCGATGTGAATTATATGGCGCGACAGCCGTTGTTCGGCACCGCTCGTATGCCTTCTACAGCGCTTGGTGGCGTACGAGCAGAACAAGTGCTGGTCCTCGACCTCCATGAGATCGTCGCCGGCAAGCTGGTAGCGCTCTTCGACCGGCACGCAGCGCGCGATCTTTTTGACGCGCGCCGCATCCTGTCGCTCGATGGGCTCGACTGGAAGAAGATCAAGGCCGCCATGCTCGCTTTTGGCGCCTGCGGGCGCCGAGACTGGCGAACGGTGTCAATCGATTCCATCAAAGGTGATCCGCGCGAGCTTCGGCAAAAGCTTATGATTTGTCTGCCGCGCGGCTATTTCGCTGACCGGCGTGCGATCGACACTTGGGTTGAGGAAACCGTCGCGCTCTGCCGAAAGAAATTTGCCTTCCTTCTCGACTTGACGACGGCTGAGCGGGAGTTCCTCGACTGCGTACTCGACCGTGGGGAGGTCAACACCGATCTGCTGGATGTTGCACCCGCGATCCGCGCCCGCATGGGGGCCATGCCAATGCTTGCCTGGAAGTGCCAGAACGTGCGGAAGCATCGTGGGCTCGACGGTTGATGTCTGGTTCAATGGACGATGACGTACCTTCGTCGCTCCTCGAGTGAGTATCGACCTCAACCGTCGGGAGTGTGCATACATTCGCTGACGGAGCTGCGCTGGGTGGCAGCACGAAGGGCCGTGACACCTGACCTATTAATGGCGTGGGCGGTAGCAACCAACTTGATTGCACCTCCGAAGGTGTACGGATTGACGAGAGGGTGACCGTGGCCCGAGTCTTCACGCGTGAGCAACTCTATGAGCTCGTATGGTCCAAGCCGATGACGCACTTGGCGAAAGAGTTCGCCATCTCTGATGTTGCGCTTCACAAGATCTGCAGAAAGCACGGAATCCCCAACCCACCGCTTGGCTGGTGGGCGAAGAAGGCGGCCGGAAAGAAGGTGAAGCAGACGCCACTGCCGGAAGCCAAGCCCGGTGCTCCCGACAGGATCACGATTGCCGATGGTGAGTTCAATCGTGAATCGGCCAATCTGGCAGCCGCACGCGAGCAGGCACGCGTTCTGGCATCCGACGGCGGCGACAACGAAACTGCACCGCCGCCCCCGATCGTCGACCGGACCATCGCAGCGCTCAGAAAGGCGAAGCCATCCGATATCGGCCTGGTCGCCGTCGGCCAAGGCGGACTTATCAAGTGCGAGGTTGCGCCGCGATCCGTCGATCGCCTCGCAGTTATCCTGCCGCGGATCGTACGGGCGGCTTCCTTGCAGGGATTTCAGCTTGTCGGCGGTGAGGGCGCGGCGCACTTCAAATCCGAGATCGAAGTCATCGGCTTTTCGATCTCCGAGCTGGTCAAGCGCGAGAAGCATGTGTTGACCGACGCCGAGCGTAGCAAGGAGGAGGCGTGGCAACGCAAGCGCGACCTGGCGACGAAGCGGAACGGCTGGGACTCAGTATTCTTCGATAGGCCGCGATTTCCCGAATGGGACTACCACCCGACAGGTCGGCTCTCGTTCGAGTTCGAGCAGGTCTATGTGTTCGGAGGAGGCACGGGCCCTCGTCGCAGCTTCCGCGACGCCAAGATCCAACGGCTCGAGACCATGGCGAGCGAGATCGGCGTCGGGCTCGCGGTGCTCGCTGCGGCAAAGACAGAGCAGCGGCTTAAGAGGGAAGCGGAGGAGCGGAGAAGGGAGGAAGAGCGACGCCGGCGCGAACTGGCGGAGCGCGCCAAGCATATCGAGGATCGTCGCATCGCCGGGCTTAAGGCCATCCTGGCGGAACTCGACGAGCTCGATCGGCTGCGCCGGCTCATCGCCATGCTCACGACAGAAGTTGCGGCCGAGCCGACGGCACGCCTTACGACGTTCCTCTCCTGGGCACAGGATCATGTAGCAAAGCGCGAAGCGCGCCTTTCTGCGCCGGCGATCGAGGAGCGGTTCGCGGCCGAGCATTTGTTCGGCGACGACGACGATCATGCCTTCACGCCGTCGAGATGGTACTAAGCGAGAGACTTGGCGTGCGTGCCGATGGCGAATGATTTGCGGTCGTGCTAAAGCGATGACGGTATTTCTCAGGTTGGCGTGCAATGCGCTGCGTGATCGACGAAGCGAAAAATCGACCGATCGTTGTCGATAGTCGCTGAAACCTCGCTGAATTGGAATCGCGCGATTTCCTGTTGAAAATCAGCACCAAAAATTTTTGTCGGTTCGCAGTTCGGATCGCGACGCGCATTCAAAAAGAATTGCGCTGAAAAATCAGCGCATTAACATAGCCAAAAATAGATGAGTGGGCGTGACGGGGAGTACTGTGGAGTAGAATGGGATAGGGCAGAGTACCAAAGGCGATGTTGTCTCAGCGATAGCAGCCGATAGTCGTCGCATCATTGCGGCCCGCGTCTCAATTGACCATCTGACGCCCGCGTTGTTGCGTTCAAGTGAGAACCCGGGAGCCTGCGCAAACCGCGCGCCAACGGCATCAATCTCCGGATCTGTCGTTGGCCGGCTGGGACTGAAACGGACCGCTTATACATGCCGATCCTCTCAGGACCGCAAGTTCTGCGGCGCCGCCAGACCGTGCGGGAATCCCGAGTTCACACAATGCCGCCACCAGCTCGCGTTTCGTCGGCAACTCGGCTAGCGGAACCTCCCGCCGCGCTGCAATCCTGACGAGCTTTGAACTTGCTCGAATCCGGGCCTGCGGGTCCAAGTGCGCGAAACACGAGGGGATTGAGCGCGATCGAAAGGAGTGCACCGGCTAGGATCAGGTTTTGTCCCTCGATTGGCAACAGGCCAAGCGATACGCCGAGTCCGGCCAAGATGAACGAGAACTCGCCGATCTGTGCCAAGCTCGTTGAAATTGTGACCGCGGTATTGAGCGGGTAGCGTAAAGCGAGAACGAGGAGAAATGCCGCGAGCGTCTTGCCGACGACGATGATTGCAACGACGGTAAGGATCCTCAACGGCTGGCCGATTAGAATTGCCGGATCAAACAGCATTCCGACGGACACAAAGAACAGGACGGCAAACGCATCCCGCAGCGGGAGCAATTCCTCGGCCGCCCGGTGACTGAGATCGGACTCGTGCATTACCACGCCGGCGAAGAAGGCGCCGAGCGCGAAGGAGACTCCGAAGAGCTCAGCCGAGCCATAGGCGATCCCGACAGCAACGGCGATGACGCAGAGTGTAAAGAGTTCATGGGACCCGATGCGCGCCACCTGTGCAAGCAACCACGGAAAGGTCCGGCGACCGACCAAGAGCATGACGCCGACGAAGGCGGAGACCTTCGCGAGTGTGAAGGCCAGAACCAGGAGGACGTTTTCGTTTGCGGCCTGCATAAAGGGCCCGCGCTCACCTCCGTCAAGCCAGCCAGCGAGGGGCGGCAGAAGCACGAGGGTGAAGACCATCGCCAGATCCTCGACGACAAGCCAGCCGACCGCTATCCGGCCATTGACAGATTCAAGTACACCACGATCTTCCAGGGCACGAAGCAGCACGACTGTGCTCGCAACTGACAACGCAAGCCCGAATACGACCGCTGCGCCGAGGCTCCAGCCCCACCACAAGGCTACAGCGGCCCCGAGCGCGGTCGCCGTGGCGATCTGGGCGAGTGCGCCGGGTAGTGCGATACGGCGGACTTCCAACAGGTCGTCGAGTGAAAAGTGCAGGCCGACACTAAACATCAGCAGAATGACGCCGATCTCAGCCAGTTGCTGGGACAACTGAAGGTCCGCGACAAAGCCCGGCGTATTTGGCCCGATGACCACGCCTGCAAGTAGATAGCCAAGAATGGTCGGCAACCTCAGTCGCGCGGCCAGGAAACCCAAGATCAGCGCGAGCCCAAGGCCCGTGGCAATTGTTGCGATCAAGGTAAAGCTGCGCTGCCGGTTAGAGGTGGAGAGATCGATTGGGCGTCGAACCGCTGTGCGTTCTGCTTTTGCATCTCTAGCGAAGAACGCCGTGTCGAAGGTTCAGTCTGCACCGGATCGAAGCTGAAGCCCCGGGCCGGCGCATCGGTCGCTGCAGTCCGAGCAAGGCCCTTGACGAAACCCAGGAGTTCCTCCGCCGTGTCGCGGCGAATCTTCATCCCGTAGCTCAGAATCGACCCGTTTCCGGACATCCGTGACTCAGCGTCAGCAATCATGCCTTCCAGCCGTCGCTGTATCGCTTCGATGTGATCTGGCATTCTCTCTCTCTCTCTCTCTCTCACTCTCTCTCTCTCCAAGCGCCGAATCTACTAGCTTTGGAGGCCGTGCATGCGAGACCGGCATCGACGTCGGCCTCGCATGCACACACGCTGTCATGCTGTGACTCGCGGTGGGTTGCGATGCACGAACCACAGCCGCGCGGCTGCGAGAACTGCCACCGCTATGCCGACCGCGAGGTGCACGCCGCTCGCAGCTGCATTTTCCGAAAAGGCGACCGCCCAGGGGGCGATGGCTGCCCAGACGCCGAGCGCCAGATTGACCCACTCCTCCCACTCATTGAAGGCGACGATTGCGCCGAGCGCGACGAGTGCAATAGCAGCACCGGTGATCCACGCGTTCCAGGCTGCAGTAGCCTCAGCGGTGAAGTCCACCGCCCAGGGGGCGAGCGCCAGGCACACACCGAGGACGACGTTTACAACGTCGATGACGTTCTCTTTGATGTTGAGTGTTGTGAGTCTGTCGAACATGACGTCTCTCCGTTTTCGTCACTTTGTGGTTAGCGATGCTTCCCGGGGAAGCTGTTGGAGTGGTGTCGTCAGCTCCCGCGCTAGCGGCACCACGAGACTCATTGACGGACGAACCGATCGTCCCACTCGGATTGTCGAGTCCGTCTTCTTCCTCGACGTCGTCGCGCTGCAAGTTTAGCAGCCATTGGCGGAGCCAGGTCGGATCGACTGCTCCGGCGGCAATCTCGCGAAGCGCGATGACGGTCGGCTTGTCCCCGTCAGGCGACACGTACGGTGTGTGCCCGCGGCTCAACGCACGGGCGCGCGCCGCAGCGAGCAGCACAAGCTCGAAGCGGTTCGGTATGACCCGTTCGCAGTCGATGGTCGTGATCCGTGCCATACCGCCTCCTATGCGGCCCGACGGTCCCCGCTGCTGGCTGCTCGGACGAAGGCAAGAAGGGTGTCGACTGGTCGTGCCTGCTCCTCGCAGACCTCATCGGTGCCGCGATGCCGCGGCGCGTGCCGCGCATGATCTTGACCATGGACGATAAAGGTGAGGCCCTGCCGTTCCGCATAGCCCACGGCAGCTTCTCGGGTCGGAAAAGTCAGTTCGACCTGAGTAAGCGGATCGTCCCCGCCGGTCCAACCCATCAGCGGTTCGATAAAGGGCGGCGTCCGTCGCTCGAAGCGAAGCTTCCAATGCCGCGTGTTCGTCTTGCCCGATGTCATAGCGGAGCGGGCGGGCCGGTAGATCACTGCGACCGCATCATCGGGAAACACAGAAGAAGCCGTCGCTGGTGTCTTCGGCGTGCTGACGCGCCCGGTCAGATTCTCGCGTGCGCTCTCGACTAACTTCAACATTGCTGCCGCCTTCGCAGACGTGGCGGCGGGAGCGCGCCAGCTCCCGCCAGCCGGAGTCTCCTCTCTGCTTATTTGCCGTTGATCGCGATGCGCTTCACGTTGCGTTGCGCCTCGGCCGATCTCGGCAGGGTGACAACGAGTACTCCATTGCCGAAGGACGCGTTCACCTTGTCCTCGTCGATGTCATCCACGGGGATGCGTCGCTCAAACCGGCCGTAGAAGCGCTCGCTGAACAGCCTGTCATTGTCTTCCGTCTCAGTCCTCTTCTCGCCCTTGATGGCGAGCACGCCATTCGACAGCTGGACTTCGACGTCTTTTTCCTCGAGGCCAGGGAGCTCGGCGGTGACCCTCACCTCTTTGTCGTTCTCGCTCACCTCGATGCTCGGCCATGACCAGGCGCGGTCGAACACGCGGTCGAAGCGGAAGGGGTTGAGGTCGAGCCCGCGGAAGACGTCGTCGAACAAGCGGTTCATTTCACGGTGCAAAGTCAGGAAGGGCGTTCCTTCCTCCCCGCGCTGCACCGGAACGCGGCTGCTGCGGTTCCAGGGAATGAGATCTCTCATGCTCATGTTGTGCCTCCTATCTCAAACGGGGGCGCGCGTGGCCAAGGCCACACGCGACCACCTCCAGCCGGCCCGATCGGACTTACGATCAGGCCGCTTGCTTCTGCTCGATTTGTTGGGTCTCGCTGCGGAAAGGACCGGATTTGATCGCGATCCGGCGCGGCTTCATGGCCTCCGGCAATTCGCGCACCAGGTCGACCTGCAGGAGCCCGTCCTCGAACGAGGCGCCCTTCACCTCGACGTAGTCGGCGAGGTTGAACTGGCGCCGGAACGGACGCCCGGAGATGCCCTGGTAGAGGTACTCGCGATCATCCTTCTCGGCCTTGCGGCCTTCCACGGTAAGCATGTTCTGCTCCGCCGTGACGGTGATCTCCTCCGGCTTGAAGCCAGCCAGAGCCAGCGAGATGCGATAGTTGTCCTCACCGGTCCGCGCGATGTTGTAGGGCGGGTAATTGTCCTCGCCCGCCAACCGAAGCGAATCGTCGATGAGATCGACGAGGCGATCAAAACCGACGGTCGATCGCCAGATGGGTGTGAGATCGAAGTCTCTCATAGCCACATCCTCCATTGAGCAACATGGATACGAGGGGCGCCCAAAGAGCCGACGCCCCTTTGGACTTTGCCGATCCCCGACGGGGCGATCGGCGATTTGCGATTTAGGAAAGCTGGTCGCGGCGTCAAGGGGCCCGCCCGTCGTCAACAGCATTCGAAGCCAGTTGCCCCTGCCACGTCGTCGGGCCAGCCTCTGAATCGCCGTCCCGGCACCTAACCGCGCTCTTTGTGTTGCGGCGGTCTGTAGCCGCGCTCAGCCAGCCTCGCGGGCGAAGACGTGCTCGCCGTCTTCGGTCCCGGTCGAAGAGAATCATGATCGCCAAGACCATCGCCACAAAGGCGACGCTCCGGCAAATGGTAGTGGATTTCCGCGGTGGTCAATCCATAGCCATGCCATTGCAGCAAAAACTCCCGGCTCGCAGCCATTGGTTCCGGTCCTCCAAAGTTGCGGCTTGATGCTTCACGTGGTCGGAGGGCAAACGGTGTTGTCAGCTGGAAATGCCGGCGCCCTGGCAGGGGGCCGAGCGAGATCGTCCAGTCGACGCAGTGCGTCCATGACGTCGTCGAACGACACCGGCGCGGGGGTACCAGGGATTTGACGCAAGGCTGGCATGGACTCGACCGCGCAGGCGTCCGACGCCCAGGACGAAAGAATGGCCCGCTTCTCCGAAAGACCAAGGTGCGGATCGTCGATGACCTCGCGTGGATGCTTGTAGAACTGCGCCGGATTCAAAAGCCGATCGAGATGCGGATCGTCGGTGCGGAGATGAGACGGCGATGTCGCGTGCTTGCTCGTTCCCACCATGGCGGTCTCCTGATTCCAATGCTCCTTTCCGAAGAGTGCGCAGGGTTTCCCAAGAATGCGCAGGGGCCGCTCGGGCCCGGCATCAGCGATGATTTTGGTAGAACCCTTTTTTCTTCAAGAGGGCAGGCTTTGACCGCTAGGGCGAGCGATGCACAGAAAACTTCAAGTATATCAATGCATTAAGGTGCATTGGCGCTCCAGGGCGCGGAGTGCCAAAAATTTTGCGCCGACCTCTTGAACTCGATTTTTTCCGATCCTAGCTCGATTTCCGCGCCGGCCGGCGACACCGGCTTGCGCCTTATAACATCGCTGATCTGAGCAAGGAGGATTTGCATGCATTTCCGCCCGCTGCACGACCGTGTCGTCGTGCGTCGTATTGATGCCGAGGAGAAGACCACCGGGGGCATCATCATTCCCGACACCGCAAAGGAAAAGCCGCAGGAAGGCGAGATTGTTGCCGCCGGTCCCGGTGCCCGCAACGAGAAGGGCGAACTCGTCCCCCTCGATGTGAAAGCCGGTGACCATATCCTCTTCGGCAAATGGTCCGGCACCGAGGTCAAGATCGACGGCGAGGAACTGCTCATCATGAAGGAGAGCGACATCCTTGGCGTCGTCGAGAAGGTCGGGACGATCAAGAAGGCGGTCTGACGAGATCATCCACTCATCATCAACATCGCTGAGAAAGGAGGTTACAGCCATGGCTGCCAAGGAAGTGAGGTTCTCGTCGGACGCGCGGGAAAAGATGCTGCGCGGCGTGGACACGCTTGCAAATGCGGTCAAGGTCACGCTCGGCCCCAAGGGACGCAACGTCGTTATCGAGAAGTCGTTCGGTGCGCCCCGCATCACCAAGGACGGCGTCACCGTCGCCAAGGAGATCGAGCTCGACGACAAGTTCGAGAATATGGGCGCGCAGATGGTGCGCGAGGTGGCGTCCAAGACCAACGATCTCGCCGGCGACGGGACGACGACCGCGACGGTGCTGGCGCAGGCGATTGTTAAGGAAGGTGCCAAGGCGGTGGCGGCCGGTATGAACCCGATGGACCTCAAGCGCGGCATCGATCTCGCCGTCGAGGCCGTCGTCAAGGACCTCACCAAGAATGCCAAGAAGATCACATCCAATTCCGAGATCGCGCAGGTTGCGACCATCTCGGCCAACGGGGATACCGAGATCGGTCGGTTCCTCGCCGAGGCCATGCAGAAGGTCGGCAACGAAGGCGTAATCACGGTCGAAGAGGCGAAGAGCCTGGAGACCGAGCTCGAAGTGGTCGAAGGCATGCAGTTCGACCGCGGCTACGTTTCCCCGTATTTCGTGACCGACGCCGAGAAGATGCGTGTGGAGTTCGAAGATCCCTATGTTCTGATCCACGAGAAGAAGCTCTCCGGCCTGCAAGCGATGGTGCCGCTTCTCGAATCCGTCGTTCAGTCCGGCAAGCCGCTCCTGGTCATCGCGGAGGATGTCGAGGGCGAGGCGCTCGCGACGCTGGTCGTCAACAAGTTGCGCGGCGGCCTCAAGGTTGCGGCCGTCAAGGCGCCGGGCTTCGGTGACCGCCGCAAGGCCATGCTCGAGGACATCGCGATCCTCACTGGCGGCACGGCGATCTCCGAGGATCTCGGGATCAAGCTCGAGAACGTGACGCTCAATATGCTCGGCCGCGCCAAGAAGGTCGTGATCGACAAGGAGAATACCACGATCGTCGATGGCGCCGGCCGCAAGAAGGACATCGAAGCGCGCGTGACCCAGATCAAGGCGCAGATCGAGGAGACCACGTCCGACTACGACCGCGAGAAGCTGCAGGAGCGTCTTGCCAAGCTCGCGGGAGGCGTCGCGGTAATCCGTGTTGGCGGGGCCACTGAGGTCGAGGTCAAGGAGCGCAAGGATCGTGTCGACGATGCAATGCATGCGACCCGCGCGGCGGTCGAGGAGGGCATTCTGCCGGGCGGTGGCGTGGCGTTGTTACGCGCCCTGAAGGCGCTCGACGCTGTCAAACCGGATAACCCCGATCAGAAGGCCGGCGTCGACATCGTGCGCCGTGCGATCCAGGTGCCTGCCCGGCAGATCATCCAGAATGCCGGCGAGGACGGTTCTCTGGTCGTCGGCAAGCTCTTGGAGAAGAATACCTACAATTGGGGCTTCAACGCCGCGACCGGCGAATATCAAGACCTGGTCGGGGTCGGCGTGATTGATCCCGCCAAGGTCGTCCGCACGGCGTTGCAGGACGCAGCCTCAGTCGCTTCGTTGTTGATCACGACCGAAGCGCTGGTGGCCGAGAAGCCGAAGAAGGACGTGGCTCCCGCGCTTCCGCCCGGCGGCGGCATGGACTTCTGATAGGTCCCTGAGACCCGCAGTTCCTGCGGGTCTCTTCTTCTTCTGCTGCTGCTGTGTCCGACAGGAACGGCGACATGCCGCGCGGGCCCTACGGCCGTGCGGGATGACTGTCCATGCTTCGCTCACATGAGGAGGTCTTTGCTGATGAAAATCGCCCAGATTGCACCGCTCGCGGAATGCTGTCCGCCCAAGCTCTATGGGGGCACGGAGCGGATCGTGTCCTATCTCACCGAGGAACTGGTCCGCCAGGGCCACGAGGTGACATTATTCGCCAGCGGAGACTCGCGAACGCAGGCGAAACTGGTTCGCTGCTCCGACATGGCGCTTCGTCTCAATCCGACGGTGAGGGACCACACACCCTATCACGTAATGATGCTCGATTCTGTCCGTGGCGAGGCGGACGAGTTCGATGTCCTGCATTTCCATATCGACTTGTTGCACTTCCCGCTCATCCGCGACATTGCCGATCGCACAGTCACGACACTACACGGTCGCCTCGACCTGCCTGACTTAAAGCCATTCTATGCCGCCTTCCCGGAGATTCCGCTGGTCTCGATCTCTCGCGATCAGCGCCGTCCGCTCGCGCGTCCGATCAATTGGGTCGGGAATGTCTATCACGGCTTGCCCCGCGACCTCTTGCCCTTTAGCGCCAATCCGATGGGAGATTATCTGGCCTTCCTGGGACGCATTTCCCCAGAGAAGCGGCCAGATCGCGCAATCCAGATCGCCGCGCGCGCCGGAATGAAGCTCAAGATCGCTGCCAAAATCGACCGTGCCGATCAGGAGTATTGGGATGACACCATCGCGCCGATGATCGCAACGCATCGGAATGTCGAATATATCGGTGAGATCAACGAGGCGCAAAAAGCTGACTTCCTCGGCAACGCGAAGGCGTTGTTGTTCCCGATCGACTGGCCTGAGCCATTTGGCCTCGTGATGATCGAGGCGATGGCCTGCGGCACGCCAGTCGTCGCGTTCCGCTGCGGCTCGGTGCCGGAGGTCGTCAACGCGGGCAAATCGGGCTTCATTGTCAGGACGCTGGAGGAGGCGGTCGCGGCGCTCGCAAAATTGGAGACCTTAGACCGGCAGAAAGTGCGCGACACGTTCGAGAAGCGCTTCACGGTCGAACGCATGGCGCAGGACTATCTCGCCATCTACCGTGGCCTGCCGGGTGTGCGGACCGAGGCCGCGCGCATTCGTCGCCTGCAAGGCGACGAAGTCGGACTGCAAGCAGTCGCCTGACGGAGCTTACGATGACGACGTCATCGGGGGGCGCCGGCACGGTGGTACACACTGCGCCGTTGGCGGGAGCTGGCGCCGCGCCGTTAGCGCAATTCTTCATTCCGGCGACCGCCTCGCTGCAGGAGCGCCGGCCCCGCACGCTCAAACACGGCGACACCTTCGCCGTGTTTGACCACAATGGCGATGCCCTGTCGGGACCCGGGAGTCCCGAGGGGCTCTTTCACCGCGACACGCGACATCTGTCGCACCTTTATCTGACCATCGAAGGAACGCGGCCGATGCTGTTGTCGTCGACGCTTCGCGACGACAATGCAACGCTTACATGTGACCTGACCAATCCGGACATCTATGACAGCAATGGGCGCCTGAGCTTTTCGCACGATCTCGTCCATATTCGTCGGTCGCGGTTGTTGTGGAACGCGACCTGCTTCGAGCGATTGGTCGTGCGCAATTTCGACGAGCGTCCGCGGCGCCTCACCATCGAGATTGCCTTCGACGCCGATTTCGCGGACATCTTCGAGGTGCGTGGCACGCGCCGTGAGCGTCCGGGCGTAATGCAGTCTCCGGAAGTTTCCACAAACCGCGTGACTTTGAACTACATGGGACTCGATCATCGGCATCGATCCACCACGTTGTCGTTCGATCCAGCTCCAACCCGGCTGACCGGAAGCAGTGCGCTCTTCACGGTCGCAATCGAGCCGCGAGAATCCCGTTCGCTCTTTCTGGAAATCCACTGCGGCTCCGAAGGAATGACCCAGCATGCCCCACGCCGCGCATTTTTCAGCGCTCTGCGTGACGCGCGCCGCGCACTACGGAGTTCCTCCTCGCGGGCCGCATCGATCGCGACATCCAACGAGATCTTCAATGAGGCTGTGCGGCGCAGCGTCTCCGATCTTTACATGCTGGCAACGGATACGCCCGAGGGACCTTATCCGTATGCCGGTATTCCCTGGTTTTCGACGGTCTTCGGTCGCGACGCCCTGATCACCGCCTTGCAAACGCTCTGGCTCGATCCCGTGCTGGCCCGCGGCGTGCTGTTGCATCTCGCGGCTCATCAGGCGACCAGCACCGACCCACTGGCCGATGCCGAACCGGGCAAAATTCTACATGAAGTGCGCGTCGGAGAGATGGCCGAACTCGGCGAGGTGCCGTTCCGGCGATACTACGGCAGCGTCGATTCAACGCCACTCTTCGTCGTGCTCGCCGGCGCCTATTTGGACCGAACGGGCGACCTCGTTACTATTCGTCGCCTATGGCCACACATCGAGGCAGCCCTCACGTGGATTGAGCAATACGGTGATCGCGACGGCGACGGCTTCGTAGAGTATCACAGACAGACGTCCGAGGGGTTGATCAACCAAGGTTGGAAGGACAGCTACGATTCAGTTTTTCACGCCGATGGAACGTTTGCCAAGGGCCCCATCGCCCTTGTCGAGGTGCAAGCCTATGTCTACGGCGCATGGTGCGCCGCTGCCAAGATTGCGGAGCAATTGGGGTACGTTCTGCGTGAGACGGAGTATGAGGCGCGCGCGAACAGGCTGCGCGAAGCATATGATGCGCACTTCTTCGATGAGGAGCTTGGCACGTATGGGCTGGCCCTTGATGGCGGCAAACGCTTGTGTCGCGTGCGCACGTCCAATGCAGGTCACGCGTTATGGACCGGCGTCGCATTGGACAAGCGGGCAGGACCGGTCGTGCGAAGCCTGATGGGGGGATCGTCCTTCTGTGGCTGGGGCGTGCGCACGGTTGCGTCGACGGAAGCCCGCTACAATCCGATGAGTTATCATAATGGCTCGGTCTGGCCACATGACAATGCTCTGCTCGCAGCGGGATTTGCGCGCTATGGGTTTCGGCGCGAAGCAGCCCGAATCTTCGAAGGCTTGTTCGCGGCTTCGAGCTATGTCGATCTCAGGCGGCTGCCCGAACTGTTCTGCGGATTTCCACGTCAGCGCACTCGGGGGCCAACGTTTTATCCCGTCGCATGCACGCCGCATGCTTGGGCGGCTGCGGCGCCCCTTTATATGCTGCAGGTCTGTCTTGGGCTCGGCTTCGACCCTGGTGAAAGGCGGATCACCTTCGAAGAGCCGATGATGCCGGCCTTTCTGAATGAGGTCCTCCTCCGCAATCTGTCGATTGGCGATGACACAGCCGATGTCG
>Ga0180222_1002131_pt1 | contig 17061 bp, 17 predicted proteins | sample eDN5th37CKraftOP_FD_151336 | JGI IMG/M metagenome (GOLD analysis project Ga0180222, IMG submission 151336) | Enriched Organic Plus compost microbial communities from Emeryville, California, USA - eDNA 5th pass 37_C Kraft OP (version 2) (version 2) ... | reverse complement strand
GCACGATCTCCGCCTCACGCAGTTTGCCGATGATCTCCTCCGGCTTGTGCTTCTTCGATGGCATTCTGCTTCTCCTTCATGGTCCAGACTAAAACAGTCGATGGACCACTCAGAAGGGGGCAGCTCAATGTCGTGGTGAATATCGCCAACTTCCGTAGGCAGGGGGTCAAGCCTCGAGCGGCACGTCCCAATAGAGCCAATCCCGCCAGCTTTCGTGCAGATAGTTGGGCGGAAAGCTGCGGCCATGCTCCTGCAGCTGCCAGCTGGTCGGCCGATAGGGCGCCTCGAACAGCGCCATGCGCGCCTGCTGCGGCGTGCGGCCGCCCTTGCGCAGATTGCAGGGCGCGCAGGCCGTCGCCACATTCTCCCATGTCGTACGGCCGCCCTGGGCGCGGGGGACGACATGATCGAAGGTGAGGTCGCTCGTCGCGCCGCAATATTGGCAGGAGAAGCGATCGCGCAGGAAGAGGTTGAAGCGGGTGAAGGCGGGATGCTGCGAGGGCCTCACATATTGGCGCAGGGCGATCACCGACGGCAGCCGCATCGTGCTGGTCGGGCTGCGCACCTCGCGCGCATAATGATCGACGATGTCGACGCGCTCGAGGAACACCGCCTTGACCGCGGTCTGCCACGGCCAGAGGCTGAGCGGATAATAGCTCAGCGGGGTATAGTCGGCATTGAGCACGAGGGCGGGACAGCTGTCGGGATGACGGATGAGATCGGGATGGTACATGAGCGTGACCAACGGCCTCCTGTCTGGCGGATCACGCCGCCAGACCGACCCCCGGCCCTGTCGCACTCAGGACGCGCATGCCCGGCCCGGCCGCGTCTCCGTCGCCCGCTCCCTGCCCGGAAAGCGTGACGTGCGCATGACAGCACGGGGTGCGACTCGCGGTCAAGAGCCAGTTTCATGAATTTGCCGACCTCGCCGATCGTCAGCCGGTTCGCGCCTAGCCCAACCGGGCGGCTCCATCTCGGCCATGCCTATTCGGCAATGCGCGCACATGATTTCGCCCGCGCGCGGGGCGGCCGCTTCCTGCTGCGGATCGAGGACATCGATGTCGGTCGCTCGCGTGAGGAGCATGTCCGCGGCATCGCGGAGGACCTGCTGTGGCTCGGCCTCGTCTGGGACGGTGCGCCCGTGCGTCAATCCGCCCGGCTGGATCTCTATCGCGCGGCGCTCGCGCGGCTGAAGGCGGATGGGCTCGTCTATCCCTGCTTCTGCACGCGCGCGGAGATCGCCGCCAGCGCGGCAGCGCCGCACGGGAGCGAAGGCCCGCTCTATCCGGGTACCTGCCGCGCCCTCGGCGAGCCGGAGCGCGCCGAGCGGCTCGCCGCCCAGCCGCATTGCTGGCGGCTCGACATCGAGACCGCGACCGCACGGGCCGGCTCGCTGACATGGCAGGACGCGACGGCGGGCACGGTGATCGCGCAGCCCTGCGCGCTCGGCGACGTGGTGCTGGCACGCAAGGACGCGCCGACATCCTATCATCTCGCCGTCACCGTCGATGACGCGGAACAGGGCGTGACGGACGTGGTGCGCGGCGCGGACCTGTTCGCCGCAACCCATGTGCACCGCCTGCTCCAGGCGCTGCTCGGCCTGCCGACGCCGCGCTATCACCATCATCCGCTGCTCACCGCGCCCGACGGGACGCGGCTCGCCAAACGGGCGGGATCGCCGGCGCTGGCGGACTATCGCGCCGCGGGCGTCGATCCGGCGGCGCTGCTCGCCGCGCTGCGGAACGGAACGGCGTTGCCACCCCCGCCCGGCACGCCTACATGACCCTCATGCAGACCTTTCTCACCGTGCTGTTGATCCTGGCCGCGATCGGCGCGGTGGTCGCGCTGATCCGCGGCATCACGATCTTCCTGCGCACCACCGCGGCCGATCTCAAGGGGCCCGACGGCATGAACATGTCCGGCGTGCGGCAGAACAAGATGATGCGCATGCGCATCCTCTTCCAGGCGCTCGCCGTGATCTTCGCGGTGCTGCTGCTCCTCCTCAAGCGGTCGAGCTAGCCCTGGTCCGGCTCACCAAGATCTACACGCGCACCGGCGACGGCGGCGAGACCGGCCTCGTCGATGGATCCCGCGTTTCCAAGGCCGATCCGCGCATGGCGGCGATCGGCGATGTCGACGAGGCCAATTCGGCGATCGGCGTCGCGCTGCTTCACGTCGAGGACGAGGATGTGCGCACCATGCTGGGTCGCATCCAGAACGAGCTTTTCGATCTGGGCGCCGATCTCGCCACGCCGGGCGAGGATTTCACGCCGGGCGAGATGACGCTGCGCATCGTGCCTGCGCAGGTGGCACGGCTGGAGCGCGAGATCGACGCGATGAACGAGACGCTCGAGCCGCTGCGCAGCTTCATCCTGCCCGGCGGCGATCCGGCGGCGGCGCACATCCATCTCGCGCGCGCCGTGGCGCGGCGCGCCGAACGTTCCGTCATCGCGGCCGCCCAGGCGGCGTCCATCAATCCGCAGGCGCTGGCCTATATCAACCGCTTGTCAGACCATCTCTTCGTGCTGGGCCGGCTGCTCAACCGCGGGCCGGGCGACATTCTCTGGAGGCCGGGCGCCACGCGCTGACGCGCCCCGTTGGTCCCCGATCGTTGGGGGGCTGCAACTTTCACGGCGATTGGCGGTTGAACCCGTCACAATGACGTACGATCTTGCCGGCGCGATGGCTCTCACCCAACCCGCCGCAGCCGGCGACAGCCAGCTCGACACGCGCTTCGTGGCAACGCGCGCGCTGAGCGAGGCGCTGATCGCTCCCCTCTCCGATGCGGATGCGACAGGGCAGTCGATGCCGGATGCATCCCCTGCCAAATGGCACGTCGCACACGTCACCTGGTTCCTCGAAAGCTTCGTGCTGCGCGATCATCTGCCGGGCTACCGCCTGTTCGACGAGACCTTCCCGTTCCTGTTCAACAGCTATTACGAGTCGGAAGGGCCGCGCCACGCCCGTCCCCGGCGCGGGCTGCTCACGCGCCCGGCCCTCGATACGGTGCTGGCCTGGCGTCGGCATGTCGACGAAGCGCTCCTCGCGGCGTTGCCGGCATTGCCCCCCACAGCGCGCGCGCTCATCGAGCTCGGCATCCATCATGAGCAGCAGCATCAGGAGCTGCTGCTCACCGATATCATGCATCTTTTCGCGCAAAATCCGATCACCCCGGCCGTCTGGCCCTTCGAGCGCGCGGCCCCATCCTCCCTGCCCGGCCCGATCCGGTGGATCGAGGGCATGGAGGGCATCGTGACCATCGGACATGCCGGCTGCGGCTTCGGCTTCGATTGCGAAGGGCCGGAACATCGCGTTCTCCTCCACCCCCATGCGCTCGCCGACCGGCCGGTGACCAACGCCGAATGGGCGGAGTTCATCGCCGACGGCGGCTATGCCCGGCCGGATCATTGGCTGTCCGACGGCTGGGCCTGGGTGCAGGCGGAACGGATCGAGGCGCCGCTCCACTGGCGGGTGGGCGAGGACGGCCATTGGTGGCAATTCGCGCTCGACGGGCTCCATCCCGTCCGCCCCGCGGCGCCCGTCGCGCATGTCAGCTATTATGAGGCGGACGCCTATGCCCGCTGGGCGGGCGCCCGGCTGCCGATCGAGGCGGAGTGGGAGAGCGCGGCGCGCGGCCTCGATCCCGCGTCCGGCAACCAGCTCGACACGGCCGGGCCCGTCCGCCCGCGCGCGTCGGCCGCGCAGCCCGGCTTGCGGCAGATGTTCGGGGATGTGTGGGAATGGACCGGCAGCGCCTACCTGCCTTATCCCGGTTTCCGTCCCGCGCAGGGCGCGGTCGGCGAATATAACGGCAAGTTCATGTCCGGCCAGTTCGTGCTCAAGGGCGCGAGCTGCGCCACGCCGCGCGGGCACAGCCGCGCCTCCTACCGCAATTTCTTCTATCCGCATCAGCGCTGGCAGTTTTGCGGGCTGCGCCTCGCGAAGGATCTCTAGACATGGCGACCGAAGAGCTGCTCGTCGAGACGCGCGCCGGGGTCGATCCCGCCTTCCGTGCGGACGTCCTCGCCGGACTCGCACTCCGCCCGCAGCGCGCCATCCCGGCGCGCTGGTTCTATGATCGCATCGGATCGCAGATCTTCGAGGAGATCACCCAACTCCCCGAATATTATCCTACCCGCACCGAAACGGCGCTGCTCAAGGCGTACAGCGGCGAGATCGGGCGGATCATCGGACCGGCGCGCGCGGTGGTGGAGTTCGGGTCCGGCTCGTCGGCCAAGACACCGCACCTGCTCGCCGCGATCGAGCCGGCGGCCTATGTGCCGATCGATATTTCCGGCGAATATCTGCGCCAGTCCGCCGCTGCGCTCGCCGAAAACTTCCCGAAGCTCCCCGTCCTGCCGGTCGAAGCCGATTTCACCTATCCGCTGGAGCCGCCGGCTTCGATCGCGCGGCTCCCCAAGCTCGGCTTCTTCCCGGGCTCGACGATCGGCAACATGGTGCCGCGGACCGCGGTCAACCTGCTGCGCGCGATGATCGAGACGCTCGGCGTCGGATCGATGCTGCTGATCGGCATGGATCGCATCAAATCGACCGACATATTGGTGCCGGCCTATGACGATGCCGCGGGCGTCACGGCACGCTTCAATCTCAACCTGCTGCATCGGATCAACCGGGAACTGGGCGGAACCATTCCGATCGACGCCTTCCGCCATCGCGCCATCTGGAACGATGACTATGCCCGGATCGAGATGCACCTCGAGGCACGGCGCGATGTCGCCTTCACGGTCGACGACCGGCAGTTCACGATGCGCGCGGGCGAGACCATCCACACCGAGAACAGCCACAAGTACGGACCGCGCGACGCGCGGCTGCTGCTGCGCGCCGGTGCCTGGACGCCGATTCGCGAATGGACCGATCCCGACGGATTGTTCGCGGTCATCCTGGCCGAGGCGCAACCGCCCGGGACCGCGCCCTGATCCTGCCGATGCGGGGCGGATCCGCCCGCGATCGGTGCGCCGGCCGAGCCGGAATGACGAACGCTCCGCCGCGTCTTCCCCTTGCCGCCGCTGCTGCCTATCAGCCGCCCGAGGTCATCGGCAGGGAGACGGGCGTTGAAAACGATCGGCGTAATCGGTGCAGGGCAGATGGGCGTGGGCATCGCGCAGGTGAGCGCGGCGGCGGGCTATCGCGTGCTGCTGTCGGACATTTCGCAGGAGCTGGCCGACAAGGGCAAGGCCGGCATCGGCAAAGCGCTCGGTCGGCTCGTCGACAAGGAGAAGATGAGCGCGCAGGATCGCGACGCGCTGCTCGATCGCATCGAGACCGCCGGCGACGTGGCGCCGATGGCGGAGGCCGATCTGGTCATCGAGGCAGCGACGGAGCGTGAGGAGATCAAGCGCAAGATCTTTGAGAACGTATCCAAGGTGCTGGGCGCCGGGGCGCTGCTCGCCAGCAACACGTCCTCGATCCCGATCACGCGGCTGGCGCAGGCCTCATCCGATCCGACGCGGTTCATCGGCGTCCACTTCTTCAATCCGGTGCCGCTGATGGCGCTCGTCGAGGTGATCCGCGGCCTCGCCACCTCCGATGCGACGGTGGCGGCCGTGGACGGTTTCGCGAAGGCGATCGGCAAGACGGTGGTCCATGTCAACGACGCACCCGGCTTCGCCGTGAACCGCATCCTGCTGCCGATGCTCAACGAAGCAGCCTTCGCCCTCGGCGAAGGCGTCGCCTCGGTCGAGGATATCGACAATGGCTGCCGGCTCGGCCTGAACCACCCGATGGGCCCGCTGCAGCTCGCCGATTTCGTCGGGCTCGATACCTGCCTGGAGATCCTCAAAGTCTATCTGACGACCACCGGTGATCCCAAATATCGTCCGGCGCCGCTGCTGGTGAAATATGTCGAGGCGGGCTGGTACGGGCGAAAGACCGGCCGGGGCTTCTACGACTATTCCGGGCCGGAGCCCGTGCCGACGCGCTGAGCCTGCCCGCCTTCCTCCCAGGGCACCATTTTCGCGACATGCTTGACCATGTCACGATCCCGGCATGAGAACGGGATCGTGCACATGGGGGCCGCCGAATCGGAGAGACCCGCGCCGTCCGATGCGTCGGGCGGCGGGGAGGCCGCGCCGCCGCCGTTGATGGCGCGGATGGCGACCGTCTATTTCGCCTATTTCTTCTTCCTCGGCATCAACACCGTGTTCGGCGCGAGCTGGCTCGCCTCGCGGGCGCTCGATCCGGTGATGATCGCACTGATGGGCTCCGCCTCGCTGATCGCCAAGACGGTGGGCCAGCCGCTGCTCTCCTATCTCGCCGATCTCTTCGGGCGGCGGACACTGCTGCTCGTCGCAGCCGTCGGCGCCGCGCTGGCGACGCTCGTTCTGATCTTCTGCCATGCCCCGGGGCCGATCCTGGCGATGCTGATCGTCGCCGGCCTGTTCGTCGGCCCCGTGATCCCGCTCGCCGACGCGCTCGCGCTCGCGGACCGGACGATGAACTATGGCCTTGCCCGGCTGTGGGGCTCGCTCGGCTTCGCGATCGCCAACGTGCTGGGCGGGCTGCTGATCGATCGCTTCGGCGTGCCGATGGTGATCTGGCTGGAGGTGAGCGGCCTTGCCGTGCTGGCAATCGCGACCCGCGCCCTGCCCCGCGGCGCGATCGCGACCCGGCCGATACGCGATCCCGCGCTCGCCGCCGATCGCAACCGCGCGCTGATCGCCATCTTTCGCCTGCCGCAGACCTGGATCTTCATCCTTTCCGTGGCGCTGATCAATGCCGGCCACGCCTATTACTATCTCTTCAGCGTCGTCCATTGGCACGATCATCTCGGCTATTCCTACGGCCTCACCGGCTGGCTCTGGGCCTGGGGCGTGATGGCGGAGGTGAGCCTGCTGGGCCAGTTCGGAGGCCGCACGAGCCCGCGATGGGCGATCGGGCTGATGCTCGCCGGCGGCATCGGCGCGATCGTCCGCTTCACCGGCACGGCCTTCGATCCGCCGCTCCTCATCCTCTTCGCGCTGCAGACGCTGCACGGCCTCACCTATGGCGCCATGCACCTCGGCGCGATGCAGACGCTGCGCCTCGCGGTACCCGATCATATCTCGACAGCTGTGATGGGCGTCTATGCGGCGATGGTGAACGGGGTGATCTTCGGCATCGTCACCTCGGTGCTCGGCACCGTCTATGAGGATTATGCGGGGCGCGGCTATCTGCTCTCGGCGGCCTTCGGGGTGGCCGGCACGATCGGCATCGTCGCGTTTTCGCGCTTGTGGAGCGGCGGACTTTTCATCAAGAGCGGCGCGCGCGCCGCGCGCGCCTGAACCCGCCCGCTGGAGAGGCCCTTGTCCACCGCCGATCACGCCCCCGATCCCGCCCTCTTGATCAAGGCCGAAACGCTCACCGAGGCGCTGCCCTACATGCAGCGTTACGCAGGCGAGACCTTCGTCGTGAAATATGGCGGCCACGCGATGGGCGACCCCGAGGCGGCACGCGATTTCGCCGAGGACGTCGTGCTCTTGAAGGCGGTCGGTATCAATCCGGTCGTCGTTCATGGCGGCGGGCCGCAGATCGGCACCATGCTGAAGACGCTCGGCGTCGAGAGCCGCTTCGTCGATGGCCTGCGCGTCACCGACGCGGAGACGATGAAGGTCGCGGAGATGGTGCTCTCCGGCGCGCTCAACAAGGAGATCGTCTCGTGGATCGGCAAGGCCGGCGGGCGGGCGATCGGCATCTCCGGCAAGGATGGCGGCTTCGTGATCGCGGACAAGGTGCGGCGCACCACGCGCGATCCGGACAGCAATATCGAGAAGGTCGTCGATCTCGGCTTCGTCGGAGAACCGGCGGAGATCGATCGGCGGGTGATCGATACCATCTCCAAGGCCGGAATGATCCCGGTGGTGGCCCCGATCGCCGTCGGCGCCGATGGCGAGACCTACAATATCAACGCGGACACCATGGCCGGCGCGATCGCGATCGGCCTCGGCGCGGCGCGCCTCTTCCTGCTCACCGACGTGCCGGGCGTGATGGACAAGGAGAAGCGCCTGCTGCGCGATCTGACGCCGGAACGGATCGAGGCACTGCAGCGCGACGGCACCATTACCGGCGGCATGATCCCGAAGCTCGAGACCTGCGTCCATGCGGTGCAGGGCGGCGTCGACGCGGCGGTGATCCTCGACGGCCGGATTCCGCACGCAATGCTGCTGGAGATCTTCACCCGGCGCGGCGCGGGCACGCTAGTCAAGCTCTGACCGGGCCGACGGCATCGCCTTCCATGTCCGAAGCCGATGGCGGCGGCGCGGCCTTAGCCCCCCGCTCGGCGAACATTGCCCCTCCGCCGCCGCGCCGCTAGAGCGGTGCCGACTGACATGGCCCGCCCCCGGGCCGGGATTTCGGGAACGCGCGCATGACCTTCCTCACCATCCTGCTGCAGATCCTCGATCTGCTGCTCTGGGTTCTCACCTGGATCATCGTCATCCAGGCCATCCTGTCCTGGCTGGTGGCGTTCAATGTCATCAACACGCACAATGACTTCGTCCGCTCGCTGCTCTATGCGCTCGACCGCATAACCGAGCCGCTCTACCGGCCGATACGCAGGATCCTGCCCGATTTCGGCATGCTCGATCTGTCCCCGATGGTCGTGCTGCTGCTGCTCTATATCGTGCGGGCGATCGTGCTGCCGCAGATCGAGATGTCGCTGGTCTATTGAAGGAGCCCCGCATGACGGCCGAGATCATCGACGGAAAAGCCTTTGCCGCCGGATTGCGGGCTCGCGTGGGGCGCGTCGCCGGACATTTCCAGTCGGTCGCGAATCGCGCCGCCGGCCTTGCCGTCGTGCTCGTCGGTGAGGATCCGGCGAGCGCCGTCTATGTCCGTTCCAAGGGCAAGGCGACGATCGAGGCCGGCATGGCGAGCTTCGAGCATCGGCTGCCGGCGGGCACCCCGCAGGAGGAGCTGCTCGCGCTCGTCCATCGCCTCAATGCCGATCCGGCGGTGGACGGCATCCTGGTGCAGCTTCCGCTGCCGCCGCACATCGACGAAAATGCGATCATCGCCGCGATCGATCCGGACAAGGATGTCGACGGCTTCCATCCCGTCAATGCCGGCCGGCTCGCCACGGGGCTGCCCGGCTTCGTGCCCTGCACGCCGCTCGGCTGCCTGATGCTGCTCAAGGACCGGCGCGGTGATCTCTCCGGCCTCGATGCCGTCGTGATCGGGCGATCGAACATCGTCGGCAAGCCGATGGCCCAGCTCCTCATCCGTGAGAGCTGCACCGTCACCGTCGCGCACAGCCGCACCCGCGACCTCCCGGCGCTCGTCCGCCGCGCCGACATCGTCATCGCCGCGGTCGGCCGGCCCGAGATGGTGAAGGGCGACTGGATCAAGCCGGGTGCGACCGTGATCGACGTCGGCATCAACCGCGTGCCGGCTGCCGAGCCGGGCAAGACCCGCCTGGTCGGCGACGTCGATTTCGCGGGCGCCAGCCAGGTCGCCGGCGCGATCACACCGGTGCCCGGCGGCGTCGGCCCGATGACCATCGCCGTGCTGCTGCGCAACACCCTGGTCGCGGCACACGGCCATGCCGGCGTGGAGCTCGCCGAGGCGCTGTGATCGCCCTCTTCCTCTCCGCCTTCGTCACCTTCTTCGTCATCATCGATCCGCCCGGCTGCGCGCCGATTTTCGCCAGCCTGACCTCCGGCACCTCGGCCGCGCATCGCCGCGCCATGGCGCTGCGCTCGGTCGGCGTCGCCACCGGCATCCTGCTCGTCTTCGCGATCTTCGGCGAGGATCTGTTCCGGCTGCTCGACATCGGCCTCGATGCCTTCCGCATCGCGGGCGGCATCATGCTGTTCCTGATCGCGATCGACATGGTGTTCGAGCAGCGCACCCAGCGCCGCGAGGATCGCGCGAAGGAGATCGAGCGCAAGGCGGCCGAGGAGGAGCGCCCGCTGGAGGAAGAGGATATCTCCGTCTTTCCGATGGGCATCCCGATGATCGCCGGCCCCGGATCGATCGCGACGGCGATGCTGCTCACCTCCAAGGCACGCGGCCTCGTCGAGACGCTGATCACGCTCGGAGCGATGCTGAGCGTGCTGGCGCTCACCCTGGTCGCGCTGCTCGCCGCCGCGCCGATGATGCGCGCCCTCGGCCCCAAGCTGGAGGCGATGATCACCCGCGTGCTCGGCGTCATCCTCGCCGCGCTCGCCGCTCAGTTCGTGATCGACGGGCTGAAGGCGAGCTTCGGGTGAGCCGACCTTAACCCCTCCCCTTCAGGCAAGGGGCTCATCTCTGCCTCACGGCAGGGAAAGGATCATCCCCGCGCGCGGATCAGCCGGCCCGGCCGCTCGCCCATGTCGGCATCGCGTTCGCGCGTCACCACGCCGTTCTGCAGCGTCGCGACGAAGCCGGTCGTCTCCTGGCACAGGCGCGCACCGCCGGCCGGCAGGTCGTGCCGCATCTTCGGGAGCCGGACGTTGAGCCGGTCGAAGTCGATGACATTGACGTCCGCGCGCTTGCCGGGCGCGAGCTCGCCGCGATCGTGCATGCCGAAAGCGCGCGCGTTGCGGCGGGTGATGCGCTCGACCATCTTTTCGAGCGGCAGCTTCGGTCCGCGCTTGCGGTCCCGCGCCCAGAAGCTGAGATGCAGCGGCAGCAGCGAAGCATCCGCGATCAGTCGCACATGCGCACCGCCGTCGCCGAGCGACGAGAGCGTGTTGGGATGGGTCAGCATCTCGTGCACATGATCGAGATTGCCGTTCGAATAGTTGAGCAGCATCTGCGGCACCACGCCGTCGCCATCGCCCGCGGCGAGGTGATCGTAGACGATCTCCTGCGGATCCCTGCCGGCACGTGCGGCGATCGCGCCGATCGTCTCCTCCGGCTCGTAGTCCGTATCCTCGTGGAAGAGATGCGCGATCGGCGCCCGCTCGGCCATCACCCGCGCGGTGCCCCACGTGATCATGTCGATGCCGTTGCCCGGCGGCAGGTCCTGCTGCGCGAGGATCGCGGCGCGCCGGGCAGGATCGCGCATCGCCGCCGCCCGCTCCCGGCGGGGCAGGTGCGCGATCTCGCAATAGGCCGGGCGCAGCATGAAGTTGTGATAGCCGTCCAGCGTCGTCAGCATGCCCATGCCGCGCGTCGCGATATGCGCATGGATCGAGAGGCCGGCCGCGTTCGCCTTCTCCGTCTCGGCCAGCATCGCGCGCCAATCCTCCGGATCGGCATCGATCTGCGGCAGCAGATAATGCACCGGCCGGCCGCTGACGCGGGCGATCATCTCGAACAGGCGATGCTCGGCGATACGCGCATCGCGGCCGATGAAGCCCTGCATGCCCGCGCCCGCCGTGCCGCGCGCAACGATCTGGAAATGGCCTCGCCCGCTTTCGCCCATCGCGCGGGCGAGCGCCTCCAGCTCCTCATGCTCGGCATAGGTGCCGGGTACCTTCTCGAACGTCTCGCCGTAGAAATGCTCCTCGATGCGGCCGCTCGACATGCCCATCGCGCCCGCCGCCATGGCCTCGCGCACCGCGTCCGCCATCAGCCGGACGTCGTCCTCCGTCGCCCGCTCATGCGCGACGGCGCGCTCGCCCATCGCATAGACGCGCAGCGGCGCATGGGCGATCATCACGCCGACATCGACGCCGAAGCGCCGCCCATCGAGGAAGCCCATATAGTCGGGGAAGCTCTCCCAGGAGAAGGGAACGCCCTCCTTCAGCACGATGCCGGGGATCGCCTCGACCCCCTCCATCACCGCGACCATGCGGTCCTGGTCGGCGCCCCGCACCGGCGCGAAGCCGACGCCGCAATTGCCGAACACGGTGGTGGTGATGCCGTTGGAGAAGGAGGGATCGAGCGTGTCGTCCCAAGTCGCCTGGCCGTCATAATGGCTGTGCACATCGACGAAGCCGGGCGTCACCAGCGCGCCGTCGGCATCGATCACGCGGCGCGCACGGCCTGTGATCCGCCCGCCGATCGCGACGATCCTGCCGTTCTCGATCGCGAGATCGCCTGCGCGTGGCGGCGCCCCCGTCCCGTCGACCAGCGTGCCGCCCCTGATCACCACGTCCAGCATCGATGCGCTCTCCTTCGCGCGGCTTCGGTAGGTGCCGCGCCGCTGGCGGGGAGGCTAGACTTGGTGAGACAGGGTGTAAAGGACGGTGCGTCGCCGCGTCAGGCGAAGATCTCGGTCAGTGCCGCGGTCTCGGGGCCATCCTTCCAGTCACGCAGCTCCAGGAAGAGCGAGGCGACGACGGTGGACACATAGGCGGTCGTCAGCGTCTGCAGGATGGTCGAGGGCAACTTGCCGAGCAGGATCGGGCTGTTCGCCAATCCGCCCAATATGCCACCGATGATGGCCACGATCCCGGCGAGGAGCCCGAGGACGACCATCAGCAGCACGGCGCAGCCGAAAATCTTCCAGCGCGCGCCCGCGGTCAGCTGCCGGCTTCGCCCCAGCGCCCGGATCACGCCGCCGCGCTCGATCACCAGCGCCGGCATCGCGACCACCCACATGATGGAAAGGACGATGCCCGGCACCACCAGGAACGTGAAGCCGATGATCAGGCCTGCCATCATGACGATCATGAGCAGCAGCAAGGGGCCGGTCACGCGCAGGGCCCCTCCGATTGCTTCGGCGAATCCCATGGCGCGTCCGCTCCTGTAGCCGGCCGTCGCGCGCATCAAGGCCGCCTGGCCGATCAGCGCACCGAAGGCGCCGATGACGCCGGCGCCGACGGCCGCGGTGGTGAAGGTCACGCCGACCGGCACCGAGAAGGCGCTCGCGCCGAACCGATTCGTCGTCCATTCGAAGATCAGGTTGGGCAACGTTCCGAAGAGGAAAGCGATGCCCAGCATCACCACCGGGTTGCTCCGGATCGCCGCCATGCCCTGTTCGAGAATTTCGCTGAGCGAAAATCCGAATGCTTGATATCCCGAACCAGTCGCCATGATCACCCCCTTTTTCGAACGGCGGCGCCCCTGCGATGCCATCGGCGGAAAAGCTGGTCTTCACTGCGGCTGCTGTCCACCTATTTTCGCCGTTGCGCCGGCACCCACTTGCTCTACTTTGGAGAGATATCGCGGGCAGTTGCCGGGGGCTGGCCATGAGCGGGAATTCGCAGGACGCCGCGGCCGCCGCGGAGCGCTTCGCCGCCGCCCATGCCGCGCTCAAGGCCGACGGCGCGATCCAGTTCACCCTGCAGCCGGCCCCGCCGCCGCCCGAACCGCCGCAATGGCTGGTCGAGGCGCTCCGCCGGATCGGCCAGATGCTGCGGCCGGTCGGCCGCTTCCTCCGCTGGATCGGCAGCTTCCTGCCGGATCTTCCCTATGCCTCGCTGCTGCTCTGGACGGTGCTCGCCATAGCCGCGGGCCTGCTCGCCTGGATCGTGTTTCAGCGCGTGCGGCACGGTGAATGGCGGTGGCCGCGCCTGCGCCGCTCCGCAATCGCCCCCGCCGATCCGGAGGCGGAGCCGGAATGGCGGCCGGAGGCGGCGCCGGCCCGATCGTGGCTCGAGGAAGCCGACGCGCTGGCCGCCGAAGGGCGCTATGCCGAGGCGGTGCACCATCTGCTGATCCGCTCGGTGGAGGACATCGCCCGCCGCAGGCCCCGGCTGGTCACGCCCGCTCTTACCAGCCGGGAGCTTGCCGCGGCCGCGGCGGTGCCTGGAGGCGCGCGCCTGCTCTTCGCCGGCATCGCTGCGCTCGTCGAACGCAGCCTTTTCGGTGGACGGCCGGTGAGCCTGCGCGAATGGCAGAGCGCGCGGGAAGATTATGCCCGCTTCGCCCTGCTGGCGGCGTGGCGCGGATGAGCGAGATCGCGATGGAACCGCAGCACGGCGCGCAAGGGGCGTTCCGGCCGCGAACCGTGGCGATCCTGCTCGTCATCGGTATCCTCGGCTTTCTGGGCACGCTGGTCCTCGGCGCCGTTGCTCCCGATCTGCGCTCCGGCCGCAACGGCGGCGCCCATGCGCTCTCAAACGCCGTGGTCGGCTTCAGCGGCATCGTCCGGCTCGCGGAGGCGACCGGGCGCAATCCGGCGATCGTGCGCAACGATCGTCTCTTCGATACCGAGGATCTGCTCGTGGTGACGCCCGAGACGGGCCGCGAGGATCTGGGCAGGATCCTGGCGCGGCGTCGGGTCAAGCCGACGCTGGTGATCCTGCCCAAATGGCAGACGGTGCCCGATCCCGCCGTTTCCGGTTGGGTGCGGGAGGCGGGCCTGCTGCCGCGCGCCATGCCCGAAGCGGTGTTCGCCCCGCTCTATCGCCTGGCCGTCGCCCGGCGTCGCAGCGGCGGCCGGCCGCTGATCCCGGCGGATGTGCCCGAGGCAATCCGCTTCGCCGCACCGCGTCCGCTGCAGACCGTCGCCGGCCGGGGCCTGCGCCCGCTCATCGTCGACGGCCGCGGCGGCATCGTGCTCGGCCAGCTCGGCACCGTGCCGCTTTATGTGCTGGCCGACCCCGATCTGCTTTCCAATGTCGGCATGGCGGATGCGCGGCAGGCCGCCGCGGCGCTCGCGCTGCTCGATTATCTCAACTCGGGCGGCGCCACCTCGCTCGCCTTCGATGTGACGCTGAATGGCTTCGGCGCATCCCCGAATCCGCTCAAGCTCGCCTTCCAGCCACCCTTCCTGGCGATGACGCTCGCCATCGCGGTCGTCCTGCTCATGGTCGCGATCCGCGCGCTGGCCCGCTTCGGTCCGGCCCGGCAGCCCGACCGGGCGATCGCGTTCGGCAAGGCGGCGCTGATCGACAACACGGCCGCGCTGATCCGCAAGGCCGGCCGGGAAGCGGGGCTGGGCGGTCGCTATGCCGAGGTTGTGCGCGAGCGGGCGGTGGCCGCCTTCGGCGTGCCGGCGCGGCTGCACGACGCGGCACTCGACGCCTATCTGGATGGGCTCGGCGGCGGTGATCGCTTCAGCGATCTCGCGCGCCGGGCGAGGGACGCACGCGATGGCCACGAGATGCTGGCGGCGGCGCAGGGGCTGCATCGATGGAAACAGGAGAAGGGCGGTTGACGGTCGACGAGGTGAAGGCGCTCGCCGGGAACATCCGCGAGCAGGTGGGCAAGGCCGTCGTCGGCCAGGATGCGACGATCGAGCTGATGCTGGTCGCGCTGCTCGCCGGCGGGCACATCCTGCTCGAAGGCCCTCCGGGCACTGCCAAGACGCTGATCGCGAACAGCTTCGCGCGCGCGCTCGGCCTGGCCTTCGGAAGGATCCAGTTCACGCCCGATCTGATGCCCGGGGATATCATCGGCGCGAACCTGTTCAACTTCCAGACGTCCAGCTTCACGCTCACCCGCGGGCCGATCTTCACTGACCTGCTGCTCGCCGACGAGATCAACCGGACGCCGCCGAAGACGCAGGCAGCGCTCTTGGAGGCGATGCAGGAAGGCACCGTCACGATCGACGGCGAAAGCCTGCCGCTCGGCGACCGGTTCATGGTGATCGCGACGCAGAACCCGATCGAGCAGCAGGGCGTCTATCCGCTTCCCGAGGCGCAGCTCGACCGCTTCCTGTTCAAGCATATCGTGGATTATCCCTCCGCCGAGGAGGAACGGCGCATCGTCGCCACCCACGGCGCGCGCCAGGCAGCGATGTCTCCGGAAGGCTGGGGCGTCGAGCAGGTGGCTGCGCCGGAGGCGATCGCCGCGGCGGTGGACTGCGTGGCGGGGGTACGGCTTGCCGACGAGGTGATCGACTATATCACCGCTCTGATTCGCGGCACCCGCGACGTCGCCGATCTCGAGAGCGGCGCCTCTCCGCGCGCGGGCGCGATGCTGGCCGGCGCGGCACGCGCGCGGGCGGCGATCGACGGGCGCGACTTCGTGATCCCGGACGATGTCAAGGTGCTGGCGCCCGCGCTGCTGCGCCACAGGCTCGTCCTCTCGCCCGCGGCCGAGATAGACGGGCGCGCCATCGAGGATGTCGTGCGCGGCATCATCGAAGCGATCGAGGCGCCACGTTGATCTATCCGACACGCGCGGCGGTGCTGCTTGCCGGGGCCGGCGCCCCGGTCGCGCTGCTCGTCGCGGTGGCGATGCCGGGGCGCTGGTATGCCGGGCTCGCCTGGCCGCTGGCGGTCCTCCTCGCCGCCTTGGTCGATGCCGTCTCGGCGCCGCGCGGCGGATCGGCGGCTGTCGCCGTGCCGCCGTCCGCGCCGGTGGGCGCCGATGCCGATATCGAGGTCACGGTCGCCCTCGCCGGCGGCACGCCCTCGGGAATGGCGGAGATCGCGATCGCCGCCAGCCCGAACCTCGCACTCGCAGAGGGCGGCATCCTGCACGTCGCACTCGCGCGCGGGCGGGGCAGCACGCATGCGCCGGCGCTCGCGATCCGGCGGGGCACGGCGCGCATCGATCGCCTGTGGCTGCGCTGGCGCGGGCCGCTCGGCCTCGCCTGGCGGCAGCGGACGATCGCGGCGGATGCCAGCTTTCCGATCTTGCCCGATATTCGGCCGGTCCACGAACAGGGCGCGCGAATCTTCCGGCGGCACGCGCTCGAAGGGCTGATCGCGCAGATGGCCCGGGGGGACGGCACCGATTTCGACGCGCTCGTCGAGTTCCGCGCCGGCATGGATCGCCGCGCGATCGACTGGAAGCAATCGGCCCGCCACATCAAGCTCCATGCCAAGGAATTTCGCGAAGAGCGCAACAACCAGATTGTCTTCGCGATCGATGCCGGCCGCCAGATGGCCGAGCCGGTGGCGGCCCTGCCGCGGATCGACCGCGCGGTATCCGCGATGCTGCTCGCCGCCTGGGTGGCGCTCCGGCTGGGCGATCGCGTGGCGCTCCACGCCTTCGATTCACGACCGCGCATCGCGAGCGGACTCATCTCGGGGCTGGGCGCGTTCGCCGAGCTGCAGCGGCTCGCGGCAAGGATCGACTATAGCGGCGAGGAGACCAATTACAGCTTCGCACTGACGACGCTGGCGGCGCGGCTCACCCGCAGGTCGATGATCGTACTGATGACCGAGTTCACCGATCTCACCTCGGCCGGCTTCCTGGTGCGCGCGGCGGCCCGGCTCGTCGAGAGACACCTGATGCTCGTCCTGGTGCTGCGCGACGAGGAGCTGGAGACGATCGCCGATCGCGCGCCCGCGACGG
>Ga0180222_1002126_pt1 | contig 17085 bp, 15 predicted proteins | sample eDN5th37CKraftOP_FD_151336 | JGI IMG/M metagenome (GOLD analysis project Ga0180222, IMG submission 151336) | Enriched Organic Plus compost microbial communities from Emeryville, California, USA - eDNA 5th pass 37_C Kraft OP (version 2) (version 2) ... | reverse complement strand
GATCTTCCTCGCCGGTCTGCGACTGGCCGGCTTCGCCCGCCTCCTTCTTCAGGATATTGGCCGCGCGCTTGTACCCGGCGAGCAGATTCGCGCCGTCATCGGTGGTGACGAAATTCTGGAGCGCCTCCACGCGGGCGAGCAGGCGGACCAGATCATCCTCGCCACCGAGCGCGAACACCGCGTCGATCAGGTCATGACGGACGCCCGCTTCCTTCTGCTGCACCTTGAGGCGGTCGGCGAAGAAATCGAGCAGGTCGCCCTCCGCGACCGGGAAGCGCAGATTGTTTTCGGTGACGATCTGGATCACGCCCAGCGCAGCGCGGCGCAGCGCGAAGGGATCGCGCGAGCCGGTGGGCTTTTCGTCGATGCCGAAGAAGGAGCGCAACGTATCCAGCTTGTCCGCCAGCGAGACGGCGACAGTCACCGGCGCGGTGGGGACGGCGTCGCCCTGCCCGACCGGCTTGTAATGATCGCGGATCGCATCGGCCACCGCGTCGGCCAGTCCTTCCTCACGGGCATAATAACCGCCCATAAGCCCCTGAAGTTCGGGAAATTCCCCGACCATCTCGGTGACGAGATCGGCCTTGGCGAGGCGAGCAGCCTGTTCCGCGAGGTCGGCCAGCGTCTCCCGCGTCATGCCAGCGGAAACTGGCATCTCAGGCGTGGACGCGCCGGGGCTTGAGACCCCAGCCTGCGCTGGGGTGACGGTGGCGGGGGTGACTATCCCCTCCTCCACCAGCCAGCGGGCCAGCTTCGCCACGCGATCCACCTTGTCGGCGACGGTGCCCAGCTTTTCGTGGAAGGTGATGCGCGCCAGCTTCTTCGCCTGCTCGGCCAGCGACACCTTCTTGTCCTGTTCCCAGAAGAAGCGCGCGTCGGAAAGGCGGGCGGCCAGCACCTTGTCATTGCCCGCGACGATCGCCGCGCCGCCGTCCACCGCATCGATATTGGCGGTGCAGATGAAGGCGGGTGCCAGCTTGCCCGCGCCATCGCGCAGCACGAAATATTTCTGGTTTATCCGTAGGGTTAGCTGGATAACCTCAGGCGGGACCTCAAGGAAGGCCGGATCGAACCGCCCCAGCAGCGGCACCGGCCATTCGGTCAGCCCCGCATTTTCCGCGACCAGTCCCCTGTCCTCGATCAGTTCGAAACCCGCCTCGGCCGCGAGCGCCCTGGCCCGCGCCTCGATGATCGCCTTGCGCTCTTCCTGATCGACGATCACATGGCAGGCGCGCAGCTTGTCGGCATAATCCTGTGCGCCGCCGATGGTGATTTCACCCGGATGATGGAAACGATGCCCCAGCGTGCCATAGCCGCTGCGCACGCCCTCAATCTCGATATCGACCAGATCCTCGCCGAAAATGGCGACGATGCCCTGCAACGGGCGCACCCAGCGCAGCGACTCGGTCGTCGCCGAAGCGTCGCCCCAGCGCATCGACTTGGGCCAGGGGAAAGCGCGCACGATCGCGGGCACCGCTTCGGCCAGCACGTCGACGGTCGCCCGCCCCGGCTTTTCGACCACCGCGAACCACACGCCGCCGCGATCCTCAAGCTGATCCTGCGCCAGGCCCGTCTTGCGCAGGAAGCCTTCCAGCGCCTGCGCGGGCGCGGACGTGCGCGGCCCCTTATATTCCTCGCTCACCGCCTGCGTCTGCGCGGGCAGGCCATGGGCGATCAGCGCAAGACGGCGCGGCGTCACATAGGAGGTCAGGCGTTCCGCCTTCAGTCCAGCCTCGGCCAGCTTTTCCGCGAACAGGCGCGCCAGATCATCCGACGCCTTGGCCTGCATCCGCGCCGGGATTTCCTCGCACAGCAATTCCAACAGAAAATCGGCCATCAGAGGCTCCACCCCGGAAATTTCGCTTCCCACTCCGCGCGGTTCTTCTCGATGTGGGCCTCGCAGCTGCCCTTGGCGAGGTCGCGAACGCGGCCGATATAGCTCGCCCGTTCCTGAACCGAAATCACACCTCTGGCCTGCAACAGGTTGAAAACATGGCTCGCCTTGATTGCCTGATCATAGGCCGCGAGCGGCACGCCCGCCGCGATGCTCGCCTTGCACTCGGCCTCTGCGTCGCGGAACCAGCGGAACAGCTTCTCGGTGTCGGCGATCTCGAAATTCCATTTCGACATCTGCTGCTCATTGGCGAGAAACACGTCGCCATAGCTCACCGCCGGGCGATCCCCCACCGCGTCGTTGAAGCGCAGGTCGTAGACGCTGTCGACGCCCTGAATATACATCGCAAGCCGCTCCAGCCCGTAGGTCAGTTCGCCCGCGACCGGCTTGCAGTCGAAGCCACCCATCTGCTGGAAATAGGTGAACTGCGTCACCTCCATGCCGTCGCACCAGACTTCCCAGCCCAGCCCCCAGGCGCCCAGCGTCGGGCTTTCCCAGTCATCCTCGACGAAGCGGATGTCGTGCAGCAGCGGATCGATGCCGATCGCCTTCAGGCTGCCCAGATACAGCTCCTGAAGGTTCGCCGGGGACGGCTTCATGATGACCTGATACTGGTAATAATGCTGGAGGCGATTGGGGTTTTCGCCATAGCGGCCGTCCGTGGGTCGGCGGCTGGGCTGGACATAGGCGGCGTTCCACGGCTCCGGGCCGAGGCTGCGCAGCGTCGTCGCCGGGTGGAAGGTGCCCGCGCCGACCTCCATGTCATAGGGTTGCAGGATCACGCAGCCCTGCTTGCCCCAATAGTCGTGCAGGGTCAGGATCAGGTCCTGAAAGCTCAAACTCGCTGCCTTTTCGGCCATCTCGTCCTTCATTGAGCAATGGTGCCGGAATTTCGGCTGCCGCCTTGGCGCATGGCGGCATCAGGGTCAAGTGATTAGCGGACGCGGCGGCGCCCGCGCGGCTTGCGCGCGCGGCCATTAGCGGCCATTAAGCAGGTCATGGAACATAGCTTCACCCATCATGGACAATCGAAACGGCTGAAAAACTGGGCGCGGGCGCTCGCAAACTTTGGCGCAGGGCTCGGCGCGGCCCTCGCGCTGTCGCTGGCGGCCTGCGGTTCCTCGCAGGAAAACAAGGCCGCTGCCTCCGCCTCGCCCACGCAGCTCGCCGGGTCCGCCCGGCCTGCCCTGTGGGAATTGAGCGACGAGGATACGACCATCTATCTCTTCGGCACCGTCCACATGCTGAAGCCGGGCATGGAATGGTTCGACGGCGAGGTGAAGGCCGCCTTCGACCGGTCCGACGAGCTGGTGATGGAAGTGGTGGAGCCGGATCCGTCGAAGATGAACAGCATCGTCACCACGCTGGCGCTCAACCCCAACGGCCCCACCATCACCAGCCGCCTGACGCCGGAGGAGAAGGAGCGCTATCTGAAGGCGCTGGCCGACAACGGCCTGCCCGCCGCGACGATGGACCAGCTCGACCCGTGGATGGTGGCGATCACCCTTTCCGTCGCACCGTTGCAGCGGCTGGGCTACGACCAGAATATCGGCGTCGAAAAGACGCTGGAACAGGCCGCGCGCGATGCGGGCAAGACGGTGACCGGCCTCGAAACGGCGGAGCAGCAGCTGGGCTATTTCGATACGCTGCCGGAACAGGCGCAGCTCGTCTATCTCAACACCACGGTAGCCGAACTGCCCAAGGTGGAAAGCGAGTTCGACCAGCTGCTGCGCAACTGGGCCGAGGGCAAGCCCGACGCGCTGGCCGAGCAGATGAACGCCTCGCTGGAGGCCACGCCGGAGCTGGCCAAGCTGCTGCTGTTCGACCGCAACGCCCGCTGGGCGGACTGGGTCGCCAAGCGGCTGGAGCAGCCGGGCACCGTGTTCCTCGCGGTGGGCGCGGGCCATCTGGCGGGGAAGAACAGCGTCCTCGACATGCTGAACCAGCGCAAGCTGACGGCGAAGCGGCTTGTCACCACCGAGGTAGCGCAAAAATAGCGCCCCCCCCCTTACCCCGTTCGGACTGAGCTTGTCGAAGCCCTGTTCTTCTTCTGCCCAGAAGAAAAGCAGCCGTTGACCTTCGGTCGCCCTTAGGATCGACAAGCTCAGCCCGGACGGGCGTTTTGATGTTGACAGCCAATCCAAACCCGCCGGCAGGGCGGTTCGATAGGCAGTTCAGGCGGAGGCGAAAAATGTGCCGTCCGAGCATCGGAGCGCAGCGGACTTGAGGTCCGTGAGCACCGAAGCGCAGGATAGCGCGTTTTGCAGCCCCGCATGGACCGCCTATCGAACCGCCCCTTGCCTTCCCGCGCATTTCTGCTATTGGCCGCCCGTCCGTCATGGTCATCCCTGGAGGCGTGGCGGCATATGTGCACTGTAAACCTGGAGACATGCAATGAGCGATCAGCTTACGCTGTCGGCCGAGGTACGCGAACGGGCTGGCAAGGGAGCCTCCCGCGCTCTGCGCCGCGAAGGCCGCGTACCCGCCGTCATTTATGGCAATAACGAAGAACCGACCCTGGTCCACGTCGAGGAAAAGCTCCTCAACAAGCTGCTGGGCACCGGCCATTTCTTCAATTCCGTGGTCATGGTGGAAGTGAACGGCAAGGCCGTCCGCACCCTGCCCAAGGATGTCGAATTCCACCCCGTCACCGACCGCCCGCTGCACGCGGACTTCCTGCGCGTCGGCGAGCACACCACGGTCAGCGTCAACGTGCCGGTCGTCTTCGCCAATGAAGCGGCCTCGCCGGGCCTGAAGCGCGGCGGCGTGCTCAACATCGTGCGCCACGAAGTCGAGCTGATCTGCGACGCGGCCGAGATTCCCGACGATCTGGTCGTGGACCTGACCGGCTTCGAAGTCGGCGATTCCATCCACATCAGCGCCGTCAAGCTGCCCAAGGGCGCGAAGACCGCGATCGACGACCGCGACTTCACCCTCGCGACCATCGTCGCTCCGTCCTCGCTGAAGAGCGAAGAAGGCGACACCACCAAGACCGAGGGCGAAGGGGAATAATCCCTTCCCGGTTTTGGCGCGAAAGGCGGGGGAGCGCACATGCAACTCTGGGTTGGCCTAGGCAATCCCGGCACGCACTATGCGCTCCACCGGCACAATGTCGGCTTCATGGCGCTCGACCTGATCGCCGAGATGCACCGCTTTTCGCCGTGGAAGAAGCAGTTTCAGGGCTGGGTCGCCGAAGGGCGGCTCGGCCCTGAAAAGATTCTGCTGCTGAAGCCCGCGACCTTCATGAACGAAAGCGGCCGCGCCGTCCGCGCGGCGGTCGATTTCTACAAGCTCGCGCCCGAGGACGTGACCGTCTTTCACGACGAGCTCGACCTCGCGCCGATGAAGGTGAAGGTAAAGCGCGGCGGCGGCACGGCGGGGCATAACGGCCTGCGCTCCACCGACGCGCATATCGGCAAGGAATTCCGCCGGGTACGGATCGGCATCGGCCACCCCGGCCACAAGGACAGGGTCCATGGCCATGTCCTTTCCAATTACCACAAGAGCGAGACAGACGCGCTCACCGACATGCTCGGCGCGATCGGCGCGGAGGCGGAATGGCTCGCCAGAGGCGACGACGCCCGCTTCATGAACGACATCGCTCTTCGCCAGCAAGACGCATAAGGATCAAAGGGATATGGGTTTCAAATGCGGTATCGTCGGCTTGCCCAATGTCGGCAAGTCCACGCTGTTCAACGCGCTCACCGAAACGCAGGCGGCGCAGGCGGCCAATTATCCCTTCTGCACGATCGAGCCGAATGTCGGCAATGTCGCGGTGCCCGATGCGCGGCTGGACAAGCTCGCCGCGATCGCGGGCAGCCAGAAGATCATCCCGACCCAGCTTGCCTTCGTCGATATCGCGGGCCTCGTGCGCGGCGCGTCCAAGGGCGAGGGCCTGGGCAACCAGTTCCTCGGCAATATCCGCGAGGTGGACGCGATCGTCCACGTGCTGCGCTGCTTCGAGAATGACGACATCCAGCATGTCGACAACCGCGTCGATCCCATCGCCGATGCCGAGACGGTCGAGACCGAGCTGATGCTCGCCGACCTCGAATCCCTCGAAAAGCGGGTGCCTGCGGCACAAAAGAAGGCCGCGCAGGGCGACAAGGAAAGCAAGCTCATCGCCTCGGTGCTGGGGCAGGCGCTCGACCTGCTGCGCGAGGGCAAGCCCGCCCGCCTCGTCGTCCCCGCCGATGACGAGGAACTGCGCGTGTTCCGTCAGGCGCAACTGCTGACCTCCAAGCCCGTCCTCTATGTCTGCAATGTCGAGGAAGAGAGTGCGGCGACCGGCAACGCCTTCAGCGCTAAGGTGTTCGAGAAGGCCGCCGCCGAGGGCGCGCAGGCCGTCGTCGTTTCCGCAGCGATCGAGGCCGATCTGGTCGGCATGGATGCGGCCGAGCGCATGGAATTCCTCGCCGAACTCGGCCTGGAGGAAACCGGCCTCGCCCGCGTGATCCGCGCAGGGTACGAACTGTTGCACCTCATCACCTTCTTCACCGTCGGACCGAAGGAAGCGCGCGCCTGGACCGTCCACAAGGGCGCCACCGCCCCCAATGCGGCGGGCGAGATCCACAGCGATTTCGAGAAAGGCTTCATCCGCGCCGAAACCATCGCCTATGACGATTATGTCGCGCTGGGCGGCGAGGCCAAGGCGCGCGAGGCGGGCAAGCTGCGCGCCGAGGGCAAGAATTATGTAGTGCAGGACGGCGACGTGATGCACTTCCTGCACAGCTGATCCGCGCGCGCCCCGGCATCATGAGCCTGCGCCCGCAAAGGATCGCCGCCAGGCCGCGCTCGCCGTTCGACCGGATCGGCGGGCGGGCGGCCGTCGCTTCCCTCGTCGGGCGCTTTTACGACCGGATGGACGGCAACCCGGCCTATCGCGACTTGCGGGCGATCCATGCCGACGACCTCGACCCGATGCGCGAAAGGCTGACGGATTTTCTGGTCGGCTGGATGGGCGGCCCGCGCGACTGGTTCGACCGCAATCCGGGCGCCTGCATCATGTCGGCCCATGCCGCCATGCCGGGGATCGACCGCCGCACGGCGGAGCAATGGATTGGCTGCATGGAGGAAGCGATGGAGGATGTCGCCGCGCGCGACCCGGCGCTTGCCCGCGCGCTGCTCGACTCAATGCGCTCGATGAGCCTTTCCATGGCCAAACGAGCCGCCGCCGGGGCGGAACCCGGCCAGCCATGACCGCGCGCCCGCATCCCGCCGATCTGCATCCCATTCGGCCGCCCTCGCCGCGCGCCCCGCGCTTTCCCTTGCCCCACCTTTATGCCATCAGGACCGCATGACACTCTATTTCGACGATCTGGAGATCGGCAAGATCGAACGCTTCGGCCGCTACGAAGTCACCCGCGAGGAAGTGCTGGCCTTTGCCGGGCGCTACGACCCGCAGCCCTTCCACCTCGACGACGAGGCGGCGGCGGCCTCCCTCTTCGGCCGTCTCGCGGCGAGCGGCTGGCACACGGCGGCGATCACCATGCGCCTCATCACCGACCACTGGCAGGCGATCGGCCTCGACAAGGCGAGCCTGGGCGGCATCGGCATGGACGAATTGCGCTGGCTGCGCCCCGTCTACCCCGGCGACGTGCTGAGCGTGGAGACGGAATTGCTGGAAAAAATCCCCTCCCGCAGCAAGCCCGACCGCGGCGTCATCCGCGGGCGCTGGACCACGCTCAACCAGCATGGCGAAGCGGTGATGAGCCAGATTTCCATCGGCATGATGCAACGCCGGCCCTGAAAAACAGGCAGGCGCGCGCGGCCTACAGCCCGCAGATCCAGCGCCCGGAATAGATGCGCTGGCGGCTCTGTCCGGCGGTCACCATCAGATTGGCGGGATAGGAGGAATCCTTGCCCACCGGCGTCAGCGACACCCGGCTCTTGAGCTTTACGGCGACCGAGGCACCCCGCCCATCGAAGCGCATGCCGCTGGCCAGCGCGGTGAAGCCGCCCGCATCGGCGCTGACCAGCCGCTGACGGACGCCCGCATTGCCGACCACCGCTACCGCCTTCGCATCGGCGCGCAGATCGGCCTTGGCGACAAGGATCGGCTGGTCGGTGCCGTCGGTCAGGAAGGTGCAGCCCATCTCCTTCGCGCCGCGCAGCGTGGCCGCGTCCGTTATCGGCTCCAGCGCGATATCCTGATCGGTAAAGGCATCGGCATCCCGCCCCCAGCCGGAGGGCAGCTGTGCGCTCATCAGGTTGACGGGGGCCGGATCGGCGCTGTTCACCACTTCATCGACGGCGTTTTCCGCATCGTCGATGGCGTTCGCCACCACGTTGGACACACTGTTCCCGCCGCCCTCGTTCGCGGACGGCTGCGGGTCGTGCGAGCAGGCCGCGAGCATCAGGGACAGGCCGGAAAGCAGAAGGAGAGAACGGACGGTCATGGCCGGGGATTTGTGCAAAGGCAATTATGAAGCTCCGCTGAATTGGGCGGGGGAAGAGCAGGCGGGCGGCATCATTTTCGGCCGAACAGCTTTTCGATGTCGCCATGGGCCAGCTTCACCCAGGTCGGGCGGCCATGGTTGCACTGGCCGCTATGGGGCGTCACCTCCATTTCCCGCAAGAGCGCGTTCATCTCGGCGACCGACAGCACGCGCCCGGCGCGGACCGAGCCGTGGCAGGCCATGGTCGCGGCGACATGATCCAGCCGATCGCGCAGCGTCAGCGCCTCGTCCGCCTGCGCCAGATCGTCGGCCAGATCGCGCACCAGCCCCTGCGTGTCGCCATTGCCGAGCATCGCCGGGGTCGCCCGCACCAGCATCGCCGAGGGACCGAAGCGCTCCAGCTCCAGCCCGAATTCGCGCAGTTCCTCCAGCCGCGCCTCCAGCCGGTCGCAGGCCGGTTCGTCCAGCTCCACCACCTCCGGCAGCAGCAGCGCCTGCGCGGCGACGCCCGATCCGGCAAGCGCGCGGCGCATCCGCTCCAGCACCAGCCGTTCATGCGCGGCATGCTGATCGACGATGACGAGGCCGTCCTCGGCCTCCGCGACGATATAGGTCTTGGCGACCTGCCCGCGCGCCACGCCCAGCGGGAACTGCGCCCCGTCGGGCGGCGCGGCTTCGGCGGCCTCCGCGCGCGCGGCGGGCGCGAGCGAGGGCGCGGGCGGCGGCAGGTCGCCCGACCAGTAGGAGCGCACCGCGTCGGACAGCGACGGCGCCGCCGCCCCGCTCTGCTGCGGCGGGATGCCATAGAAGGAAGGCGGGATCGCCGCCTCCCCCGCTCCCCCGGCAGGCGGCGGCGCGGCGAAATCGAAGATCGGCGTGCGCCCGATCGGCGTCGGAGAAACGGGCTCGGCCCGCCATGCCATCATCGACGCCGCGTCCGGCCGCTGGGCGGAGCGGAACCCGGCATCGTCCAGCGCCCGCTTGATGCCGCTCACCAGCATGCCACGCACCAGCGCCGGATCGCGAAAGCGCACCTCGGTCTTGGCCGGGTGGACGTTCACGTCGACCTCGCCCGGCGGCACGTCGAGGAACAGCGCCAGCACCGGATGCCTGTCCCGCGCGAGCAGGTCCGCATAGGCGGCGCGCACCGCGCCCGTCACCAGCCGATCGCGCACCGGGCGGCCGTTGACGAAGAGGTAGAGATGATCGGCAACGCCCCGGTTGAAGGTCGGCAGGCTCGCCACCCCGGCGAGGCGCAGCCCCTCGCGCTCCAGCGACACGACCACATGATTGTCGGCCAGCGCCCGGTCGATCAGCGCGGCGACGCGATCCTCCCGCCCCTCGCCGCCCTGCACCGCGAGCGTGCGCCGCCCGTCATGCTCCAGCGAGAAGGAGATATCGGGATGCGCCATCGCCAGCCGCCGGACGATGTCGAGGCAGGCGCCATATTCGGACCGGGGCGAGCGCAGGAACTTGCGCCGCGCAGGCACGCGGGCGAACAGGTCCTCCACCCGGATCGCGGTGCCCGGCGGCATCGCATGCGGTCCCTCGCCCGCGAGCTGGCCATTGTCCACGATCCGCCGCCAGCCGTCGGCCCCGCGCACCCGGCTTTCCATCGTCAGCCGGGCGACGCTGGCGATCGACGGCAGCGCTTCACCGCGAAAGCCGAGCGTTTCGACGGCTTCTATGCGCTCGTCGGGCAGCTTGGAGGTCGCATGCCGCTCCAGCGCGAGGGCCATGTCGGCAGGCGCCATGCCGCAGCCGTCATCGACCACCTCGATTCGGTCCAGCCCGCCATTTGCCAGCCTCACCGCTATTCTTTCCGCGCCCGCGTCTATGGCGTTTTCGACCAGTTCCTTGAGGGCGCTGGCGGGTCTTTCAACCACTTCGCCCGCGGCGATGCGGTTGATGAGATGTTCGGGCAGACGGCGTATTGACATATGTTCGTGAGTAGCCCAAGCGGACGCTTTCCGCGACCCGGTAACGGACAATTTTTCGCTCGGCATTGTTCGCCTATCGACGCTGGGAATCACCACACGCACACGCTCCCGCGCGTCGGCAGGGAGCCATCAAAACGGGATATGGCATGGCGGTCTTCTCACGTTTGTTCAAATTCTCCTCGCAGGACATGGCGATCGATCTCGGCACGGCGAACACCGTCGTCTATGTGCGCGGGCGCGGCATCGTCCTCAACGAGCCGTCGGTGGTGGCGGTCGAGACGCTGAACGGCGTCAAGCGGGTGAAGGCCGTGGGCGACGACGCCAAGCTGATGATGGGCAAGACCCCCGACAATATCGAGGCGATCCGCCCGATGCGGGACGGGGTGATCGCCGACATCGACGTCGCCGAGCAGATGATCAAGCACTTCATCGCCAAGGTGCATGGCGGCAAGTCGCGTCCGTGGCGCTTCCCGGAAATCGTGGTGTGCGTGCCGAGCGGCTCGACTTCGGTGGAACGCCGCGCGATTCGCGACGCGGCCAGCAATGCGGGCGCCAGCCAGGTCTATCTGATCGATGAGCCGATGGCCGCCGCGATCGGCGCCGACATGCCGGTGACCGAGCCGATCGGCTCCATGGTCGTCGATATCGGCGGCGGCACCACGGAAGTCGCGGTGCTTTCGCTGCGCGGCCTCGCCTACACCACCTCGGTCCGCGTAGGCGGCGACAAGATGGACGAGGCGATCGTCTCCTTCGTCCGCCGCCATCACAACCTGCTGATCGGCGAAGCCACGGCCGAGCGCATCAAGAAGGAATTCGGCGTCGCCAAGATGCCGGAGGACGGCATCGGCGCGATCATCCACATCAAGGGCCGCGACCTGGTGAACGGCGTGCCCAAGGAAATCACCATCAACCAGGCGCAGATCGCCGAGGCGCTGTCGGAACCGATCAGCACCATCATCGAGGGCGTGCGCATCGCGCTGGAGAATACCGCGCCGGAACTGGCGGCGGACATCGTCGATCAGGGCATCGTGCTGACCGGCGGCGGCGCGCTGCTCAAGGGGCTGGACGATGAGATACGCGACGAGACCGGCCTGCCCGTCACCGTCGCCGAAGATCCGCTGACCTGCGTCGCCGTCGGCACCGGCCGCGCGCTGGAAGACCCGATTTTCCGCGGCGTGCTGCAAACGGCCTGATCCGGCTGAAGGAGAGCTTCTGCGATGGCGCGATCGACGAGCCGCCGTCCCGGAATCAACAGACGGGCTCAATATAGCCTGTTCGCCAGCTATGTGATCGCCATCGCCGGGGCCATAACCGGGCTGGTCGCCCTGGTCCTCGCCAAGGCCGATCCGGCGGGCTTCGCGGTGCTGCGCGCGGGCGCGGCGGAGATCACGCGCCCGGTTTCCGCGACGTTGAGCTCCATGGTCGGCGGCATCGGCTCCATCGACGAGCATGTCCTCGCCTATATCAACGCCGGATCGCAAAATGCCGCGCTGCGCCGTCAGGTCGAGGCCAACCGCGTGAAGATGATCGAGGCGCAGGCGATCGAGCAGGAGAATATCCGCCTCAAGAAGCTGCTGAAGCTGACCCAGAGCACCGATAGCGAGGTGGCGACGGCGCGGCTCATCAGTTCCTCCTCCGCCTCGCTGCGCCGCATCGCCCGCATCAATGCCGGGTCGCGCCAGGGCGTGCAGGCCGGCATGCCGGTGCGCGCGCCCGAAGGGCTGATCGGCCGGGTGCTGGTCGTCGGCCCCAACAGCGCGGACGTGCTGCTGCTGACCGACAGCCAGAACATCGTGCCGGTGCGCCGCGCCAGCGACAATGTCGCCGCCATCTCCACCGGCCTTGACGACGGCACGCTGGAAATCCGTCCGCTGAGCGCGGGAACCAGCCCGTTCAAGCCCGGCGACATCATGGTGACCACCGGCACCGGCGGCCTCTACAGCCCCAATATCCCGGTGGCCGTGGTCGTCGCGCTGAAAGGCGGCTTCGCGATCGGCGTGCCGCTCGCCAGCCCGGCGCGGGTGGAAGCGGTGATGGTAGAGCGGCCCTATGACGCCAACATCCCGCCGCCGCCCGCCGCCGACAACGCCGCCGGAGCCACAGCGCCATGAGCGGGGAATCGCTGAACGGCCCGGTGCCGGTTCCCCGCCTGGGCCGCACCCCGTCCCGCCTGCGCATTCACGGCACGCCGGTGCTGTGCGTGATGCTGGGGTCGATGATCCCCGCGCTGCTTCCGCTGATCAGCCAGTCGCCGACGCTGCCGCCGCTCGGCCTGCTTTTCCTGCTGAGCTGGCGCCTGCTGCACCGGGAGATCTGGCCGTTGTGGATCGGCGCGCCGCTGGGCGCATTCGACGACCTGATGAGCGGCAACCCGCTGGGCACGGCGATCTTCCTCTGGTCGGTCATCATCATCGCCATCGAATTCGCCGATGAGCGCCTGTTCTGGCGCGATTACTGGCACGACTGGCTGATCGCCGTCCCCGCCTGCCTGACCTTTCTGGGCGGCAGCTTCCTGATCGCCCGGATGGGCGGCAGCGCCGTCCCTGCATTCCTGCTTCTTCCACAATTGCTCTGGTCGGCTCTCTTCTATCCGCTTATTGTGCGCATCACCGCCGGTATGGACCGATGGCGCATGATGGCATGAAATTTCCAAAGCTGACCCCGAAACATATCACCGAAGCCAGCCTTTCCTTCACCTTCACCCGCCGGGCGATGGTATTGGGCGGGCTGCAGGGCGGCGTCGGCATACTGCTCGCCGCGCGCATGGGCTGGATCAGCGTGGCGGAGAACGAGAAATATTCGCTGCTGTCGGAAAGCAACCGCGTCAACCTGACGCTCATCCCGCCGCGCCGGGGGTGGATCATCGACCGGCACGGCAAGCCGCTCGCCCGCAACCGCACCGATTTCCGCGTCGACATCATCCCCGACCGGCTGCGCAACAAGGACGCGGTGATCGACACGCTCGCCCGGCTGCTGGCGCTCGGCCCCGACGATGTGGAACGCATCCGCGAGGATCTGGAAAAAGCCGCCGGTTTCCAGCCGGTGCAGGTGTCCGACAAGCTGAGCTACGAGCAATATGCCGCCGTGTCGGTGCGCCTGCCCGACCTGCCCGGCGTCGCCCCGGCGCAGGGCTATTCCCGCGATTATCCGGCGGGGCCGAGCGTCGGTCATCTGCTCGGCTATGTCGGGGTCGCCTCCGCCAAGGATTATGAGGAACGGCGCGACCCCCTGCTCATCACGCCGGGTTTCAAGATCGGCAAGGAAGGGCTGGAGCGCTCGTTCGAGCGCGACCTGACCGGCAGGCCCGGCGCCAAGCGGGTCGAGGTGACGGCGCGCGGCAAGGTGGTGCGCGAGTTGACCACCCGCCCCGACACGCCGGGCAAGACCATCCGCCTCACCATCGATGCGGGGTTGCAGGAATATGCCGGCCGCCGCCTCGCCACGCAGAGCGGATCGGTGGTGGTGATCGACTGCCAGAATGGCGACGTGCTCGCCATGGCGTCGATGCCGAGCTTCGACCCCAACAGCTTTTCCGACGGCATCAGCCATCTGGAATGGAACATGCTGTCGGAAGACGACCATGTGCCGCTGCGCAACAAGACGTTGCAGGGCCTTTACCCTCCCGGCTCCACCGTCAAGCCGATGGTCGCGCTGTCCTTTCTGGAAGCGGGTCTCAGCCCCGACGAGACCGTGCATTGCGGCGGCGCGATCCGCGTCGGCAACGGCCTGTTCCACTGCTGGAAGCGCGGCGGCCATGGCGCGGTGAACATGCACCGGGGCATCGCGCAGAGCTGCGACATCTATTTCTATGTGCTCGCCCAGCGCCTCGGCATGCAGGTGATCGCCGACATGGCCCGGCGCCTCGGCCTCGGCCAGAAATTCCCGCTGCCCTACCCCAGCCAGAGCTACGGCACCGTGCCCGACCCGGCGTGGAAGCTGAAGAAATATGGCAAGGAATGGCAGATTTACGACACGGTGAACGCCACCATCGGCCAGGGCTATATGCTGGTGAACCCGACCCAGCTCGCGGTGATGGCCTCGCGCCTCGCATCGGGCAAGATGCTGATGCCGAACCTGCTCTACGGCGCGAAACGGCCCGCCCCCGCCTCGCTCGGCATATCGCAGGAGCATCTCGACATCATCCACAATGCGATGAGCGCGGTGGTGAACGGCGGCGGCACCGGCGGCGCGGCCCGCCTGCCTATTCCCGGCATGCTGATGGCGGGCAAGACCGGCACCGCGCAGGTGCGCCGCATCACCATGGCGGAACGCCGGGGCGGCGTGCGCGGCAATGCCTCGCTGCCGTTCAAGCTGCGCGACCATGCGCTGTTCCTGGGCTATGCCCCCTATGACAACCCGCGCTATGCGATCGCCACCATCATCGAGCATGGCGGCCACACCAACCGCATAGAGGACGCGCCGATGATCTCGGCCGACTGCATCAGCTATCTGGTCGACCCGGTGAAGGCGATGGAGCGGCTGGAAACCTACGAAAAGGGATGGGGCGGCACGCCGCAGCAGCGGCAGAAGGCGCAGATGAACGCCTATCGCCTCGCCAAGGGCCTCGCGCCCACGCTGCCGTCCGTCGACGCGGCGGCCAATGCGTCGGACCCGGCGGCAGAGGGAGCATCCAATGCCACGGCCGACACCCCGCCTCCTTCAGATGGCGACAACAGCGCGCAAGAGGTGCCGGATTGAGCATCGTCCCCACCACCATCGCCCGCCTGCCCTGGCGCGTCATGCTGATCGTCACGGCGATCGCGACCTTCGGCATCGTCGTGCTCTACAGCGCGGCGAGCGGCAGCATGACGCCATGGGCGATCAACCAGATGGTGCGCTTCGCCGTCTTTTCGGTGATGGCGCTGGTGATATCACGCTTTCCTCCCTCCTTCTTCTCCCAATATGCGCTGCCCGGCTATGTCGCGGTGCTGGTCGCGCTGATCCTGGTGGAGCTGATCGGCGGCGTTGCGGGCGGCAGCCAGCGATGGATCAACCTGGGCTTCATGCAGTTGCAGCCGTCCGAATTCATGAAGCCGGTGATCGTGCTGGCGGTCGCGCGCTTCTACGCGCGCCTGCCGATCAGCGAGATACGGCGCTGGAACGCGATCTGGCCCGCGCTGGTGCTGATCGGCTTCCCCTGGGCGCTGGTGCTGGTACAGCCGGACCTCGGCACCGCGACGATGATCGCGGCGGGCGGCGTCACCGTGATGTTCCTCGCCGGGCTGCCGCTGCGCCTGTTCATCGGATCGGGGCTGGCGCTGGCCGCCGCCATCCCGATCGCGTTCAGTTTCCTCCACGATTATCAGCAGAAGCGGGTGCTGATCTTCCTCGACCCGGAAGCCGACCCGCTGGGTGCGGGCTATCATATCAGCCAGTCGAAGATCGCCATCGGTTCGGGCGGGCTGTTCGGCAAGGGCTTCCTGCGCGGCACGCAGAGCCATCTCGACTATCTGCCCGAAGGCCATACCGATTTCGTGTTCGCGACCATGGCGGAGGAATGGGGGCTGGCGGGCGGCGTCGCGCTGATCGGCGCGTTCCTGCTGCTGTTCCTGTGGGGCATAAAGGTGGCGATCCGCACGCAGGACCGCTTTTCCCGCCTGACCGCCGCCGGCCTCATCACCACGATCTTCTTCTATGTCGCCATCAACCTGATGATGGTGATGGGCCTCGCGCCCGTGGTCGGCATCCCGCTGCCGTTCATGTCCTATGGCGGATCGTCGATGCTGACGGTGATGCTCTGCCTCGGCATCATCATGGCGATCGACCGCGAGAACCGGAAGGGGTCGACCGGGAACGGGTGGGGTTGAGGGCTGGCGTTAATGTCACGTCATCCCAGCGCAGGCTGGGATCGTTTGAGGCTGGCTTCCGCGCTATCGAGGAAGATGCCAGCCTTCGCTGGCATGACGGGATGAAGCGGCGTCCCCGATCCCCATAGCCAGCGCCGCCGCCTGCCGCTATCACCTCGGCCATGCAGGTCCGTCTCGTCCGGTATTTCCTCGCCCTTGTGAAGGAGCGGCATTTCGCCCGCGCCGCCGATGCGTGCGGCGTGTCGCAGCCCACGCTGTCGGCCGGGATCAACGCGCTGGAGCGGCAATTGGGCAAGCGGCTGGTGCTGCGCGACCGCCGCTTCATCAGCCTGACGCCGGAGGGCGAGGCGCTGCTGCCCTGGGCGCGGCAGATGATCGCCGCGCAGGAAGGGATGACGAGCGCGCTCGCCGCCACCCATGGCGAGGTGAGCGGCCAGTTCCGGCTGGGCGCGATCCCCGCCGCCCTGCCCTTTGCGGGCCCCATCGGGCAGGCGCTGCTGGCGAGCCGCCCGGCGCTGGCGCTGTCCGTTCGGTCGCTGACCTCGCGCGAGATCGTCCGCGCGCTGGCCGAATATGAGATCGACGGCGGCATAACCTATCTGGATCATGAACCGCCCGCCAATGTGCTGAGCGTGCCGCTCTATACCGAGAATTACCGGCTGCTGGTCCGCGCGGGCGGGCAATGGGACGGGCGCGAGGCGGTCAGCGTCGCCGAATTGCCGGAGCTGTCGCTGTGCCTGCTGCATCAGGGGATGCAGAACCGGCGCATCCTCGACGCGCGCATGGCCGAGCACGGCATCGCGCTGCACCCGCGCATCACGGCGGATTCCTATGTCGCGCTGTTCTCGATGGTGCAGGCCGGTCCGTTCGCGACGATCATCCCCGAAGGCTATGCCGCGCTGTTCCCGGACCTGCGCTGGGCGCGCATGCTGCCGCTGACGGAAAGCGTGGCGGCCAGCCGCGTCGGCCTCGTCGTGCTGGACCGCGCGCCGCTGACCCCGCTCGCCAGCGCGGCGATAGAGGCGGCGCGCGCCCTCTCTTGATAG
>Ga0180222_1002124_pt1 | contig 17143 bp, 16 predicted proteins | sample eDN5th37CKraftOP_FD_151336 | JGI IMG/M metagenome (GOLD analysis project Ga0180222, IMG submission 151336) | Enriched Organic Plus compost microbial communities from Emeryville, California, USA - eDNA 5th pass 37_C Kraft OP (version 2) (version 2) ... | reverse complement strand
ATCACCCGCGTGGAGATCAAGGACATCCGCCCGCCCGCCGATATCGTCAACGCCATGGCGCGGCAGATGAAGGCGGAGCGCGAGAAGCGCGCCAACATCCTTGAGGCCGAGGGCCTCAAGAGCGCGGAAATCCTGCGCGCCGAGGGCGAGAAGGCCGCGCGCATCCTGGAGGCGGAAGGGCGCCGCGAAGCCGCCTTCCGCGATGCCGAGGCGCGCGAGCGCGAGGCGGAGGCGGAAGCCAAGGCGACGCAGATGGTGTCCGAGGCAATCGCGAGCGGCAATGCGCAAGCGATCAACTATTTCGTCGCGCAGAAATATGTCGAGGCGGTGGAGAAATTCGCTACCTCTCCCAATGCCAAGACGATCCTGTTCCCGGTGGAGGCGACGCAGCTGATCGGCACGCTGGGCGGCATCGGCGCACTGGCGCGCGACGCGCTGGGCGGAGGGGCGAAGGATGCCGCGCCCCCGCCGCCGGCGCGCTCCCCCGCAACGCGGCGCGGGCCGTTTGAAGGGTGACGGCGATGGTGGAGCATCTGATTCAGAACCCGTGGTGGTGGCTGGGCCTCGCCGTGCTGCTGGGCATAGGGGAGATAGTGACGCCGGGCGTGTTCCTGATCTGGATCGCGCTCGCCGCGGCGATCACCGGCGGCATCGCGATGCTGACGGGGCTGCCGCTGGCACTGCAATTCGTGATCTTCGCCGCGCTGTGCCTCGGCAGCGTGTGGGTCGGCCGCCGCTGGTATGTCGAGCATCCGGTCGAATCGCAGGACCCGCTGCTCAACGACCGCATCGCCCGGATGATCGGCGAGGTGGTGATCGTCGCGGAGCCGATCACCCACGGCCGGGGCCGGGTGCGCGTCGGCGACAGTATATGGGATTGCAGCGGAGTCGATACGCAGGCGGGCGTCGCCGTGCGCATCACCGGCGCGCAGGGGGCGATATTGCTGGTGGAGCCGGCCTGATCGGGGGTCGGGCGGCTTGTGTGGCCTGCGCCATTTCTTGCCCTCCCTATCGCGTCATGCCAGCGCAGGCTGGCATCGCAGGAGGCGGCGCGCGACATGGCCTAAGACCCCAGCCTACGCTGGGGTGGCGGTAGGGACAGAGGCCCATCCCCGCTCAACCGCCATCTGCAACGGCATTTGCGAAGAGGAATAATCACCAAAAAGGCGCCGCCTTCCGGAGAAGCGGCGCCTTGGTCTTCCGTGCAACCCGTAAAGGGCGCGCTGTTATTCCTTGCCGCCCAGCAGGCTCTTGCCGAACAGATTGGCCAGATCGCTGATCGGGCTGTCGCCTTCGCCCTGCCCGAAATTCTGAAAGACTTCCTTCAGCTTCTCGACCGGAAGGCCATGTTCCTGCGCCGCTTCGAACAGGGCCGACATCTGGTCGCCGCCCTCGCCCATCTTGCCGGACAGCGATTGCAGGATATTCTGCACCTGATCGGCAGGTATGCCGAATTTCGCCGCGATTTCATCGACATTGCCGATATTGCCCAGAAGGCTGCCGAGATCGAGATTGCCCAAAATCTTGTCGAACATCGCTCTTTGTCTCCTTGATGCCCCGATAGACTGGGGCATGAAGGGACATGGTAGCACTTTCCCCCGGCCCGCGCGACGATCGAAACGGCGGGCGATGTAAATAACGGCAAACAGGAAAAGGACGCGAAGCGCGCCTGCGCCCCGCGTCTTCGTTCCCCTCAAGGGGAATAAGGCTTATTCGGCCGCTTCCGCCACCTTGGGCGCGGAATCGAGCACCGAGGCGTCCACATGGTCGGCGAATTGCGAGAAATTCTCGACGAATTGCTGGGCCAGCTTCGCGGCGGTTTCGTCATAGGCGGCCTTGTCGGACCAGGTCGCGCGCGGATCGAGGATCTGGCCGTCCACGCCCGGCACCGCCACCGGCACCCCGAAGCCGAAGGTCGGGTCGGTGCGGAATTCCGCCTCGTTCAGGCTGCCGTCGAGCGCGGCGTTGAGCAGCGCGCGCGTGACCTTGATCGGCATGCGGCTGCCCACGCCGTATTTGCCCCCGGTCCAGCCGGTGTTGACCAGCCAGCAGGTGACGCCGCCCTTGTTGATCCGTTCCTTCAGCAGATTGCCGTAGACGCTGGGATGGCGCGGCATGAAGGGCGCGCCGAAGCAGGTCGAGAAGGTCGCCGACGGCTCGGTGACGCCGATCTCGGTTCCGGCGACGCGCGCGGTATAGCCGGACAGGAAGTGATACATCGCCTGTTCCGGGGTCAACCGCGCGATCGGCGGCAGCACGCCATAGGCGTCGGCGGTGAGGAAGATGATATTCTGCGGCACCGGCCCCAGATTATCCTTGCTCGCATTGGGGATGAAATCGATCGGATAGGACCCGCGGCTGTTTTCGGCGAGCCGGTCGTCGTCGAGGTCGATCTCGCGGGTTTCGGGATCGATCACGACATTTTCCAGCACCGTGCCGAAGCGCTTGGTGGTGGCGAAAATCTCCGGCTCGGCCTCGGCCGACAGGCGGATCATCTTCGCGTAGCAGCCGCCCTCGAAGTTGAACACGGCGGTGTCGGACCAGCCATGCTCGTCATCGCCGATCAGCGTGCGGCTGGCGTCGGCCGACAGCGTGGTCTTGCCGGTGCCGGAAAGGCCGAAGAACACCGCCGTATCGCCCTTGGGGCCGATATTGGCCGAGCAGTGCATCGGCATCACGCCCTTGGTCGGCAGCAGATAGTTGAGGATGCCGAAGACCGACTTCTTCATCTCGCCCGCATAGGCGGTGCCGCCGATCAGGATCAGCTTTTCGGTGAAGTTGACCGCGATCACGGTTTCGCTGCGGCAGCCGTGGCGGGCCGGATCGGCGCGGAAGCTGGGGAGGTCGATGATGGTATATTCCGGCACGAACCCGGCCAGATCCGACGCTTCGGGGCGGACCAGCAGCGTGCGGATGAAGAGGTTATGCCAGGCCAGTTCGTTGATGACGCGCACATTGACGCGATATTCGGGCTGCGACCCGCCGAACAGGTCGGCGATGTAGAGCTGGTCCTTGTCCTTCAGCGCGGCGAAGAAATCGGCCTTGAGCGCGGCGAACTGCTCCGGGGTCATCGCGACGTTGGTCTTGCCCCACCAGATGCTGTTTTCGGTTTCGGCGTCCTTGACAAAGAATTTGTCGGACGCCGAGCGGCCGGTGTGCTTGCCCGTCTCGACCACGAAGGGGCCGTCCTTGGCCAGCAGGCCCTCGCCGTTCCTGACGGCGGCTTCCACCAGCGGGGCGGTGCCCAGGTTCCAAAATTGTTTAGCCTCGGTAACAATGCCCTGATCGGCCAGGGAATGTGAGGAATACGCCTGCACGCGCGCTCTCCTTAGAAACTGATTGCAGATGCCCCGAAGGGCGGCTGGCCGGCGATTTCTCCGCTTCCCTTCACCCGGCATCGGGGCGGGAAAAAGGGGGCGTTGCGTCAGGAACGGGAATCCCTGTCGCGCAAACGACACCCAGCGGCACCATCGCCATCCGTTTCCGGCCATAAGCGCAAAGGCGGGGCGGCGTCAAACCCGGAGTCGCCGAACGCCCGTCCCGCGCGGCGAACGTTGCGGTGTGGGACAGTTTGGGATAGGTCCGAACCAAATACCGCAACCGCAGGAAAAACCGGCCCTTAGTTTCATGACCGAAAGCGCCCCCACCGTTGCCCTGATCGATGACGATCGCAATATTCTGGCCTCGCTGTCGATCGCGTTGCAGGCCGAAGGCTTCGTCACGCGCCTCTATTCCGACCCTGAGGCCGCGCTGAAGGCCCTTTCCGAAAACCCCGCCGACATCGCGGTGTGCGACATCAAGATGCCGCGCCTCGACGGCATAGAGCTGCTGCGCCGCCTGCGCGAGAAATCGTCGATGCCGTTCATCTTCCTCACCTCCAAGACCGACGAGCTGGACGAGGCGCTGGGGCTGGCGATGGGGGCGGACGATTATATCGCCAAGCCCTTTTCCCAGCGGCTGCTGATCGCGCGCATCAAGGCGATTCTCCGCCGCAGCGACATCAACCGGACCGAGCGGACCGCCGACGAGCCCGCGCCGGAGATACTGGTGCGCGGCCGGCTGGAGATGGACCCGGCGCGCCATATGGTGAAATGGGACGGCAAGCCGGTGACGCTGACCGTCACCGAGTTCCTGATATTGGAGGCGCTGGCCCATCGCCCCGGCGTGGTGAAGAACCGCAACCAGCTGATGGATGCGGCCTATCAGGACGACGTCTATGTCGACGACCGCACGATCGACAGCCATATCAAGCGCTTGCGCCGCAAATTCCGGGAGGTCGATGGCGAATTCAACGCGATAGACACGCTGTACGGCGCCGGATACCGGTTTTCGGAGGAATAGCCGGTGCCGTCCCGACCCTGGCTTGGCCGTTTCAGCCTGACATGGCGCATACTCGCGGTGAACTTCATCGCGCTGGCGCTGCTGGCGGGCGGCTTCTTCTATATCGACAGCTATCGCACCCGCGTCATCGACGAGCGGCTGTTCCAGTCCGCCCGGCGGATGGAGATGGTGCGCGACCTCTTGCCCTTCATTTCCGGCACCCACCGCAACGATGTGATGCGCGAGTTGGCGCGCCGCAGCGACGAGCGGATCCGCCTTTATGGCGCCGACGGCAAGCTGCAATTCGACAGCGCGATCGACGGCGGCGTCACCTATACGCTGATCGACCCGGCGGAAGAGCCGCTCAAGCGCCATGTCGCACGCTTCCTCGACCAGACCGTCGACGCGATCGTCGGCGCGGAGCCCTTGCCCCCGTTCGAGGAGCCCGCGCGCGACACCGCCGGGTCCTGGGAGGAGATCAGGGCGGCGGCGGCCAGCGGGCGGGGCCATGCCAGCGCCCATTATGCGCCGGACCGCACGCCGATGATCACCACGGCCATCCGGCTGAAGGACGGCGCGTCCATATTGGGCATCACCAACGCCCGCGACATAACCCGCGACGTGCGCGCGGAGCGGCTGCGGCTGGGGATCGTGCTGGCGATCGCGGTGGCGGCGACGGTGGGCCTGTCGCTGTTCCTCGCGCGGACCATCGTGCTGCCGTTGCGCCGTCTCGCCAGGGCCGCCGCGCGGGTTAGGCTGGGCCGCGCGCGGCAGGTGACGGTGCCCCGCCTGCCCGACCGGCGGGACGAGATCGGCGCGCTGGCGCGCTCCGTCTCCGACATGACCGAGGCGCTGCGCCACCGCATCGACGCGACCGACGCCTTCGCCGCCGATGTCAGCCATGAGCTGAAGAATCCGATCGCCTCGCTGCGGTCCGCGCTCGACGGGCTGGACAGCGTGGAGCAGCCGGAGCTGCGCGCGCAGCTGCTTTCCATCGCGCGCGACGATGTGCGCCGCCTCGACCGGCTCGTCACCGACATTGCCGAAGCCTCGCGCATCGACGCCCAGCTTTCCCGCACCCGGTTCGAACCGGTCGACCTCGGCCAGATGATCGAGGCGATGATCGAGAGTCGGGAGGCGCGCGGCATCGACAATGAGGTTCGGCTGGCCTTCGCCCGCCCGCGCAAGGACGTCGCGGTGGTGATGGGCGAGGAAGCGCGGCTGGCGCTGGTGATCGACAATCTGCTCGACAACGCCATTTCCTTCTCGCCCGCGGGCGGCCTCGTCCAGATCACCGCCACCGTCGCCAATGACGAGGTGCTGGTCAGCGTCGAGGATGAAGGCCCCGGCGTGCCGCCGCACGAGCGGGAGACGGTGTTCCGCCGCTTCCACAGCGTGCGGCCCGAAGGCGACGGCTTCGGCAAGCATAGCGGCCTCGGTCTCGCCATCGCCCGCAGCATCGTCGAGGGCCATCAGGGCCGGATCACCATCGCCGACCGCGAGGATGCGCTGCGCGGCGCGCGGTTCGACGTCTATCTGCCGCTCGCCCATCTCGGCGACCCCGGAATCGGCTCGGAATGAGCGAGCCCGACCCAGAGAGCGGCAGCAATCCCCTGCATGCCAGCTGCGTCGCCATGGGCGAACGCGCCGTCCTGCTGATGGGGCCGAGCGGGTCCGGAAAATCCGACCTCGCGCTGCGCATGATCGACCGGGGCGCGATGCTGGTGAGCGACGATTATACGCACTGGCGGCGGGACGAAGCCACGGGGCAGATCCTCGCCAGCCCCCCGGCCACCATCGCCGGGCGCATGGAGATACGCGGCATCGGCATTGTCGAGCAGCCCTGGCGCGGCGACGTGCCGGTCGCCCTCGCGGTGGCGCTGACCGGCAATGATCCGCAGCCGCCGATAGAGCGCCTGCCGCTCGACCCTTCCTTCTTCCCGCTCGGCGGCTGCGCCATTCCTCTCATCCGGCTCAACGGCTTCGAGGCGAGCGCGCCCGTGAAGCTGGAATATGCTTTGAGGCGTGGCGCGGGAGCGGGTATCATCGCGGATAAAGAGAATGAAAGATGATCGGGCATAAGGCGAAGACCGTATTGCTTGTTTCCGGCATGTCGGGCGGAGGCAAGACCACGGCGCTCAAGACACTGGAAGACCTTGGCTGGGAGGTGGTGGACAATCTGCCGCTGTCGCTGCTCGACCGGCTGATGGACACGCCGCTGGCGACGCAGGACGGGCAGGACCGCGACCGCCCGCTCGCCATCGGCATCGACGCCCGCACGCGCGGTTTCAACGCGGCAGCGATAGTGCAGCGCATCAAATATCTGAAAGAACGCGAGAATTGGGATATCGAGACGCTCTATCTCGATTGCGCCGGGGCGGAGCTGGAGCGGCGCTATGACGAAACCCGCCGCCGCCACCCGCTGGCGCAGGATCGCCCCGCCGCCGACGGCATCGCGCGCGAACGGGAACTGACCGAGCCGCTGCGCCGCTGGGCCGGGCAGGTGATCGACACCACCGCGATGACCAGCAACGACCTGCAACGCGCCATTCGCGAGCGCTACGGCCGCGATCTCGAAGGGCGCACGGTGCTGACCATCCTGTCCTTCGGCTATTCGCGCGGCATGCCCCGCAACGCCGACCTGGTGTTCGACATGCGCTATCTGCGCAATCCGCACTGGGACCCGTTGCTGCGTCCCAAAACGGGACAGGAGGCCGATGTCGCCGCCTATATCGCGGAGGACCCGGCTTATGAAGAGTCGCTGGCGCAGATCGAAACGCTGCTCTCCACGCTGCTGCCGCGTTATCAGGCGCAGGGCAAATCCTATGTGACGATCGCTTTCGGCTGCACCGGCGGGCGTCACCGCTCCGTCCATGTTGCCGAACGCGTCGCCAGATACTTGCGTCAGGCAGGTTTTTCGCCCACGGTCCTGCACCGCAACATGGAATCAACGCCGCATAATGGTCTGGAAAAAGACAGCGGGGTGCAACCGCAGGAAAATCGGGACGTAATATCATAATGATAGGTCTGGTCTTGGTCACTCATGGGCAACTGGCCACCGAATTTCGGGTCGCCATGGAGCATGTCGTCGGGCCGCAAAAGGCGATCGAGACGATCTGCATCGGCCCGGACGACGACATGGAATTGCGCCGTGCGGACATCGCCGCGGCGGTCGCGCGGGTCAATGATGGCGCGGGCGTCATCCTGCTGACCGACCTGTTCGGCGGTACTCCGTCCAACCTCGCCATCTCGCTGCTGAAGGCGGGCGAGACGGAGGTGATCGCCGGGGTCAACCTGCCCATGCTGATCCGGCTGGAAAGCGCCCGCAAATCGATGAATATCGTCGAGGCGGTTGCAGCCGCGCGCGAGGCGGGGCAGAAATATATCAGCGTCGCGTCGGAACTGTTGGGGAGTAATCGGTGAGCGAAGGCAGCAAGCAAGTCCTGATCCAGAACAGACGGGGCCTGCATGCCCGCGCCAGCGCCAAGTTCGTCACCCTCGCCAGCGGGTTCGACGCCCACATCACCGTCTCCAAGGACGGCACCGAAGTCACCGGCACGTCGATCATGGGCCTGATGATGCTGGGCGCCGCGATGGGCGACAGCATCACGATCGCCGCACGCGGCAACGGCCATGCGGAGGCGCTGGACCAGCTCGTCGCGCTGGTGCAGGACAAGTTCGGCGAAGACTGAAGCAGTCGAAAGTACAAACAGCGTGCGGCGCGACATCACCGGCTTTTCCAACCCCCTCGTCAAGAGGATCCGCTCGCTGCGCGACAAGAAGCATCGCAAGCGGGAACGGCTGTTCCTGGCCGAGGGGCTGCGCATCCTGACCGAGGCGCGCGAGGAAGGCGTGATCCCGGACATCCTCTTCCACGCGACCGACGCCCAGCTGCACCCGCTCGCGATCGAGCTGATCGACGCGGTGGACGCGGCGGGGGGAGAGGTCGTCGCCACCACGGCGGACATCCTTTCCAAGATATCGGGCAAGGACAATCCCCAGACGCTGGTGGGCGTCTATCCCGACCGCACGACGCCGCTCGCCGATCTCGACCGCTCCGCCGCCGACCTGTGGATCGTCGCCCAGTCGCTGCGCGATCCGGGCAATCTCGGCACCATCCTGCGGACGGGTGATGCGGTGGGCGCGGGCGGGCTGATCCTCGTCGACGAGTGCGTCGATCCCTTTTCGGTGGAGGCGGTGCGCGCAAGCATGGGCGCGCTCTTCACCCAGAAGATCGTCCAGTGCCGCTGGGGCGAATTCATCGGCTGGCTGCGGTCCGGGCCCGGCCAGCTGATCGGCACCAGCCTCAAGACCGACAAGGATTATCAGCAGCCCGCCTATGCCGCGCCCACCTTCCTGCTGGTCGGCAACGAGGCGCAGGGCCTGCCCGCCGACTATGAGGAGGCCTGCGACCTGCTCGTCAAGATACCGATGCTGGGCAAGGCGGACAGCCTGAACGCGGCCGTGGCGACGGCGGTGATGGCCTATGAGATACGCAATCAGTTTCGCCGGGGCGATCCGGCAGGGGGACAGGGATGAACGAGGCGGCATCGATATCGGCCGAAGCCGGGGCCGGAACCGGGGCAGCGCCCGGCGGCTTGCAGGTGATGTGGCGGAACCGGCGGGTGCTGACCGCCAGTCTGGTCGGCACGTCGGTCGAATTCTACGATTTCTACATCTATGCGACCGCCGCCTCGCTGGTGTTCGGTCCGCTCTTCTTCCCGGCCTCCTCCCCCTCGGTGCAGCTGATCGCGGCCTATGCGAGCTTTGCCGTCGCCTTCTTCGCGCGTCCGCTGGGCGCGGCGATCTTCGGCCATTATGGCGACCGGATCGGGCGCAAGTCCACGCTCGTTGCCTCGCTGATGCTGATGGGCGGCTCGACGCTCGCCATCGCCTTCCTGCCGACCTACGGGACGATCGGCTGGTGGGCGCCGCTGCTGCTGTGCCTGATGCGCTTCGGGCAGGGCTTCGGCCTGGGCGGCGAATGGGGCGGCGCGGCGCTGCTGGCGGTGGAGAACGCGCCGCCGGGCTGGCGCGCGCGCTTCGGCATGTTCCCGCAACTGGGCGCGCCGGTCGGCTTCATCCTCGCCAACGGCCTGTTCCTGATATTGGGCGCGGTGCTTTCCGAGCAGGAATTCATGGCATGGGGCTGGCGCCTGCCCTTCCTCGCCAGCGCCGTGCTGGTGATCCTCGGCCTGTGGATCCGCCTGAAGCTTACCGAAACGAGCGAGTTTTCGGAGATGATCGCGCATGAGGAAACCTCGCGCCTGCCGCTGGTCGAGGTGCTGCGGGATCATTTCACCCCGACCATCGCGGGCACCTTCGCGACCGTTGCCTGCTATGCGATCTTCTACATCACCACCGCCTTTGCGCTTGGTTATGGCACCGTCAACCTGAAGATGGAGCGCGAGGGCTTCCTGCTGCTCCAGCTGGGCGCGATCCTGTTCATGGCGCTGGGCATCATCCTCGCGGGCTGGTGGTCTGACGTGCGCACGCCCCGGCTGGTGCTGGTCGCGGGCTGCCTCGCCACCGTGCCGATGGGCGTGGTATTCGGGCCGATGCTGGGCACGGGCCAATATCTGCCGATCTACACCGCGCTGGCCATCGGCCTGTTCATCATGGGCTTCGTCTACGGCCCGCTGGGCGCGTGGCTGCCCTCGCTGTTCCCGACCCGGCTGCGCTATTCGGGCGTGTCCTTCTCGTTCAATGTCGGGGGCATATTGGGCGGCGCGCTCGCCCCCATCGTCGCGCAGTCGCTGGTCAGCCTCTACGGCGTCGGGACGGCGGGCCTCTATATGTCCGCCGCCGCGGCGATCAGCCTCGTCGCGCTGATGGTGTCGGGGAACGGGCACAGGCGCTGAAGCATTGATCGAAGGAACCGTTCCGCGATACGTCCCCGCGCGAACGCCACAAGCCAACGGGAGCCGCAATGCCCGCCACTCAGCCCGCCAACCAGGCGCAAGCCCCCGCCGAGGATCTTCCCATCCAGCCCCATGAGCTGAAGGGCCTTGCCGACAGCGCGATGGACTGGATCGTGTCCAACGGGGTGCAGATCGCGATCGCGGTGGCCGCCGGATGCGCGATCTATCTGGTCCTCACCCTCGTCAAGCGCAGCCTCGCGCGGCTGCGCGCGCGGGGCGGCGCGCCGATCGATTTCACCACGCTGATCGGGCGCACGGCGGCGCGCACCACCCATTTCTTCATGACGATGGTGGCGGCCCGTCTGGTCGTCGGCTATGCCGACCCGCCGGCGCTGGTGTTCAAGACCATCACCTTCCTGTTCACCGTCGCCACCGTCTGGCAGGGCGCCTTGTGGGCGCGCGAGTTCATCCTCGGCCTGATCGAGCGCCGGGCGAGCCACGAGGGCGACCGAAGCGAGGCGCTGGTCAACGCGATGGGCCTGATCCGCGTGCTGGTGACGTTCGCGCTGTTCGCGATCGCCGCGATCATGATGCTGGACAATCTGGGCGTCAACGTGACAGGGCTGGTCGCGGGCCTCGGCATCGGCGGCATCGCCATCGGCCTTGCCGCGCAGGGCATCTTCTCCGACCTGTTCGCCGCGCTCTCGATCATCTTCGACCGCCCGTTCCGGCAGGGCGACACGATCCAGTACGACCAGACGACCGCGACGGTCGAGCATATCGGCCTCAAGAGCACGCGCCTGCGCTCGGTCGACGGCGAGGCGAAGGTGATTTCGAACGCCAATCTGCTCCAGAAGGAAATCACCAATTATCGCGACATTTCGCGCCGCCGCTATGCGATGCCGATCGGCGTCATCTACCAGACGCCGCCGGAAAAGGCCGAGCGCATTCCCGAAATATTGCGGGAAGCCGTTGAGGGCTGCGGGGCGGAATTCCAGCGCGCCGGTTTTCGCGGCTTCGGCCCCAGCAGCCTCGATTTCGACGTGTTCTTCATCGCCAACGGCCATGATGCCGATGCGGCGATCGCGCTGCGCCACAAGGTCGGCATCGCGATATTGAAGCGGTTCATCGCCGAAGGGCTGGAATTCGCCTATCCGACCCAGACCAGCTTCACCGCTGCGCCGGACGGAAGGATGATCTACCCCTTCCCCTGCCCGGAAGCCGAAGGCAAAGGCGTCTGAGCCCGCCGCCCAGTTGCATCCCCACAAGGCGTCAGCCGCATCCCCAAAGCGTGCCGGGGACGAGCCGCCCCCGGTCGAGCGTCAGCCCGCCTTCGCGATCCCGATCCAGCAACAGCGCGCCGTCGAGGTCGACCCATTCGGCTTGCCCGGCGAGCAGGAAGGCGGGTGCGATGCCGAGCGAGGTCGAGAGCATGCAGCCCAGCATCAGCCGCTTGCCCTGCCCCTGCGCCAGTTCCGCGAGCGCCAGCGCTTCCGTCAGCCCGCCCGCCTTGTCCAGCTTGATGTTGATCGCCGGGAAATCGGCAAGGCGCGGCAGGTCGGCGCTGTCCTGACAGCTTTCGTCTGCGCAGAAGGGCAGCGCGGGGGAAAGCCCGGCAAGCGCGGCTTCCTCGCCATGGCGGATGGGCTGCTCGATCATCTCGACGCCGAGCGCCGCCAGCCTCTCCGTCTCGGCGATCAGGTCCATGCCCGCCCAACTCTCGTTCGCGTCGACGATCAGCCGGGCATCGGGCGCGCCCTGTCGCACGGCGGCGATGCGGTCCGCGTCGCCCTCGCCTGTCAGCTTGCACTTGAGGAGGGAAAAGCCGCGACGGACGGCCTTGCGCGCATCCTCCTCCATCCGGGCGGGGTTGTTGACGCTGATGGTGAAGGCCGTCACCAGCGGGCGCGGCTCCTCCAGCCCGGCCAGACGCCAGACCGGCGCGCCTTCCCGCTTCGCCTCCAGATCCCAGAGCGCGCAGTCGAGCGCATTGCGCGCCGCGCCGCGCGGCATGTCCCGATGGACGGTCTGCCGGGTCAGCGGGCGGCCGCGCAGCCCCTTGCAATAGGCCGCGATCGCCTGCGCGCAGCCTTCGGCGGTTTCGCCATGATAATAGATGGCGGTCGCCTCGCCCCGGCCGCGCAGCGCCCCCTCCCCGACCGTGCACAGCACCACGTCGACGAAGGTCTTCGCGCCCCGGCTGATGGTGAAGGAGCCGGCGACCGGCCAACGCTCCACTTCGACCGAAACCAGATGAGCCATCGCTGCGTGCCTGAAAAGAAGGAAGTTACCGCGAGTGGCCCGGCTCAGCCGTTATGATCGGCGATCCAACGCTCCATCACCGGGGCGATCTTCGTGCGCCAGCGATTGCCGTTGAAGATGCCGTAATGGCCCACGCCCGGCGCCATATAATATTGCTTCAGCTCATCGGGCAGGCTGGTCGCGATCGCGAGTGCGGCCTTCGTCTGGCCAAGGCCGGAAATATCGTCCCGCTCCCCCTCGATCGCCAGCAGCGCGATATCCTTGATCGCGCCGGGATCCACCCGCTTGCCGCGATGGGTGAATTCGCCTTTGGGCAGGCTGTGGAGCTGGAACACCTCGCGCACGGTCTGGAGGTAGAATTCCGCCGTCATGTCGCAGACGGAGCGATATTCGTCGTAGAAGCGCTTAGTCGCCTCGGCGCTTTCCTCGTCGCCGTCGACCAGATGCTTGAACATCTCCCAATGGCTGACCATGTGGTTGCCGAGGTTCATCGACATGAAACCCGCCAGCTGCATGAAGCCGGGATAGACCCGCCGCCCGACCCCGGCATAGGGATAGGGCACGGTCGCGATAACATTCTGCTCGAACCAGCTGATCGGCCGCTCGGTGGCGAGCTGGTTGACGACGGTCGGCGCCTCGCGCGTGTCGATCGGCCCGCCCATCATGGTGAGCGTGCGGGGCCGGTTCGGGTCTTTGCGGTCCGACATGATGCAGGCGGCGGCGTAGCTGGGCACCGAGGGCTGGCACACGGCCAGCATATGCGCGCCGGGGCCGATATGGGCGAGCCATTCGATCAGATAATCGATATAGTCGTCGAGGTCGAAGCTGCCTTCGCTCAGCGGCGCATTGCGGGCATCGCGCCAGTCCGTGATCCAGACGTCATGGCCGGGCAGCATCCGCTCCACCGTGCCGCGCAGCAGCGTCGCGAAATGGCCGGACATCGGCGCGACGATCAGCAGCCGGGGCTGGCCCTCCGGCGCGCCCTCCCGCACGAAATGGCGCAGCTGGCCGAAGGTGTTGCGCGCCTCTATCCGTTCGACGACCGGCACCTCGCGGCCGTCGATGACGGTCGAGTCCAGCCCGAAATGCGGCTTGCCGCGCGGCGCCGCCGCATGGGCGAACACCTCCAGCGCCGAAGCGAGGATCGGCCCGCCGCCGAAATAGGACAGCGGATTGGCCGGGTTGGTCAGCAATTCCGCGCCGACATTGGCAATGGCGCTGGCCCCCGCCAGCCAGCTGCGATGAAGCTCATAGGCATTGTACAACATCAGCGAATATCCTTGCGACCGACTCGACTTATATCATAGTCGGCTACCGCTTAGCATATTCCTATTGCGCTGCGAAAAGCTCCTTTTACCTTGTTTTACCTCGCCGCTTTTTGCCGAACATGATTGAGGCCGGGCATATCCCCTGCTAAGCGCGTGCCCATGCCCTCCCCATCGCCTTCCTCATCCCCCGAAGCAGCGGCCCACAGGGCGCCTCTTTCCAGCCTGAAGAGCATCGGTACGCTGGCGGCCCGCTATCCGGGAAGGCTGGCGCTGGCCGGGCTGTCGCTGCTGATCGCCTCGGCGGCGACGCTGGCCATTCCCGCCGGGTTCAAGCTGGTGATCGACCGGGGGTTTTCGGGCAGCGGCGATGCCGCCGATATCGGCCACTGGTTCGAATATCTGATGCTGATCGTGGTCGTGCTGGCCATCGCCAGCGCCGCGCGCTTCTATTTCGTGTCGTGGCTGGGGGAACGGGTCGTCGCCGATCTGCGCATCGCGGTGCAGGCCAATCTGCTGCGTCAGTCGCCCAGCTATTTCGAGGAAAACCGCCCGTCGGAAATCGCCGCGCGGATGACCGCCGATACCGCGATCATCGACCAGGTGGTCGGCTCCACCATCTCTGTCGCGCTGCGCAATCTGGTGACGGGCGTGGGCGGCATCATCTACCTCTTCACCATCGCGCCCAAGCTGACCGCGATATTGCTGCTCGGCATTCCGCTGATCCTGCTGCCGATACTGGTGCTGGGGCGCCGGGTGCGCAAGCTGTCGCGCCTCAGCCAGGACCGGCTGGCCGATATCGGCAGCAACACCGACGAAGTGCTGAGCGCGATGCGCGTGGTGCAGGCCTTCGGGCAGGAACCGCGCGAGGCGGAGCGGTTTTCCACCACCGTCGCCGCCGGCTTCGCGACCGCGCTGCGGCGCATCTCGCTGCGCGCGGTGATGACGGCGACGGCGATCTTCCTGATCTTCGGCTCGATCACGCTGGTCATGTGGATGGGTGCGATCGACGTCGCGGCCGGGCGAATGACGGGCGGCGCGATCGCGGCCTTCGTGCTGACCGGCGGGCTGGTCGCGGGGGCCTTCGGCGCGCTGTCGGAAAGCTGGGGCGACCTGCTGCGCGGGGCAGGCGCGGCGAGCAGGCTGGAAGAGCTGCTGCGCGCGCAGCCCTCGATCGCCGCCAAAGCGGGCACGCAGCCCATCCCCGATGGTGGCGAGGGCGTGCGCATCAGCTTCGAGCATGTCGAATTCCGCTATCCCAGCCGCCCGGACATGGCCGCATTGCACGACTTCTCACTCGACATCGAGCCGGGCGAGCGGCTGGCGCTGGTCGGCCCGTCCGGCGCGGGCAAGAGCACGGTGCTGCAACTCATCTTGCGCTTCTACGACCCGCAGGGCGGGGTGATCCGCCTCAACGGCGTCGCCCTGACCGATACCGATCCGGCGCAGGCGCGCGAGCTGATGGCGCTGGTCCCGCAGGAAACCGTGATCTTCGCCGCTTCCGCGCGCGACAATCTGCGCTACGGCCGCTGGTCGGCGAGCGACGAGGAGATCTGGGCCGCCGCGCGCGCCGCCAATGCGGAAGAGTTCCTGCGCGCGCTGCCGGAAGGGCTGGACAGCTTTTTGGGCGAGAACGGCGCCCGGCTTTCCGGCGGGCAGCGGCAGAGGCTCGCCATCGCCCGCGCGCTGCTGCGCGATGCGCCGATATTGCTTCTGGACGAGGCGACCTCAGCGCTCGACACCCAGTCGGAACATCTCGTCCAGCAGGCGCTGGACCGGCTGATGCAGGGGCGCACGACCATCGTGATCGCGCATCGCCTGTCGACCATCCGCTCCGCCGACCGCATCGTCGTGATGGATCGCGGCACGATCGTGGAGCAAGGGACCCACGACCGGCTGATGCAGGGCGGAGGGTTGTATGCGCGGCTCGTGGGGCATGACCCGGAGGGCATGGTGACCTGAACGTCGGTGCCCCTGCGTGGTTAAGGGGCGGGATGAGCGGCAAGCCTGTTTTCCGACGCCTCACTTTGAAACCGGCGCGCACAGGGATTGGTCCGTTTCGCTAGGAAGCAGGGGCACCGCACTGGGCGATGGTCTGCATGTGGATCGGAACGGCAACATCGCCGGGCCGTGTACCGGAGCATAGAGCCGACATGGCGTCGGGTTTCGAGGGGCGAGGGCAACTCCCGATATCACCTGCTGCGCGATCGGGACCGCCTCGACGGTGCGCACGAAACCGGCATGTTCGCGATGGCGGAGCAGGCTGAAGGAAGTCGCCGGCCCTTCCTCGCCGTTCCCGACCGACCGGGGCATTTGCCGCGCGCGATGGCGAGCGTGCCCGCCTGTCCCGCCGGGGATCATCGCAATATATGATCGAGCACTGCCTCATAGAGCGGGGCGTCGAAGCGGCAGCCGACCTGATGGCCCTTCACCCACATCACGGTGGCGCGGCGGCCCTCGAAACCGGGAAACATGATCCAGATCGGCGAACCGGGTTCCAGCGTCACGAAACTGTCGATGCAAAAACCTTCGCGGGACAGATTGACGATCCGGCTGGAGAACCACCCCTCCCCCGCCCGGCGCAGCTTGACGTCGAGCATGGCCGCACGTCGAACGTCCCTTGGTCGAAGGGCTTTCGGTTCCGGCTCTTTGTCAGCGAAGGACATGCTCCAATTGCCTGTAATCACGGCCATCAGGATAAATGCTTATTCCGACCAATTGGTTAAAATCGGTCCGGTTGTTTGAGGGCAGCGGCACGAAAATCGAGGGAAAACAAGGTGAAGCCCCAGGACAACCGGGATGAGGCGAGTGGCCCCGCGCCAGCGGCGGCCGGAGAGGAGGCGCGGCATGTCGCGGCCTCCTTCTTTCGTTGCCCCGCGCGTCTTCGTCTCGTACCGCTGCCCTCGACGAGAGAGCATGAGATGGCGATGGAGGACAGCCAAGAAGGCGACGGAAGCGGGCATTAGGCCATTGCGATCGTCGCTGCTCCGTCCTGTCGCTTCTGTCGGGAAGAGCGTGGACATGAGCGATGTAGAGGCGACAGGAAGGGGGCGATGGAAGCACCGTCCGATCCGCTTCCCATTCCGATCCGCCTCCCCCTGACAGGGAGATATGACCAAATGACGGAGAAGTGGCAGGACGGAACGATGGAAAGAAATGTCTACCTCCGCTGCTCTCCACATTTTTGCCTCGTGCCGCCTCCGCTGGTGAGGAAGTCCTGACATAAGCGAAGGAAAAGCGGCAGAAGGGAGCGACGGAAGCAGGCAACGGAAAGGAACATCCGGCCAGCGACCGGAACCGAACCTCCACCGGCACCCGAAAACGAAAAAGGGAGGCCGAAGCCTCCCACCCTCGTCCACCCCGTCGCGGGGTGAATGCATGATCCCGAACGGATCAGAAATTGGCGTATTGGTCGTTACCAATGAAGCCAAGCTT